>Ga0302314_10002625_pt1 | contig 33306 bp, 33 predicted proteins | sample III_Palsa_N2_3_FD_200533 | JGI IMG/M metagenome (GOLD analysis project Ga0302314, IMG submission 200533) | Peat permafrost microbial communities from Stordalen Mire near Abisko, Sweden - III_Palsa_N2_3 | ecosystem: Environmental > Terrestrial > Soil > Palsa > Peat permafrost | place: Sweden...
TCGAGTTACGTGCGGGAAACGAAATTCAAACGCGTGGCCAACGTGAATCGGATCCCCCTAGCAACAGCGCACCGGGAAACGCCGGCAGGCAAAGAGTGACATAAACCACACCACGCCGAGGCGGCCCCGAAGAGCTCCGCGTCAGTTATCAAAACCGCAGATGGGAGGGCAAGGTCGACAGCTGAATCACATCAAATGAGATTCCGATATTACCGTCGCTATCGCCGAACTGTTACACAATTCGCGGCACCTTCAGGGACAGCCCAGTTTGTCTTCAGCCTTCTCTCAAATCCTGAGGGCATGTCATCGATCAACGCGACTGTCGTCAGGGCGGTGGAGTACGGATCCAAGCTCACCCTGCGACGTCCCTCGAACGAGGGGCGGCGGGCGAGATACATCCTGCCCGCGATTCTCGTCTGCGCCGGCCTTGTCTACTTCTGGCGCATCGGGGCCGCCACGAACAACCCCTTCTACACCGTGGCCGTGCGCAGCATGGCGGAGAGCTGGAAGGCCTTCTTCTTCGGGTCCTTCAACCCGGGCAACTCGATCACCATCGACAAGATCCCCGGCTACCTGTGGCCGCAGGCCCTCTCGGCCCGCGTCTTCGGCTTCCACCCCTGGGCGCTGACGCTGCCCGAGGTCGTCGAGGCCTTCGTCACCGTCATCGTCACCTACCGCCTGGTACGCGGCTGGGCCGGCGAGGTCGCCGGGCTGTTCGCGGCGGCCTTCCTGGTGCTCACGCCCGCGCTGGTCGGCGCGGCCCGGCTGAACAACGAGGAGAGCGCGTTCACGATGTGCCTGGTGCTCGCCGCGGCGGCCACCCAGCGCGCCGTGACCAGCGGACGGCTGCGCTCGCTCGTGTTGGCCGGGGTCTGGGTCGGGCTCGCGTTCCAGTGCAAGATGGTCGAGGCGTGGGCGGTGCTGCCCGCGCTGGCCGCGGCCTACCTGCTCGCCGCTCCGCCGAAGTTCCTGCGCAGGCTGCTGCACGTGGCGGTCGCCGGCGTGGTCACGCTGGCCGTCTCGGTCGCGTGGATCGTCGCCGTCGCGCTGATCCCGGCCGCCGACCGGCCGTACATCGACGGTACGACGAACAACAACCCCTTCAGCATGGTCTTCGGCTACAACGCGCTGACCCGCTTCGGCTTCCTGAACATCAGCCCATCGAGCGTAGGCTCCGTCACCAGCCAGTTCGCCGCTACAAGCCACACCACCACGAGGGCCGGCGGCGGCGGCTCCACCCACTCGGGAACGTACGGGCACGCGGCAGCGCTCACGACGAGATCCGGCGGCGGCTCCACCGTCTCCACGGCTGCCGCGTCCTACCGCGGCGGGACCGGGGGCGGCGGCGGGATGAACTCCCAGGCCAGTCTGCTCTCCATGTTCGAGCGCACCGCGGCGAGCCAGGTCGGCTGGTTCTACGCGCTGGCACTCGTCTCGATCGTGGCGGTGCTCTGGCTCCGTCGGCGCGAGCCGCGCACCGACGCGATCCGGGCCGGATTCATCATGTGGAGCATCTGGCTCGTGATCTACGGGCTCGCCTACAGCGAAGGCGAGATCCACACCTACTACGTCGTCACCCTCGGCCCCGCGCTCGCGGCGGTCTGCGGCGCGGGCGTGGTCGAACTCTGGCGAGCGTTCCGAGCCGGAGGGCGCCGCGCGTGGCTGCTCCCGCTCGCGGTCGCGGCGAACGTCATCTGGGCGATCTACCTCGTCGACGGCTATCCGACGTACCGCGGCCGGCTCATCCCGGTGCTCGCGGTTCTCGGGCTCGTGGCCCTCGCCGCACTTCTCACCGCGCTGCTGCGACCGGCCGTGGGGCGGCGAGCGCTGGTGCTCGGAGGAGTGGCAGGCGTCCTGGCCGTAGCGGTGGCGCCGGGGGCGTGGGCCGCGTCGGTGATCACCTCGTCGAGCGGCAGCGTGATGGGCAACATCGGACCGGGCAGCACCAGCGGACGCGGCGGCTTCGCCGGGTTCGGCACGGCGACGACCGGGACGACCCGAAGCGGTCGCTACGGAGGCTACGGAGACGGAGCGTTCACCGGAGGCTTCTCGGCAGGATCCGGAACGCGCCGGGACGGCTTCGGCGGCCTCAGAACCGCCGACGGCGGCGCCGGAACAGGCGGCGGCATGGCGGCGAAGCTCGGTGGCGGCAGCACCACGCTGACCACGCAGGAGCGGAAACTGCTCGACTACGCCGAGGCCCATGACGACGGCGCCCGCTTCACCCTCACGGTGACGAGCTGGGACGTGGCCAGCCCGTACATTCTGAGCACCGGAGCGGACGTGCTGCCGATGGGCGGATTCACCGGCGCGGCGCCGTTCCCGACACTGGCTCAGTTCGAGCAGTACGTGAAGCTCGGCGAGGTGCGCTTCGTCGTCCTCCCGGCGCAATCGGCGACATCGGCGACCGGCACGTTCAGCACCGGCGGATTCGCCGCCGCTTTCGCCGGGACGAGCGCGAAGAGCGGCTCCACGGTCTCGCGGATCGAGGCCTGGGTCCGTGAAGACTGCCCGACCGTCGCCGCGAGCGCCTACGGCGGCTCGGCTTCGACGAGTAGCGGCGCCGGAACCCTCTACGAGTGCACCCGCTCGTGATACGCCCGACCTGATCGGGGTGTGGCCTGCCAGCGTATCGGCGAGCCACACTCCGATGTCTTAGATCACTGACACGGCAGTCCGAACCAAGTGGCCAGCGCGCCACGCAGCTCCCGATCCGTCAGATCACTGAGACGGCGGTCCGAACCAGCTGGCCAGCGCGTCACGCAGCCCCTGGTCGGCCGAGTCCCCGACCCAGGCGACGTACCCGTCGGGCCGAATCAGCACGGTGGCGGGAGCGGCGACCTCGCCGAGCACCGGAAGCTCCCAGACGCCGACGTATTCCGCATCGACCAGATGGACCCGATCCGCCCACGGACCGATGGCGACATCGAAGGCGCCGGGCTCGCCGAGGTTGAGCAGTACCGGCCGCGCGGCGTGCAGCAGCGTGAACACCCGCAGCGGGCCGTCGGCGGTGACCAGGTCGAGATCGGGCATCCGCCGCCCGAGTAGCGGATGCCCCTCGCCGAAGTCGTAGTGAGTATCCAGCCCGCAGAGCATCCCGGCGATCCGCTTGCGCGGCTCCTCCATGCTCAGCAGCTCGGAAATGATCTCGCGCAAGGCATCGATACGCTCGGTAACGCCGCCGAGCGCGGCCATCGCCATCGTGTTCTTCAACACCCGGGCGGCGACCGGGTGCTGCTCGGCTTGGTAGGTGTCCAGCAGGCTTTCCGGCGAGGTGCCCTTGACCACCTGGGCCAGCTTCCACCCGAGATTCACCGCGTCCTGCACACCGACGCCCAGGCCCTGGCCGCCGTGGGGCCCATGTACGTGCGCTGAGTCACCGACCAGCAGGACCCGGCGCTCGCGGTACGACGCCGCCTGCCGGGTCGTGTCGCCGAACCTGGTGATCCAGGCGGCGCCGCGCAGCCCGAAGTCCGTTCCGTAGCAATCGACGATGGCTTCGCGCAGATCGTCGAGCGTCGGCTCGCCGGTCCGCCCGACGATCTTCTCGGCCGCCTGAGCCCGGATCGGCCCGTCGGGCTCCGGCCTGGAGAAGCCGAAGAAGCCGGCGGGCGTGCGGCGGATGCCCCACTCCGGCTCTTCGTCCAACTCGACCTCGGCGATCAGGCCACTGATCGACGCGTCCCACCCGGGGAACTCGATACCGGCCGTCTTGCGGACCAGGCTCCGTCCGCCGTCACAGCCGACCAGATACTCCGCCCGCAGCGAACCGCCATCCGACAGTGCGACGTCGACGCCGGTGTCGTCCTGCACGAACCCCGTCACGTCGGTCCCGCGATAGATCGACACCTTCAGCTCGTCGACCCACTCGGCGAGAATCCGCTCGATGTGCTTCTGCGGCAGGCCGAGCCCGTAGTTGTGCCGGGTGGGAAAGTCGCTGATGTCCAACGGGACTCCGGAGAAGCCCCCGACCTGGGCCACCTTCCCCTGCGCGAGGAACCGCTCGGCGATCCCCCGCTGATCGAGCACCTCGATCGTGCGTGACTGGAACCCGAGCGCGCGCCAGCCGACGAGATCCTGGGTGGCCCGCCGCTCCACGATCGCGACATCGACCCCTGCCAAGGCCAGCTCGCCCGCCAGCATCAGCCCCGTCGGCCCGCCCCCGGCGATCACCACCGCATGCCCGTTCACACCCACGCTCCCGTCCCCATCGCCACGCCCGTCGCCGCCACCGCTTCGACGCCGCTGCGCGCCGCGTACGCCCACACCAATAAACGCATATACCGACGAACACCCCTTATCCGAAGGATCCGGCCTCGAGCGATGATTCTGCGGCAGAAGGGGGGCCTTGCCGCAAGCCCCCGGGTGCGGTATACATTGATAATGGCGGGGAGTGCGTTTTTCCTCCCCAGCGATTCTCGGCCGCGGACAGGCAACGTCAATCCGCCCATCCGCAGCTGGAAGGCCCCTTACAGAGCCGTTGCGACCTCAGTTCCGAGAAGCGCTCTCGGGAGTGACCTCGACGGCGGTTGCCGACGCGTCCTCATCAAGATGCGTCTCAGCGCGCTTCTCAGCGCCCGCCCCGTCCACCTTCCCGTCGGCCTTCACGTCGATTGACTCGTCCGTCTCGCTCGTCTCGTCCGTCTCGTCCGACTTGCCCGGGCCGCCGTCCTCGTGTTCCGCGGCCTCCGCATCCGCGATCGCACTGGCGACGGCCTCGGCGAGGGTGATCGGTTCGGCGAGGTAGGAGACCGTCTGCTTGAGCAGCGCGCGGAACTGGGCCAGCGGGGATCCGGGCTGGGCGGAGCCGCTTCTGACCGCGACGGCGACGTGCCGGGTCGGCGGGTCCACCCGGATCGGCAGGATCTTCACCGAGTCCGGGACGACGCGCGGCAGGCCGAGCATCGGGATCACCGAGACGCCGAGGCCGTGGCCCACCATCGCGACCGAGGCGGCGAAGTCCGTCGTGTTGTGGGCCGCCCTCGGCTGGAAGCCGGCGACCGCGCACGCGGCCATCACGATCTCGTGCGTGGAGGTCCAGTGCCGGGACAGCACCCACGGTTCGTATGCCAGCCTGCTGAGCCGGTCCAGCTCGTCCAGCGCGCCGAGCGGGTGGACCGCGGGGACGACCGCGCGGTACGTGTCGGCGAGCAGCGGGTCGAGGCTGATCCTGCGGTCGGCGAGCAGCGGACGGTTCGGGGCGATCATCACCACCGCGAGGTCGAGCTCGCGGTCGAGGAGCATGGCCATCGACTCCTCGGACTCGACCTCGTCGATCTGGATGCTCCAGCCCGGGTTGCGGTGCAGGGCGGTGGTGACCGCCTCGGAGACGAAGCTCTGCAGCGAGGACGAGAAGCCGCCGATGCGCAGCACGGCGGTGTCGCCCTGCTGATAGCTGCGCATGTCGCTCTCGGCCTGCTCGAAGCGCTCGAGGATCGCGTCGGCGTGTTCGAGCAGGATCTTCGCGGGCTGCGTCAGCACCACGCCGCGTCCGCGCTTCTCCAGCAGGGTGCAGCCGGTGGTGCGGGCGAGCGAGTTGAGCTGCTGGGACACGGCGGACGGGCTCAGGTGCAGCGTCTCCGCCGCGGCGACCACGGTGCCGTGGTCCGCCAGAGCTCGAAGCGTCCGCAGGTGGTTCGGATCTATCATGCAGATCACCTTTATGGTTCCACGCGGATCTTTTCGCTAGACGAGCAGATTACCGGACTGGGCAACCCCGGTCCATGCCCGCGCCCACCGCGCTCGCGTCGCGGAACCTCACCACCGCCGCACCCCCTCGCACGCCGCTGCACCCCGCCGAATCAGACCCCGAAGCTCCTCCCTGACGCCGACTCAGATCCCGAAGCCCCCCACGCCGGATCAGACTCCGGCGGTCTCGAAGCGGGCGGCTATCTCCTTGGCGTGGGCGGCGGCTTCCTCGTGGCCCTTGGCGCGCTGCTCCTTCGACTGCGGTATGAGCTCGGCCATGGCCGGGGTGCTCTCGGCGAGGGTGAGCTGCACGGTGACGAAGCGGACGTCCAGGCCGAGGGCCTTGACCAGAGCCGTTTCCAGGTACGGCCGCACGTGGTCCCAGCCGTCGTGCGGCGTGCCGGGGAAGTAGCCGCCGCCGTAGCTCAGCACGACCGTGGCGGGACGGCCGGCGAGCGGCAGCGGGTCTGTGCCGAGGGTCTTGCCCTGCACGATCACCTGGTCGAGCCAGAGCTTGAAGCTCGTCGAGATGCTCCAGTTGTACATCGGCACCGCGAACAGGTACGCGTCCGCCGAGAGCAGTTCCTCCGCCAGTGCATCGCGCGCCGCCAGCGCGGCCTTCTGCTCCGGGGTGCGCTGCTCCTCGGGAGTGAACGCGGCCCCCAGCAGCGCCCCGTCCAGCAGAGCGACCGGCTCGGTGGCGACATCGCGGTACACGACCTCGCCCCCCGGGTGCTCCTGCGCCCAAGTCTCCCGGAAGGTCTTGGCGACCTCCCTGGACACGGAGCGGTCGGCGAACAGCGAGGAATCGACATGCAGAAGGCGGGCCACGAGTTGCTCCTCAGATCATCTGTATGACATCTTGTCTAGAGCCAAGAATGTCTGTGCTGCAGATTATTTGTCAAGCCCGCGCAGTGCGCTACCCTGGTGACATGTCGGAAACCTGTCCCGCAGCACCGCCAGAGGGCTTCGAGCAGAGCCTGGCCTGGCTGCTGTCCGAGAGCTTCCGTGCCCATCTGGGCGCGATGCGCGAGGCGGTCGGGGACCTGCCGCACGGGCCCCGCGGCTTCGAGGCGCTGTGCGCGGCTGCGGAGCCGACGCCGCGTAACCAGGCGGAGCTGGCCAAGCATCTCGGCCTCGACCGGACCGTGATGGTCTACCTGGTCGACGATCTCGAGGCGGCCGGCCTGGTCGAGCGGGTGCCCGATCCGCACGACCGTCGCAGTAAGCTGATCCGGGCGATGCCGGCCGGCGTCGCCCGGCTGTGCGGGCTGCGCAGGGTCACGGCCGCGGCCGAGGCCGAACTGCTGGCGGGTTTCTCGCCCGCCGAGACCGAGCTGCTGCGCTCCCTGCTCCAGCGGATCGTCGCCCGCGGCTCCCGGTACGATCAAGCGCATGACTGTGGCAAGGACAAGTGCTGACGGCCTCTTTGCCGTCGCCGCCGCGTGCTGGGGCTTCCTCGAGTCGGAATCCCTGGACGGCTGGGAGCTGCGCGCCGGGGACGGGTTCACCAACCGCGCCAACTCCGCCTGGCCGCTCGGCCCGCTGCGTCGCCCGCTGCCCGAGGCCCTCGACGAGGTTCGCGCCTGGTACACGGAGCGCGGCCTGTCCCCGCAGGTCCAGGCGGCCGTGGGCAGCACCCTCGACGCCGAGCTGACGGCGCACGGCTGCGGCGCCGGGCACGACGGCGCGCTGCGGCAGACCGCTCCGCTGGCGCCCGCGCTCGAGATCCTGGCCGCTCAGCAGCACCCGAACGTCCCCGTCTCGACGGCCGAGCGGCCGCAGGACCGCTGGCTGCGCCTCTACCGCGCGGGCACCGTTCCCCCGCGGGCCAAGCAGATCCTCGGCTCCGGCGACCGTTACCACTACGCCACCATCTACGACGAGTACTCCGGCGAGCCGCTGTCCATCGGGCGCGCGGTGCTGGCCGGGGAGTCAGGGTCCTGGGTCGGCCTGGCCGCGATCGAGACCGACCCGGCGGCGCGGCGGCGCGGTCTCGGCCGGCTGATCCTCGGCACGCTGCTGGAGTGGGCCGCCGACCAGGGCGCCGAGCAGGCCATGCTCGAGGTGTTCCCGCACAACGAGCCGGCGATCTCGCTCTACCGCCAGCTCGGCTTCACCACCGCGCAGGAGTACCACTACCGCGTGGTGCCGACCGAAGCACAGGCCTGAGACCCACCCGCAGGCCCTTGATCAGCGCGGAGGGTGATCGCGTAGGCTGGCGGGCATGGCGGACAAGTCCAAGTTCGACACCGAGACCACGGCCCGGCACTACGCGGCGGCCCGACCCACCTACCCCTCCGAGCTCTTCGACACCCTCGACGACCTGCTCGGCCACCGGCTCTCCGGAGCCGGCGTGGTCGACGTGGCGGCCGGCACCGGAATCTCCTCGCGCCAGCTGGCCGAGCGCGGTGCGCGGGTCACCGCGGTGGAGCTGTCCGGCGCGATGATCGCCGAGCTCGCCTCCTCCTCCCCCGGCGTGCGGGTGGTGCAGGGCAGCGGCCACGCCCTGCCGCTCGCGGACCAGAGCGCGGACCTGGTCACGTACGCGCAGGCCTGGCACTGGATGGACCCGGCGCAGGCGTTCCCCGAGATCCGCCGCGTGCTGCGGCCCGGCGGCGTACTCGCGCTCTGGTGGAACCAGACGGACCGCAACTCCGGCTGGGAGCAGGAGCAGGCGGAGCGGATCACGGCCGTGGCCGGACCGCGCTGGAACAGGTACTCCGCGTCCGAGCTGTCCGAGCGGATCGCGATGCCCGACGACCTGACGGTGCACACGTTCACCTTCGACTGGGAACGCACTGTCAGCATGGACACGCACCTGTCGAACGTGGCTTCGAAGTCGTACATCGCCGAACTCGGCGAGGGCGCGAAGCAGTTCCTCGCGACCGAGCGCGAACTGCTCTCAGAGCACTTCCCGGACGGGCAGGTCACCGAGAAGTTCAGCACGCTGCTGGTGGCCACGCTGCCGAACGGCGGCGGGCTCTCGATCGCCGGGAAATCCTAGGACGCGCCGAAGAAGGCGGCGGCCGGGCTCAGTCCTCCGGCAGCCGCCAGACCTCGGGCAATCCGGCTGCCGCGCCGTCCGCCGAGTAGTCGTGCGCCACGTCGAGCAGCTCGGCCATCCGGGCCTGCCAGGCGATGTTCACCGGCAGCGTCTCCAGTTCCGCGATGAGCCGCGCGTAGTCCTCGCACTCGATCAGGTGGAATAGCTCGGTGCCGCTGCGCCAGATCGACCAGCTTTTCGCCCCCGCGGCGCGGATCGCGGCGGTGAGTTCTCCGGGCACCTCGCGGTGAGCGGCGTCGTACTCGGCGATTCGGTCGGCCCTGACCCGGGTGTGCAACGCGATACGCATCATGAGTGCCGTTTCTACCACAGACATCCGAGCTTTCGGCGGGGGCCGCGATGCCGACCCAGGGACCCGAATAATCCGTTGCTCCGTCAGCCGGCGTATGGCTCAATGGAGCTCGGCGCGGCTGAGCGTCCGTGTGGAGCGGACCGGCCCGATCATCAACCGTGGACAGGAGGACTCCGGCGATGTTGTTGCGTGCATCCGCACTCCGCTGTGGCAGTTCCCTGTTCCGGCCGGGCAAGTAGTCCCCACCCGGACCTCGCCGCGCCCGTCTACGCAGGTTGATCGGCAGTACCCCTCTGGCCAACTACTCATTCGAATCCTGACAAGGACTTCAGCATGCCCATGCACGAGCTGCCCGGAGGCGGCGCGATACCCATACGGCTCTGGGCCGATCCGGACTCGATCGAGGCCTCGGCGCTTCGGCAGTTGCACAATGTCAGCACGATTCCGCAGGTGGCGGGCGTGGCCGTGATGCCGGACGTGCACACCGGGATCGGCGCCACGGTCGGCAGCGTCATCGCGATGCGCGGGGCCGTGTGTCCGGCCGCGGTCGGCGTGGACATCGGCTGCGGGATGACCGCGGTACGCACCTCGCTCACCGCCGCCGACCTGCCCGAGGACCTCAGCGCGCTGCGTGACCGGATCGAGCGGGCGATCCCGGTCGGGCGCGCGGGTCACCCGAAGCCGATCGATCCGGCGAGGCTGACCGGCCTCGACACGGTGCGCTGGACGGAGTTCTGGCGCGAGTTCGACGCGCTGGCCCCGGCCGTGCACGCGCGGCGCGACCGGGCGCTGAGCCAGATGGGAACGCTCGGCTCCGGCAACCACTTCATCGAGCTCTGTCTCGACACCGAGGACCGGGTCTGGCTGATGCTGCACTCCGGTTCGCGGAACGTCGGTAAGGAACTCGCCGAGTATCACATCGGCGTGGCCCGGAAACTGGACCACAACCAGGGCATCGTCGACCGCGACCTCGCCGTCTTCCTGACCCAGACCCCGGAGATGTCGGCCTACCGGGCCGACCTGTTCTGGGCCCAGGAGTACGCGCGGTACAACCGGGCCGTGATGATGGCGCTGTTCCAGCACGTGATCGCGCGCGCCTTCAAGGCCGCGAAGCCAACCTTCGAGCAGACCATCTCCTGCCACCACAACTACGTGGCCGAGGAGGTCTACGACGGGGAGAAGCTGCTGGTGACGAGGAAGGGCGCGATCCGGGCGGGCTCCGGCGACTTCGGGATCATCCCGGGGTCAATGGGTACACGTTCTTATATAGTCAAGGGCCTCGGTAACAAGGCCGCGTTCAACTCGGCCTCGCATGGCGCGGGTCGACTGATGAGCCGGTCGAAGGCGCGCAAGTCGTTCACCCAGCGCGATCTGGAGCGGCAGACCGCAGGTGTGGAGTGCCGAAAGGATGTCGGTGTGATCGACGAGATACCGGGAGCTTACAAGCCGATCGAGCAGGTGATGGCGGCGCAGACGGACCTGGTCGAGATCGCGGCTGAACTGCGTCAGCTCATCTGCGTGAAGGGCTGAACGTAGAGGGACTGTCAGGGAGCGGCTGACGGCCGGGCACGGTGTGGGGGTGCCCGATCGTCAGCCGCCCTCTCTCCTGGGACCCGCGTGAACTGTCGACTCCCCTGTTTAGTCGACAGGCCGCGCGCCGCCTGACGAGGAACAGACTGCCAAGGCCCCCTCACATCCCACTAACGCGAAGATATCCGCGCAGCTCAGAGGCCATCTTTCCGGGCTTCCGGGGCCGGTCCGGCGGCCTTCGCGCGGCGGTACGGGCTGACGGTGGGGTCGCCGTGGAGGTGGAAGCGCCAGGGCAGGTCCGCGGCGCGGCTGATTCCGACCCGCGGACCCGAGCGGATCAGCGCGCGGTCCACGGGCTTCCCTCGCTCGAGCGTCAGCGGCCCGAGCGGCTCGCACAGGTCGGCGCCGCCGAACGCGCGGGTGAGCCCGAGGGCCGCGGCGAGACGGCCCGGGCCGCAGGCCAGGTCGGCGTCCTTCCGCGTGGACGGCCGGCGGGAGCGGGCGAGCGCGAGGCCGTCCACGACCTCGCCTGCGCGCAGGAGCACCGCCTCGGCAGTTCCTTCCGGCATGCACACGACGTTGACCGAGAAGTGCATGCCGTAGATGAAGTAGACGTACGCGTAGCCGGGCGGGCCGAACATGACCGCGTTGCGCGCGGTGCGGCCCCGGTACGCGTGCGAGGCCGGGTCCAGCGCCCCGGCGTATGCCTCGACCTCGGTGATCCGAACGGTGACCGGGCCCTGCGGCGTGCGCGAGGTGAGCAGGCAGCCGAGCAGTTCCGGCGCCACGTCGAGCGCGTTTCCGGCGAAGAAGTCCCGAGGCGGCACGCGCCCACTGTACCCATTCAATGATCGTCAACTCAGGGTTGACGAATCAAGACCGTCAACCTACGGTTGACTCATGACTCCTACACCGAACCTGCAAGACCTCGTCCAGTCCGTGCGCGCCGAGGTGGCCGACACCGATCCGCTCGGCCAACTGACGAAGGCGGCCGAGCTCTCCGCGAGCCTGAACACGCTCGGCGACCGGCTGCTCGACCACTTCGTCTTCCAGTGCCGCCAGGCCGGGATGTCCTGGGCGGAGCTCAGCTCCGCGCTCGGGGTGAGCAAGCAGGCCGCGCACAAGCGGTTCTACAGCTCGACCCCGAACATGAACCGCTTCACCGCCAAGGCCCAGGCCGTCGTACAGGGCTCGATCGACCTGGCCAGGAAGCTCGGGCACACCACTACCGGCACCGAACACCTGCTGGTGGCGATGTTCGAGCCCTCCGACAGTCTCGCCGCGCTCGCCCTGACCCGCCTCGGCCTGAGCCGCGAAGCCGCGCTCGAACAACTCCTGCAGCGCAACCCCGGCCAGCCGGAGGAGACGGTCGGGGCGATCCCGTCCTCCGAGCACCGCAAGGAGGCGCTGCGCGGCGCGGTCGACGAGGCCCTGGAACTGAACCACAACTACGTCGGCACCGAGCACCTGCTGCTCGCCCTCTACCGCGACCCCGAGTACACCTCGGCGAAGATCCTCACGGCACTCGGCCTGGACCGGGAGGCGGTTCGCAGCACCCTGCTGGTAGCGCTGGACACGCTGGTCCGCGAGCGGGCGAAGCTGCAGGCCCAAACAGACTGACCACATTCCGAGACAATATTGACCGGATTCTGGACGACACTGCTAGGGTCGCGGCACAGCGATACCGACGAAGGAGTCTGAGTCCGATGTCCGAGACAGCCACCTACACCCACGGCCACCACGCCTCCGTGCTGCGTTCGCACACCTGGCGCACGGCCGAGAACTCCGCCGCCTACCTGCTGCCGCAGCTGACCCCTGGCATGACCCTGCTGGACGTCGGCTGCGGCCCCGGCACCATCACCGCGGACCTCGCCGCGCTGGTCTCGCCGGGCCGCGTGGTCGGCCTGGAGTACGCGCCGGGCATCCTGGAGCAGGCGCGGATCACCGCGGCCGAGCGGGGCGTCGCCGACCGGGTCGAGTTCGTCACCGGCGACGTGCACGCGCTCGACTTCCCGGACGACACCTTCGACGTAGTACACGCCCACCAAGTGCTGCAGCACGTCGGCGATCCGGTCCAGGCGCTGCGCGAGATGCGCCGCGTATGCAAGCCGGGCGGCTACGTGGCCGCGCGGGACGGCGACTACAGCGCGTTCTTCTGGTTCCCGGAGAACCCGGCGCTCGAGGAATGGAACCGCTTCTACTGCCAGGTGGCCCGGGCGAACGGCGGCGAGCCGGACGCCGGTCGGCACCTGAAGTCCTGGGCCAGGCGGGCCGGCTTCGACCCGGAGCAGGTCCAGGCCACGACATCGAGCTGGTGCTTCAGCACCGACGCCGAGCGCGAGTGGTGGGGCGGGCTGTGGGCGGAGCGCGCGGTGAAGTCCGACTTCGCCAAGGTCGCGGTCGAGGGCGGCTTCGCCACCCCGGAGGACCTGCGGCGCTTGGCCCAGGGCTGGCTGGACTGGGCGGCGGACGAGGACGGCTGGCTGTGCATCCCGCATGCCGAGATCCTCTGCCGGGTCTGACCGCTATCCCGGCGCTCTGATAACACGCTCGGCCTTCCTGCCCGGATCCATGATCCTCCGGCGTTACCATCAAGTGATAGGACATCGGACCGGGCCCGCTCCGGGCAGGGAGGCAGCGCGGTGGCGACCGAAGGCGGCGCGGAAACCAGCACCGGGACCTCGCTCGCACGGGCTTTGGCGGCCGGCCCCCTCGTGCTCGACGGCGGGCTGTCGAACCAGCTCGAGGCGCAGGGCGCGGATCTGCGCGACGCGCTGTGGTCGGCACGGCTGCTGGCCGACGACCCGGCCCGGATCACCGAGGCGCACGCCGCCTACTACGCGGTCGGCGCGCAGGTCGTGATCACCTCCAGCTACCAGGCTAGCTTCCAGGGCTTCGCCACTCGCGGGATCGAGCACGCGAAGGCGGCGCGGCTGCTGCGCCGGAGTGTGGAGCTGGCCCGTGAAGCCGAGCTCGCGGCAGACGCGGCGGGGCCGAACATCCAGCGCTGGGTCGCCGCGTCGATCGGCCCGTACGGCGCTGTGCTGGCGGACGGCTCGGAGTACCGCGGCCGATACGGCCTGAGCGTCGCGGACCTCGAAGCCTTCCACGCGCTCCGCCTCGAGACCCTCGTGGGCGCGAAGCCGGACGTGCTGGCGATGGAGACCATTCCGGACGTCGACGAGGCCGAGGCGCTGCTGAACCTGGTGCGCGGCACGGGCGTCCCCTGCTGGCTCTCCTTCAGCGCGGCCGGCCGCAAGACCCGCGCGGGCCAACCGCTCGCCGAGGCCTTCGCGCTCGCCGCCGGCGTGGACGAGGTGATCGCGGTCGGCGTGAACTGCTGCGCCCCGCAGGACGTGCTCGCCGCGGTCGAGATCGCGAGCTCGGTCACCGGGAAACCGGTGGTCGTCTACCCGAACAGCGGCGAGTCCTGGGACGCCAAGGCCCGCGCGTGGCGCGAGGAGTCGACGTTCGACCCGGGCCTCGTGCGCTCCTGGATCGACGCCGGGGCCCGGCTGATCGGCGGCTGCTGCCGGGTCGGGCCCGATGCGATCCGGCAGGTGGGCGAAGCGGTGCGCGAGGTGCCGCGGATCGTGCGGTCTCGCGCACCCAGGCCCTGAGCACATTTCAGGCGCAGTAGCCGTCAGGCGAAGACGCCACCCAGCCACGTCTGCCACGCCGCGGTCGCCTCTGCGCGCTCGACCTTCGGCTCGAAAAGGTGGTGCGACGCGTCGACCGTGCCGCCGAACGCCTCGCGGCCGAAGAAACGGTACAGCGCACCGGTGTCGCGTAGCCCGACGAAGTGCGGCGTCAGATAGTCGATCTCGGTCTGGATCGAGCCGAAGCCGGGCACCTCGAGCGAGATCGGGTCGCCGACCCTGCTCGCCGGGCCGACGCCGAGCGCCGCCTTGAGCACTTCGATCGAACCGGCCTTCGCCGAGGACGCCGGTCCGGCCACGCCGAGGTACTCCACCGGACGGCCGGCGAAGTACTTCACGTACTGGCCGAGGCTGTGCAGGTAGAAGTCGGTGTGCGCGCCGATGCCGTCGTACTGGGCCTCCCAGTCGTCCGTCATCAGCACTCCGCTGTGCACGTAGCGCAGGTGCGCGGTGCCGCCCTCGCGCGCCTCGATCAGGTAGTCGAGCGCGTTGAAGAAGCCGCCGGGGCCGTCGACGCGGATGCTCGCGTGCTCGGGCGGACTCCAGACCTTGACCTTGGGGTCGTCCGGGCCGAGGCCGCCGACGCCGGGGGCCTCCTCGACCGGGAACATCCAGGCGGCCGTCTCCCGGGTCACGGCCGCGAAGATCTGCTCGGGCGTACCCGGGATCGCCACCTCGCGGCGGACTTCGAATTCCTTGGACATGGTGCTCACTGCTCCTCTGACTCGGTTGACGTAGGCGGCTTCAGGCTCGGATGCAGCGCGATGACGACGCGGTGGTCGCGGCCACTCGGCGCCTCGGCGTCGTGGTACCTGGCGACCAGTTCACGCAGGGAGAGGCCGAGTTCCTCGGCGAACGCGGCCCGCGCGGCGGCCGAGGCGAAGCGCACCTCGCCGTCCACGGCGAACGTGGCCAGCGGCTTGCCGGCCGACCGGGCCCCGCGCACCAGCTCGCCGACCTCGCGCAGCAGCCGCGCCGCGAGGGCGATGAGCCAGCGGGCCGAGACCTGGTCGGGGCTGCGGCCCGGGTCCGGCGCCAGTTCGGCCAGCACGGCCGGGGAGATCACGAACGAGACGGCACTGGCCCGCAGCACCCGCTCGAGCATGTTGCCCCGGCGGCGCTCCTCGACCAGCTCCACCAGCCCGTGCTGCTCCAGCTCGTGCAGGTGATAGTTGGCCTTCTGCCTGCTCAGGCCCACCTTCTTGGCGGCGCTGCTGGCCGAGGCCGGTTCGGCCAGGACGGCCAGCAGCCGGGCGCGGACCGGGTCGAGCGCGCTGCGCGCGGCCTCCGCTTCGGCGATCACGGCGATTTCCTGCATGGCACGAGCTTCGCACCGACAAGTTTTCTTGTCAAGACGAATGGTCTTTTCGGGTGAGGGCTTGAACCGAACCGGCGCGCGGCGCGTGCTCGGGAGTGTGATTACGCACGGGAGCGCCGCGGTCCTCAGCGCCCCGCCGTTGCCGGGTACCATGGTCGAGCCCAGACATCCCCGGACCGGAGCGGAGCCGGTGAAACGCTCTTTCGGCAGGGCCCGGACGTCCAACGGCGGGGCTGACTCGCCCGCGCGCGCGGACGAAGAGCGCCTGCGCGCGCTGCACGACGAGTACTCCGGAGCGCTGTTCGGCTACGTGCTGCGCCAACTGCACGGCGACCGGCAGGCCGCGGAGGACATCGTCCAGGAGACGCTGCTGCGCGCCTGGACGCACCCCGAGGCGCTGGACCCGAACCGCGGTTCGGTGCGCGCCTGGCTGTTCGCCGTCGCCCGCAACCTGATCATCGACTCGATGCGCGCCCGGCAGGCCAGGCCGCGCGAGATCGGCGAGGAACGCCTCGGCGAGGACTGGGCCGGCTCGGTGCCGGACCCCCGCGAGGACGCGTACGAGCAGACCCTCGACGCGCTGCAGATGGCCGAGGCGCTCGACTCGCTCAGTGACGAGCACCGCTCGGTGCTCATCGAGACGTACTACCGGGGAGCCTCGGTGGCCGAGGCGGCGAAGGTGCTCGGGGTGCCCCCCGGCACGGTGAAATCCCGCACATACTACGCATTGCGTGCACTGCGGTCGGCCTTTGCGGAAAGGGGGCTGACACGATGAGCGACCAGCCGCACCCGTGGCGCGAGGACCTCGGCGCTTATCTGCTGGGCGCGTTGGAGGCCGACGAGGCCGAGCGCATGCGCCGGCACCTGCACGAGTGCCCGGCCTGCCAGGCCGAGTACGCCGAACTGGCGCCGGTGGTGAATCTGCTGGCGAAGGTACCGGCGGAGGCCTTCGCGGCCGAGCGGTACGCGGCGGACGAGGCTCCGGACCCGGCCATGTGGAACCGGCTGCGCACCCGGGCCGGACTGCCCGCAGCGGCCGAAGCGCCGTCGGACGTGCGCTTCCACCCGGCGCCGAGCGCCCCGCGGCGTGCCAGGACCGCCCGTCCGCCGCGCTCGAAGGCCTCGACCAGGCCGACCCGGGCAGCCGACCGCCCGATGCGTCCGGCGACCGCCGCGCTGATTTCCGGTGTGCTGGTGGCCGCCGCGGCCTTCGGCATCTACGCCGGGACGCGCCCGAGCGCGGGCACCCCCGAAGCCGGGATCGAGACGGTCAGCGCTACGAACGCCGAGGACGGCGTGTCCGGCACGGTGCAGTACCGTCCGACCGCCTGGGGCAGCTGGGTCCAGATCACGCTCAAGGGCGTGCGGCCGGGCAACGACTGCATCCTCTACGCCGAGGACGGCCACGGGAACAAGTCGGTGGCCAGCACGTGGTGGGCGCCCTCGCTGCTGAGCGAGAGCGCCACGATCCCGGGCGGCGTGGCCATGGATTCCTCGACCATCAAGACCTTCCAGGTGACCACGACGGTGGGCGAGGTCCTGCTGACCATCCCCGCCTCGTAAGCCTTCGTAGGGCGCGAACCCCGTCAGCCCTCTGTCTCGTCCTGGTAGTCCTCGGTGACGACCCAGAGGCAGAAGGGGTGGCCGGCGGGGTCGTAGTGCACGATCGTGTCGTCCTGCGGCTGGTACTCGGCGACGGTGGCGCCGAGCGAGACCGCGTGCGCGCTGGCGACTTCGAGGTCTTCGACCTCGAAGTCGAGGTGCATCATCATCTGCTGATCCACCGTGTTGCCCGGCCAGACCGGGCGGCGGTGCAGCTGCTCGGCCTGGAACGACAGGCCGGCCCCGCCCTCCGGGTCGCGGACCGTGGCCCAGCCGTCCTCATCGCGGCCGAACTCCCAGCCGAGCAGGTCGGCGTAGAAGCGGGCCAGCGTGTGCGGATCGGGGGTGCCGATAACGGTCGCGGTGAGTTTCACCGAAGGGCGGGGCATCTGGGACGGTCCTCCAGGTCAGTGGCCTTACTGCGCGAAGGTGACGCTGGAGACAGCGCCCGCGCCGTTGGTCACTTCGGAGGATACCGGGTTGGTCAGCCCGAAATTCGCGCAGTTGAGGTTCACGAAGGAGGCCTGCAGCCGCTGTGCGAGAAAGGTCAGCAGGTTCGTCCCGGCCGCCGCGTCAGGGGTGCCGGCGGCGGTGAACTTCTGCTGGTCGAGCTTGAGCCGGGCGGTCTGGATCGAATCCATGTCCTGGCAGTAGGCCTTGGGCGTCTCGCCGGTGGGCAGGTTCGGCTGGTCCACGCCGGCCCGGTAGAGGTTCGTCTTCGCCGTGCTGAAGGCCCCTGCGACGAGCGTCATGGGATCGTTCAGCGGAACGAGCGCGGACGGGGCTGCCTGGAAGGCGTTGGCCTGGATCTCGTCGAGGCCGAGCGAGGTCGCGGTGCCGCCGCCGTCGAGGTTCGTCACACTCCACGGGGTGCAGCCGAGCGAGGGGTCGACGAAGTTGTCCACCAGGGCGTTGTCACTGGGGTTGGCCAGCACCGTGGCACCGGCCAGCTTCGCCGCGTTCGCCGGGGTGTTCTGCGCGGTCGTCCCGCTGGCGGTCGCGAGGTACTGCGTGGTGACGTTGTCGCTCTGGTCCTGGTCGACGATGAAGAACGAGCGCGTCGTCGGGCAGGCCTGGCCGTCGTTCGCGGTGCCGAGAGCGGGCACCCGCACCCGGTGCTGGGCGATACCCGTCTTGACCGCGGCGAAGAACGCGGGGGCGTTGCAGTACGCGAACTGGGTGAAGACAGAGGTGCCGAGGCCGTTCACGCAGTGGGCCTGAGCCAGTCCATTGCCCGCGGCGTGCAGCGTGAGGTTGTTCGCGTTGTAGCCGAACCAGATGCCGACGACGGCGCCGTTCGGCAGCCTCGGCACGATCGGGGCGATGGCCGGGGTGGTGCCCGCATCGATGACCAGCGGATTGTAGACGGACAGCGCGCCGGTGGCCGGGTTGTAGATCGTGGCCTGCACGAACGCGGTCTGCCCGATGTTCGCCTCGTTGCACGGCCCGTCGGCGGCGTCGGTGGCGGTGAACGTGTACGGCGTGGCCAGGCCCTTGGCGGTGAGCGGCGCGGGCGGGACCGTGATGGTGCAGTTCATGTCCAGAGCGGCGGTCGTGGTCGTGGCGCTGGCCGTGGCCGATGCCGATGCCGATGCCGACGCGGTCGTGCTCGCCGAGGCGGTGACGGACGCGGTCGTACTCGCGGTCGCGGTCGCCGAGGGGGCCGGACGGGGGTGCCGGTGATTGGCGGCCGGAGCAGCGATCGCCGCGGTGACCGCTCCCCCGACGAGGAGCGGAACCGCGGCGATAATCAGCACGAACTTGTTCCGGCGCCAGCGCCATCGGTCGGCGCGGGCCCCGGCTTGAGCCTGATTTCGATGGTTGGTCGGCGCTATGCGTTTGTGCGACACCGGAAACTCCTTCGCGGGTCGGGTGACGAATCCGTCCGCCCATGCTCGCCCCCACGGCCCGGCTTCAGGATCGGTTCAGCCGATTCACCACGCGTGCGCTACGCATACCAATTCTTTGTACGCCGCTGACCTTCCGTCAGATGGCGTGCGTCTCGTTGTCCCGCGCCGAAATCGTCGGCCCGCCGAAGGCCGCCGCGGCGCGCGCGGTCGCCGCCTCGATGCCGAGGGTGTAGGCCACGTGCGTCACCATAAGCTTCTTTACGCCGGCGGAGACGGCCATCTGCGCGGCCTCCTCGGGCGTCGAGTGCAGAATGTACTCGGTGCGCTGCTCCGGCGAGTCGAAATCCGCCTCGCACACGAACAGATCCGCCCCGGCCGCGAGCTCGACCAGGGCCTCGCTCGGCGCGGTGTCGCCGGAGTAGACCAGGACCCGGCCCTCGTACTCGGCGCGCAGTGCGTACGCGGGCTGGGAGTGCTCGACCCGGCAGACCGAGAGGCCGAGGTCGCCGACCCGGCCGGTCCAGTCCTCCGCGATCTCGTGCATCTCGAAGACCTCGGTGACGTCGCTGAACAGCCCCGCGTGCTCGCCGAAGTACTTGGCCACCCAGCCGGGCGGGCCGTAGACGGGGATCGGCGCCTTGAGCCCCAGGTGCCCGTAGGCCAGCGCGTAGAACGCGGTCTGCAGGTCGTGGCTGTGGTCGAGGTGCAGGTGCGAGATCCAGATGGCGTCGAGCTCGGTCGGATCCAGGTGCCGCTGCAGGTTCTGGAAGGTGCCGAAACCGGCGTCCACCCACACCTTCGCCGCGCCCGCGCGCAGCAGGTAGCCGGAGCAGGCGGCGTCCGGGGACGGATACGGGGTGGCGGCGCCGAGCACGGTGAGCGAGAAGGTCATCGGACTCCTCCAAGGAAACCCGGCCGTTGGTGGGCCGGGAGGAACTGGACTCCTGCACAGGAGGTCAAAGATAGCCGTTTCGAGGCAAGGCTCGAATAGGGATCAATCGGGTGGGTACGGGACGGGGCACAGCACTCGGAATCCGCCCCGCGCCCGGGGCGAGGAAGCGAGGCGTCCGCCGTGTCGAAGAAGACGAACAAGCGCAGGGCCCGCCGACGTCGCAAGGCCAACCACGGGCGGCGGCCCGCCTAGCCGCCCTGGCCGGTCCCTCAAGTCGTATCAATCGGCCGAACGAGGCCGTTCAGCCGGCTGCCGGACGGCCGTTTCGCCGCGCCTGAACGGGTCCGGGGCCCGGCTGTGCCATGATCCGAACCGTCGACGCAAGCCACCTGTCGCCACACAGGGAGGGGCCGCGGCCCGGGATCACTCCCCGCCGCGGCCCCGGCGCTTGCTGGACCGGCTAGATCCGGCTGCGCAGCGCCACCTCGGTGAGCTCCGGGATCAGCACCTCGGCGAGCCGCGCCGCGATCCGCACGCCGAGCGTGGCGAGTCCGAGTCCGTACACCGCCCCGGAGAGCAGCAGCGCGGGCATCCTGATCCCGCCGGCGACGTGGCCGGTGAAGGCGACGGCCAGCACCATCGGAGTCAGCAGGACGACCACGCCGAGCAGGCTGCAGAAGGCCGCGCCGAGGACCTGGCCCTTGTAGCCGTCCATCGCCTTGGGCGTCGGACTGCCCGGCCGTTTCTCCACCGGATAGGGCAGCAGCACGGCGAGGACGTTGCTGAGGCCTATCCCCGCGCCGATCCCGGCCAGGTTCACCGCCAGCGCGAGGAAACCGTCCAGCGGATGCTTCGCGACCGTCGCGAGGACGAAGAGCACGATCGTGAACAGCGGCACCGCGATGACCGCCAGCGCGAGGTCCATCCCGGCGAAGTACGACCTGAGCGACTTGCGTCCGCGCAGGGCGACGGCGTCGAAGCCGAAGGCGGGGCCGAGCATACCGATCGCGTCCGCGTTGAAGATGGCGACGAAGACCGCGCCGAATCCGGCGGCGCCTAGCAGTCCGCCCAGGTACGCGGGCGTCAGCAGGGTACTGGCCGAGGACGCGGCGACGATGATGACGATCAGGCCCCAGAAGATCTTCGCGCCCGGCTCACGACGCTGATACAGCAGGCAGCGTGCTGCCACGGTGCCGAGCAGGCCGCGGTTCGCGAACGGCAGCCCGGTGCTGCGCACGGCCGCCGCCTGCGTGGTCGCGTCCACGGTGACCAGGGCGCGGTCCAGCTCGCGGATCCAGAGCCAGCCGAGCGCGACGATGATCGCGGCGAGCAGCAGCAAGCGGCAGAGGCCCGTCGCCGCGTGGCCGGTCGACGCGTCCTGGATCGCGTGCGCGGCCAGGCCCGGCGGAGTCCAGCGCATCCAGGCGTCGATCCCGCCGAAGCTGTTCGCGGTGATCTTCCCTTCGGCCGTCAGCCTGGGCACGATCTGCACGAACGCCTCGTAGAGCGCGAAGATCGGCAGGATCAGCAGCCCGGCGAAGTCCTTGCCGCGGCGCGAGCGCAGCAGCCCGGCCAGGCTGGTGGTGACGCAGCGGGCCAGCACGATGCAGAACAGGACCTGGAGCACGACCGCGACCACCGCGAACAGCAGGCCGAGCGCGCCCCGGGCAAGACCGACCGTCGTCCCGAGCAGCCCGATGACGTTGGCGAGCGGCCAGGCGCCGGTGGCCGACGCGGCGAGCAGGCCGACGGCGAGCGGCCGGGTGCGCAGCGGGTAGAGCGCGAGCGTGCTCGGATCGAGCGTGCCGTCGAGCCCGAAGACGAGCAGCGGGAGGATCAGCCAGCCGAAGGCGAGCGTCGTGAAGCTGACCGTCGCCAGATCCACCGCCGCGACCTGCCCGCGCAGCACGGCGAGGCTCACGAACAGGCCGATCGCGACGAGGCCGGCCGCGATCGTGCTGAGGATGAACGAGGTCCGCGCCTGCCGCGAGGACTTCAGGGCGTTGCGCAGCAGCCTGAGCTTCAGCCGGACGAGGAGCCCAACCACGACAGTCCCTCCCCGTCGTTCGCCCGGGAGCCGACCAGGTCGATGAACGCCTGGTGCAGGCTCTTGCCGCCGCGCACCTCGTCGATGGTGCCGCCGGCCACGATCCGGCCCTTGTCGATGATGGAGACGTGATCGCAGACCTGTTCCACCAGCTCCATCACGTGGCTGGAGAAGAGCACTGTCGAGCCGGTGCCGACGAAGCGGGTCAGCAGTCTGCGGATCACGTCGGCGGAGACCGGATCCACCCCCTCCAAGGGCTCGTCGAGGAAGAGCACCGACGGGTTGTGGATCAGTGCGCTGCCGAGCGCGACCTTCTTGCGCATGCCGGTGGAGTAGTCGGCGACCAGCCGCTTCGCGTCGGGCACCAGGTCGAGGACGTCGAGCAGCTGGGCGGCGCGTCGGCGGGACTCGTCGGCCGGGATGCCGCGCAGCCGGCCGGCGTACTCCAGCAGCTCCTCGCCGCTGAGCCGCTCGAACAGCCGCGCCTCGGCCGGAACCACCCCGATCAGGGCCTTCGCGGCGGGCGGATCGGCCCACACGTCCACCCCGTCGATGTGGATACGCCCGAGGTCGGGCCGTAACAGCCCCGTCATCATCGACAGCGACGTGGTCTTGCCCGCGCCGTTCGGTCCGACCAGCCCCGCGAAGGAGCCCGCGCCGATCGCCAGATCGATCCCCGCCACGGCCTCCTTGTCCCCGAAGCTCTTGCGCAGGCCCTGAACGGAGATGGCCACCCGGCTCATGTCTCCCGCCTCCCCTTGACAGATAGACACAGAGTAGGGGAAGTCCGAGACAGAAAGTTATCTAAAGACTCGAGGTTTCCTCTTGTTACGCTCCCGACGTGGGTGTTCTACTCCCCGGACGGACCTGCGCCGGCAGGTCGCGCAGGCAGTTCAGTGGATCTCTGCTAGTTCGTGGCCTCCGGCTTCATCGGCCCGATCAGCAGCATCATGACCGACGCCATCGACGCGATCGGCCTGCAGATCGCGGTCTACTACGGTCTGGCGGCCCTGGCCGTCACCGTCGCCTTCCGCAAGCAGCTGTTCAAGTCCCCGTCGAACTTCCTGTTCATCGGCTTCCTGCCGCTGCTCGGCTCGGCGTTCATGGCCTTCACCCTGGTCGAGAACCTCACCGGGTCCGGCCTGACCGCCGCGGCCAAGTGGATCGGCATCGGCGCCCTGGCACTCGGCCTGATCCCGATGGCCTGGTACGCCGTGAAGAAGGTCCCCTCCTACGACCGCAAGGCCAGGCTGGCGTCCGAGGACGAACTCGAGGCTCTCGACGCGGGCGAACTCGCCGAGGCGGTCGTCTAGGCAGGGCGCTGGCTGCCGCACGCGGGCCGTCGGCCTAGACTTCTCACATGCCTGAGAACTTGATCGCCGGCCCGCCGCCCACCCTCCTTCCCGCCGACCCGCGGCCGCAGGAGCTGCTGGAGGCGGGGACGCCGCTCAAGGAGGTCGCCGCCTCCTACCCCGCGTCCTCGCTGGCCTGGGCCCTGCTCGCGGAACAGGCCCTGGACGCGGGCGAGACCGTCACGGCGTACGCCTACGCCCGCACCGGCTACCACCGCGGCCTCGACTCCCTGCGCCGCAACGGCTGGAAGGGCCACGGCCCGATCCCCTGGTCGCACGTGCCGAACCAGGGCTTCCTGCGGGCCCTGCGCGCGCTGGCCGAGGCCGCGGGCGACATCGGCGAGCTCGAGGAGGCCGAGCGCTGCACGGCGTTCCTGTCCGACAGCGACCCGACCGCCCCGATCAAGCGCGGCTGAGCCGAGGTACTCCGAACGCCGTGTGGCCCCGGTCGACGACCGGGGCCACACGTGTCTGCATTCACGGTCAGCCGCTGAGACGCCGGGCCAGGAACGCGACGGCCTTGGGGTACGCGTCGAGGCGGTTGGCGCGGCGGGCAAGGCCGTGGCCCTCGTCGCCGTAGACCAGCAGCTCGCACTCGACGCCGTTGGCGGTGAGGGCGGCGACGAGCTGCTCCGCCTCCGAGAGCGGGACGCGCGGATCGTTGGCGCCGTGGATGACGAACAGCGGGGCGCGGATGTCGTCGATGCGGTTCAGCGGCGAGGCCTGCTCGAGGAAGTCGCGGTCCTCGGCCAGCGAGCCGTACTCGCGCTCACGGACCGCGCGGCGGTAGGGCGAGGTGTTCTCCAGGAACGTCACCAGCGAGGACATCCCGACGATGTCCACGCCCGCCGCCCACAGCTCCGGCTGGAAGGCCACGCCCGCGAGGACCATGTAGCCGCCGTACGAGCCGCCGTAGAGCGCCGCCCGGTTCTGGTCGAGGCCAAGCTTCGGCAGGTACGCGTGCAGGGCCGCGAGGTCGGCGACCGAGTCGAGGCGCAGGCGCACGTCGTCCAGCGAGACCCAGCGCTTTCCGTAGCCGTCCGAGCCGCGCACGTTCGGCACGAGCACGGTGTGCCCGGCCGCGACGAGTGCTTGAACGATCGGGTTGAACACGCGGCAGGCCTGCGACTCGGGTCCGCCGTGGATGTTCAGCACCGCCGAGCCGACCAGTGCCGGGTCCTGCGGCTGCGTGCCCTGGTAGACGAAGCAGGGAATCTGCTCGCCGTCGGGCGTGGGGACCAGATGCGAGACTGGTCGGACGAGCGTCTCGCCCTCCAGCGGGCCGGTAGATGAGGCGACCGTACTGACCGCGCCACTCGCCACGTCGACGCGCAGCACGTCACCCGGCACGACCGGACTGATGAAGGACAGCACGATCTGGTTCGAGTCCGGCGACCAGGCCGCGGAGGCCCAACCCTCGTCGGGCAGTTCGAGATCGCGCAGCCGGTCACCGGTGGCGGCGTCGTGAAGACTCAGCCGGAGGGCGCCGTCCACGTTCGTCGCGGCCAGCAGCGTGCGGCCGTCGGGAGAGAGCTGGCCGCGCACGTCGTGCCCGGGGTCGGCGACGAGCTCGGCCCACTCCCCGCTCGCCGGGTCGAACTGGAGAACGGCGACGAACTCGCGGTCCCGGCTGCTGTTGACGATCAGGGTTCCGCCGTCCGGCCGCCACCGCGGGTCCTCGTAGCGGGCGTGCTCGTCGGCGCCGGTCAGTTCGCGGATCGCGCCGACCGCGCCCTCGCCCGCGCTGCCGAACGCGAGCAGTTGCTCGGACACCGGCCGCGCACTGGCGATCGCCAAGACGCCGTCGGTCCGGCCGGGCGCGACGGCCGCGGATCTGACGGAGCCGCCCGCGTCGTAGACGACCGTCTCGGTGCCGTCTGCGATCGAGCGCAGCACGACGTCGAAGTCCACGCTGTTGCGCCGGTTGGTCACGTAGACGAGCCGCTCCGGCTCCACGTCGACCAACCTGTGGATGTATCGCCCATCGCGGACCAGCGGCTCGAGACCGTCGAGGCCCACCGGCTCGGCGGGGAGCGGGTCCAGGCTCAGCAGGGACAGCTGGCTCCGCTCGTCGCCGCCCTGGTCGTGCACGACGATCACCGCGCGCTTGCCCGACAGGTAGCGCCCGGAGCACGGTCCGGGCAGCGCGGTCAGCGGGGTGACGGTGCCGTCCGGCGCGAGTTCGACAAGCTGAAGTGAACCGGAGCCGTCGTACCCGGCGAGGATCCGCCCCGCGTCGTCGATGTCGAAGGCCCGCCAGACGGGCAGATTGAGAAGTTCGCTAATCCCCAGTGCCATGCCGGGATCTTATGCCGCCGGATCTCCGGGAGTCACGAGTCCGATCTCATACGCGGCGACGACGGCCTGGGCCCGATCGCGCAGTCGCATCTTGGCCAGGATGCGGGCGACGTGCGTCTTGACCGTGGCCTCGCTCAGGTGCAGCCGACCGGCCAACTCGGCGTTGCTCAGCCCGCGCGCGAGCAGCCGGAAGACCTCGAGCTCACGGGCCGTCAGCGCGGACACTTCGGCATGCGCGCTGCTGACCCGCTGCTCCGAAGGCGGGGTCGGCGCGGCGAACTTCTCCACCAGGCGGCGGGTGATCGTCGGCGCGAGCAGCGCATCGCCGGAACGCACCAGGCGAACGGCGTTGACCAGGTGCTCGGGCGTCACATCCTTGAGCAGGAAACCGCTGGCTCCGGCGGCGAGCGCATCGTAGACGTACTGGTCGAGGTCGAAGGTCGTCAGGATGATGACACGCGGGACCCAGCCGGCGACCGCCTCCGCGTCGCCCGCATCCGGCACGGCGTCCCGCGGCTCGCCGAGGATGATGCGGGTGGCCTGCAAGCCATCGAGCTCGGGCATCCGGATGTCCATCAGCACGACGTCGGGCCGGGTGCGCCGCACGACCTCGACCGCGGCCACCCCGTCGGCCGCCTCACCCACGACCTCGATGCCGTCGGCCGCGAGAATCATCCGGAATCCGGTGCGGACGAGTTGCTGATCGTCGGCGACCACCACACGCAGGGACTCGGCCTCGGCCGGAAGGGGAATCTGCACCTGGACACGATACCCACCGCGCGTCCGGGGACCAGCCGTCACGGTCAGCGCAGGGAGGCGATGCGGATCCCGAGCACGATCATGACGATCGCGATCGCACTGTCCAGCACCCGCCAGGCGATCGGCCTGGCGAATAAGGGTCGTGCGAAACGCGCGCCGAAGCCGAGGCCGCAGAACCACAGCACGCTTCCCGCCCCCGCGCCGATCGCGAAGTCCCAGCGATGCGTCCCGTACCCCGCCGCGACCGAGCCGAGCAGCAGCACGGTGTCGAGGTAGACGTGCGGATTCAGCCAGGTCAGGCCCATGCACGTGAGGACGCTGCGATGGATCGACGAGCCGGGCGACGCCTCCGCCCCGGCCGCCCGCAGCGTCCCCGGCCGCAGCGCACGGCGCGCCGCGAGCAGGCCGTACGCCACGAGGAACGCCGCACCCGCCCACGCGATCACCGCCAAAACGCGGTGACCGGATGCCGGGTGACGAAGCTGGGAGTCATGCGATACCGCGCGTCGGCCAGCCCCGCCTTCGTCGAACGCTGGCTCTCCCCGGGTCCGATCGAACGAACGCTGCCAACCGCGCCCATGCTCGTCTTCGACCGCAACGACGAACTCCAAGACCGGTTCCTCAGAACCTTGACCGGCACACGCGAGGCCGGCGGCCGGACGCGTCACCTGATCCCGACCTCCGACGCGTTCCTCGCCGCCGTCGCACGCGGCCTAGGCTGGGGCATGATCCCCGACGAGCAGGCCGCGATGCTGCCGCAGGACGCACTGGTCGATCTGGCGCCGGGCCACGCGGTCGACGTGCCGCTCTACTGGCAGCAGTGGAAACTCGACTCGCCCGCGCTCAAGGCCCTTTCCGACGCGGTGATCTCGGCAGCACGCGGAATCGGCCCGAGACCCGCTCCCTGATCGAGTCGGCACTCCCCAGTCACCCCAAGCAGCCGAATCCGCCCCCGCCGCACTCCCCGATCCGGCTACCGCTCCCTGGCCGTTCTAAGCTGGCGCAATGACTGAACCTCAATCCGCGGCCCGGTCCGTCGCCGCGATGCTGGACGTCGCCCGCGAGCAGGCCGAGCTGGGTCTGGCCGAGGGCGGCATCCCGATCGGCGCGGCGCTGTTCCACCGGGACGGGACGCTGCTCGGCGCCGGGCACAACCGCCGCGTCCAGGACGGCGACCCGTCCATGCACGGGGAGACCTCGGCGTTCCGCAACGCCGGGCGGCTGCGCGGGTACCGGGACACGATCATGGTGACCACGCTCTCGCCCTGCTGGTACTGCTCCGGCCTGGTGCGGCAGTTCGGCATCGGCCAGGTCGTGATCGGCGAGGCGACGACCTTCCACGGCGGCCACGACTGGCTGGCCGAGCACGGCGTGGGAGTCACCCTGCTGGAGGACCCCGCGTGCATCCGGCTCATGCGCGACTTCATTGCCGCGCGCCCGGAGCTCTGGTACGAGGACATCGGCGAGTAACCGGGCGGGCCGACGCGTCGCGGGGGCGCTCAGCCGGTGTCCACCCGGAACCGCAGGCGGCAGATGACGACGTCGGTGTGCCGGCGGATCGCCCGGTCGAGCACCGAGCCTCGCTGGTTCTGCAGCAGCCGCAGCCAGGGCCTCGGCAGTTGCATCTCGGGAATCAGCACAATGACTCGATCGTGCCCGCAGGACTGCTCCACCTCGTGCAGGTAGTCGATGATCGGCATGGTCAGCGAGCGGGTGTGGCAGGAGAGCACGGTCAGCGCCGCGTCCGGCTGCCAGGCCGACCAATCCGCGTGCAGCTTGACGAGCGCCGCCTCGTCCTGCTCCTCCGGATGGGTCACGGTCACGGCCCGCACCTCGTCGCCGATCGACAGCGCCGCGCTGATCGCCTCGCGGGTCAGGGTGTTGACCGCGCCGACCGGGACGACCACGAGCGTGTGCTCGGGCCGCGGCGCGGACGGGATCTCCCCGATATGCAGCGCCCGGCCGATCTGCGCGTAGCTCTTGTGGATGCCGTCGAACACCAGGACCAGCACGAGGACCGCCACGAACACCAGCCAGCCGCCCTCGGTGAACTTGGCGATGAGCTCGATCACCGTGGCGGCGGCGGTCAGCAGCGCGCCGAAGCCGTTGAGCACCGCCCGGCCCTGCCAGCCCGGTCCCCGCTCCTCCCACCAGTGCCGCACCATGCCGACCTGGGAGAGCGTGAACCCGATGAACACGCCGATGGCGAAGACCGGGACGAGCGCCTGGGTGTTGCCCTTGGAGGCGATCAGCAGCACCAGCGCGGCGCCCGCGAGCACCAGCACACCGTGCCGGTAGACCTGCCGGTCGGCGCGCAGCGCGAAGATGTGCGGCAGGTGGTTGTCCCTGGCCAGCAGCGAGGCGAGCACCGGCAGGCCGCCGAACGAGGTGTTCGCGGCGAGCGCGAGCAGCAGCATCGTGGAGAACTGGACGACGAAGTAGCCGAGGTTGTGGCCGAGCGCCGCGTCGGTCAGCTGCGAGAGCACGGTCTTGGTGTCGTTCGGCGCGACGTGGAACTTGCCGATGAGCACGGACAGGCCGATCAGCATCGAGCCGAGCAGGGCGCCGAGCGCGACCTCGGTGCGCTGGGCCCGCTTGACCCGCGGCTTGCGGAAGGTGGGCACCGCGTTCGCGATCGCCTCGACGCCGGTCAGCGCGCTGCAGCCGGAGGCGAAGGCCTTGAGCAGCAGCAGGACGCCGACGCTCGCCGCCGCGCTCGCGGCCGGATGGCTCGGCTCGGTCACCGGGTGCGAGCGGATCAGGCCGACGACGATCACCGCGAAGATCGCGACGATGAACACGACCGTCGGCACGATCATCACCTTCGCCGACTCGGCCACGCCGTACAGGTTCACCGCCGTGATCAGCACCAGCGCGAGCACGCAGAGCCAGACCGTCGCCCCGTACAGGCCGGGGAAGGCCGAGGTGAGCGCGGCGACGCCGGCCGAGACCGAGACGGCCACGTTGAGCACGTAGTCGATGATCAGCGACGCCGCGGCGACGAGGCTGATCCGGCGGCCGAGATGCCGGCCCGCCACGGCGTAGGCGCCGCCGCCGTTCGGGAAGGCCTTGATGACCTGCCGGTAGGAGAAGGTCAGCGCGCCGAGCAGCAGCACGATCGCCAGGGTGACCGGGAGCGTGTAGCCGAGGCCGACGCTGCCCGCCGCCGCGAGCACGACGACGATCGCCTCGGGTCCGTACGCGACCGAGGCGAGCGCGTCGAGCGAGAGGGCGGCGAGGCCCTGCGGCACGGTCAGCCGGTCGAGCTCCCGCTCGGAACGCGCGCCACCGCCCGACTCGACTCCGGTGCTTCCGGCCGCCGGCCCGCCGTCGCCGACCTCGTGCGCCTTACCCGACGGCTCGGCCGCGGTCTCCGCTGACTTCACATCATCCCCTTCGCCTACGAGCACAGTCCGGTCCAGAATCGGGGATCACGGCGGGCACCGCCAGCGCATTCGGCGTTAAAGAAGCGTGTGACTACTCCCCGCCGTGGTCGACGGGGCTTTTCGTTAGGCCAGTGGTATGGCTTGGCGATGGGCCTGCCCGGCCCGTTGGTGCACGTTGATCGCTCCGACGGTGTCGGCGTGGTCGGCGTAGCCGCACGCGACGCAGTCGAAGGTGGGTTGGTCGGGCCGGTTCTCCGCACTGACGTGCCCGCATGCTGGACAGGTCTTGGAGGTGTTGCGGGGGTCCACGGGGATCGTCGCCCGTCCGGCACACGCTTTGAATCAACACCGTGCCTTGGCGGTCACGATCGACAGGAACCCTCCCCACCCGGCATCGTTGATCGAACGGTTGAGCCCCGCCTTCGCAGCAGCTCCATTAGGCAGGAACCCGCCCGGACTGTCCGGGTCGGGCTTCGACTTCGGGGCGCGGACCATGTTCGCGGTGCTCAGCTCCTCATGCGCGATCACGTCATGCGCGCGCACCAGGTCCAGGGCGGTCTTGTGGTGGAAGTCCAGCCGCTGACGGCGCACCTTCCCGTGCAACGCGCGGACCTTCTCGACCGCAGCCCGATACCGACGGGTACGGTCCTTCGCCCTCGCCCTCGTCCTCGGGAAGGATGCGAGGTGGCGCTGCACGGCACCCAGTCGGTCGGCGGCGAGTTTCGCGTGGCGCGGGTTCTCGACGAACCCGCCGTTCGAGTCGGCCAAGAAGTTCGCGATCCCCACATCGATCCCGACCGTGCTACCGGTCGCGGGCAGCGGTTTGACCGGCACCCGGTCGCAGGCCAGCACCACGTACCAGCGCCTGGCCTCCCGGACGACGCTGACGGTCTTGACGACGCCCTCGACCGGGCGGTGCTGGTTGACCCGCACGTGCCCGAAGCCCTGGAAGCGCACCCGGGTATCGGCGTGCCCCGGCTGGGAATCCCACCGGCACCCGTCCCCGTCCCTCGGGAAAGTCACCGTGTCGAACCGAGCCACCGGCTTGAACCGGGGGTAGCCCGGCGTCTCGCCGCCCTTGACCCGCCGGAAGAACGCGCCCATCGCCGCGTCCAGCCGACGCAACGTCGCCTGCTGCGAGGAGAACGACCAACGGCCCTGCCGCTCCGGATCGAACGCCCGAATCTCCTTGAGCTGCGCCGACTGCTGCCCACAGGTGACCGTCACCCCCCGATGCTTGTACGAGCCCTTCCTGTCCTCCAACGCCCCGTTGTACAGCGAGCAGTGATCCCTGAGCATCTCGCTCAACGCCTGAGTCTGGCCTACGGTCGGGCGCAACTGAAACTTATACGCACGCATCAATCCGACCACCGCCTCTGTCTCAGTCGCCACATCGCGTGACCCGAACAACGCTACCGATCACCACCGACACAAGCCCGTACCGACAGCGGAGTTCAGGCCACTGAACGCACGGGGATAAACAGGTAGCTGAATGACCCGTTCGCGGCAGCGCCGGGCTCGACCAGGCCGCTGAGCACGACCGGCCGCGTCTTCTCCGGATAGCGCATCAGCACATACGGCGTGTCGAGCGAGCCGAGGCCGTCGAGCAGATACGTCGGCTTCACGGCGATGGAGACCGGCTCCGCGTCGTACTCGGCGTCGATGGTCACGCTCGCCACGGCCTGGTCCCCGGAGCCCGCGCCGATCGTCACACAGCCGGGCGCGAACTCGAGCCGGACCGGCGTGTTGCGCTCGGCCACCAACGAAATCGCCTTGATCGCCTCGACCAGCGCTGCGATCTCGATGACCGCCGCGCCCGCGTACACCTCGGGGAAGAGCTTCTCGTAGCGGATGAATGAGCCATCCAGTTGACGCAGTGTCACCTCCAGGCCTTCCGCCGACAGGCCGAACAGCCCGTCATCGAGCCCGATCCCGACCTGCTCATCGGCTTCGAAGAGCCGCACGGCCTCCAGCAGCATCCGCGCGGGCACGTGGGCCACGCCGTCCCCCTCGGCCGAGGCGGGCGACCAGCCGAGGTCGCGCACGGCGAGCCGATACCGGTCCGTAGCGACCAACCTGAGGTGTCCGGGCCCGTACTCGATCCGAGTGCCGGTCAAGAACGGGAGCGTATCGTCGCGCTCTGCCGCGAGCGCCGTCTGGGCCGCCGCCGAGGCGAGCGCGGCGGCCGGCACCCGACCGATCGTCGGCGGGATCGCGGGCAGCGAAGGGTATTCGGCGAGCGGCATGCAGGCGAGCGTGTACCGGTACGCGCCGCAGGTCAGCGCGACCTTGCCGCCATCCGTCGTCAACGTGACCGGCAGCTTCGGCAGCACGCGGCTGATCTCGGCCAGCAGCCTCCCGGAGACGAGCACGGACCCCGGCTCGCCGACCACGGCCGGAGCGGAGGCGCGCACCGCGAGCTCGTAGTCGAACGCGGAGGCGCGGAGCCTGCCTTCCTCCGCGTGCAGCAGCAGCCCGGCGAGTATCGGCGCGGCGGGACGCGTCGCGAGCGCCTTCGACGCGCGCCCGATCACCTCGTGGAACGCCGCGTGCTCGATCTCCACCTTCATATCTGTCGCCCCTTCAGCTCGATTGATTCGAGTCTGACGGGGCCCTCCGACAATTCCGGGAGCCGCCGGACCTAGTCCTCCGGCTCGGTGGCGTAGAAAACCGCCATGAGGTTTGCGCTGACGCTGCCTTCCCCCGGCTCATCCGGCTGCGCGGTGAACTCCTTGACGAGGGCATGGAAGCGCTCGGCGAACTCCGCCGCCTTCTCCTGCGGAATGTGGTGATCCACGATGGCACCGACCGCGCGGACATACGGCGGATTCTCGAGGGCCTGCTGCGAACCGATAAAGGTCTTGCCGGAACGAAGCGCGTCCTCGAGGCGCGCGAAGTAGTCTTCGATGGCAGCGTCGGCCACGCCGAACAGCTCCTCCGAGAGCAGCGGCCCGCGGTCCGCGCCGGAGCCCTCCGGTTTTACGCCCCAGCTCTTCTGAGCCGCCCGGTAGTGCTGCTCGACGATGCCGCCGACCAGACGCAGCTCGGCCACCTGAATCAGGTCGACGGCCAGCAACTGCTTCATGTGGCGGTAGAGCTTGGTCGTGGGCTCGCCGAGCTCCTCGGCAAGCTGCTTGACGGTCATGATGCGCGGCTCGTCGTGCGCGTGCTTGCCGAGCGCGCGCATGATCTTTATCCGCAAAGGGTCGGCGAGCGCCTTCATGGTCACCGCGTCGTCGACTTGGCGGAACTCAACGAGCTCGGGCAACGGCTGCAGGCCGAGCGGCAGCGACTCCTCGGCTCCGTCGCCGGCGTCCGGCCCTGCGGTCCCGCTCTCGCTCTTCACCACAGTGGCGATAATACACGAAAGCGCGACCATTCCCCTTGACAGCACCATTCACGCATGCGTGAATGGTGCTCGAAGCGCAAACAGGGGACCTTCGACCGACAGGGGCAGGGACAGATGACGAGCACGACCGAGTTGCCGACAGCCGAAGCCGAGCACTCCGATCACGGCACTTCGCAGACCCCGAAGCCGACCCCGGAGCCGACCCCGCTGCGGGCCA
>Ga0302314_10002627_pt1 | contig 33299 bp, 25 predicted proteins | sample III_Palsa_N2_3_FD_200533 | JGI IMG/M metagenome (GOLD analysis project Ga0302314, IMG submission 200533) | Peat permafrost microbial communities from Stordalen Mire near Abisko, Sweden - III_Palsa_N2_3 | ecosystem: Environmental > Terrestrial > Soil > Palsa > Peat permafrost | place: Sweden...
TCTCCGGCGTTGAAAGGACCCGTGGTCCTCGCGTTCTCCAATGACGATCCCGGCGCGGCTGCGCGCATCGTCAAGGCGTTCTCGAAGGACAACGACAAATTGGTGACGACAGTCGTGTCTTTGGGCGGGCAGATGCTCAAGCCCCAGGATCTCGACCGCGTGGCTTCATTGCCGACGCGCGCGCAAGCGGTGGCGAAACTGTTGGGTGTTCTGCAGGCGCCGATTTCGAAGTTGGTCGGGACTCTGGCCGCTCCTCACGCGAAGTTGGTGAGGACGATCGCGGCGGTTGCCGAGGCGAAGAAGAGCGGCGGCGAACAGGCTGCCTGACCGGTTTTTTCAACCTGATTCGGGTCGCAAGACCCATCTTAGATACTTTTTGGAGAGAACAATGGCTGTTACCAAAGACGAAATTCTCGATACGATTTCCAAGATGTCCGTCATGGAAGTGGTCGAGCTGATCGCCGACATGGAGAAGAAGTTCAACGTCACGGCGGCTGCTCCCGTAGCAGCGGCTGCGGCCGGCGGCGCTGCCGCTGCGGCACCTGCGGCGGAAGTCCAGACCGAGTTCACCGTGACCATGACCGAGTTCGGCGCCAACAAAGTGGGCGTCATCAAGGTCATCCGCGAGATCACGGGACTTGGCCTCAAGGAGGCGAAGGATCTGGTCGAGGGTGCTCCGTCGACGGTCAAGGAGGGCATTCCGAAGGCGGATGCCGAGACGATCAAGAAGAAGCTCGAGGACGCCGGCGCAAAGGCTGCCATCAAGTAGTGATCGCCGTTCATATGGAGAGGCCGGGGGTTGCCGCGAACAGCGCGGAGGCCCCCGGCTGCTTTTTTCAGGCGCTTCGCGCCGGATCTACGGGGTCGCAGCGACCCCGTCTTTAGGTTTCTGAGGGCGGATCGCCCTGCAAAGGTTTACATCGGCGCCTAGGCGCTAAGTCGATACTGGAGAGTCCCGCACATGGCCTATTCGTTCACCGAAAAGAAGCGCATCCGCAAGAATTTTGGCAAGCGTCCGAGCATCCTCGGCACGCCATATCTGCTGGCGATTCAGCTCGATTCCTACCGGCGCTTCCTGCAGGCCGATACGCCCGAGGCGAGCCGCGACGAGGTCGGCCTGCACGCGGCCTTCGATAGTGTGTTTCCGATCTCCAGCTACTCCGGCAACGCGACGCTCGAGTACGTGAGCTACCGGCTGGGCGAGCCGGTGTTCGACGTCAAGGAATGCCAGCTGCGCGGCCTCACCTACGCGGCGCCGCTGCGCGTCAAGGTGCGCCTCGTGGTGCTCGACAAGGAAGCGAGCGGCGCGAAGAAGCCCGTCAAGGACGTGCGCGAGCAGGAAGTCTATTTGGGCGAGCTGCCGCTCATGACCGAGAACGGCACGTTCATCATCAACGGCACCGAGCGAGTCATCGTCTCCCAGCTGCATCGCAGCCCCGGCGTGTTCTTCGATCACGACCGCGGCAAGACGCACTCCTCGGGGAAGCTGCTGTTCTCCGCACGCATCATTCCCTACCGCGGCTCGTGGCTCGACTTCGAGTTCGATCCGAAGGACTGCGTATTCGCGCGTATCGACCGGCGCCGCAAGCTCCCGGTGACCATCATCCTGCGCGCCTTGGGCTACACCGAGGAGCAGATCCTCGACATGTTCTTCGAGAAGAACGTGTTCCATCTGTCGAAGAAGGAGATCACGTTCGAGATCATCCCGCAGCGCCTGCGCGGCGAGACGGCCTCCTTCGAGATCCGCGTCGGCAAGAAGGTCATCGTCGAGGAAGGCCGGCGCATCACCGCCCGCCACGTGCGCGACCTCGAAGAGGCGGGCGTCAAGCAGCTGCCGGTGCCCATCGAGTACTGCCAAGGCAAGGTGCTGCTGAACGACATCGTCAACACCGAGACCGGCGAGATCCTGGCGAAGGCCAACGAGATCCTGACGGTGCCGACCGTGCTCAAGCTGATCGAGAACGGCATCACCGAGATCCGTACGCTGTTCGTCAACGACCTGGACCGCGGCCCGTACATCTCCGACACCCTGCGCATCGATCCGACCAAGACCCGTCTCGAGGCGCTGGTCGAGATCTACCGCATGATGCGTCCGGGCGAGCCGCCCACCAAGGATGCGGCCGAGAATCTGTTTCAGAACCTGTTCTTCAACAGCGAGCGCTATGACCTCTCGCCCGTCGGGCGCATGAAGTTCAACCGCCGCGTCGGCCGTGACGAAATCACCGGGTCGGGCGTGCTCAGCAAGGAGGACATCATCGAGGTCATGAAGACCTTGATCGACATCAGGAACGGCAACGGCCACGTCGACGACATCGACCACCTCGGCAATCGCCGCGTGCGCAGCGTCGGCGAGATGGCCGAGAACGCGTTCCGCATCGGTCTCGTGCGCGTGGAGCGCGCCGTCAAGGAGCGCCTGACCGTCGCCGAGAGCGAGCCGATCATGCCGCAGGAGATGATCAACGCGAAGCCGGTCGCGGCCGCGGTGAAGGAGTTCTTCGGCTCCTCGCAGCTCTCGCAGTTCATGGACCAGAACAACCCGCTGTCCGAAGTCACGCACAAGCGCCGCGTCTCGGCGTTGGGCCCCGGGGGTCTCACCCGCGAGCGCGCGGGCTTCGAAGTACGCGACGTACATCCGACCCATTACGGCCGGGTGTGCCCGATCGAGACACCGGAAGGTCCGAACATCGGCTTGATCAATTCGCTCGCGGTGTACGCGCGCACCAACGACTACGGCTTCCTCGAGACGCCGTACCGGCGCGTGTCCAGCGGCCAGGTGACCGATCAGATCGATTACTTGTCGGCGATCGAGGAAGGCCAGTACGTGATCGCCCAGGCGAACGCGACCCTGAACGAGAAGGGCGAGTTCGTGGACGACCTGATCTCCTGCCGCACGCAGAACGAGTTCACGTTGTCGACGCCCGACAAGATCGATTTCATGGACGTGAGTCCGAAGCAGATCGTGTCGGTTGCGGCCTCGCTCATTCCGTTCCTCGAGCACGACGACGCGAACCGCGCGCTCATGGGCTCGAACATGCAGCGCCAGGCGGTGCCGACCCTGCGGTCGGAGACCCCGCTCGTGGGCACGGGTATGGAGCGTGCCGTGGCGATCGATTCGGGCGTCACCGTGGTGGCGCGGCGCGGCGGCAGCGTCGACTCGGTCGATGCCTCGCGCATCGTGGTGCGGGTGAACGACGATGAGACCACCGCCGGCGAGCCCGGCGTGGATATCTACTCGCTCACCAAGTACACGCGCTCGAACCAGAACACCTGCATCAATCAGCGACCGCTGGTGAAGGCGGGCGATGCCATCAAGCGCGGCGACGTGCTGGCGGACGGCCCGTCGACCCATCTGGGCGAGCTCGCGCTCGGCCAGAACCTTTTGGTCGCGTTCATGCCGTGGAACGGCTACAACTTCGAGGATTCGATCCTCATCTCCGAGCGCGTGGTCGAGGAAGATCGCTTCACGACCATCCACATCGAGGAGCTGACCTGCGTCGCGCGCGACACGAAGCTGGGTCCGGAGGAGATCACGGCGGACATCCCGAACGTGGGCGATTCCGCGCTCGCGAAGCTCGATGAGGCGGGCATCGCCTTCATCGGCGCCGAGGTGCGCGCGGGCGACATCCTGGTGGGCAAGGTGACCCCGAAGGGCGAGACTCAACTCACCCCCGAAGAGAAGCTCCTGCGGGCGATCTTCGGCGAGAAGGCCTCCGACGTGAAGGACACATCGCTGCGCGTGCCCCCGGGCATGGACGGTACGGTGATCGACGTTCGCGTATTCACCCGCGACGGTGTCGAGAAGGACTCGCGCGCGCTGGCGATCGAGAAGGCCGAGCTCGAGCGGGTTCGCAAGGACCTGGCGGATCAGCAGCGCATTCTCGAGGACGACTTGTTCCAGCGCGTGCGCGGCATGATCGACGGCAAGGCGGCGGAGGCGGGCCCGAAGCGGCTCAAGTCCGGCACCCCGATCGACGAGGCATATCTCGCCGACCTGCCGCGCGAGCAGTGGTTCGAGATCCGCTTGAAGGATGAGGAGGCGAATGCGCAGCTCGAGACGGTGTCCGAGCGGCTGAAGGGCCAGCGCAAGGCGTTCGAGAAGCGTTTCGAGGAAAAGAAGGCGAAGATCACGGCGGGCGATGATCTCGCGCCGGGCGTGCTCAAGATGGTGAAGGTGTATCTCGCGGTGAAGCGCCGCGTGCAGCCCGGCGACAAGATGGCCGGCCGTCACGGCAACAAGGGCGTGATCTCCTCCATCGTTCCGGTCGAGGACATGCCGTACATGGCGGACGGCACGCCGGTCGACATCGTGCTGAATCCGCTGGGCGTGCCTTCGCGCATGAACATCGGTCAGATCCTCGAGACCCACTTGGGGTGGGCCGCTAAAGGCGTCGGCGCCAAGATCGGCAAGATGCTCGAGCAGCAGAACGCGATCGCGGAGCTGCGCAAGTTCATGGGCCAGGTCTACAACGAGACCGGCGGTCAGAAGGAGGACATCAAGTCCTTGACCGACCCCGAGGTCCTGGAGCTCGCCAGCAACCTGAAGCACGGCGTGCCGATGGCGACGCCGGTGTTCGACGGCGCAAGCGAGGAGGAGATCAAGGGTCTCCTGGCGCTCGCCGACCTGCCGACGTCCGGTCAAACCATCCTGCACGATGGACGCACGGGCGAGCAGTTCGAGCGGCCGGTGACGGTCGGCTACATGTACATGCTGAAGTTGAACCACCTGGTCGACGACAAGATGCACGCACGCTCCACCGGGCCGTACAGCCTGGTCACGCAGCAGCCGCTCGGCGGCAAGGCGCAGTTCGGCGGCCAGCGCTTCGGCGAGATGGAAGTGTGGGCGCTCGAGGCCTACGGCGCCGCGTACACGCTGCAGGAGATGCTCACCGTCAAGTCCGACGATGTGAACGGTCGAACGCAGATGTACAAGGCGATCGTCGACGGGAACCATGAAATGAAAGCCGGAATGCCGGAATCGTTCAATGTCTTGGTCAAGGAGATCCGCTCCCTGGCCATCAACATCGAACTCGAGAGTGAGGCTTAATCCATGAAAGATTTACTCAAGTTGTTCAAGCAGCAGGTGCCCGTCGAGAACTTCGACTCGATCAAGATCGGGCTGGCATCGCCCGACATGATCCGCTCGTGGTCCTACGGCGAGGTGAAGAAGCCGGAGACGATCAATTACCGGACCTTCAAACCGGAGCGCGACGGCCTGTTCTGCGCCAAGATCTTCGGCCCGGTGAAGGACTACGAGTGCCTGTGCGGCAAGTACAAGCGCCTGAAGCACCGCGGCGTCGTGTGCGAGAAGTGCGGCGTCGAGGTGACTCAGTCCAAGGTGCGCCGCGAGCGCATGGGCCACATCGAGCTCGCGAGCCCGACCGCGCACATCTGGTTCCTGAAGTCGCTGCCGTCGCGCATCGGGTTGATGCTCGACATGACGCTGCGCGAGATCGAGCGGGTGCTCTACTTCGAGGCCTTCGTCGTGGTCGATCCAGGCATGACCTCGCTGCAGCGCGGCCAGCTGCTCACCGACGAGATGTACCTCGAGTCGATCGAGGAGCACGGCGATGAGTTCGACGCGCGCATGGGCGCCGAGGCTGTGCACGAGCTATTGAAGTCCATGGACTTGGCGGCCGAGGTCGTCAAGGTCCGCGAGGACATGGCGAACACCAACTCCGAGACCAAGATCAAGCGCCTGTCGAAGCGTTTGAAGCTGATCGAGGCGTTCATGGAGTCCGGCAACAAGCCGGAGTGGATGGTGCTCACCGTGCTGCCGGTGCTGCCGCCCGACCTGCGTCCGCTGGTGCCGCTCGACGGCGGGCGCTTCGCGACCTCGGATCTGAACGATCTGTACCGCCGCGTCATCAACCGCAACAACCGCCTGCGCCGGCTGCTCGAGCTCAACGCGCCCGACATCATCGTGCGCAACGAGAAGCGCATGCTGCAGGAAGCGGTCGATGCGCTGCTCGACAACGGCCGCCGCGGCCGTGCCATCACGGGCACGAACAAGCGCCCGCTCAAGTCGCTCGCCGACATGATCAAGGGCAAGCAGGGGCGCTTCCGCCAGAACCTTCTGGGCAAGCGCGTCGACTACTCCGGCCGCTCGGTCATCGTCGTGGGTCCGACCCTGCGTCTGCACCAGTGCGGTTTGCCGAAGAAGATGGCGCTCGAGCTCTTCAAGCCCTTCATCTTCTCGAAGCTCCAGCTGCGCGGCGAAGCCTCGACCATCAAGGCCGCGAAGCGCCTGGTGGAGCGCGAGGGGCCCGAGGTTTGGGACATTCTCGAGGAGGTCATTCGCGAGCATCCCGTGCTCCTCAATCGCGCCCCGACCCTGCACCGCCTCGGCATCCAGGCGTTCGAGCCGGTGCTGATCGAGGGCAAGGCCATTCAGCTGCACCCGCTCGTATGCACGGCGTTCAACGCCGACTTCGACGGCGACCAGATGGCTGTGCACGTGCCTCTGTCCATCGAGGCGCAGCTCGAGGCGCGCGCCTTGATGATGTCCTCCAACAACATCCTCTCGCCCGCGAACGGCGATCCGATCATCGTGCCCTCCCAGGACGTGGTGCTCGGTCTCTATTACATGACGCGCGAGCGCGTCGGGGCGAAGGGCGAGGGCATGGCGTTCGGCGACGTCGCCGAAGTGCACCGCGCCTACGAGAGCCGCAACGTCGATCTGCAGGCGAAGGTCAAGGTGCGCCTGACCGAGCACGTGCGCGACAGCAAGGGTCAGCTCGGGCCGAACACTCGAGTGGTCGACACGACGGTGGGACGCGCGCTCCTGTCCGAGATCCTGCCGAGGGGCCTGTCCTTCGACGCGATCAATCAGGACATGACCAAGAAGACCATCTCCGCGACCATCAACGCGTGCTACCGCACCGTCGGTCTTAAGGAGACCGTCGTGTTCGCCGACCAGCTGATGTACACGGGCTTCCACTATGCGACCCGTGCCGGCGTCTCCATCGGCGTGGACGACATGGTGGTTCCGCAGAACAAGACCAAGATCCTGTCGACCGCGGAGAAAGAGGTGAAGGAGATCCAGGAGCAATATGCTTCCGGCTTGGTCACCAACGGCGAGCGCTACAATAAGGTCGTGGACATCTGGTCGCGCACCAATGATCAAGTCGCGAAGGCCATGATGGAGAAGCTCGGCACCGACGAGGTGACCGACACCAAGGGCAACAAGGTCCGTCAGAAGTCGTTCAACTCGATCTTCATGATGGCCGACTCCGGCGCCCGCGGCTCCGCGGCGCAGATCCGCCAGCTCGCCGGCATGCGCGGCCTGATGGCGAAGCCCGACGGCTCCATCATCGAGACGCCGATCACCGCGAACTTCCGCGAAGGCTTGAACGTATTGCAGTACTTCATCTCGACCCACGGCGCCCGCAAGGGCCTCGCGGACACGGCGTTGAAGACCGCGAACTCGGGCTATCTCACGCGGCGCCTGGTCGATGTGGCGCAGGACCTCGTGGTCACGGAAATCGATTGCGGTACCGTCAACGGACTCTCCATCACCCCGATCGTCGAAGGCGGCGACGTGGTCGAGGGCCTCGGCGAGCGCGTTCTCGGACGCGTGGTCTCCGAGGACGTGGTCGTGGCCGCGAACGGCGAAGTGCTGGTCAAGGCGGGCGTGCTGATCGACGAGAAGCTGGTCAAGCTCCTGGAGAAGATGGGCATCGATCAAGTGATGGTGCGCTCTCCGATCACTTGCGAGACTCGCTACGGGGTGTGCGCGCAGTGCTACGGGCGCGACCTGGGGCGCGGACATCGCATCAACATCGGCGAGGCCGTGGGCGTCATCGCGGCGCAGTCGATCGGCGAGCCGGGAACGCAGCTCACGATGCGCACCTTCCACGTCGGCGGCGCGGCCTCGCGAGCGGCGGCGGCCAACGGCGTCGAAGTCAAGTCGAAGGGTACGATCCGCCTGCACAACATCAAGACTGTGCGCCACGAGAAGGGCCATCTGGTCGCGGTGTCCCGTTCGGGCGAGCTCGGCGTAGTCGACGAGTTCGGCCGCGAGCGCGAGCGCTACAAGATTCCGTACGGAGCGAACATCACCGTGAACGACGGCGATGTCGTCACGGCGGGCCAATCGGTTGCCAACTGGGATCCGCATACCCACCCCGTGGTGACGGAAGTGGCGGGCATGATCAAGTTCTCCGACTTCGTCGACGGCATCACCGTCACGAGCCAGGTGGACGACGTCACCGGCCTGACCTCGACCGTGGTGCTGGATCCGAAGCAGCGCGGCTCGGGCGGCAAGGACCTGCGCCCCGTGGTGCGGCTGACCAACGCCAAGGGCAAGGAGGTCACCTTCGCCAACACCGACATTCCCGCGGTGTATGCACTGCCGGCGGGCGCCATCGTGAGCCTCGAGGACGGGGCCAAGGTATCGGTGGGCGACGTCATCGCACGCATCCCGCAGGAGTCTTCCAAGACCCGCGACATCACCGGCGGTCTGCCGCGCGTCGCGGATTTGTTCGAGGCCAGAAAGCCCAAGGATTCGGCGATTCTCGCCGAGCGGTCGGGCACGGTGAGCTTCGGCAAGGAGACCAAGGGCAAGCGCCGCCTGATCATCACCAACGAGGCCACCGAGAAGTACGAGGAGCTGATTCCGAAATGGCGTCATCTCAACGTGTTCGAGGGCGAGCAGGTCGAGAAGGGCGAGGTCATCGCCGACGGCGAACCGAACCCGCATGACATATTGCGGCTGCAGGGCGTCGAGGCGCTGGCCAACTACCTGGTCCGCGAAATCCAGGATGTCTATCGGCTGCAGGGCGTGAAAATCAACGACAAGCACATCGAGGTCATCGTGCGGCAGATGCTGCGCAAGATCGAGGTGCTCGACACCGGCGACTCCGCACTGCTGCGGGGTGAGCAGATGGATCGGGGCCGGCTGCTCGATGTCATCGCGAAGCAAAAGACCGAGGGCAAGCACCAGTCGACCTGGGAGCCGCTATTGCTCGGTATCACCAAGGCCTCGCTTGCTACCGAGTCGTTCATCTCGGCGGCGTCCTTCCAGGAGACCACCCGCGTCCTTACCGAGGCAGCGGTCCGGGGTCTCAAGGACGACCTGCGCGGCTTGAAGGAGAACGTGATCGTCGGCCGTCTCATTCCCGCGGGCACAGGATTCGCGTATCATGCCCGGCGCCGACGCGCTTCCGACGATACCCGACGCCGCAGCTTCATGGATGTGGGCGGCAGCATGGGTGAGGCAGATGATGCGGTACCGGCGGGGGATACTGAAGCAGCCGAATAACGGACAATAATAACGACTAAAGATATAGCCCCGGGCTCGGATAGTGCCCGGGGCATTTTTTTTATGCCCGCGGCACTCGCCAAGGCGGGCATCCGCCCGGTCGAGGCGGGCGAGGCGGGCCTGCGAGGCGGCCGACGCGGCCCCCTGCGAGGCGGCCGACGCGGCCCCCCGCGAGGCGGGCGGATGCTGGCCCGCGCGGCGGCTTGGGTTTACTTACCCAGGAATTCCTGCGGTCCCAGAGAACCCGTGTTGTTCTTGTCCATATGATCGAAGATCTTCGTCTGGTAGGTGATGAACTCATCGTGCGAGACCGTGCCGTCGCCGTTGGTGTCGATCTTGTGCATCATCTCCGGGGTCTGCAGGCCGCGCGCATAGCCGCCTGTGGCGAAGCTCGCCATGGCGCCCGAACGGGTCGTGAATGCCTTCTCGTCGACCGTGCCTGCCTTGTTCTTGGGAAAGGCAGCCCAGATCTTTTCCTGGTAGGCAAGCCACTCGGCCCTGGAAATCGTGCCGTCCCCGTCGGTGTCGATCATTTTCATCTCGTCCATCGTCCGCAGCCCCGACGCATAGCCGCCGGTCGCGAACTGGACCAGATCGTCGGCGAAGGCGAGCGGCGCACAGGCCAGTGCCGCGAGGATGGCGAGCGGAAGTGATCGGCGAACCCATTGAAGTTGCGACATCGTCAGTCTCCTTCTGTTTTGATTGTAACGGTCCCAGGCCGCTCTTCCAGCAATCGCGGCATTGTGCGAAGTAGACCCGAGAGCGGTATAGAACATTTCTCCTTAGCGTCCCTGCGCGACGCGCACCGCCCCGGGGTCGAGACGCACACAGGGCGATCGCGGCACGTCGTGAGCGCCTGCGGAGAATATCACGTCGCCCACGGGCCCTTGTGCGGTCTCCACGGCTTGCTGCCCGAAGTGCGCCAGCAGACGCCATACGGACCCGTCTGGAAGATCCCACGCGACGTGCAGGACGGTGCTCTCGATCCGGTAGCGGCCGCCGTGCCGCAGCCCGGAAAGATGGGGCGCGAGCCGCTGATGTCTGAGGGCGAGGAGCTCCCGCACGAGCGCCAGCCGCTCACGGTGCGGGGATTGCGAGCGCTCCGCCCAGCGAAGCTTCGAGGCTTCGAATGTCGCCGGGGCATTGGGATCGGGGATGCGTGCGATGGCGGCCTCGTCGGTGAAGGCCGCGAAGCGCTGAAACTCGCGCCGCCGTCCGGCCGAGACCGCCGCCGCGAGCTCGGGGCCGAAGTCGCAGAAGTACAGGAATGGCGTCGATGCCGCGAATTCCTCCCCCATGAATAGCATCGGTATGAGCGGGGTGAGGAGGAGGCAGGTATAGGCGGCCGCGAGGAAGCGGGCGTCCGCGAAGCTGTCGATCCGCCCGCCGAACGCGCGGTTGCCGATCATGTCGTGGTTCTGAACAAATCCCACGAAGGCATCGGGCGGCAACTGCGAGCTGGGCGCGCCGCGCGATTTGCCGCGGAAGGAGGAGTGCTCGCCCTGATAGGCGAAGCCCTCGGCCAGCGCCCGACCGAGGCGGGCGAGCGGGTCCGGCGCATAATCGGCATAGTAACCGTCGCCCTCGCCGCTCAAGAGCACGTGCAGGGCATGATGCACATCGTCGTCCCATTGGGCGGTGGCGTGCAGCGGCCGCCCTCGCGCATCGCGCGCGAGGTAATGGGCGTCGTTGCGGTTGTTCTCCAGAACGAGGTGTACCTGCCGGTCCCGGCCGCCTCCTGGACGACCCTCTCCTGGACGGACCCGACCTGGGCGGCCCCCTCCTTCGCGCAGCGCCTGGGCGAGCTCGCAAACGATGTCCGGCCGGCTCGAGTCGCGAAAGGCGTGCACGGCATCGAGCCGCAGTCCATCGAAGCGATACTCCTCCGTCCAGTAGAGCGCGTTGTGCACGAAGAAGTCGCGCACCGTGCGGGACGAGGGCCCGTCGAAGTTGATCGCGGCGCCCCAGGGCGTGCGCTGCGCCGGATTGAAGAACTGCGGGCAATACACATGCAGATAATTACCGTCCGGACCGAAGTGGTTGTACACGACATCGAGCAGGACCATCACCCCCAGGGCGTGTGCGCCGTCGATGAAGGCTTTCAACTCATCCGGTGTGCCGTAGCAAGCCGCAGGCGCGAACGGCAGCACACCGTCGTACCCCCAGTTGCGTGAGCCCGGAAATGCCGCCAGCGGCATGAGCTGCAATGCGCTGACGCCGAGCGCCGTCAGCTCGGGCAGGCAGGCGGCCGCCGCGGAGAAGGTGCCCTCTGGAGTGAAAGTGCCGACGTGCAGCTCGTACACCACGGCATCCGCCCACGTGCGTCCGCGCCATTGTGTTTCGCGCCAGGCGTAGGCACGCGGATCGACGACGCTGCTCGCGGCGTGCACTCCATCCGGATTGCTGCGCGAGGCGGGATCCGGCACCGACCAGGTCGTGCCGTCCTCGAGGTGCAGCAGAAACTGGTAGCGCGAGCCGGCGCCCGCCTCGGGAACCGTGACCTCGTGCCAGCCGGGCTCCGCCGCGTCCATCGGGTAAAGGCGCGCTTCGATGAGTTGGAGCTCGGCGCTCACCACGCTCGGTGCCCACAGGCGAAAGCGCGTGCCGCCTTGCGCAAGAACCTCTGCGCCGAACGGCATGTCGTGGGCAAGCGCCAAGCCGTCGCGGTTCGAACCCGCGGACACGTCAGTGATCTTTGCTGCCGTGACGGGGCCACCAGCGCTCGAGCAGCGATGCCGCCCAGTCTTTCCCGCCGAGGCCGAACGCGAGCGCGAGGGCGAGTACGACACCGCCGAGCAGCACCAGGAACGTGAGTTCCACGATGTCGCCGCCGACTTCGAGCTGGCGCAGCGCGATCATGATGACGAACGCCATGACGAGATATTGGGCCATCTTGCCGAGGATGTCGCCGTCGGGGATCTGCGCCTCGATGCAATACGTGGCAACCGCATTGCCCACGAAACGCGCGAAGTACGAGCCGAACACCGCAATGAGCATTGCGAACAGGATCTTCGGCGAGTAGAGCAGAGCGCGGTTCAGCAGGTCGGTGAGGTGGACGAGCTCCACCTCGGAGGCCGCCTGCATGAACGTCGCCACGAGCACGACCCAGTAAGTGAAGAGTCCGAACAACGTCGTCGTGTCGCCCTGCAAACCGCCCTGCTGCAGGAAATGGTCGGTGCCCGCGCGCTCGGTCAACACGTTGAAGTTTACCGCGCGCAGGGCGCGCTCGACCGCGAATCGAGCCAGTTTGGCGAGGAGCCAGCCGAGGATGATGATGCCGATCGCCACCACGATGTTCGGCACCAACACGGCGGCGCGATGCACGAACTCATCAGCCGTCTGCGGCAACAGATCCAGATTATGCATACAAGTCTCCCATCATTCCAGGACGCCCGATTCGACGATCCCCTGCAGCGGGATGCCTGCCCAGCCCGGCCGATTGCCGAGCTCGTAGCGCAGCTCGTACAGCGCTTTTTCGAGCTCGAACAGCCCGAGAAGTCCATGACCCGGGTTGAGCTCGGGGTAGAGCTCCGCGCCGCGGGTCGTCTCGTGATACGCCGCAAGGAAGGCGCTGCGCACTTCCACGGCCCACGTGTGCGCGAGCGGAGCGAGCTTTGCATGCTCCACTTCATCGTGCGCGACGCTTCGCAGCGCGCTGTGCTCGACGTAGCTGAACGAGCGCAGCATACCCGCGACGTCCCGCAGAGGCGACTGTTTGGCGCGCCGCTCCTCGAGGCTGTGCCCGGGCTCGCCTTCGAAGTCGATGATGACGAAGTCGTTCTTGGTGAGGAGCACTTGGCCCAAATGATAATCGCCGTGAATACGGATCTTCATGCCGCTTTTATCCTCGGCGGCGAGTGCCTCGATCCGCTTTTGGATCTGATCCTGCCGGGCGAGAATTGCGCCCGCCCGCTCGCGCTCCGCGGGAGTGAGCTCCTCGAGATGCGGCTTGAGCAGCGCCAGCGCATTCTTCGCCTCCTCGCCGGCGCGCTGACGGTACGCCTCGAAATCCGCGCGCCCGAGCCTCTCGGGATCGAACGCCGGCTCGCCGGTGCGCGCGGCGAGCGCCAGGTGCAGCTCCCCGGTGCGTACGGCGAGCCGGCGCATCAGCGCGAGGAAGGCTTCGTGCGCATTGGCGGGCAACGCATCGGTGGCCGGCGTTGTTCGATGTACTTCGAGGAAACGCCGCAGATACTCGAGCGCGTAGGTCCAACCATCACCCTGATTGGCGACGTATTTTTGCAGCATCGCGAGCAATCGCGGCTCGCCGTCCTTGTCGCGGTATTCGAGTACGCCGGCGACCGGCGCGCAGTGGGCAAAGTGTACGGCGTCGGTGAGATGCAAGCCCATCTCGATCTCGGGGCTCTTGCCGACACGTAGCCGCCGGTAGCCTTTCAGGATCAGACGCTCTCCCATCACAACCACGGTATTCGAGCTGGAACCCTGCGGGCGCGCGGCCGGGAGCGAGGCGTAATTCTTGCCGGCAAGCCGGCCGAATGCCGCGGTCGGCCGGAACTCGAGCTTTCCCTGCGCAGTCGGCATATCGCGTGGTTTGAGCATGGCGCCCACCATGGCGCGGCAGAACGCCTCGTCTGCAAACGCATCGCCCATGACGCCGACGCTCGCCTGCTGGCGCACCTTGGCGATGGCGGCGGTGGAGATATTGCGCAACCGTTCCTCGTCGCGATCCTCCCAGGCGAGGGCGAGCGGCATAAAATAGTTTGCGGTCTCGCCCCCGGCCACGACGTCGACCAGGGCCGCCACCCAGCTGATCTTGCCTTCCTGCCAAAGCACATGATCGACGATGCGGGCGCGTTCGATCGGGGTGCCTTTGGCCGCATACCAGCGCTGCGTCTCGATGAATCGCGGCAGGGCGTCGGTCTCGAACTGCGCCCGGGTCTTTTCCGCCATGGCGATGCGCCAAGGGACGACGCGGTCGCGGAACAAGCTGCTCCACCCGTCGAACAACACCAGCACGGGGCGCTCATCGATCGAAGTGATCTGCTCGTGCCACGCGGGCGCTTCGGCATCCTTGGTCAATCTGAACCAGTAAAAGCCGTATGCCGACAGCGTCAGAAGATAGGGCAAGTCGCCGATCGGCGGAAAGGTGGTGCGTCCGAGCATCTCGACGGGCACCCGGCCTTTGAACTCGGGCAGGTTGAGCTCGACCGGCTGCGCGGAGCGCGACAGATTGGCGACGCAGAGGATGCTGTCCTCGCCGTACTCGCGCAGGTAGGCGAGCACCTTGCGGTTGCCGGGCTTCAAGAAGCGGCGGGTGCCGCGGCCGAAGGCCTGGCTGATCTTGCGCACCGCCAGCATGCGCTTGGTCCAGCTCAACAGGGAGTTCGGATCGCGCGATTGCGCCTCGACGTTCACCGAGGCGTAACCGTAGACCGCATCCATGATGGGCGGCAGGTAAAGCCGCTGCGGATCGGAGCGCGAGAAGCCGGCATTGCGATCGGGACTCCACTGCATGGGCGTGCGCACGCCGTTGCGATCGCCGATGAACACGTTGTCTCCCATGCCGATCTCGTCGCCGTAGTAGAGGATCGGCGAGCCCGGCATGGACAGGAGCAGACTATCCATGAGCTTGATGCGATCGCGGTCGTTTTCCATGAGCGGGGCGAGGCGGCGGCGGATCCCGAGGTTGATGCGCGCACGCATGTCCGAGGCATAGGTGTTGTACATGTAGTCGCGCTCTTTGCTCGTGACCATTTCGAGCGTGAGCTCGTCGTGGTTGCGCAGGAAGATCGCCCACTGACAGCTATCGGGGATGTCCGGTGTCTGCTGCATGATCTCCGTGATGGGGAAGCGGTCTTCCTGGGCGATCGACATGTAGATGCGCGGCATGAGCGGGAAGTGATACGCCATGTGGCACTCGTCGCCGTCACCGAAATACTCGCGCACGTCTTCCGGCCACATATTGGCCTCCGCCAGCAGGAAGCGGTTCTTGTAGTTGGCGTCGATCGCCGCGCGCAGTTTCTTGATCACCTCGTGCGTTTCGCGCAGGTTCTCGTTGTTCGTGCCCTCGCGTTCGACCAGATAGGGGATGGCGTCCAGGCGGAATCCGTCGACGCCCATGTCGAGCCAGAAACGCATGATGTCGAGCACCGCGTCCATGACGCGCGGATTGTCGAAGTTCAGATCCGGTTGATGACTGAAAAAGCGGTGCCAGTAATACTGTTTCGCAACCGGATCGAAAGTCCAGTTCGAGCTCTCGGTGTCGAGGAATATGATGCGGGTGCCGAGATACTTCTGGTCGGTGTCGCTCCACACGTAGAAGTCGCGCTCGGGCGAGCCGGGCGGAGCGTGGCGTGCGGCCTGGAACCAGGGATGCTGGTCCGAGGTGTGGTTGATGATGAGCTCTGTCACCACCTTGAGCCCGAGCCGGTGCGCTTCGCGCAGCATGGTGCGGAAGTCATCCAGCGTCCCATACGGCGGATGGATGTTTTTGTAGTCGGCGATGTCGTACCCGTCGTCCTTGAGCGGCGAGGGGTAGAACGGCATCAGCCAGATGGTATTGACGCCGAGATCGCGGATGTATGCGAGCTTGGACGTGAGGCCCGGAAAATCGCCGATGCCGTCATCGTTCGAGTCCAGGAACGACTTGACGTTGAGTTGATAGATGACTGCGTCTTTGAACCAGAGCGCATCATCGACATCGAGACCGGAGAGCGTTGCGGGATCCTTGACGACGGGTTGGGCGGCGGATTGGGCGGCGGGTTGGGCGAGATCGTTCATCGCAACCTCAGGCCTCACAGGAAGTAGTCAAAATCATGCTCGGTGCGCAGGTACCGCCGCAGCTTCAACACGTGCGCCGGCATGCGTCCGGGATCGAGCATCACGTAGTTGCGGCGGCCGCGCCACTGATAGCGCTGATCGCTCAACAGATCGTGCACCTGATAGGGCGTCGAGTCCTCGAGCCCGAGTGCGCGCAAGTCGAGCTCGATCCAGCCCGACTGCACGTGATAGGGATCGAGGTTCACCACCACGACGATCACGTTGTCCGAGGATTCATCGCTCTTCAGATACCCGATGAGCTCCTCATTGTCGAGCGGGCAGAAGCGGAGCGAGGCATCCGATTGCAGAGCGACGTTGTCGCGGCGGATGGAGTTCATACGCGCGATCAGCGAGCGCAGGCTGTCCGGACGGTCGAGGGTCCAGTAGCGCAGCTGGTATTTCTCCGAGTCGAGGTATTCCTCCGCGCCGGGCTCGCGCGGTGTGCTCTCCATGAGCTCGAAGGTCGGTCCGTAGATTCCGTAGTTCGCCGACAACGTGGCCGCAAGCACGAGTCTCGCGGCGTAGGCGGCGCGCACCCCCGATTGCAGCGTCTCGTGGAGGATGTCGGGCGTGTTCGGCCACACGTTCGGCCGGAAGAATTGGCGCGCCGGGCCGGCGCTGAGCTCCGTGAAGTACTCGGTCAGCTCGCGCTTGCTGTTGCGCCAGGTGAAGTACGTGTATGACTGCGTGAAGCCGAGTTTCGCCAAGCGATACATGACCTTCGGCCGGGTGAACGCCTCGGCCAGGAACAGCACGTCGGGGTTCGCGCCCTGGACCGCGCCGATCAGCCATTCCCAGAACGGAAACGGTTTCGTATGCGGGTTGTCGACGCGGAATATGCGAATCCCTTGCTCGATCCAGAAATCGACGATGCTCTTGAGCTCTGCCCACAACGCGCGCCAGTCATCGGTCTCGAAATCGAAGGGGTAGATGTCCTGGTATTTCTTCGGCGGATTCTCCGCGTATTGCACGCTGCCGTCGGGACGGTGCTTGAACCACTCGGGGTGTGTGCGCACGTACGGGTGATCGGGCGCGCACTGGAACGCAATATCCAGGGCGATCTCCATGCCGAGCTCGCGCGCCGTCGCCACCAGGTGCCGGAAATCCTCGAGCGTACCGAGCTCTCGCAGGATTTCCTTGTGGCCGCCCTCGGCGGAGCCGATGGCCCAGGGGCTGCCGACATCGCCGGGCGTCGCCTTGAGCGCGTTGTTCGTCCCCTTGCGGTTGACGCGCCCGATCGGCTGGATCGGCGGGAAGTACACGACATCGAATCCCATCCCGGCGATGTACGGCAGGCGCGCTTCGACGTCCTTGAAGTTCCCATGCCGTGCCGGTTGCGACGAAGCGGAGCGGGGGAAGAGCTCATACCAGCTGCTGAAACCCGCGCGCTTGCGATCCGCGAATAGCTCCAAGGCAGCGGAGTCGGCGAGACTCCTGTCCGCATGTCGTTGCATCAGGCGGGCGCGCTCGGGGTCGAGCGCGAGTGCCTTGAGCGAGGGCGCGTCCACGGTCGACTCCGGCCGCGCGCTCTCGAGCAAGAGGGCAGCCCAGTTCTTCAGGGCCTGCGCATCGGCGTCGCCGACGCGCGCCGCAGTCTCGGAGATGAGCGCGCTTCCCACCTGCAAGGCCACGCGAATGTCGCCAAGATCCTCGCGCCGCTCGAGTTCCTTGCGCCAGGATTCGAAGTGATCGACCCAGGCCGTGACGGTGCACCGGTAGCGTCCCGGCGCGGGCGGCGTGAACTCGGCTGTCCACACGTCGTTTCCCAGGGGCCGCATATCGGCCTCGTACGCCTCGGCCGCGTTCACCGCCTGCCAGGCGAGCACCACGCGCAGCTGATCGTGCCCGTCAGTGAAGCAGTGCGCTTCGATGCACACGCGCTCGCCGGCGATGCGCTTTGGAACAAAACGGCCGCCATCGACCAACGGCGACAGCCCGTCGATGACGGCACGCACCCGCCCCTCGTTCCGCCGCTCAGTCATGCGATTCCCAGCGCAGCATCAGGGTCGACAGGGGCGGCAGCGTCAGATTCACCGACTCGACGTGCCCGTGGGTGCTCACCGGTACCGAAGCGACCCCGCCCATGTTGCCCCACCCGGATCCGCCGTACTCGCGTGCGTCGCTGTTCAAGACCTCGCGCCAGACCCCACGTTTCGGTACCCCGATGAGGTAATTGTGACGGGGGACGGGGGTAAGGTTGCACACGACCATGATGGGGGGGCTGTCTCCCGCCTTGCGCAGGAACGCGAGCACGCTCGCTTCGGCGTTGTCGACGTCGAGCCATTCGAAGCCATCGTGGCTGAAATCGACCCGATGCAACGCGGGCTCGCTGCGGTAGACGGCGTTCAAGTCGCGCACCAGCCGTTGCACGCCCGCATGTTCGGGGAGCGAGGACACCCACCATTCGAGCTCCCCGTCGTGTGTCCACTCGCGTCGCTGAGCGAACTCGCCGCCCATGAAAATAAGCTTCTTGCCGGGGTGGCCCCACATGTAGCCGAACAAGGCGCGGAGGTTCGCAAACTTTTGCCAGTCATCGCCCGGCATCTTGCCGATGAGCGAGCCCTTGCCGTACACCACCTCATCGTGCGAGAGCGGCAGCACGAAGTTCTCGTTGAAGGCGTATATCAACGAAAAGGTCAATTGCCCGTGATTATAGCGCCGGTAGATGGGATCCTTGCTGAAGTAGGCGAGCGTGTCGTGCATCCAGCCCATGTTCCATTTCATGCCGAATCCGAGACCTCCCATGTCGGTCGGCCGCGAGACCATCGGCCAGGCGGTGGATTCCTCGGCGATCATGGTGGCGTCGGGATGATGCCGGTACACGGCCTTGTTCAACTCGCGCAGGAATTCGGTCGCCTCGAGGTTCTCACGCCCGCCGAAGCGGTTAGGAATCCACTCGCCTGCCTTGCGTGCGTAATCGAGATAGAGCATCGATGCCACTCCGTCGACCCGCAGTCCGTCTATGTGATAGTGCTTCAGCCAGAAGAGGGCCGAGGAGATGAGGAAGGCGCGCACCTCGTTGCGGCCGTAGTTGAAGATGGCCGAGTTCCATTCCGGGTGAAATCCCTGCCGGAGGTCGGCGTGCTCATACAGGTGAGTACCATCGAAATAGATGAGTCCGTGGGCGTCGGTGGGAAAGTGCGAAGGTACCCAGTCCAGAATGACGCCAATGCCGTTCTGGTGCAGATGATCGACGAAGTACATGAGGTCCTGCGGCGTGCCGTAACGCGCCGTCGGGGCGAAATAGCCGGTGGTCTGGTAGCCCCATGAGCCGTAGAACGGGTGCTCGGTGATGGGCATGAGCTCGACGTGCGTGAAGCCGGTATCCTTGAGGTATTGCGCGAGCTCATGAGCGAGCTCGCGATAGTTCAAGAAATTACCGTCCTTGCGCCGCCACGATCCCAGGTGCGCCTCGTATATGGAGATCGGCGCCGCGAGTCCGTTGCGCTGCCCCCGCGAAGCCATCCAATCCCCGTCGCGCCACTCCCATTCGAGCGACCAAGCGCGCGAGCCGGTGGCGGGCGGTGCCTCGCACAAGAAGCCGACCGGGTCGGCCTTTTCGGCCGTGAAACCATTCCAGCGCGAGGCGATCCGGTACTTGTACGCCTGGCCGTGCTGGACCTCCGGAATGGAGCCTTCCCATATGCCCGAGCCATCCCAGCGGGGCGAGAGCGCATCCTCGCGCGCTCCCCAACCGTTCCAGTCGCCGATCACGGATATCTTGGCGGCGTTCGGCGCCCATACCGCAAACGAGGCTCCGCCCCCTGCCTGCAGGTGGCAGCCAAGCTCATCGAACAAAGAGGCGTGGGTGCCCTCGCGAAACAGATAGATATCTTGCTCGGTCAACAAGTGACGGGCTCCCGTGGGTCGGCTGGATTGGGCAAGTGGCGGACAACGAGGATAGGTTTGATCGGGACGATGTACTGTCGCCCGGCTAGCGGCAAAGGCTGTAGGACTAGGCTGGCTGGTAACATCGGCGGCACCGCGCTAAAGAGCGAGCGGACACCCTACAGACTTCCTGTTCGACGCGTTGTCGCGCACGGGTCAGCTCTTGCGCGGGACTTTCGCCAGAGACTATAACAGACCCCTGCCGGCCGGCGCGCCCGAGGATTACCGGCGCCTGCCGGCCGGCGCTGCACGCGGACGAGTCGAGCCCTAGCCCAGGATTTGCTCCGCCGCTCGAACCCCGGTGCCGATCGCCGCATGCACCGTGCCCCAATGTCCCGTGACATCGGTGTGCTCGCCCGCGAAATAGAGCGTGTCCTCGACGGGCACGCAGAGCCTTGCGGGCGCATCGAGTGCGCCCGCGGGCACGTAGCTGTACGCGCCGCGGGAATAAGGGTCCGCCGACCAGTCATGCTCGTGGCAGCTCACCAGCAGATTCTGCAGCTCCGCGAACGATAGTCCGAAAATTCGCGCGAGCGTTGCAAGGCAGCGTCGCGGGAGCGCGAGGGGATCGCCGCTCTCTGCGATCGAGCGCCGCAGCTCCGTCGCCTGCGTGCCGCCGATCCAGGCGGTGAGCATCGGAGTTGGCCCCGGATTGGGGGTCCACCAGGTCGGCGGCACCTCGGCCGGCGTGAACAGAAAGCTGAGATCCGGGAGCTTGCGCCGAATGCCCTCGGGAATGGAAGGCGCGGAGGCGTAGCGCCAGAACCGGTCGCGGAACAGGAGCACGGCGCGCACCACATCGCCCATCGCCAAGCGCTCGGCCTGCGCGAGGATATCCGCAGGCCGCGGCGAAAAGTCGATGGTGTTTGCTTGCAGCACGCCGAGCGGCACCGAGATCAACGCCCGTGCCGCATGGACCGTCTCGCTGCCCGTGCCGCCCCCGACCTGGACGCTGCCGCGCCGCCACTCGATGCGTCGCACGGGCGACTCGAGGGCGAGCTCGCCGCCGGCGGCGAGGAATTGCGCGGCCAAAAATTCCATGACCGCGTCGTAGCCTTCGGCGACGTGAAACAGCCGGTCGGCATCGATGCCGTCCTCGGCGCGCTGCTGGACGGCGAGCGACGCGATGCCGATGCGATTGCGATCCGCGGCATTGAACCCTTCCACGTAGTTCGCGGCGGCCGCCGCGCTCGCCGCGTCGGTGGGATTGGCAACGAGATAGTCGGCGAAGCTCATGTCGCAGCCGGGGCGGGCCTCGAGCCATTTCATCATGTCCGCGATCACATGGATCGCAGGATGGTTCATGGGCGGCACCCAATTGCCGTTCACGAACGACAGTTCCGAGCCCTCGAGCTCATAGGCGGACAGCTTGGCTTCGCCGACCAGCGACCAGGTGGCCGGCGGCAATCCGTGGATGAACTCCGCGCCGAGCTCGATGTGCATCGGCGCATGTCCCTCTTCCGCGGGCAACCGCCGCGTGAAAATGCGCCCTCCGATCCGGTCGCGCGCCTCGAGCAGTGCCACGCGCCGTCCCGCCTGCGCGAGCCTTGCGCCGGCGGTGAGTCCTGCGGCGCCCGCGCCCACGATGATGACGTCGTATTCGCCTTGCATATCGGTATGATTCTAGCGCATGCGCATCGTGCGGCAGTCGCAGTTCAAGTCCTCGCCGTGGAAGAACGGCGGCGGCATCACGCACGAAGCGATGCGCAGCCCTTCGCGAGGCGATGTTTTTCGCTGGCGCGTGAGTGTGGCGCACATCGATAGTTCCGGTCCGTTTTCCGACTTCGCCGGCTACGCGCGCACGATGGTTCTGCTGCGCGGCGGGGGCATCGCATTGAAGCTGTCGGACGGTACTCGCCGCGGCATGCGCGCGGTGGGCGACCTGGCGCAGTTCGACGGCGCGCTCGGCGTCGACTGCGAGCTGCTGAGCGGTCCTTGCGTGGATCTGAACTTGATGACCTCGAACGCGATGGGACCGGTGCACGCACGCGTCGAGCGATTGCATGAGCCGCTCTCCTACGGCGCGCGCACGGATGAATCGATGGTGGTATTTCCCATCGACGCCGCCGTCGAAATACAGCCGGACGATGGGCCGGCAACCGTGCTCGAGCCGTGGGATCTCGCGGTGCTCGGCGGCGCGTCGTCGTCGGGACTCATCGCGTGCCGCGAGGAGACAGGTGGCGCCGTTTTCCTCGCGACTTGGGGCTGATGCCGGCCTATCTCAGTATTTGTGCGTCGAGAGCAACAGGCTTGTCTCCGTGCTCGAGATGCCGTCGATCAATCGGATGCGGCCGAGCACGCGGTCGACCGCCTCGAGGCTGTCGGTGCGCAGCTCGGCGACGATGTCCCAGCGGCCGTTGGTGGTGTGCAGCGCGCATACCGCGGGGTCGCCGCGCAGCGCTTTCAGCACCTCGTCGGTGCGGTTGCCCTCGACCGCGACCGTCATGAACGCCCGAATACGCTGATCGTCGGCGGTGTGCTTGAGGCGCACCGTGTACCCGAGCACGGTGCCGTCCGCCTCCAGTCGCGCTAGGCGGTTTTGTACCGTGCCGCGCGATACGCCCAGAGCTTTTGCCATGGCCGCGACGGGCATGCGGGCGTTCTCACGGAGGAGCGACAGGAGCTTATGGTCGGTGGTGTCCACAAAACGCTAACTCCAGCTGGCGATTTGCGCAAATATACCGACTTATTGATCACTTTTCTGGCTATCTATTGGCGCGCCCTGGCGTGAGACTGCCTCAGCCGGCTGGGGAGCCGGCGCACCAACTCCTAACAGTAGAGAGCAGAGACATGGTCAATTACATCGGCACCGCGCGCCTGCGCGAGCTGGTCGCGCGCCAAGGCGTCGCGCGGTTCATGGAAACCCTGGCCGGCGAGATCGAGTCGGACTACCGCCGCTGGGCCGAGTTCGACAAATCGGCGCGGCATGCCTGTCATTCTCCGGGCGGCGTCATCGAGCTCATGCCGACCAGCGACGGGCGGCTCTACTCGTTCAAGTACGTGAACGGTCATCCGCGCAACACGGCCGCCGGTCTTCTCACTGTGACGGCCTTCGGCGTGCTCTCGGATGTTGCCACGGGCTATCCCATGCTGCTCTCCGAGATGACCTTCGTCACCGCGCTGCGCACCGCGGCCATCTCGGCGCTCGCCGCCGGTTACATGGCGCGTCCGGGATGCCGCACGATGGCTCTCATCGGCAATGGCGCGCAGAGCGAGTTCCAGGCCATTGCGTTCCACCACATGCTGGGTATCCGCGACTTGAGGCTGTTCGACATCGACCCCGAAGCCACGGCGAAGCTCAAGCTCAATCTCGAGTCGCTGGGGTTGCCCGGTCTCACGATGCGCTCGTGTGCCAGCATTGCGGAAGCGGTCCGCGGCGCCGACATCGTGACCTCGGCAACGGCCGACAAGCGCAATGCGCGCATTTTGACGCCGGATATGATCGAGCCGGGCATGCACTTGAACGCGGTGGGCGGCGACTGCCCCGGCAAAACGGAGCTGCATGCGGACATCTTGCGGCGCCCCGATACGCGCATCGTCGTCGAGTTCGAGCCCCAGGCCCGCATCGAGGGCGAGATTCAGCAGCTCGATGCCGGTGCACGAGTCATCGAGCTCGCCGAACTCGTCTCCGGCAAGCTGCACGGCAGGCTCGGGCCCGCGGACGTGTCGATCTTCGACTCGGTGGGCTTCGCGCTCAACGATTTCTCCTCGCTGCGCTACTTGCACCGTCTCGAGCGCGAGCACGACGGCGGGAGCGTCATCGACCTCATCCCGCGGCTCGACGATCCGAAGGATCTGTTCGGCGAGCTCAAGCTCGACAGTTCCATCGCCACTTCCGGGGCGGCGCGCGCAGGGAGCCCGGCATGAATGCCGCGGGCGCGAAGGCGAGCCTCATCGGCGCGCCCACCGATGTGGGCGCGGGCGATCGCGGCGCCTCGATGGGGCCGGAGGCGCTGCGCGTCGCGGGCCTCGCTTCCGCTTTGGCGGCGCGCGGCTTCGAGGTGCGCGACTGCGGCAACCTGAGCGGGCCGCCCAACCCCGGCCACGCCGCCGTGGGCGGCTATCGGCACCTGGCCGAGGTCGCGGCCTGGAACCGCGAGGTCTACGGCGCGGTGCACCGCGAGCTCGGTGCGGGTCGCTTGCCCGTTCTCTTGGGCGGCGACCATAGCCTTTCCATCGGATCGATTTCCGCGGTGGCGCGCCACTGCCGTGAGACCGGCCGCGCGCTGCGCGTCATCTGGCTCGATGCACACACGGACTTCAATACCAGCGACTTGACTCCGAGCGGGAGTCTCCACGGTATGCCCGTGGCCTCGCTCTGCGGCTTCGGACCGAGCGAGCTGGTGCAGCTCGACGGGGTCACTCCGGCGATTAAGCCGCAGTGGGTGCGGCAGGTCGGTATCCGCAGCGTCGATGCGGGCGAGCGGCGCTTCGTGCACGAGCAGCGGCTGGCGGTGTTCGACATGCGCTTCATCGACGAGATGGGTATGCGGCGCACGATGGAGCTGGCGCTCGAGGACCTCGAGGAGGATACGCATCTGCACGTGAGCTTCGACGTCGACGTGCTCGACCCCGAAATCGCGCCTGGAGTCGGCACCACGGTGCCCGGTGGAATGTCCTATCGCGAGGCCCAGCTGTGCATGGAGATGATCGCGGACACGGGACTGGTGAGCTCGCTCGACATCATGGAACTCAACCCGGCGCTGGACGTGCGCAACAAGACTGCGACGCTCGCGGTGGACCTCGTCGAATCGCTGTTCGGCAAGAGCACGCTCATGCGGCCTTGCGCGAGCGAGGGCGGAGCCGCGCGCAATGGCTCAGTCTTGCGCGATGCGCTCTCACGCAGGCCCCCGGCACTCGCCTGAGTCTGCATTCCGGACGGCCGCTGGCGTTCCCGGCCGTCCTTACCGATACTAACGCTCCACTTTTCGAGGAAGCTCGCCATGGTCGCCAGCTTGAATGAGTACGCGTCCCTCGCCTCGCCGGAAAGCCTGCGCGCCGCCGCGCGTGAGCACGCGCTGTGGCCCGAGGACCAGACCGTTCAGCGCTTGCTGCACGCGCTCGAGCTCACCGGAGGCGCGCGTCATCGGGCGGTGTCGCGGGCCGTTGCGCTAGTCGAGGGCGCACGCGCGCGGCGCGACGAGCGGCCGTTCCTCGACGCTTTCCTGCAGGAGTTCGGCTTGTCGAACCAGGAAGGCATTGCACTCATGTGCATCGCCGAGGCGCTCCTCAGAATTCCGGACGATGCGACCGCGGATCGTCTGATCGCCGAGCAGCTTGCCACCGGCGACTGGGCGGCTCACGCCGGCCGATCGGAATCGCTGTTCGTCAATGCATCGACGTGGGGTCTCATGCTCACCGGCGGCATCCTCGAGCTCGATCCGGCGATCAAGAACGATGCGCCAGGCTGGATCCGCAAGCTCACGCGCAAGGCGGGCGAGCCTCTGTTGCGCCTTGCCGTGCGCCGGGCGATGAAAATCATCGGCGGCGAGTTCGTCGTGGGACGGACCATCGAGGAAGCCCTCGAGCGCAGCGCGCGCGAGCCCGACGTGGCCTTATGCTCCTTCGACATGCTCGGCGAGGGCGCGCGGACGCTTGCCGATGCCGAACGCTATCTCGCCTCCTACGAGCACGCCATCGATGTGATCGGCCGCGTGGGCCCGGGGCGCCGGCCGCACGAGCGCTCGAGCATTTCCATCAAGCTGTCCGCGCTCGAACCGCGCTATACGCTCCTGCAGAAGGATCGAGTGATGAAGCGGCTGGTGCCGAAGACGCTCGCGCTCGCGCGCCGCGCGGCCGAGGCCGGCATTCAACTCACCCTCGATGCCGAGGAGGCGGATCGCCTCGATCTCTCGCTCGATGTGATCGAGGCGCTCGCCGCCGATTCCAGAACGAAGGACTGGCCGGGACTCGGGCTCGCCGTCCAAGCCTATTCGAAGCGTGCGCTGGACGTGATCGACTGGGTGGCGGCGATGGCTCGGCGAGCCGAGCGGCGCATGGCGGTACGCCTCGTCAAAGGCGCGTACTGGGACAGCGAAATCAAGCGCAGCCAGGAGCGCGGGCTCGAGGGGTACCCGGTGTACACCCGCAAGATCACCACGGACGTCTCCTATCTTGCCTGCGCGGGACGGCTGTTCAGGCATACCGACGTCTTGTTCCCGCAGTTCGCCACGCATAACGCCCATAGCATTGCAGCCGTGCTCGAACTGGCGCCGCGCGGTGCCTCATATGAGTTCCAGCGACTGCACGGCATGGGCAGACTCCTCTATGCGGAGGCCGAGCGCCAGATCGAGGGCTTTCCGCCCGTGCGCGTCTATGCGCCGGTGGGCGAGCACAAAGACCTGCTCGCCTACCTGGTGCGCCGTCTGCTCGAGAATGGCGCGAACACCTCCTTCGTGAACCGCTTCATGGACGAGCAGGTGCCGGTACTGGACATCGTGCGAGATCCCATCACCGAGCTCGAACGGCTCGATTCCTATGCGCACCCGCGCCTGCCGGTGCCGGTCGCGCTTTATGCGGAGCGTCGCAACTCCATCGGACTCGATATGGGCAATCCCGACGCGCTCGAGGCCGCAAGCGCCGGCATCGCTTCGCGGCGCGCGCTCGCGCAGACGAGCGGTCCCCTCATCGACGGGGTGCTGCGTCCCGGCGAGACGCATGCGGTGACCAATCCGGCGGATCGCCGCGATACGGTGGGGCATTCGCGGGACGCGACTGCCGCCGAGATTGGCGAGGCTTTCGCTTCCGCCGCGCGCGCACAGCCCGCGTGGGACGCCCGCGGCGGCGTGGTCCGTGCGGAGTGCCTGGATCGGGCGGCCGCGCTGCTCGAAAAATCGCGGCTCGATTTCTATGAGCTGCTGATCCGCGAGGCGGGGAAGATCTTGCCCGATGCGGTCGCCGAGGTGCGCGAGGCAACGGATTTTTGCCGGTACTACGCGGTGCGGGCGCGCGAGGAGTTCGCGCATGGCAAGCGGCTCGAGGGGCCGACGGGAGAAAGCAACGAGCTGTCTTTGCACGGCCGCGGTGTTTTTGCGTGCATCAGTCCCTGGAATTTTCCACTCGCAATTTTCGCCGGTCAGGTGACGGCGGCCCTCGCGGCGGGCAATGCCGTCGTGGCCAAGCCCGCCGAGCCCACACCGCTCATCGCCGCGCTCTTCGTGAGGCTGCTGCACGAGGCGGGCGTGCCTCCCGAGGTGCTGCAGCTGACGCCGTGCCCCGGACGCAGCTTCGGCGAGGCGGCGTTCAGCCACCCGGCGCTCGCGGGCGTCGCCATGACGGGGTCGACCGCAACTGCGCTCACCATCAACCGCATGCTTGCCGCTCGCAACGGTCCCATCGTGCCGCTCATTGCCGAGACGGGCGGCATGAACGCCATGCTGGTCGACTCGACGGCGCTGCCGGAGCAGGTCGTCGACGATGTGATCACGTCGGCTTTCATGAGCGCGGGGCAGCGGTGCTCGGCGCTGCGCTTGCTGTTCCTGCAAGAGGATATCGCCGATACGGTGCTCGAGATGATCGCGGGCGCGATGGATGAGCTCGTGATCGGTGATCCGGCCGACTTCGAGACGGACGTCGGCCCGGTCATCACGGCGGCTGCGCGCGAAGGACTCGATCGGCACGTCGAGCGCATGCGGGGTGAGGCCCGCATCATCAAGGCCTGCCGGCTCGGCGAGTCGCACGCATACGGCAGCTTCGTCGCGCCGCATCTGATCGAGCTCGGAAACGCCGCGCAATTGACGCGCGAAGAATTCGGCCCGCTCCTGCATGCGGTGCGTTATCGAGCGAGCGATATCGGCGATGTGCTCGCGGCCATTCGTGCGACGAACTATGGGCTCACCCTGGGCGTGCAGACTCGCCTCGAATCATTCTGGCGAAAGGTGTTCGACGCCACATTCATCGGCAACACATACGTGAACCGCAACATGATCGGTGCGGTCGTTGGCGTACAGCCCTTCGGGGGCACGGGTCTCTCGGGCACTGGACCGAAGGCGGGCGGTCCGCATTACGTGACGCGCTTCGCGAGCGAACGCACCCTGACCGTGAATACCACCGCGACGGGCGGCAACACGGCGTTGCTCAACCTCGGAAACTAACGTTACGGGGTCCGTGCGACCTTCGCGGCCTTGGCATTCGCGTTTGCGGCCTCGTGGTCGGCGTCAGCCTGGTCCTTGCAGACCTGCTGATCGTGACCCTGCAGCGTTTCGCACTTCTGGATGGCGATCTTGTGATCGCCGTCAGCCTTGGCCGTGGCTACAGCGTAGGCATCGGTGCTCATGTCCTTCTGTGCGTCCCGCTGCGCATCGGCGACTTCGCGCGCGGCGGAGTTGTCGGCTGCCGCGATGTCCTTGGCGGCCGCATCGGGCGATTTCGCGTTGTTGCACGCTGTCAGCGATCCGAGTGCCAGGAGCCCCATCAGGGCTATCACTGTTTGCTGCACATGGTTCTTCATTTGCACGTTGTCTTCCTCTGCGCGGTTAAAGAGCGCGCTTCCTCATGTACGTCAGCCTGCGCCGCTCTCGGGATAAACGCTGTCGGCGGTATGGGGTGCTCGGGGTAGGTCACCCCCGTCAGTCGGCGCCTACCATGAGACTGGTGGGCGGGCGGTGTGCCGGCCCACTTCGCGAGTGGGGGCGAGTCCGCGGCGGAGCGTGGAATCTCGTGGGCGGAGCCAGGAATCTAGATAATCACGGCGGATTTTGCGCTTGACGCGACCGCGGGTGGGTCGCCTGATATAGCTGAAGAAAAAACTGCTCCAGCAACAACGGCATTCCGGAAAGACGGTAGAAACAGTCAGCCGCTCAAGCGTTGCGGCTGGATGCCTGTGCGACGCGTCCTTCCATATATTCCTTGAATCGCTGGAGGTCGGCGCTCGATTGCACCGGGGGCTCGACCGCCTCGTGCGACCCGGCAACCGCCTCGATGAGAGTCTCGACGAGACCTGCATGTTCCTCGTGGCGCACGGTGGCGGTGACCTGAGTGCCGACGCTGTCTGTGGTGTCCTGGGCCGTGGCGCTCTGGGCCGTGGCGCTCTGGGCCGTGGCGTCCTCGAACTCGATGCGTCCCGAGTAGCTTACCGGCGTGTTGCCGGACGTCGACCAGGCAATGAGGCGATCGGCTTCCTCGTCGGTCACGAGCATTTCCCATTCCGTGGAGCCCCCTGCCGGGGCCGTCACCGTCCACACGGAGCTGAGCGAATCGACCTCGGTCACGCCCGCGACATTCGCCATGAATTTCGGGGCATTGGTGAAATCGCGCCAGAACGCAAAAAGCTCGTGGCGCGGCCGCGCGACCACGACGCGGGCAACGAACTCGTGCACGCGGGGTTCGGCGGGGGGCTGGTCGGTGCTGCTCATCTGTCCAGCATATCGCGGTCGTCCGGATATATGCGACGCTGACGGGGGACTGCCTTGGTGTAGGTCTTTTCCTTCGTCATGTCAGGGATTTTGTCCGGCATGCGGTCAGCCGTGCGGACGGGCACTCGTGGCCAGAATTTATACGATGCTTTCACCGGCTTACCCTCCCTTGAGCGCCGCCCTGCCGGCGGCTGGCTGACATCTCCATGCAGGGGTGGAGCTCCCGCGCTTCGGGGCGCGATGATGTGCGGTTTGCGATGGAGCCGGTGACGCCCGGAACGGTGTACTTCGCGCCGCCGAATTATCACTTGCTGGTGGACGCGGGGCTGCCGGTAGATGCGGGGCCGCAGCTTGCCTTGTCTACGGACGACCCGGTCAATCACTCCCGTCCTTCGATCGACGTGCTTTTCGACTCTGCGGCGGAGGTGTATCGCGAGCATCTGCTCGGCATCATTCTCACCGGAGCGAACGAGGATGGTGCCGCGGGTCTCGCGGCAGTGCACGATGCGGGCGGGTTGACCGTCGCGCAGGCGCCCGGGACGGCGCAGTCCTCGGCGATGATACTGTCGGCGCTCGAGCGAAGGCCGGTGGATCTGGTACTGGACCTGGAAGGAATCGCGAAACTCTTGAACGGAATGTGCGCGAGCGAGCCGCGCGGGAGGACTTGAGACTTGGACGGAATCAATTTACCACGCATCAAGTGCTTATTGGTCGATGACCTCGAGGACAATCTGCTCGCGCTGGCCGCGCTCCTGCAGAGCGAGGACGTCGATATCTTTACCTCTCGGTCCGGACCGGAAGCTCTCGAGCTGCTGCTGGTCCATGACTTCGCGCTGGCCTTTCTCGACGTGCAGATGCCCGAGATGGACGGTTTCCAGCTCGCCGAGCTGATGCGCGGCAGCGAGCGCACGCGCCAGGTGCCGATCATTTTCGTGACCGCGGGCGCGCGCGAGGCGCAGCGCGTGTTCAAGGGCTACGAATCGGGGGCGGTCGACTTCATCTACAAGCCCATCGAGCCGCTCATTCTCAAGAACAAGGCCGATGTGTTCTTCCAGCTATACCGCCAGCGCCAGCAGCTTGCTCAGCAGCTGAAAGACAAGACCGAGACGCTGCGCTTGAACGAGATGTTCAGCGCGTTGCTTGCGCACGATCTGCGTAATCCGTTGAGCGCGATCCTGGCCTCCGCGCAACTGCTCAAGCGGCGCAGTTCCGAGGCGCACGCCCAGGAGGTAGCAGCGCGCATTCTATCGAGCGGCGGCCACATGGGCCGGTTGATCGAGGACATGCTCGATGCCTGGGCGAGTGGGATGCCGAGCGGATCGCGCAGGTGGCGTCCAACCTGATCGGCAATGCATTGAAGCACGGGGATCCGGGCGGCCCGGTGGTGGTGCGCGTGGACGGCACGGGCGCGCGCGAGGTGTCGCTGGTGGTCGCCAATACCGGCACCATAGCGCCGGACATCGTTCCGCACCTGTTCGATTCGTTTCGCGGCGGGCGACTTCCTGCAGGACGCAACGAGGGACTCGGCCTGGGCTTGTATACCGTATACCAAATTGTGAAGGCCCACGGGGGGCGGGTCGAGGTCGACACCGGGCGCGACCCGCAAACCCGCGTGCGGGTCACCGTGCCGCGAGGCCGCTGAGCGTGGACACGCGGGAACCGGGAAGCGCGCGAGTTGCGCAAGCCCCGTTCCGACAAAGAGTCAAGCTTCCGGCTGACAGCCACGCGCCGGCGCCGATGGAATATGGAGGGTACACACGTACTTGAAAGGGGCATCGATGGCGCGCAAATATAGTAAGGCCAGCGGCGAGAAAGTCGCCAAGGTCATGCATGAGCGGAAGGCCGGAACTCTGCGCAGCGGGAGCTCCGGGAAGAAGGTGAAGTCCCGCAAGCAGGCGATCGCGATCGGACTATCCGAGGCGCGACGGGCGGGAGCGAAAGTCCCGAAGCGCAAGAAGAAATCGTGACGCCTCGGGCCACCGGGTATCGCTCCGACAGGTCTGTACAGGGAGTAAAAGCCGTGCAACCCAAACCTTCTTTTTATTTTCGCCCGCCTGCATTCAACCCCCTGCGGTTCAGCCTGCCGGTTAAGCAGGTAAGCGGCGAGGAGCGGCGGAGCATGATTGCCGAGGCCGCATACTTCCGTGCAGAGCGGCGAAATTTCGCACCCGGCCACGAGATGGAGGATTGGGTTGCGGCGGAGGGCGAAGTCGACCGCAAGTTCGCTCGCAGCGATTCGCCTTAGCTCGCCCGCGCTGCGCAAAGATCGGTGATCAGGGAGTCGATTTGGCCGACCTCGAACGGCTTAACGATGGTGCGCACGTTCGGTCCCAAGTTATGCACCACGGAGTTGAGTGCATAACCCGACGCGAGAATGATGGGCACGTCCGGGTTGAGCGCGAGGAGGCTGCGCGCGAGATCGAGTCCCGACATCACGGGAAGGCTCACGTCGGTGATGACGACGTCGAAGGCGTTCTCTCGAAATGCATCGAGAGCCTCTTCGGCGGTCGAACGCGCCACGACCTCCCGCTGGTCCTGAGCGAGCAACTCGGAAGTCACCTCTCTCACCAGGGGGTTATCTTCGACATACAGGATGCGTAGAGTCATTCCATGAGTCTATCGGGTCGCAGCAAGGGCGTGCTGTACGCAGGTATCAGAGCCGCGCTGTCGGCCTCTTCCTACGTGAAAACTTTCCGCGCGCTCAGGGCACCTTCTGGATGAGCCATAGTCCCGGCTTGCCGCGAGGGCTCAAGCCGACGTGCAGCAGCGCGGAGCGGGTTTCCCAAAGGCGTGCTATGGGCAGACCTTCCCGCTGCACCCGTTGCGCCATTTCCTGCACCCTGCTCAGGGGGTGGATCGCCGTTCCCCCGCCGAGCGCCGGCAGATCGTCGTCGGCGCGGCTCTCGGAGACGATGCGCGCACGCCTGGCGGAAGGAAATGCACCGGCGGAATCGCCCATCGCCGTGGGCGCGTGCTCCGCCGACAGATTCTCGGGCGCTCGCAGGTCGGGGGCTCGCAGATCGAGCCGCTGCAGGTCGAGCCCGCTCGCGGGGCCGCGCGACGACTGGGCCGCGAGCATGCCCGAGGCTCGCTGGAGCAGGCCGCCGCCGCTCACGCCGGGTGGCGAAGCGGCGTGTACTGCGGCGGCCACGCAACATAACGCCCAACAGCCCAGTCTTGCGAGCGTTTTTGTGTTGTCGAGCATGGCCGCAATGTAAGGGTCGCGCCGACACTCGGGTATAGCCCAGTTCCAGATACCCTCTGTAGGAAGCTTCCCAGATCCTGTGGGCGGCCGCTTTCAGTCGCGCGAGCGCGACACGATGACGCCGAGAGCGAAGCCGAGCACCGCTCCCGCGCCGAGCGCGTACCAGGGATATTCGCGCACGTACTCGTCGGTCGATCCTGCTGCGCGGCGCACATAGTCGCTGGTGGAGCCGGCTGCGCGACGCGCCCGATTGCCCACGTGCGTCGCGCCGTCCGTGATTGCGCTCTTGGCCATCATCAAGGCGACCCGCGCCTTCGCGCGAATCTTCTGGATTTCCGGGCTGTCCACTTCGGACACGCGCTTGAGGAGGTCCTCGACCCCATCGAAAAGCTCTTGGAACTGCTCGCTGACCTTGCCGTTTGGACCCTGAGACTCCTGCGAGCCGGCGGGCCGATTACCCTCGAACGTGCTGCTCATACCTCTCTCCTCTTTGTTTAGAACCTAACCGCCATTCTTCGAACGGACCAGTATGCAATACAGTAGGACTAAAGCGCGTGGGCCCGTCGGACGGGGCCCACGCCAAAACCGGGCTAATGCTTCGCGCGACTCACGTCTGCGAGGACATCGTACAGGCTCTCCTCGGGATGCTCCGCACAGCGGCTTTGTAGAGTCGTCGCAAACGGCGCTACCTTGCTCGCGTCGAAAATATGGCTGCCTGACTGGGCGACCGAATAACCGAAGAGCCACATCATGATGGTGTTGGCGCTCGCGGGATCGTTCTGCGTCGACTCGGTGTGGCGCGCCTCGAAGGTTT
>Ga0302314_10002629_pt1 | contig 33273 bp, 20 predicted proteins | sample III_Palsa_N2_3_FD_200533 | JGI IMG/M metagenome (GOLD analysis project Ga0302314, IMG submission 200533) | Peat permafrost microbial communities from Stordalen Mire near Abisko, Sweden - III_Palsa_N2_3 | ecosystem: Environmental > Terrestrial > Soil > Palsa > Peat permafrost | place: Sweden...
AGCCCAATGCGTTGGGATTTTGCCTCGAGCGCGTTTGCGACTTTATGCCTTGCAATGCAGCCGACCACGACTTTCGTCCCAGCCAGCGCGGCGCGCACGCGTGCCGCAACCTGCTGAACAAGTGCCTTCCGCGCGGAGCCAGCCAAGCGCACGACGCGCTGGAGGCCGTGCTGTGCGCCGGCAAGCTGCGCCCGGTACCAGCGAGCTCGGCGCTCAAAGTGCTCACGTGGCTGCTGCTTGCTGCCGTCGGTATGTGGTACGCCGCCGCGTGGTGGAGCGCGCGCGCGGCTCGCGGGCGTGGATCGGCGCTGCCCAAAGTCAAGCGTGTGCCGGCACCGCCGCCACTGGCGACGCCGCCACCAGCGCCACGGCGGCAGCAGGTGAGCAGAGAACAGCAACTTTTGTGAACATGAAACGCACGACCACTGTAACACACAGACACTGCCGCCGCACACGCTTCACAGGCCCAGGCGGGCAAATGTCTGTGCTCCGCGTCAGTCTGCACTCAGGCGCTCAGGCGCGCAGCCGCCCTACCTCGCGCTGCTGGCTGGTGAGCTCGAGCATCTTCTGCCGGAACACGGGGTCGGCCTGGTACTTGAGCACGCCCGCTTGCAACAAGTCCTGCGCGTTGCGCATGTCAGACACGTATCATAGCGGCGAGGCCGAGCGCATGCCGCTCCACACGAGTCCATTGTCCTCTCGCGCCCCCCGGCGTTGAGAACCCGATGCGAACCGGGCCTCACACGGCGAGCCAAAGAGGGGCGCTGCTGTGCTTCGCATGGCGGAGGCGAACAAAACGCACCTGGTCAAGGCTGTACTTCTTCTGCACCTTGGAGCGAATGACCCCGACACGCTCAACATAGCGCGCCTGCAGCGTCTGGTTGAAGGCGTCCGAGCCGACCTGGTGGACCTCGCGCGTGGCGTTGAAAACCTCCTCCATGGCGGCGGTCATGCGCTGCATCGTCTCGCTCATGACCGAAATCACCAAGTCCTTGGTGACGTGGTCGGGCACGTCCTCGCCGGCCTGGCCGGTGAAGAGCGCGAACTTTCTCTTGAGCGTCTTGAGCGCCTGCTGGAAGTCGGCGTCGTCGGCAAAAAACTTGGCCGACGCCTCGACTTGCGCCTCGGTTACCTTGTGCGCGGCGTAAATGCGCGCCTCGGTGTCCTTCATGGCGTTTTTGAACTCGTTCATCATGAGCACGCGCAGCTGGTCGTAGTCCACGGGCTGGTTCTCCTGCGCGGCCTGGTTCACGAGCTGCTGCTCGAGCTGGCTAATCTTCATTATAACCTTTTCCATCGACGCCGTGATTTGCACAAAAATGTCAATGAGCAAGCTCTTGGCTAGCACGTTGGCCTCGGGCTCGTCAATCTTCTCCACGGCCGCTGCCTTGTCAGCAGCGGCCTCTCCTGTTGCGGCCGCCGAGGACGACTGCGTGTTGGCCGTCGCGGACTTGGTGGCCATGTAGAAGGCCACCACCGCTCCTGCGGCGAGGAGCGCGGCCAGCACAAACGTCGTCGTTGACGAGGGCGCAGACATCGTTTGCCTTTTGTTTGTCCCTCGTCGAGAGAAATGGTTGGAACTTTTTTTGCGACCACCGTCCACGCATCGGCGAGCGGCCTCTTACTCGCACCACTGGTGTTCAACACACAAAAAGGGAATGACGGCGGCGGCGTCTGCGCGTCTCGCGTGTTGCGCAGCAGCGGACAACCGCGTCACCATCCTCTCGCCCACTGGAGGCGTGCTGGGTCGCCACTGCGACGACAACCATCTCGTTTTAGATGTCACCGCTCTGGCAGTGAGCTCAAGCGTGGTGGCGTGCGGTCGCTCCGACGGCTCCATCGTCGTCTTGCGGTCTGACGGCTCGGTGCAAAAGGTGGTGGCGATTGCAAACGTCAAAGCTCCGGTGTGCAGTTTGCATTTTGCCGCGCTGCCGTTCCTCGTGGTTGCGTGGGCACAGGCCCCGGTGGTGCGGGTTGTCAACGCCAACACTGGGTTTGACGTGATGGAGATTAATGCCGACTCGCGCGGTGTGTCCTGCGTGGCCGCGAGCGCCGACGGCGCGTTGATTGCCACGGCGCGGCACGGCATCAAGGTGTGGAGCTCATCGGGCGAGCGCGTGGCCAAGTTCTCGGGCTGCCACGTGGACTCGGTGGTGAGCATGGCGTTTGCCGGCAGCGCGCTGCTGTCGTGCTCGCGCGACATGTTGGTCAACGTGTGGCCGCCCATAGACGCGGCGACGGGCCAGTCGCTGAGCGCCAAGGCGCCCGTCATGGTGCTCTCGTGCACAGACCTGCCCCGCGCGCTGCGCACCGGTCCCGCGCTGCTTCCCTCGGACGAGGCCAGCGTGCTCGCTGTGACGGCCAACGGCGGCTTGCACGTGTGGCGACTCCGATCCACCGTCCAAGCAGGCCACGTGTCCTCCGTGGCCGCGTGCGCCAGTCTGCCCGCGGGATCAGACGTGCTCGCGGCTGATTTTTTTGACGCCGCGCGACTCGTGGTCACGCGCGGCCCCGCTGGCGCGCCCTCGAGCGCGCTGCTGACCATTGTCTCCGACGACGGCGACGTCGTCGCCGCGCCTCTGTTCGCCCCTGCGCCCTCCTCCTCCTCTTCGCGCGCGCCCGCGTCATCGCGCCCGTCGTCGCGCGCCCCGCCGGCTCGGCTTGACGCGACTGCCGTGGCCACGAAGCGAGCCAAGCTGGACCCGCGGCCAATGGACCAGCGCCTCGCCGAGCTCGTGCAGCGCGCCGTGCTGGCCGTCGAGGCACCCTCGTCATCCGCGGCGTCGTCGTCGTCGTCGGCTGCGGCGGCTGGTTTGGCGCGCACGCTCGAGCAGGCGCTGCAGGCGAGCGACGCCGACGGCGTTGAGGCGGTGCTGCAAACAGCGGACGAGGCGGTGATCGCGAGCACGGTGGCCAGGATGCAGCCTGGCAAGGTGCCCGTGCTCGTGGAGGCGATTGCGGCTCGGCTGCAGGGCAAACCGGGCAGGGCGGCGGGGCAGATGCGTTGGCTGGCGCGCATTCTGGAGACGCACGCGGCGCTGCTGCAGAGCGACGAGGCCGCGCGGCTAGCGCTGCTCAAGGCGTACAAGGTGGCCGAGGCGCGCGTGGCCGTGCTCGAGCCGCTGCTCCGGCTCAAGGGTAAGCTGGACCTGGTGCTGGCCAGGCAGGCGCGCGGCGTGCTGGACAAGACGGGCAAGCCGCTGCTCGAGCTGAGTGCCGAGGATGTATTGTTGAACGAGTAAAAACACATTCTGGGTCTCTTTTTTTTTTTTAACACAACATCCGTGCGCGCGCGCTCACAACGCACGACCGAGACGCTCACTCACACCGCAGCATGTGCGGTTGTGCGGAAAAGACGCGGCGCAGCACGCGCGGCCAGTCCGCGGCCACTTTCGAGGCCTCGAGGTGGTCCGTGTCTGCGCCAGGCCCGGTGGCGGCGTGGATGGACGGGCCCATGGCGCGGAACAGCGCGCTGTTGTACTGCACGATGGAGCACGACACGTTGTACTCAATGCCGGCGAGGAACCTGCGCTCCCAGTGGTTAATCTCCTTGAGCGAGAAGGGCAGGAAGTCGGCAAAGTCGACGTTGACCATGCTCGTGTCGTCGCACACCTTGGATGCGAGCAGAATGGCCGTCGTCACGAGCGCCTGCCAGTTGCGCGCCGTGACCTTGAGCTCATTCACATTGGTGAGCAAGCGTTCGAGAAAGACGAGGGCCACCAGTGCCGTGCCGTCAATGGCGCGAATACGCCGCACAATGTCAAACGCAAAGCCGAACATTTCGAGCTCGCTGGGCACGTGGTGATCGTTGTTGGTGTTGGCGTCGCGCAACAAGAGCTCGTGCACGGCCTTGGCGAACGAGTGCACCTGCGAAGCGCGCGCCGTTTCTGGAGTGAGCGCCGGAAGCTGGCCTGTGGCTGTGACACGCAAAGTCTTACCTGGGTCTGAGCCGTGGACGTTTGCATTTTTTTGTTTTTGGCTGGGTTGTCGACTTTGTGCGGTGCGCGCTGTGGACGGATGCGAGGACGGATGCGAGGACGGAGGGGCGCCGCGGGCACCGGGCAGGGCTGGTATGCGGCAGCGCAATGTGTGTTTGTGTGAGCGTCCTTCTCTTCATGGCGTGCGTGTGGATGTCCCACGTCCAACGACATTCCTGGAGACAACCTGCGAGCCCCTGCGGGAGAGGGACGCCGTTTTTTTCTTCGTTCACCGTACTCCTTTGCTAGGTTCCGTCATGTCGTTTCCCGGCTCCGGTGTAGCTCCACGTCGCTTGGGTGCACCTATGTGCTCAGTCGTCTTTAAAAAAATATATGTACTTACCTAGCCACACCGCCCGCCCGGACGTACATTAATAATATTATGCAGCATGCAGCGTGCTAGCATGTTCCTCAGCGTGCGCGCAGCCGCTGCGGCTGGCGCTTACCGAAATCACCGCCCTAGGCCTTTCATTCATGTAAAAGACAGGATCGGGTAAGACGCCGGTGTATATGTAAATCTGCAGCTGCAGCCCGGTGACCGCGGGCGCAGCGGCCTCCAGCACAGCATGATCAGCGACACGCCATGGACGGAAATAACCGTCAACCCTGCCGTGGTGGGCGCGCAACTCGCCCAAATGGGCGCACAAAAGATCAAGGGCAAGTACAAGTTGGAACGGTTGTCGCAGCGTGAACTTATGGGCATTCTGGCCTTCCTGTACGCGACATCGCTGGCGGCGCTTGTGTTTGGCATTGCGTTGAGCACGTGCAAGCATTTTTGGTTCAACCCCGGCTCGGATGTGTTTCTCGATTACACCTTGGGCTTGGCCGTCGTCGTTATCGACGGCGTCTTGCGCTCCGTGGGCTGCTTGCTGCTCTTGTTCCTCGTCCTCGCGTTTCCGCAGCGCATTATTCGCCAAGCCTACTACATGAAGCAAATGCCTGCCGCAGAATCCACTTTGATTTGCGTGTGCGTCTTTTTCTTTAGCTTTACACCCGCGTACTCAATCTGGGGCCTCTTTATGTTCTGGCAACAAGTCCAAAGCAACATTGACTATTCTCACAGTCAGGGCGTGCTGTTTGCCGCTTCAGTGCAGACGCTCACCGACGGCTACACGACTGCGGCTCTGGTGCTGCAAAAGGTGTGCGCGTGCATCAATCTGTTCTTAATCTACTTGTTTTGGGGTGGCCTGGCTTATTGGCAAGGCCACGCATCGTTTGACGCTGCCGCTAACGACGACGACGACGCGTCAGCCTTGCTCATGCCCGTGCTGCGCGCTGGTGGCAAGGTGGGCGCTGACAACGTCCCAATGGTGTCTCAGGACGACGAGGCCGACCCGAACAAGACTGACGAATTGAAAGAAGGTGTGAATTGGGTCGTGTCTTTGCCGCAGTCCGTGGCGAGCGAGCTGTACACTGTCATCACGCGCGCGCTAGCTCGCGTGCGCGGAGTTCTGCACGGCCTCCCGCTCACCTTTGCACTGGAACTCGTCATATACCTTGGTGTGGCGCTGGGGCTCACGTTCGGGTTTGACTTCCAGCCTTCGCAGGTGCCCATGGTCGGCATACTGTCGGTCATCCGCGTGTGCGCGCTAGACTCCGCTCCGTATGACTCGAGCCTCACGGTGCTGCAAAACGTCCCGCACCCCAACATGACTACGCGTATTCGTGTGACGCTTGAAGTGCACGAGATTTCCACGCCCAACTCAACGGCGTCGCTGTGCTCGCCAAACCGATTCGGCTCCATAGTGTTCTGGCGCGCCATCTCCGTGGCTGTGATGTGCATTGCGGAAATGCTCCTGCTGCGCCACGTCATCATCCTCGCACGCGCGTCCAGGAGGCGGCTGTCCTCGCTGCCACTTGCCAAAACGCGCACGTACCAGCTCAGCTTTAGCTTTTTTCAGCTCAACACGTTCCAAGTGTGGCTCACCATTTTTGTCACGGCCATCATCCAGCTCACCGTGTGTCCGCCCGTGTACTGGATCTCCGAGTCGGCTTCGTTCGTTACGAAGAACAACGAGCTCAACGTCACCATCACCAACGACCCGCTCTTTGCCGTGGGCGTCACGCCGTCCACGCAAGCGTGGGGGCCCTTCTTCGTCATGCTGGGCACGTGGCTCTTGCTCATGGCCTACGCCTACCTCCCGCCCGACGCGCACGGCGCTCTGGGGTGGTTCACGCCCACCAAGCCGTCGGCGCGCAGCCGCGAGCTGCTCAAGGACGCCGGCAGCGTCGTGTACTTTGCGACCGAGACGCAGTGCCAGCGCGCGTGCGGGCTGGTGGACACGGTGGACAAGAACTCGTCCACACGCAGTCAGCTGGAGCGCGCGCTCAACTCGTACGGCATGAATTCGCTCCTCATTGCCTCGGGCCACCGCGGCCTGCGCGCGCAGCTCGTCGCGGGCGCGTTTGTTCTGGAAACTGAGATTCTCCTCTTCAACTTTGCCTACGTGGCACACGAGGCCACCGACGGCCGCAACGTCCTCGTCGAGGACGCCCGCTTTGCGCTCGCGGCGCACGTGCGCGCCCCGCTGGCCCACTGCGTCGTGGCGTCGTCGCTCGACCGCGTCGTGGTGGCCTTCTCCGTCGCGTCCGAGGCCAAGGAGGGCGTGCACGCCGCCGACTTCTCGCAGGCCGACTTGCCGTTGGCCGCCGACGTTGATCCAGTGTTTGACAACGGCGACGGCGGCCGCTTCGCCACGCGCGCCGCTGCCCAGCCGGCGTGGGTGCACGGCGTGTACTTGCACGCGTTTGAGCAGCTAAAGGAGGAGCTGTTCACAGTGCTACGCAGGCTGCTGAGCGAGAACGCGTCGCGGGTGGTAATGCTGACCGGCTACTCGCTGGGCGGTGGCCTGGCAGCCGTGGCGGCCTTCCACGTCGCGGTGGAGCTCGGGATGCAGGGCCGCGTGAACGCCACGACGTTTGGCGCGCCCAAGGTGGGCAACTACTCCTTCGCGCGCAGACTGGCGCGCTGTGTTCCCGCGCTGCGCCGCGTGGCGCTGGCCGGCGACCTGGCAACCAAGTACCCGGTGGCGGCGAGCGTGGCGCACGACTGGCTGTACGCGGGCAGCTTCGAGGTGGGCACCGAGTGCGTCCTAGACGTGACGGGCAACTTGATCATTCGGCCGTCGCCCACGGAGAAGATTATGCTGCAGCGCGGCACGTCGTCGATGAAGCACCACAAGCGCCTCGCGTACGCCACGGCGCTCATGGCGTGGGCGGTGCGCTCGCACGAGGAGGACGCCAGCTTTGACTGGTGGCTCGTGCTCGTCAACACGTGGTGGGCGCGGGCAGGGCCGCGGCTCGGCTTTGTCAACCCGGCGGTGCGCGCGCGGCTGCTGGCGGACATGATGCGCACGGGCGCGACGTTCTCGGTCAACGGCAAGCTCATGCGCGATGGCGCCGCAGGCACGGGCGCCGACACCGAGGAGGCCTTCGCGGCCTCGTGGGTCGAGATGCGCCTGGTGACCGACCTCGAACGCGCGCGCTGCGAGGGCGACCGCGACGCCTTCGCGGCCGCGCTCGCGCAGCTGCGCGACGTGCGCGCGCAGGCGGGCGCGCCGGCGCCGGACGAGGACGTGCTGGGCGCGATGGGCTCTGCGCTGCGCAGGGGCGACTGGGTCGACTTTGACCGCCTCGCCGCGCACCTGGCGCAGCAGCGCGCGCTGGCCACGTAAAAATTTTGGGCGTGTTAAAAGTGACAGTTTACAGCGCCTCAGTGACGAGCACCTTGCGCGGGGTTTCGCCCCAGGCCTGCAGCGCCCTGGCCGCAGTGCCCTTGGCCACGTCGAGCGCCGTCCTGCCCGCCGCGTCGACGACGTCGCTCCTGGCGCCGTTGAGCAGCAGGAAGGCGCACGCAGCCTCGTTGCCCGCGTGCGCGGCGGCGTGCAGCGGCGTCTCGAGCGCGGGCCCGCGCGCGTCGAGCGGGGCGTCGTGCGCGACGAACCACAGGAGCCGCGGCACGTCGTCCGCGGCGGCGGCCCTGAAGAGGTCGGGCAAGAGCACTGGAGTGGCCATGTCCACAAAGGCGCGCTCGGCGTACTTGAGCTGCGCGAAGCGGCCGTCCTTGGCGGCTTTGGCCTGCTGTGCGGCCTCGGCGCGCTCCTCCCATACGCGGTTGGCGACGCCGTTGCCGAGGCGCCTCAGCACGGCCACCTCGGCGGCCGAGGGCGTGTCCATGTGCACTGAGCGCACCTTGCTCACGTGGCTGCCGAGGGCGCGGTGCTGGCCCGAGCAGTCGATGCAGAGGAAGACGCCGAGGTTGAGCGACACCCAGCTGGCCGGCAGCCCCGAGGCGCAGTCGGCACACGGCGGCGCGTCGTCCTCGTCGTCCGAGTCCACCGCGGCGGGCAGCGGCGATATCATGCTGAGCAGCTCGTCGTGCTGCGCGGTGCCCGACGAGGAGCCGATTTGGCGCTCCACGGCGCGCCGAATCGCCTGGATCCACGCGTCCTTGTCCTCGTCCGAGGCGGCCTGCAGCACCACCGCGCGCGTGTTGGACACGACCTCGAAGGCGCCCACGCCGTGCCGCGGCGCGTCCTTCACCGCGCACATCAGCAAGTCGGCCACTGACTCTTGTCTGCCGGAGCGGAAGTACACAAACTGCCCAGCCTTGAGCTGGAAGAAGCGCTTCTTCCAGTCCTTGATCACGTTGCTGCTGCGCTTGAACAGCCAGCCCTCGAAGATGAGGTCGGGCTCGGCGTCGGCGCGGCGCGCGGGCAGGCGGGCCACGGTGCGGAACTGCCGTCGCGCCTCAATTTCGGCCCACTTGACCTGCCACGCGCGGTCCCACGCCTCCTTGCTCCGCAGCAGCTCCGCCTGGCCGTCCACGGCGCGCCGCGCAGCCTGCATCAGCCGCGCGGCCTCGGCGGCTCCGTTGGCGTAGAAACGCGACAGCGCGCCGGCCACGGCGAGGACGCACTTGTTGATCTCCACCGCCTGGTCCACGGTCAGGTCGTTGAGCGCCTTGATCAGCTGGCAGCGCGCCAGCTCGTAGGTGACCTCGGCGTTGAGAGCGTCCACCGACGTCTTGTCGCCGTCCTCCAGAGCCGCCTGCGCGCGCGGCGCTGCGCCCCGGCTCTCCTTGCCTCGGCGGTGCGCGAGCAGGCGAGACTCGAGGCCTTCAAAGGCCTCGCGCCGGCGATCGAGCTCGGCGCTGAGGTGGTTGGCGCGCTTGAGATCAAGGTTGGCAAAAGTGGCCAGCGGGAGCACGAGCTCGGCCTCGACGAACGCCAGCAGCTTCTCGCCCTCGTCGCGCTTGGCCAGCAGCACCTGCCCCACGAGCTCGAGCAGGTGCGGCCCGCTGCGCGCGAGATCGGCGGCAAAACTGCTGCGCTTGTCCTCGCCCTGCGCAGGCTGCTGCACGTACGCCTGGCCGCTCTTGACGGCCACCTTGAGCGCCTGCCGCAGCTCGTCCAAATACGCCTCGGCCTTGCCCATGCGCTCGCGCAACATTGGCGAGTCCGACTCGAAGGGCACCGGCTTGAACAAAAACGCCACGCTGGATGCCGACGCCGCCGCCGCCGCCGCCGAGGCAGCGGGCGACTCGGCAGACGCGTTGTCGATGAGGGTATCGACGTCGGCGGTCAGCTGCGGCGCGCGCTCGGCGACCAAGGCGCGCACGGCCTTGAGCGTTTGCTTGAGCTCATCGTTCTCGCTCTCGAGCTGGACCTCCCGCATGTTGGGCGCGTGCGAGTGCCGCGGCGACGACTTCTTCATCGACGCCTCGAGGCGGTCCACGTGATCCACCGCCTGGCTCAGCGCCAGCGCCAGCGCGCGCACCGATGACAGCGCGTCGGCAGGGTCGTCGTCGCCGTCGCCGCCAAAGACGGCGGCCGCAGAGTCGTGTGACTGCGCGCGCGGGCTCGACGGCGGCGAGCCCGGCCGTCCGGCCATGCCCGAGCTCAGAACTCTGAGCGCGCGCTTCGTGGGCGTGCTCGAGGAGCGCCACAGCGCCGGCGGCGAGCTCATGACCGCGGTGGCCGGCGACGTGCTGGGCGACGAGGCCCACGGAGCGGGCTGCGACGGCAGCGCTGCTGCGGAAAACGAACCGGCGGGCGACGCTGTCGCGGCGGCCAAGTCCTCGTCGTTGAGGGAGACGCGGCGTTTGCCCATCGAGTGCGACAGACCGCGCACGAGGTCCTTGCCCATGAGCGACGTGCCAATGTTCTTCACGGTGGACTTGACCTGCGACAGCGACGACCGCTTCGCTTTGGTGCCCGGCAGCCGCGAGTCGCCGTGCGCGCCACCGCCACCGCCGCCGCCGCCGCCGTCGTCGTCGAGCGAGTAATCATCGCCGTCGTCCGTGGTGACAAAGCCGAACGGCGCGCTTGAGAGCGCGGGCGACTGCGTAACCGCCAGCGCTCTGTCGATGCGCACCCACGCCTCACCCGTCTCGGACACGAGCGTGTGCGAGGAGAAGTGACCCGCATCGTACAAGCGACGAATCTCTGCGAGCGGCAACGGGCCGAGCGCCGCGTCAAAGCTCTTGATGAAGAGCGCCATCGCACGTCCGCGCAGCCACGCAGCAGCGCTGCCCGCGCGGCACGGTGCAGGCGATCAACAAGCGCGCGCGTGGCGTGCGCGTTACAGGCCGGCGCGGCTTCGCGCACCCACAAAACCCCGAGAATATATGACGGACGAGCTGGCGAAGCGGCACAAGCAGGAGCTGAAGGAGCTCAACGTGCGCGGCGCGGACATGGCCAAGGGCAAGAAGGGCGCCGAGCGCAAGGCCGTGGAGGACCAGGTCTTTGTGATGAAGAAGGACATGGCGCTCCGACACGAGATGGAGCTCCGCGAGCTCAACCAGCGCCTGCTCGACGAGCCAGCGCCTGCGCCGAGTGCTGTTGACGACGGCGACGCGAGCAACGACGTCGCAGACGCTAAGAAGCCATCGCGCGCGCAGGTGCGCTTCCTTGCCAAGCAGGAGAAGGAAAGGCAGGAGCGCGAGAGGCTCGCGAACGCACAAGCAGCCAAGCCCAGCGCGAGGGACCTCGAAGCAAACGCGCTCGCGGACCAGATGGCGAATTTGGGCATGCGCATTGTGGACGTTGCTCCCGACGGCGACTGCCTGTTTGGCGCCGTGGCGCACCAGCGCAGGTTCCACGACGACGACGCAATGAACATTGCCGAGCTGCGCGACCTCGCCGCCTCGACAATGCAAAAGTACCCCGCAATGTTCGTTCCCTTCCTGCCCGAGGGCGACAGCCTGGACGCGTACTGCGCCAAGGTGCGCACGCCCGCCGAGTGGGGCGGCCAGCTCGAGCTGCGCGCGCTGGCGCTGGGTCTGCGAAGGCCCATTTATGTGCACAGCGCGCGCGCTCCCGTGCTGCAAATGTGCCGCCAGGACTTTCCCACCGCGACTGCGTACCGCCGTGCGTCGTTGCTCCTTCACATGTTGCGCGCGCACGCTTACACACACACACACGCGCGCGTAGTGACCTACCACGAGAACCTGTACGCGCTGGGCGAGCACTACAACTCGGCCGTGCCCGACGGCGACGGCGACGACGACGCCTAGCTCTACGCACATCTGTCAATAATGAACACGTCCACGTCCCCCAGCTTCATCGTTTCCGCCAGCGCCAGCCCGGGCACGGAATCAAGCGCGTGGCGCACTTCGCTCTCCAAGCGCGCGAAGCGGAACTTGTGGTTGAAGAAGACAAAGCGGCCGCCGGGCTCGAGCACTGCGCTGGCCGTCGTGAGCAGAGGCGCGATGGCGTCGCGGTCGTAAATCACGTCGGTGGCCAGCGCGACTTGGAAGCGCCGGCCCATAACGACGGCTCGCGCGGCTGCGACGTCGCCCCACTGCAGCTGCGCGGTGCGCACCCTGGCTTGCAGCCCGTTGAGCCTCACGGACTCGGACGCCGCGTCCACCGAGGACGCGTCGCCGTCGGTCAGCAGGCAGTCCGCGCCGCTCACGACGGCGGCCACCAGGCCGGCGAGCCCGGTGCCCGCGCCGAGCTCGATCACCGTCTTGCCCTGCACGAGATGCGCGTAGTCGCCCGCCAACGCAGCGCACGCCTCCTCGGCAGCATGCCACACAACCAGCGGCACGAATTTGTCAATGTGCTGGTTTTCCCTGCTCACGGACAAGACGCGCAGCGTCACGGCGCCGTAGGTGTGCACGCGCGCCTCGGGCACTGTTTGCGTGTCAAACAGGCCATCGAACATTGAGTGTGCTCGCTCGCAGCCCTGCCCTGTGCGCGTACCACTCCTTTTTCGAACACAAAAAAAAACATGCTGCCAACGACGACGACGACGACGACAAAGAGGAAGCGCGCGTACGAGCAGCGTGTGGCCGAGGAGGGCTCTGTGGCCGTGCTCATGATTAAGCGAGGCGAAATCGACTATGTGGCATTCAAACCAGGCGAGGTCATTCACAGGTCGGTGGGCAAGTTTGCCCACTCTGCCGTGCTGGGGCAGCCGATGGGCTCGGTGTGGCGCGGCGAGGCAACCACCGGTCCCAAGAACCCCACGCTGGTGCCGCTGCCCGCGACGCCCGAGCTGTGGACGCGCGCGCTGAGCCATCGAACGCAGGTGCTGTACCACCCGGACATTGCGCTCATCGTCTTCCACCTGGACCTCAAGCCCGGCTCGGTCGTCGTCGAATCGGGCACGGGCAGCGGCTCGCTCACGTTTGCGCTGGCGAGGACGGTGGCGCCCACCGGCCGCGTGCTCACGTTTGACTTCAACTCGGCGCGCGTGCAGGCGGCGCGAGAGGACTTTGCACTGCTGCGCACCGACGACATTTGCACGCCCGCGCTGGCCGACGCGGCCACGGAGGAGGGCTTTGGCGTGCACGGCGAGGCGGACGCCGTCTTCTTTGACCTGCCCAAGCCGTGGCTGGCGGTGGGCAACGCCGTCAAGGCGCTCAAGCCGCACGCGTGCACGCGCCTCGCGAGCTTCTCGCCCTGCATCGAGCAAGTCTCGCGCATGTGCGAGGCGCTCAAGGCCGCCGGCTTTGTGCAGCTGCGCACCTTTGAGTGCGTCAACCGCGAGCTCGAGGGCTATGTCTACGGCCGCGCGCTCGAGCCGCCGCCGCCCATGTGGGACCAATCCGACGGCCGGCGCTCGTCCTCGGTGCGGCCCTCGTTTGCGCCCAGCGAGGCGGCGCGCACGTGCTACGTGCCCGCGATGAACGCGCACAGCGGCTACCTCACGTTTGCCACGCACTTTCCGCTCGGCAACAACAGTGCACAGCTATAAAAGGGGTTAACTTGCAGTCGAGCTCGCCTCAGCCAGAGCCGGTGCCTCCGCCGCGGTGTCAGGCGCTGCGCTGGTCGCTTCGGCGGCCTCGGCGCTGGGTTCCGCCGCGGCAGGCGCATTGTCGAGCGGTGGCGTCTGCGGCGCGAGCGGTTCGGCGGTAACCGCACCGGTCGCCTTGGCCACCGCAGCGTCGGCGGCCACCGGCGCAGCGACCAAGGGCGACGACTTGGCGACCATGGTGTCGAACCGGCGCTTGTGCTCCGTCTTGGGCGAAAACCGCACGCTGCCGCGGTTGCTGGCTTGCTCGCCGGAAGTGTACACAAAGTTAAAGCTCTTGTTGAAGCGCGGCACCAAATCCTTTTCCATGTTATCAAAAGTCTTTTTTATGGCGGCGTCAAAGAGCGAAAGCTCCACGGCCCCAGACTCGATTTGCGCCAGAATGGCTGCGGAGACGTGCTCGTCCATGCACACCCACCGCTGGCTCTTTTCCGTGAGAAACTCCTTGTAGACTTGCATTGCAAACGTCATCACTTTGGGATCGCTGCTCTTGTCCGCCCCGGCTGTGCTCGCCTTGGGCGCAGCAGCGCTGGGCATGGGCGCGCTGGACTTGGGCGTCATGCTGATCATGCTGCCGAACACTTTGGACATGCCCATGACGCGCTTGCCGCCCTGGCCCGGAGACTGCGCCGAGGCTGCGGCGGTTTCGGTGTCGTCGGTCTTGCGCACGTTGACCATGCTCCTGCGCGCGACGTCCCCGCGCGTCAGTCGCCCGTCGTTTGGCTCGCCAACGGTACCCGAAGAGCCGATTGGACGACAAGGCTCGCTGGCCCGCCTTGGCCTGAAACAAGGACTCAAACTCCTTGGCGGCGAGGTAAAAGTCGATATTCTCCATCGCCAGCGCCGTTTTGCAGTAGTCCTTGAACGCCAGCAGCATGATTGGGTCCTCGACGATTTGCTTGAGCGACAAGTCCTTGCTGGGCTCCATGGCCCGCGCGTCCAGACCCGCAAGCCGCGCACGCAACAACGCCGCGGCGCACCGGCGCACCGGCGCTTTTAACGCGTATCGGGGCGTGTGTGCGCTCCAGACGTGGCGTGACACTGACGAAGGAGCCGCCGCGCACTCCTCAGAGTTGCGCGCGGGGACCATGCTGCGCCCGTGGATCGAGGCCTCGGGCCGCAGCGCGCTGCTCGTGTCCGGGCCGGTGCGCTCGGGCAAGACGGCCCTCGTCGTCGAGGCGTGCGCCGAGGTGTGCCTGCGCCGGCAGGTCCCCGTGATCATTGTGCCGCGGTCCACGCGTCTCGTGGAACACCGCCTCGACCTCGCCACGCGCCTGGGCGCGCCCGCCTTTGTCGACGGCGCGTCCGCCGTGGCCATGCGCGTGCTGCATTGCGAGATTGGCGCCTTGTACGCGCGCGCCGTGCCGGCCACTCAATCCGCCTTTGCGCTTCCCTCGGCCTCGGAGCGCGTGCTGCAGCTGCGCGAGCTGCTCCCCAGGCTCCCGCTCGACCGCTTCCGCCCCGCCGCAGATCCGACGCGCTACTTGGAGTCTCTCGCCGACTATTTTAACGCGCTCGTCAAGGCCGATGTGTCGCCCGAGGCGTACACGCAGTGGACGACGCGCGGTTCCGACGTTGCTGCTGCTCCTCCTCCTGGCGAAGGCGGCAAGGAGCTCCTGGGCCGCGCCGAGCACGACGAGCTCGCGGCGGCATACGAAGCGTGGTGGGCGCGCAAGCGCGACTCGGGCGAGCTGGACGCCGACGACGCCGTCCACCTCGCCGGCCAGGCGCTGCGCGCTGCGCTGGCCGCGGGGCAAGCGGACGTATGCGCGGCGGTATGGCAGCAGACCGTAGATGCCGTGGCAGTGGACGACGCGCAGGACTTTACGCCCGCGCAGGCGCGGCTGGTGAGCGCGCTCGCGGGCGCGTGCCGGAAGGCGCTCGTGTGCGGCGACTGGACGGGCACGCTCGACCACTTTCGCGGCGCGTCGCAGGATAACTTGGCCGCGTTTAAGCGCGAACTGCAACAGCCCGTGGCCGAGCTCGCGCTGGCCGCGCCCGAGCCGCTGCCGCCGCCGCTGCTGGTGGAGGCGGCAAGCGAGGCCGACGTCATTGCCGAGTGGGCGGCTGCGCAGCACGGACCTGTGGTGGTCGCCGCACGCTCGCGGCACGACTGCGCGGCGCTGCAGGTGGCGTTGGCGCTGCGCGGCGCGCACTGCCGGCCCGGGCGCGGCGCGCTGCTCGCGAGCGACGAGGCTCGCACGCTGCTGTCGCTGCTGCGGGCTGCGCTGGCGGCCGAGGGCGACTGCGACCGCGAGCTGCTGGCGCTCGCGTCGGCGCGGTTGCTGCCCGCCTATCGCGCGGACAATCTTGCCACGCTGCGCCAGGGCGCCAACCGCTCGCACGCGACGGTGCATGCGCTGCTGCGCGAGGGCGGCGAGGGCGCGCGCAAGCTGCTCGCCGACGTGGCCGCGCTCGGCGCGCTCGCAGGCCAGGGCGCAGGCCTGGCCGACCTGGTGCAGCGCGCCTGCGAGCTGTCCGGCCTGGACGCGCTCGCCGACGCTGGCGCGGAGCGGAGACTCTCGCGCGTCGTCGACGCCCTTGCGCGCGCGGCCGAGGCGGTGGCGCCGGGCGCGGCGGCGAGCGCGGACGCGGCTATGGTGCTGGCGCGCGTGGACCGCCTCGCGGCGCTGGGCGGCCCCGCTGACGAGAGCGACGAACCGGCCGACGGCGAGGTCCGCGTGCTCACACTGCACGCCCTCGTTGCCGCGCACGACCCCGGCTCGCTCGGCGCGCTCGTCATCGCGCGCTGCGCCGACGGCAGGCTGCCCAGCAGCCGACGCGCCGCAGCGGCGCTGCCGGTGCCGCGCTCGCTGGTGGGCGCGCCGCGCGAAGCCGACGGCGTGAGCGCCGAGGGGCCTTTTGCCGCCGCGCCGCACAATCGCGCAGCACATGTGGCAGCCGAGCGAGCGCTGCTCGACTGCGCTCTGGCGCGTGCCGCCGGGCCCTGTCTGGTGACCAAGGCGCTCAACGACAAGCCCTCGCGCTTCTTCGAGGGCATGGAGTGGGCCTCGCTCGTGAGGCGCGACGCCGCCGCCGTAGCTGAGCAAGCTGTTCAGGTGGAGGAAGCACCGCCGCTCGAGGCGCTGGTGGACATGTCACACTCGCGGCTCGCAGACTACGAGGCCTGTCCGCTGCGCTTCTTTGGCAGGCGCGTCGCGCGCGTACCTGCCACGCCGCCGCTGGTGCTGGGCTCGGCACTGCACGTAGCCGTGGAGCGCGTCTGCCTCGACGGCGACGCGGCCTCGGCGTTTACCGAGGCGTGGGCCGACGAGATGAACGCGCAGCCACCACCGGAAGGCTTTATGAGTCGCGAGCACGTCGACGCGCTGCGCACGCACGGCCTCAAGGTGGCCACCCAGTTTGCCGCCAGGCCGCGCCCCTTCCCCGTCGTGCAAGTCGAGCACCGCTTCCAGTTTGAATGGCGCGGTGCCTCGGTGGTGGGCGTGATTGACTTGGTGGAAAAGCTACCGTCGGGCGGCACGTGCCTGGTCGACTTCAAGTCCAATACCACGGACAGCGTCAAGCTCAAGCGCAAGGCCAAAGACAACGTGCAGCTGGCGTTGTATGCGTGGGCGTACCAAGTTCAAACCGGTTCGTTGCCCGAGTTGGTGGCGATTGAATCCATTGAAACCGGCGCGCGCGTGGCCGAAACGCCTTCGCCCGCGTTGATTGAAAAAGTGCAAGCGAGGTTGAGTGCTGCCATGGCTGGCATTCGCGCACAAAGGTTTGACCCGACGCCAAGTCCGTTGACATGTTCGCAGTGTCCGTTGAAGCGGACTTGTTATTATAGTGCGGCGTAAGCTTTCCTTCTGCCGCGGTCACCAACTCGTAAAAAATATATAATATTTTAAATAAATATTAAATAAATATTAAATAAAAATATTTTTAAAAAAATAAAAATTAATTTTAATTTTTTGGTCGTCAACGAAGGCTCAATCTAGTTTATGCTTCAGAAAAGCCTCATGCACAACAGTCTGTCACGCAGCGGCGGCGGCGGCCGCAACGCGCGGGTTAGTTCACGCATTACGGGGTGGTAACACCAAACGCACATCAAACAGAGCGACCACGGTAGTCACCCCACCAAAAATAGCCATGAGGTTGGCAAGGTATTCGGCCCACGGGACATGTTCCTCCCACTTGACAATGACCAGCGGAGAGAACTTGTATGAAAAGTAGACTCCGGGCAATCCAAGCTTGCTCACCGCCAGCGCGCTGTATGTGTGTGTAGTACGTGCCGTGCCGTACGGGCACACACGTACGTACGTGTACACGCACGCGTCAGCCTACTAGTAACTTACTAAAGCAAACGAAGAACGAACGCATCATGCTCCGACACTGTCAGAATTTCCTGCTGGCTCATGCGGAACAGGTTGGCAAACGTAGTTTGATTCGCGAGATTGCGGTACGTCGTGGTAACCACGTGCAGCTCGTACAGGTACGTGGCTGTGGCGCCCAGCTTGTCGAAAATGTGCACGAGGCCGTCGAGAGCGTTGGCGTCGCGGTTGCCGTCGATGCGAAAAGCGTTGATGCGATGCGACGCGTTGAAGTGCTTGTAATCGTCGAGCGTCACGCCGGACTGGAAAGGGTTGATCATGTGCGGGTTGAGCGCCACGTGCAGTTCGCCGGCGGCACGAGGGACCACAATGGTTCCAGCGGTGGCGCACCCTTCGCCGTTGAACGCATTGGTCTTGTTCACCGATCGGCTAATGTCGTGTGCATCGTCCATGCCCTTGGTCGTCGCTGCAAACTTGACCTTTTCGCACGGAATGGCAAAGAAATCCACAGCAAAGGTAATCTCCACGCTCGTTTCGTCATTGGAGCGATGTCGCTCGGCGAGGTCGAGGCGCTCGCGCACGTGTACGGTGGTAAAGCGCACACTCTCAAAGACGACCAATACAATGACCAGCAGCACGGCGACAAACGAAATGGCCGCGCCTTCAGTCGTTTTGCGCAGCGATGCCTGCGTTGCCTTGGGGAAGAGGTCGAGTGCCTTCATGCGCCGCTCTCGCGTCACCGTGCGCGGCCAAGGAAAATTTGTGTGGCCCTGGCGCTGCAGATTGGGAATCGCACAGTGACACGCACAACACCATATAGAAGGCATGGCCGTAGCGCTACGCCTTCCATGGTGCACCACGCATGCCTTTGCGCGGCGACATGTCACCACGGCACGTCGCCTGGACCCGCAACGGATTCGCAACATTGGCGTGGCGGCCCACGTCGACGCGGGGAAGACGACGGTGGTGGAGCGTCTCCTCTTCTTCGCGAACAAGACGCACGGCATGGGCGAGGTGCACGAAGGCGCGGCCACCATGGACTACTTGCCGCAGGAGCGCGAGCGCGGCATTACCATCAACTCGGCGGCCATTTCGTTCGAGTGGAAGGGCGCGCACGTGAACCTCGTCGACACGCCGGGGCACTTTGACTTTGGCTTCGAGGTGGAGCGCTCCATGCGCGTGATGGACGGCGCCGTCATTGTGCTCGACGCCGTCCGCGGCGTGGAGGCGCAGACGGAACAAGTGTGGCGGCAGGCCGCGCGCTACAAAGTGCCGCGCATCGTGCTCGCCAACAAAATGGACCGCGACGGCGCCTGCGAGACCACGTGCGTTGTCTCCATGCGCAAGCGGCTCGGCGCCACCGCGCTGTGCGTGCAGCAGCCCGTGGGCGAGTGGGCGCGCTTCAGGGGCGCAGTCGACCTCGTCGCCATGCGCAAACTCTCCTGGCCCGAGCGCGGCGGCGCGCAGCTCGGTCGCGAATTCGCCGACGAAGCACTCAACGCCGACGAGCTCGCGGCTGCGGCGCCCGCGCGCGAACGGCTGCTGGAGCAACTGGCCGACCTGGACGACGACTTCGCGGCCGCCTACCTGGGCGCCGCGCCCGTGGATACGGCGGCGGTGAAGCGGGCGCTGGCGCGCGTCGTGCTCGCGCAGGTGGCGCCGCTGCCGGGCACGCGGCCGGGCGTGCCGCTCGTCTTTGGCGCGGCGCTGCGCAACACGGGCATGCAGCCGCTGCTCGACGCCGTCGTGGACCTGCTCCCCAGCCCCGTCGCGCGCGCCGCTGTGCTGCCCGGGCTGCTGCCCGCCGTCGACGCCGCGGCGCCGTTGGTTGCGCTTGCGTTTAAGATACAGCACGACGCGATGCGCGGCGCGCTGGTTTTTGTGCGCGTATACGCGGGGCGGCTGAGCGCTAGGGACGCGGTGCGCGGCGGCAAGGTACAGGGCGTGCTGCGTGCCGAGGCCAGCGAGTTTGCGCCCATCGCCGGCGGCGCCTGCGAGGCGGGTGACATCTGCGTCGTCACCGGCTGCGACGGCCTGCGCACCGGCGACAGCCTCGGCGCGGCCGCGGGCGCTTTGGAAGGGTTTGCGGTGCCGCCGCCAGTGTTTTCCGTTGCGCTTGAGCTGGAAAGCGCGTCGCAGGAGGCGCGGCTGGAGGCGGCGCTTGCAATCGCGACGCGCGACGACCCCTCGCTGTCGTGCGGCGCGGACGCGGAGACGGGCCAGCTGCTGCTCGCGGGCGTTGGCGAGCTGCACCTCGAAGTGGCCGTCGACAGGCTGCGCCGCGAGCACGGCCTTGCGCTCCACGTGGGCACGCCGCGCGTCGCCCTGCGCGAGCACGTCGCTGCCGAGGCCGAGGCCGCCTTCGCGTTCGACAGGCCTCTGGGCGGCGCGCGCGCGTACTGCGAAGTCGCGCTCAAGCTGCGCCCGCTGGCCGACCCGGCCGCGCCGCCCTCCGTAGCGCCCTCGCCGGCGCTCTCGGGCGAGCTGCGCGCCGCACTCGTAGCTGGCGTCAAGGCGGGGCTCTCGCGCGGGCCCACGCTCGGCCGCCCAGTGCGCGGCGTCGACGTCGCGCTCGTCCGAGTGGCGCCCGACTGCCCCGCGCCCGCGGCTTTGCGTGCTGCGGCGGCGGGCGCGGTGGCAGAGCTTCTGCGGAGCAACGCGGGCGTGGCGCAGGTGCTCGAGCCGGTGCTGCGCGTGACGTGCCACGTGCCCAGCGCGAGCGCGGGGGCCGTGCTGAGCGAGCTCACCGGACGCAGGCGCGCCAGCGTGCTTGCCGTGGACGCGGCCGGGGACGACGACGGCGACGACGACGCGCGCGTGGTCATCGACGCCCTCGCGCCTGCAGCGGAAATGCTCGACTTCACCAAGGCGCTGCGCTCGCTCACCGGCGGCCACGGCTCCTTTGCGTCGGCGTTTGAAGCCTACGACGTCGTACCAGAGGCCGTGCTGCACAAGATGACGATGTAGTATGCACATACGTGTATATATGATTGCCATTTGTGTACTCGCATACTTGCCCGCGTGCAACTACTCGTATGATTGTGCTTGCTCGTACTCCGTGGTTGGGACCGGGCGGGCGAGCGCAGCGCGGGAACAAAAAAAAAGATTTGCGCGCACACGCGCAATCATCAGATTCAAACGCCCCCCCACCCGGGCGGTGAAAGCAGGGGCCACGCACAAGTGACAAACGCACATCGCGAAGATGCAAAGCATGGCGGCGCAGCGACCCACCGACCCTGGCGTCATTGGCATGAGTACAATTGTACGCCGAGAAGCCTGCTGACGCGCGCGGGCTCCATACCAGGCTACTTTAGACCTGAACCACCGCAACACAAACCGCGAGCGCTCTCGTCGCAGCAATGGGGCTCGGAAACCGACGAGGAGCTGCGCGCCAAGCGCCAAGCCATTGAGCAAGGCCGCGTGCGCGTCAAGGACGACTTCCGCGTACTGCGCGACCTGATCAAGTACTGGACCATCGCGGCGGTGGCTCGCGTGCTCACTTTGCGCGCCTTTTCACTCTTGCTGCCGCCCAATTGGGCGTCGAAATCGTCCTGGCTAATTTTGGCCGCCGCCGTATACCGCGGGCTTGGCGCGACGCCGTTGCGGTTGCCGCCGCACCCAACGGACCACTTTGGCGACATGCCCTTCTTCGGCACGCTGCTGTCGGCAGCCAAGCATCGCCATACGGCGCACAATTACCTCTTTGACGGGATTCGCGCGGCCGGGTTCAAGACCACGGAGCTGCGCGTGCCGGGAGGTGTGCACATCTTTTTTCTCATGGACCCGCTGGATCGCGAGTACGTGCTCAAGACGAACTGGAAAAACTACCTGAAGAACCGCGACAACGACGTGGCGTCCATCGACATGACGCTGGGCGAGGTGCTCGGCCGAGGCATCTTCGCCACCGACCTCTCTGAGTGGCAGGACCAGCGCAAAATCGCGTCGCACATGTTCTCGGGCAACGGGCTCAAGTTCCAAATGGAGTCAGTCTTTAACGCGCACGCCGCGCACACTCTGGAAGCGTTTGAAAAACTCGCCGCTCAGGGCCGCGTGTTTGACATTCAGGACGTGTTTCAGAGCGTCGTGTTCGACGCCTTTTGCGAAATCGCGTTTGGCCTGTACCCCGACGCCACCAAGTCTGCTCTGGAGGGCGTCAAACCAGCCTTCCTGGTGTCGTTTGACTTTTGCCAGCTCTTCTCCGCCCAGCGCGTCGTCCAGTCGCCGCTGCAGTGGCGGCTGTCCAAGCTGCTGGCCAAAGCCGCCAACGTCGGCCCCGACGCCGAGTTCCAGCGCCACCTGGCCGTGGTGGACGATTACGTGTACGACGTGGTGCGCCGCCGCAAGCAGGAGCAGACGGCCGACAAGCAGGACCTGCTCTCGCTGTACATCAACCACGCGCGCGAGACGGGCCAGGCGCACATGCTCGAAGACGTCTACCTGCGCGACACGATTGTCAACTTTATGATTGCCGGCCGCGACACGACGAGCTGCACGCTCACCAACATGTGCCGCTACCTGTCTGAGCACCCCGACATTGTGGCCAGGCTGCGCGCCGACGACTTTTCAAAGATTGGCAGCGACGGCCGTATTTCGTGGGAAACGGCCAACCAGCTACACTTGGTGCACGCCGTGTTCAACGAGAGCATTCGGCTCGCGCCGCCGGTGGGCGATGACTTTAAAATTGCCGTGGGCTCTGACGTGTTGCCTTCGGGCGTGGTGATCAACGAGGGCGACCGCGTTTTCACGCCCAACGTGGCCATTGGGCGCGACCCGATGCTGTGGCACGACCCCGGCGCCTTCAAGCCCGACCGCTGGCTCAACGTGGATGACAACGGCCAGGTGCGCGTGCGCAGGCCGGACGAGTACGTTTTCCCCGTGTTCTGGGCCGGCCAAAGGCTGTGCCTGGGCAAGGACATGTCGCGCTTCGAGGCCACGGTGTTCTGCGCCAAGCTCTTTGCCAAGCTGGACTTTGTCAGCGAGCCCGCGCAGGAAAACAAGACGTTTGTCATGGGTCCCGTCATCTTTTACAACGATGGCTGGCGCATGCGCGTGCGCGCCGCGAACCCTCGCTGACGTACATGCGGTTTTTTTTAAAAGCGCGAGCGAGCGCTCGGTGTGAAACATAATTTATTATATTTATCAAGGTATTTAAAAAAAAAGAAAAGAAAGGGGGGCCGCGAAACTCTTAAACAAACACGACGCGCACGACTACACACGCACTCGTCACGCGGCGCCATTACATGGCCGGCGCGCCGAGCATCATGAGCTCGCCCAGAAAGGACTTTGCGTTGTGAATGTTCGTGCCGCCGAGCAGCACTTTAAAGTGGGGCGACGCCGCGTTCATGTTGGCCACCATGGTTGCCTCTTCAAACGTGGTCCCGCCCAGCATGAACACAATCACCTCCTTGGCCGCGGGCGCGTACGTGACGCCGCCCTGCGTCGTGGCAGGCGCAGCGCCCGGGTTGGTGCCCGTGGAGGGGAACTTGGCATCCGACAGCTTGCCGATTTTGATTTCCTCCAACGTACGATACAGCAGCGGCTTGTGCTGCGTGTAAATGTTCTCCGTCACGTCCGCCGAGGTCACTTGCCGAATGCCGCGAAACCCGAGCGACACAGTTTTGGACAAAAAGTCGCCCGACGAGCCAAACACGTCGCCCGCCCTGCGCGCCGCGCCGCCAAACGACAGAATCTGGTCCACGAGCGCGACATGGACCTGCATTGTGTCCTGCGAGCGCAACAGCATTTTGAGCTCGCCAATGCGGTTGCCCCCGTAGCTCTCGTACTTGAGCGCGTACAGCATGACCAGGCGCACCTTGTAGTCGTTGTCCACGCTCGGGTCGAGCACCTTTTGCTTGACGCGGTCGAGGTGGCCGGCGTGGTCCACCGTGCTGCTGACGAGGTCCTGCTCGAGCACTGAAATGTCCAGCAAATGAAAGACGTCGATGAGCCGCGCGAGCTCGCCCACAATGGCCACGTGCTTGCTGGCATTGTTGGCGAGCTTTTTAAACTCGGGAAAGCTCTCGACAAAGTTCTGCATGTCCTCAATCGTCTTAATCGTGCGCGTGTCGTCGTACTTGCTCTTGTACGTGTCCAGCATGCGCTTGGCGTTGGTGCTCAGCTGCCCGTAGTCCAGGTACATGTTCTGGCAGAAAAACTCGTCGCTTGCCGACTGCGCCAAAACGACGCGCTGCAAGTCCTTGTCCACGTTGAGGGCGTGCTCCAGCGACACGATGTTGTTCTTGATGCCGATGAGCTGGTGCACCATTGACTGGTACGTCCACTGCGACAGCAAGGGCGTCACCGGGTCGTCCCTGCGGTCGAGCACCAGCAACAATGTGTCGCCGTTGCTGTTGGACGGCGGCGCCGCGGAGCCAAACTCGAACAAAAGCCGGTCGGTGTCAATCTCGTGCTTGAGCGCGCGCGCAAAGTGCTGGCACAGCTCGCTCTGGCCCTGGTAGCGAATCGTAGGCTTCTGACGCAACGAGAGCAGCGTGGCAAACACGCCTTTGACGGCTCTGCGGAACAAGCCGTCCTCCTCCTCGCGGCTCCAGCGCGCGCGCGGGCGCGACAGCTTGAGCGCACCCTCGAGCCCCAACTCAAACAAGTCCTTGTTCACCGCGAGGTAGTCGCAGTATACCTCCATGACGAGCTTGACAACGGACTGGCGGTCGGCCTCGGCCAAGACGCGGAGGCTCTCCTGCGGGAGCGTGTTGGAAAAGAACAAGTTGTACTCGCCGTACATTGGGTTGGCGAGCTCTTGGCAAATGGCCTCGAGGTTGGCCTTGGTCGCGCGGCACATGACAATGCCCTTCAAATGCGGCATCTTTTCCCTCTCGAGCTTCTTGTCCAGCTTCTCCTTGGTCGACGGTATTAGCGACGCCGTCAAAAACGTAGACTTTTCCAAAATCTGCGACTGCGTGTACACCATGGACACAATCGTCTTCAAGTCGTCGTCCAGCAGCAGCGCCTTCATACCCTTGACCATGTTCAACACGTTGTCCACGTACGACGCAATGGCGTCGCGCACGTTGAGGCCCTGGCTCATGGCCACCGGAGCGCGCGACGCGCCTGGCTCCGTCGACGCGCTCGCAGTCGTCATGCGGCGCACTGGGGCCGCGGTCGCCGCCGACGCCGACGACGACGCCGCCGCCGCCGATGACGACGACGTGGCGGGTTTGTTACTGTACGAGGGCGTGGGAATGGCTCCAGGCGTCATGCGCGGCTGCAGCGGTGGTGGCGCCGCGGCGCCGTCACCAGCAGCGCCGCGCATCGGCGCACCGCCCGTGTTGCGAGGCGGCAGCATCCCCCGGCGACGTGGTCTTGTCGCGGCCCCCGCGTGAGGCAAAATGCGTAAAACGCCAACGCGAGTCCGAGTCCCGACCCTCCGCGCTCTCAAGTCGAGAGCAAAATCCAAAGAGGCATGGGCGACGCGATGAAACTTGGTGCGGCTGCTGGTGCGGGCGCTGTGGCCGCAGGTCTGCTGTACTCGCTGGCGGGCTCGGACGAAGCGGCGTTTGGCAAGGTTCCAAAGAGCCATGCCAAGCCCGTGCTGCGCGTGTTTGTGTCGGGTGCGGCGGGGCAGATTGCGTACTCGCTGCTGCCTCTCATTGCTGCCGGGCAGGTGTTTGGCCCGCAGACGGAAATCTACCTGCACTTGCTCGACATTACGCCAGCCATGGGTGTTCTCGCTGGCGTCGTGCTCGAGCTGGAGGATGGCGCATAGTGCGTTGTGTGTTCTCGCTCGGCGCGCGGCAGGCGCAGTACTCACCCGCGGCCGCGGCGCGTAGCCCATTGTTGCGCGGCATTTTAATCACCGACAAGCCCGAGGAGGCGCTCAAGGGCGCCGACGTGGCCGTGTTCACCGGCGGCTTCCCGCGCAAACAAGGCATGGAGCGCAAAGATTTGATCGCCATCAACTGCAAGATATTTTCCGAGCAGGGCAAGGCCATGGAAAAGGTGGCAAGCAAGACGGTCAAAGTGCTCGTGGTGGCCAACCCGGCGAACACCAACTGCTTGATCCTGCGCGCCAACGCGCCCAGCATTCCGTCGGAGAACTTTACGTGCCTCACACGTCTGGACTTTAACCGCGCCGTCTTCCAGGTCGCCAACAAGTGCGGCGTCAAAGTCACCGACGTGAGGAACATTACCATCTGGGGCAACCACTCGGCCACGCAGTACCCCGACGCGGCCTCGGCGTCGGTGTTCAAGGGCACGCTCAAGCCCGCGCCGCAGGTCATTGCCGACGACGCGTGGCTCCGTGGCGAATTCATCACCACCGTGCAGCAGCGCGGCAAGGCCGTCATCGAGGCGCGCAAGCTGAGCAGCGCCATGTCGGCAGCCAACGCCATTGCCGACCACCTGCGCACGTGGTTGGTGACGGGCACCGAGCCTGGGTGCACGGTGCCCATGGGCGTCGTCTCCGACGGCTCGTACGGCGTGCAAAAAGGCCTCGTTTTCAGCTTCCCGCTCCACATTGACACTCCGGGCACGTGGAAGATTGCGCAAGGGTTCAAGCTCGACGATTTCGCCAAGAGCAAGATTAAGATTACCGAGGACGAGCTCAAGAGCGAAAAGGTGGATGCCGACGCGGCGCTTGCAGAGGGAAACCGGGCGTAACGGTCGTTTGTTTGCGTTCCCACGATCCACGGGCCCACCTCCATTGAATTTGATGGCACCTTTTTGTATATGTGGCGTCGGTGCGCGGTCCCTCGCTGCCCGGACGGCATGGGCATCGGACGCCCGTTGAAGCCGGGCTGGCGACCGTTTGGTCCAACAAAAGACGAAAAGCCGACTTGTCGCTGGCGTTTTTCATTCGCAGACGACGCAAACGGTCGATCGCACGACAACAAATTTGGCCCTTGGGCGAAAGCACAATTTTTTACATTTTAAAGGAGGGAACCCTTCCTGCGCGCCAACGCCGCAAGCTTTAGGCTGCGCGCGTGCACGCGGCCGAGAGTGCGCATTGCAGCCAAGAAACGTGCGTTGACGGTTGTGTGCACACACACCCCTGGCACGAGATGGGCTCCAAATCGTCCAAGCAAAAAAAAGCGGGCTCGTCCGCTCACCCAGGCCCCAACGACTCCCCTGGAACTGGCGAGCGCGCCGCACATTCCGATGGTCGCAGCACAGGTAACGGCCGGAGTGCAGAGCGAGGCATTAACACCGTGCGAACAAGACGGCGGACCGCGCAGACCACACAATGGAGCGCGCGACAGCGATAGCCGCAGCAGCAAGGATATTCGCTCCAGCAAGGACGGTGCGCCCCGCCCCCTCGCGCCTGGCGCTCACCACATGCACAATGCGCAGACATTATGGACACGTTCAACCCTCGCACGCTCGGCGACAAGAAGGGCAGCAAGCTCAACCTGCGCGTGGACACCTCTGTCGAGTCCCCGCACTCGTCCAAGCACACCTCGCTAGACTCGACGGCCACGCCAAGGCAACAACAGCAACAGGTTGCCGCCTCGCCTGCCAGTGGCACCAAGAAGCGCCTGGACGACTCGCCCGCCTCCGCGAAAGCGGGCACGCCCAACCGCGCCAGCCGCAAGCTGCCACCGCCGGGCGACCACCTCGACGACGACGACTTTGATCAAAAATCGCCCAAGGGCAGCCGCACGAGTAAAAAGCTGTCGCCGCCCTCGCAGGCCAGCGACGACGGCGCGAGCCCGCGCAAAGCAATGACGCCCACGCGCTCGGCCAAGAATGTCAAAAAGCCCGAGGTGGACGACGACTCGTTTGAAATGGCCAACCCGCTCGCCAAGCACCTCGTTGCGCAGCCGCTGCAGCGCGGCGCGCTCAAAGTCGACACGACGTCGCCGATGCTCTCGCCCGTGGCGCGCGCGCTTGTGAACAAGACGCGCACGCCCGCCGGGTCCAAGGACCCGGCGTCGCCCAGCGAATCAGCGCGTTCGACGCCTACGCTGCCGCCGTCACGCGCGCTGCCGTCCGAGCCGCCGCCGTCGCCACACCCGCCGCCGTCGCCGATGAGCGACAGCGGCTCGTCGGACCATGGCGGCGACAAGCACCAGTCGACGCCCAAGCAGGGCTTCTCGCCCATGATGTCCAGCGTGCAGGCCGAGCTCATGGCGCGCATCAAGTCCCTGCCCGCGGACCGCGGCCAGGCGCTCGTGGGGCAGGACGGCACGCTCAAGGTGCCCACGGTGAAAAGAGGCAAGAGCGCCATGCTGCCCATGGACCGGCTCCTCGCCGAGAACGCGGGGCGCTACAAGTCGACGAGCGACACGCAGCGCATGATGCACTTATCGATGGCCGAGCAGGCCTTTATGCCCGGCGATCTCGTGCACCGCCTGGGCGAATCGGCGGGCCAGCTCCCTCCCACGCCGTCCTTCTTCGTAGGCTCGGGCGCCATTCTCTTTGTCGACGTGTCTGGCTTCACCAAGCTGAGCGAGACGCTGCGCGCCAAGCTCGTGCCCGTGCAGGCCGCGGAAGTGCTCGCGTCGACGATTCGCAAAGTGCTCGAGATGCTCGCGCTTGCCTGTCTGAACTGCGGCGGGGACGTGGCCAAGTTTGCCGGCGACGCGCTGCTGTGCGTGTGGGACAACGAGGACGTCATGGCGGCCGAAATCATGGCGCGCCGCGCGGCAGTGGACATGCTCACCAAGCTCAAGGAGCTCAACGCGCTGGACAAGACCGACTTGCAAATCCACGGCGGCATTGGGCGCGGCTCCATCCTGCACTTCCACCTCGGCAGCGCGGACGACGACTTGCGCACGTACATTATCGCAGGCGAGGCCGTGTCGGCGGCCACCACGGTGGTGGACGTGGCGCTGCCAGGCGAGTTCTGCGTCGTGGTCAACGAAGCGCACGGCCTCCCCGTGCTCGCCGACGACGACGCGCTGCTCAAGCACGCCGAGAACGCCGACCAGGAGCAGGGCGTGTTTTCCAGCGCGCGGCGCTCCATCGTGCACGACTTTGAACCAACGGCGCTCGGCGGGCCGAAGCGCAAGGCGATTGCCAACCAGGAGGGCCGCGCGCTCCGCACCGAGTTTATCAACGAGCAGAGCAAGCTGCCGGCTGCGCCGCCGGCTTCGGTGCACAGCCGCCTCGACGCCGCCGTCATCCGCGAGGGCCTGCCCCAGGACTGCAACGTGTACGTGCCCACGGCGCTGCGCGGCAAGCTGGACGTGTGGGAGGCGCGCTCGGAAAAGAGCTTGAAGGACGCGTTCCGCCGGCGCGTGGGCATCTTGTTCGTGGAGCTCGAGGACTTGCGGCTGACCGAGGACGAGCTGGTGAACAAGGTGGTGGCGGATGACAAGCTCCGCGCGCTGGACGCCAGTTTCATCAACATGACGCGCATCACGCAGGCGTTTGGCGGCGAGGTGCGCGACATGCTGTTTGACGACAAGGGATGCATTTTCATCTCGGTGTTTGGCGCGCACACGGACGAGGAGATTGACTCGGACAACCGCTGGATCAACGGCGCGGTGCGCACGGCAATGGCCATCAACCGCGAGGTGCCCATGGCGCGCCTAGGCGTCACGGTGGGCACGTGCTTTGTGGGCATGGTCGGCCCGGCGGGGCGCCGCACGGACTTTTGCGTGATTGGCAACGACGTCAACATGGCTGCGCGCTACATGGCCGCTGCGCGGCCGGGGCAACTCTTCGTCTCGTCCGCGATCAAGCAGTTCTCCGAGGGCATTGAGTACGGCCTGCCCATCACCATCATGGTGGGCAAGAAGGACCGCGCCAAGAAGCACACCGTGTTCTCGCCCCTGCCCGAGCAGAGCGCCACTCCAGAGTTCCGCGCCATGTACCGCTCGCAGATGCGCAACCCGGGCACGTTTGTGGGCCGCCAGGGCGAGCTGGACGCCATGCGCGCCGCCCTCGAGTCGGTGGAGAAGACGGGCAAGAGCTGCGTGGTGCTGCTGCAAGGCCGCCCGGGCGTTGGCAAGCGCTCGCTGTGCAAGCGCGTCAAGGGCATGGGCATGGGCCGCATCAAGATTGCCAGCGGCGAGGCGTTTGCGTCGGAGCGCGGCAACAAAAATTACACGCTGCAAAAAGTCGTCGAGGCGTACACGGGCGTGCGGCCAGCCATGTCGCAGGACGAAATCGCGCTGGCCATTGCCGCGCTGGAGACGGGGCGCGCGGACAAGATCAACGTGGCCGCGCTGGCCAGCGTGCTGCCGTGGATCGACATGGGCCGCCCGTCGGGCAGCGCCGAGGACGCAACGGTCAAGGCAGTTGCGCAAACGATTTTCACGATTATTCGCCTCGCGCACGCGCCGCATGGCCGCGCGGTGCCGCCGCGCGCCACGATGCTCATCCTGGAGGAGTGCCAGTACCTGGACGCTGCGTCGTGCAGCGCGCTCATGGCGTTGCTGGACGGGCTCGCGAGCCAGCGCGGCGTCGTGCTCGTGCTGAGCTTTGCCGTGGGCAACGACGGCAAGGTGGCCGCCCTCGTCGAGCTCGAGGACCAGGGCAAGGCTTCTGCGGCGGCGGAAAAGGCCAGGGTTGAGCTGTGCGAGCAGCTGAGGGACAAGGCCAAGGCGGCGTGCGCGCAGGCTCCGTCGCTCGCGTTGACGCTGGGCCCGCTCGTCGAGTCTGCGGCTGACTTGCTGGCGGGCAAGCTGTTGCGCCGCGAGGTGGAAGCGGACACGTTGGAAAAGCTGTTTGAGTCCTCCAAGGGCGACCCCTTGCACGTGCAGCTGCTCATCGGCTGGCTGCGTGAGAAGCACTGGTTCGCGAGTGATAAGCAGGGTCCGCTGCGCGTCAAGGAGCCCGCGAGCGCGTTTCCCGCGACGGCGGTGGCTCTGGTCAAGGCCCGGCTGGCATTGCTACCGCCCAAGGCGCAAACGGTGCTCATGGTGGCCACCAGCGCGGGCTGCGGCGTGTTCGACGGCTGCTATGTGCTCGCGGCGTGCAAGACGCTGGAGGAGCTCGACGGCACGGTGATGGACGCCAAGTCGGTCAACGGCGCGCTGCACATGGTGGGCGACGCTGGGTTTATTTACAAGCTCGGGCACAGGAAGGACCCGCTGCTGGACCGCTGGACGTTTGCGCACGAGGTTGTTCGCCAGGCCGTGCACGCACTGGTCGACGGCGCACGCGCGGCTGCGCTCAACAAACGCGCCGAAGAGGCCCGCGAAGACTTGTGGGCGCGGCTCCGCGCGTTTGACATGGAGGAGGAGTGACACTATATAATATTAGCGCGCGCGTCCCCCGCTCGGTTGTGCTCCACCGGGCTTATTTAACTTGAGTTGTCACAGGCCCCTATAGGTGGTAGGTAGGCGGCACGGGAAAAAATGAGACAACGAGGGGCAAAAGCCGCTATCCGACGTTGACAAAACGCGCCTTCTTCAACGGAGTGTGCGCACCCCCACTCAGCGCACGCGCCCGGGAGCTCGCCCTTGTTCGCGCACGCTCTCGCGCTCGTCGTAGGCGCGCGTATTCTTTTCGGCTTTTGGCAGCGCATCTGCGCGCCTTGTCGTTTGCCATGCCCATTCTCGCCAAAGCAGTGTGCGCTGTGTGGCCTGCGTGCGCGCGCGTGTTGACTAATCCACCGTGATGCACAGCTTCAAGTTTGAGGGAGCTCAGTCCGATGACTTGAGCTTTGACGAAGGTTTGCGCTCTCCGGTAGCAAAAACTAATAGCGCGCGGCGGGCAGACGACATTATCACCGTAAGTGTGCACCGGTGGCCTTGTCGAAGCCAAAAAAAAAGAAAACGGCTAACCACCGGCGTGCCTGCAGGTGGTCGCCAAGGACGACAGCGGCTGGTGGACTGGCCGCACGGATGACGGCCGCGAAGGCGATTTCCCCTTCAACTATGTCGAGGTGCTAGACGACGCGGCAACGCAGGCGTACCTGAAGAAGAAGGCCGGCGAGGACGATGGCCTTGCGCTCAGCGGCGAGCGCGTGGACACGATTCAAGTCGTGTCGCACAAAAAGGGCGGCCAGTACGTGCTCGAGTCGTCAACCTCGCTAGGCACGCGCGAGCAGGTCGTCAAGCAGATGAAGGACCTCCGGGCCTTTGACGCACAGCTGCGGACCGTCATCCCCAACTTTGAGGGCTCGCTGCCGCCCGCATGGGCCGACGTGGCCATTTTGTCCGACAAGATGGCCGAGCGGCGGAAGGACGCCGTCAACGTCTACCTGCAAAAGGTCGTGCAGAGCGACGGCGCCGACTTCCTCATGATCCCCTTCCTCTTCTCGGGCAAGTCGGTGCAGCTCTCGGAGGAGGGCTTTGCGGCCGCGGCGCGGGCGCAGAAGCTTGCAAAGGACAACCCCAAAAAGCCCGAGGAGAAGCCCATGCTGGCGCGCGCCGAGTACGCCTGGGACCCGCAGGACACGGTGGAACTCTCGCTCGACGGGGGCGAGATTGTGGCCGTGGTCTCGCAAATGACGGGCAGCGAGGGCTGGTGGGAGGGCCAGACTGCCGACGGCGCGCGCGGCCTGTTTCCCTTCAATCACGTCGAGGTGCTCGCCCCGCCCGAGGCAGCGCTCTTCCTCGATGGCAAGCCCATGCCGCCACCTCCGCAGCCGCAGGCGTCGACTACGGAAAAGGTGCGGAGCAAGGAGAAGCAACAGAACGCCGACCGCAAGATTGTCGTCGTGCCCAACTTTGGCCTCGCCTCGCTGCAGTCGTTTGACGACGTCATTGACAAGGGCTATTCGGTGGAAAACATGGCCGGGGGCAACGGCGCCTTCCCCAAGGTGGGCGACAAGGTCACGGTGGCCTTCAAGGCGCACGTGTGGGACTGCCAGATGCAGGCCATTCTTGAGTTCCTCGCCTCGGACGACCCGCAGGAAGGCCCCATGGAGTTTGTCCTGGGCGACGACTCGAGCATTGTGCAAGGGCTGCACAAGGCCATGGAGAAGATCTCGGTGGGCGCCAAGGCGCGCATTATCATCGAGCCCCGGCTGGGCTACGGCGTTGCCGGCTTCCCGCCCGCCATTCCGCCCAACGCGCACTTGGTTTACGACGTGCACCTCACTTCGTGCGGGCCGGGCAAGTCGGTGACGGGCACGCCCAAGATGAAACCCGAGGTGCAGGCGCGGAAGGAGTCTGTCATTGGCTCGTCGGGCTCCAAGCCGCGCGTCATTTCCATGCGCGGCATGGCGCCCGTGGCCGACCGCCCCGACGTCAAGCCGAGCCCTGCCAAGGCCGCGGACAAGAGCACGCCCATCAGCGCCGCGCCCTCGGTGGACCACTCCAACAAGGAGACGGCGCGCCGCGCCGGCCACGTCATGGTGTCCACGAGCGCGGCGGCCGGCGGCAACGCGCCCGGGGCTTCGGCGGTGAAGAAGGAGGTCAAAAAGTACGACCTGGCGCAGCTGCAGGAACTGGTCAAGAATGGCAAGCTGGAAGCCAACGGGCTGAACCGCTTGCAGCTCGAAGACTACCTCAACGACAAGGCCTTTTTCGAGGCCTTCCTCATGGACAGAAGCCACTTTCTTCTCAAGCCGCAGTGGCGGCAGCAGGCGCTCAAGCGCGCTGTGGGGCTGTTTTAACACACACACACACACACACACACACACACCACCGTTTTTCAAAAAAAAGTCCCTCTCTCGTGCGCTGACTCAGCCAAGCGCAGCCACCGTGGCCTTGAGCCAGTCCATGTCGAAATACTCGGCCACGGCGGAAAACGGCGCCAGGCCGTGTTTGAATGCCGCGGGCGACGTTAGTAGCGTCCAGGTGCCGCTGCACACTGAGCACGCCTCCGAGGTGTTGTCGGCGCGCACGGCGTTGCACTTTGTGCACACGAGGTCCTGCACCTGGAACGCCACGATGCGCAGGTGC
>Ga0302314_10002631_pt1 | contig 33269 bp, 32 predicted proteins | sample III_Palsa_N2_3_FD_200533 | JGI IMG/M metagenome (GOLD analysis project Ga0302314, IMG submission 200533) | Peat permafrost microbial communities from Stordalen Mire near Abisko, Sweden - III_Palsa_N2_3 | ecosystem: Environmental > Terrestrial > Soil > Palsa > Peat permafrost | place: Sweden...
ACCGAACCTACCCAAGAGAAGTCGGGGTCACAGACCAAGAACTCGCCGACATCAACATCACCCGAAACCAATTCCACGGCGAGTGGAACTACACCATCGCCCCCTCAACTACTGAGTCGTGAGCCCTTAGCTACTTGCCCCGGATAAACGGTTGAACCGGAACGGCCGCGCTCGTTGTCGGGCGCGGCCGTTCCGGGCAAATGGTTTTCTGCTCTGATCGAGCAGTGTTGATGCTCTCATCTGGCCCGGATGGCGAGCGTGTCAAGGTTGTAGGCCAGGATCGCCCAGGCGCTCCAGGCGTGGGCTCCGGCTGCTCCCTTCAGTCGGGTTCTGCGTAGCCCGTAGCTGCGCTTGAGGTGGCTGATCCTGCCCTCGGCTCCGGTGCGGTATTTGGCGAGTCGCCTTTGTGTTCGCCTGGAGCCGGGTTGTTGGCGGCCAGCGATGAAAACCCTGTCGGGCGCGAGCCGCTCGAGCGCTTCGGCGGTCGGGCGCTTCTCGAAGCCTCCGTCGAGCGCGACCTCCCGCGGCCGCAGCCCGAGGCGCTCGAGCTCGACAGTCGTGTCGGGCAGCAGCTTGCTCTCGGGCGGGTTGCCAGACCTGGTGGATGCCGGCAGGATGAATCCTCGTGCTCCGCGGCGAGTGTTCTGTGTCACCTCGCAGATCTGAAACACGAAGCCGAACTCGTTGGGCTTGCCGAGCTTGCCCATGCGGATCGGGCGAGCATCCGCATCGAACATCGACACCAGCCGGTCGGTGATGGGCTCCCCTTCGACCCTCAGCTTGATCTGCCCTGCGACGCGCTCGGCCAACTCCGACGCGTGCTCCAGCCTCCTGATCGCTGCGAGCTTCCGCTGTGCGCCACGGCCACGCGCCCGCCGACGCGCCTCCAGAGCCAGCCGTCTGGCCTCGCTGAGAAACTTCGCGAGAAGCCGGCCAGCCTGGCTGGTCAAGTCCAGTACCTGTGCTTTGCGTTCCCCGGTGCGCCGTCCCATCGTGCGCGAGATCGCCCGCAGGCGACGCCCCAGCGCTCTGCTGCGATCCTGCACCCGCCCGGCGTCCCGGCCGATAAGCCCGGCAAGTTTGCGGGCCTCGCGCGCCAATACCCGTGCCCCGTCCAAGCTCAACGCCGCGTCGCTCGGATAGCGCACATCGCCCTCAACGACCGTCGAGTCGATCCGCACCGCCCGCGCCTGAAAGCGCGTCTCGCGCTGTGCCTTGGCGATCACACACCGTGTCAACTCCTCTATGACATCCCCGCCGAGCCGGCGGGTGAGCTTGCGAACCGTCGACTCGTGCGGCACTCGCTCCCCCAACGCCACCAGGCAGAACCGCCGCAGATGCAGGGAATCCGAGACCTCCCGCACCAGCGTCTCGTATCCCCACCCGGTGCGCGCCTTGACGATCATCAAACGCACATACACATCCATAGCGATCGACGGGCGCCCCTGCCCGACTGCCTCCCGGCGCCAACGCGCCGCGATCGGCTGCATCAGCGCCACGTCTCGCAACAGCACATCCAACGCCGCCAAATCCTCCGGCAGCTCCCTCACCTCGCCCGGCAACACCTCGTCCCACAACGACTCGACCTGCCCGCCCGAAAGCCGCAGCATCAACACCCTCCTCGATCAGAAACCAGCCCATTTGCAGGACAAATTCTCCTAACCAAGCCGGACAGAAGCGCACCAAACAAACAGTCCGGTCAACGGCTCTAGGCCCCCTATCGTCCATCCATGAAGAGCCCACAAGCACAGCGACTACGACACGCGATCGCGACCACAACGCTCGCCGCGGTCCTCGCTGTGTGGCTGAACTACGGGAGCACCGGCCTCCAAGACCTAGCAGCCGCCACCGGCGCCTGGGCAGGCCTCACTCACATCGCCAACCACTATTTCCGGAGCAAGTAGCTATGCGGGCGGGTAGGCGGGGGCCCACTCGTGGGCCACCCAGTCTTCGTGGACGACGAGTGGTCCGTTGCTCGATACGTACTCCCAGTCGTCGCAGATTCGGCGGATCGTGTTCGCTACGTCGAGCTGCTCGATCCAGCGCGACGGGATCGAAGATATGCCGCCGAGTGCGCCGAGGAGATTCCCGCAGATCAAGGCCGTACTATCCGTACTATCGCTTTCGCCCGAATGGTTTGCCAGCCAGGAGAACGCCGGAGCGGAAGTCCCACGCGACCAGAGCGCAGTGGATGCCGATCGCGAGTGCCTCCTCGGCCACCTTCCCTCCTCCGAGCGACTCAACTGCGGTGGGCGATGCGGCGACGCCTTTCCGCGGACTGTCGAGGGTCAGACCCCAGACTCAGGGGAGGCTGCGACGCTGCTGGCCATGACATCCGAATCGTCGCCGATTCTGAGCGGGCGGCCGCACCGCGGACCTGCTCGGCAGACGTGTCGGCAAGCCCGATCTGCTGGTTGGTGCTGCGACTCCGCTAAACCCGGGGTAGATCACCGTCTCCGTCAAACCCGGGGCGGCTCAGTCCGCTGAACGCATGAATAGGGTTCGGGGCGCCATCACGTGCTGGGCGGTCGTGGGTATCAAGCGGCGCGGTCCGCGGCGGCGACTCGAGTTCGGCGGCCTGAGATGGGGGTCGTCTGTCGTCGGTAGACGGCGAGTAGAAAGTCCGTAAGCGTCTTGATGTGCCCTGGCACGACCTGAATCTCATCCCATTTCATGCCGAAGTCCCATTCGCCCGACGTCCACCGACAAAAGGGTGCCACAAGGCGAAGGTCGGTTGTAAACGCATCGCAGTCGGGCATCGCGCCACTCCTCGCGCGACGGTCAACAATCGCATCCAGCAGGTAGCCGAGCGCAACAATCCCCGCACCGTGTGAAAGGCGACTCTTGCGTGGAGGAAGTCCCCACTCGTCTGGCCAGACGCTCGCCACGCCTTCCCAAAAGTCGAAGAGCAGTTCAAGCATGGCGTCGGTGTCACCGCCGCCAGTGATCGGATCCCGGAAACGATAAAGGGCACCGTCGGTAATCGAAGCCTCTAGCATCTTCAGGAGAGAGGTGTCCTTGATTACCCCGGTGATCATCGTGGGCGTACGAATTGTGCCGCGTAGAGGTGACTCGGGGTGAAAGTTCAGCTGCTCGAGCAGAACCGCGGGGTATCGTCGCTGCAACAGTCGCACCGGCAACTCGCCCTCAGTTGCTGGCAACAACTCGTTGATCAAGCCGGTCGGGAGTGGCTTCGTGTTGTTGACGAGGATGAACTGTGACCGCTGCTCCCGGACGTCACCAGTGATGAAACATACTACTGGCACAGGGAATGACTCCAAATCTGCGTCCCGGATCGCAGCTGAGCGCTGCTGCCCGTCTACTATCCAGCCTGGCTTGTCGTCGTTGTCGCTGACCAGTGGGATGAGCAGATAGCCAACGCGACACGCCTCATCGCCACCGATGTCGTCTGCCGGCTGAAAGACCACCCGCGGGTCGAAGGCCACTACCAGGGCGTTTGGCATGAGCGCATCAGGACTCTCGAGGTAGCGTCGAATGGCCTTGACGTGAGCCAACACCTCGGGACGCTGATAGCCGGCGAGCGCGCCCTCTTCCTGACGGTGTACACGTGAGACGGTGGTGATCTCTGGGAGACGCTTACCGTCGACTGCAAACGAGTAGAGGTAGCGGCCCGGCCCCTGGTGGATCTCGAGCGCCGGCACACGCATGGTTTTTGGGCTCATGTCGCGGTACTGAGTGTCGCGCGCCTACGGGCGGGGCCAAGGTGACCCTGCAGACGCTGGTTGAACACAAACAGGTTGTGGAAACCTCGGCGCTTGTTACGCTCCGTACCACGGAACAAAATCACCTCGACTCCTGCTGATGCGCAGACACCGCATCGGCAGCGCTTCCACGGGCGGTCCTCGAGCGTTTCGCGGTACGTCTCCGTTAGATCTTTGCGGCCCTGGAGTTGGTCGTAGGCGCGCAGCGCGGAGAGCGCTGTCATAAGCGACTCTTTTTCGCTGTCATACGCACGTACCGCCCTCAACGCCTCCAGCTCAAGCGAGCGTGCCTCGCCCTGGTCGATATGGCCAGCACGGATCCGAGCGGAGAGCTTCGCGTTACCCTCCACTTGGGGAATGCGAAGTGCGGTATACGTGCGCCCCTTCCAGTAGTAGTTGTCCTTGTCGTCCTTGAATGCTTGACGGAAAGGAGATGTTGAGTCGAAGCTCGTCACGCGATACGAGGCGAACGACGTAACATTCTCGGTGCGGGTCACCCCAAGTAGGTGGAAAGTGGTCTCCGGGTCGCTTATCTCGTCGATTACCTCCAAGCATTCGATGATCTGCATTGTCTTTAGCGGCACCATCCCACCCAACGCGATTCGTCGGTAACCCAAATCCTGCAGCCGCGCGACCGAGTCGGCGTAAGAGCGTGGGCTCCACCCGTGCGCAACACCTACCGGCTCGAACGTACATCCGCGCGCGCGCCAACGCGCGATGAACGCGTCGGCCAGTTTCACGTTGAGCGCCTGTCGCTCAAGCCATTCCGGATCTGCACCGCCGGCGACATCGGTCTCCGCGCGATAGCCGAAGATAACATGATCAATCGCTATTCCCTGGTCGAAATCGCAGCCCTCGTAGAAGTCGATGACCTCGTCCGGCCCGAAAGGTGGCTCGGACTGTGAGGCGTAAGAAAAGGCGCCGCAGTCGCCCATGCTTTTCAGCGGTTCGCCTTTGTGCTCGTCCAAGCGGAAGAAGCCACGTACACCGAGGCGGTACAGGCGGTGGCGCTGAGCGGCCGTGTAGCGACCCGCGCCACCGATGCCATCGACGATCGCCTTCGAGACGAGGATCCCCGAGTAGGCAGGCCGCTTATGCACCTCATGCGCGTAGCGGTCGTCGCGCTGGCGCACACGGAACGGCGATCGCTCTTCGTCCAGGAAGTCGAACGTTGGGTCTATCTGGTCCTGGCTATCGGGGAAGTAGAAGTCCATAGCTAGGCGACATCCGCCAAGTCCTGGTCGAGTGATCGGACGTGATGCCATTCGGGTTCCGTGCCGAGCCAGGCGAGAAATTTGGCGTGGTCAAGCGGAATCGATGTATTCGGGTTGAGAGCCAGCCGCATCAGCAGTCGTGCGGTCAACTCGCCCTTGAGCGCAACTAGCCCACACGAGAAGCGTCGAGCATCGCCGTTGCCCAACGGGATTGAGTGAAGCGCCGGCGCCGCTGGCAGCCTCGCGGCACCACGGGCACTGGTGAGCACGAGCGTTGGTGCGCGGAGTTCGAGGGCGGAACTCAGCTCTGCAGCCCGCAGATAGTTATCGCCGAGTAGGAGGATCGCCAGGCGCCGGCGCACGCGTAGAAGCTCCGCGACCGCAGTGGGAATGCCTAGTCGGGCTGCGCGCCGCTTCAGCTGCTGCTGGCGCATCCCAGTAAAGCTGGCGTTATAGCTCCGGAGAGGTTCGCTGCCAGCGACCACGCCATGAGCGGCTGACACGATGTGCAGCTCGAGCGTCCCTGCCGGCTCACCTGCAGCGCGGTAAGCATGGAGCCCTCGCATAAGACGACGATGCTGCTGGCCCGCATAGAGCTCCTCAGCGCAGATTGGGCGATCGCTCCCCTCGGGGACCTTTGTCGCGGTACATGCGCTTAGGACAAGGATGGAAGCAGCGTCGCTCATCGCCTCCCACACACCCGTGCGATGGCTTGATGATCGTGAATGCTCTCCTGGTTAACCACGGTGACGTTCCACGCAGAGCAGCGATGATCGGCCCTAACAGCCAAAACTACCTCTCGCGCGATGTCCTCGACAAATGCTGGCCGATCGTAAGCGCGCATCGTCACAGCGCGCTCGTCGGGCCGCTTGAGCAGCGGATGGATTTGCGCTGACCCGGCTTGGTCGGCGTAGCTAAAGAGTTCCTGCGGCCAGATGCCACTAGCGTCGCGCCAGCCAGGCGACTCGACCTCTACTTCGACATGCCCACGCTGGGAGTGTGCACCGTAGTCTGAGATCTCGCGCGAACAAGGACATAGACTCGTTATAGCGGCGCGCACGCCCACTCGAACCTGTGACCGCTGGGAGCCGCTCGCATCCACCTCCGCACCTAGCCAAGCCTCATAGCGGTGCGGGGCACTCAGACTAGTCACTGGCGCTGGGCGCTGAACGAATAGTGGAAACCGCAGCACCACCGAGCTTGCTGACGTCTCAAGGCGCTCGCACAACGACTCTGCGAGGCTCAGCAAGGTGGCCGGCGTGATTGGCTCAAGCGCGGCCGCTTCCTGCACTAGTCGGCTCATGTGGGTTCCGCGCACCTCAGCGGTGAGCGCAACCGTGAGCTCCGCCTCGGCGACAGTGGACTGCTGGCTGCCATCGGGCGCGAGCACGCTCAAAGGAAGCGCAACGCCAGCAACCCCCACGGCGTCAAGCGCCACACCACGCGCGTCGCCGCGCGCCTGCACGTCGGGCAGCAAATCGACAGCTACGGCACTCACAGCTCATCCTCCTGGGGACCCTCGTATACACATCCGACGGTGCAAGTCTCACGCAGGACAAGCCGCTGGAGTTGGGGCAAGGCCGGCTTTAGGCGCTCCCACATCCAGCACACGATGTTCTCACTGGTGGGATTCTCCAGCCCCGGAAGGTCATTGAGATACCGGTGGTCTAGCTGCTCTTCTAGCGGGAGAAACGCCTGCTTGATGTCGGCGTAGTCGACTAGCATCCCGGTGTACTCTTCGACTGGCCCTTTGAGATGAATCTCGACGTGGAAGGAATGGCCGTGCAATCGAGCACACTTGTGGCCCGAGGGCATGTGGGGAAGCAGATGCGCAGCCTCGAAACGAAACTCCTTCCACAGCGACACAGTGTGGGTCGATGGCGGTCGCCGATCGACGACGGTGACAGCCCGACCTATCTCAGATACAGTCATCTCACACGCCCCTTCGTGTACCCCACGCTAGGACGTGCAATTGGACGCCGACACAGGCATGCCGCAGAGTCGGATCGACAGCAACAGCCTCGCTTAGCCAGCGCAACCTAGTCAGCAAACGCCGATGCGTGGTGTCTTCCGCTAGCCCCACATCGGTGCCCGTAGACAGATACAACGGCAGATCCGGCCACATCGAAGCCATCCAGCGCGCGTGCTCGAGATCGCTCGACTCGAAGATCACAGCCTTGAGCACCCGCCTGACACCCGCGTCCTGGGCGTGGGCCAAAAAACGCGCGAGGGCACCGCGATGCTCTGCGTTGTCCATGCCTGACGTCGGGCCCTTAGGAGAAACCACGAGGCGGTCGACGTCCGCCAGCCAAGGCTTCCATCGACTGCCTTGTGTCTCCACAGCGACCTCGAACGCCGCGTCGTGAAGTTGTGTGACGAGTGACGCGAGGTCGAGAAGGGCAGGATTTCCACCAGAGAGCACAACAAGATCAGGGCCATCTTGCAATTCATTGATGCGAGCAACGATGTCCGCCGACTCTAGGTGCTGAGCGGCGGCCCGTACTTGTGAGGGATCAACCGCATGCATCGAGTCACACCAACTACAACGAAAATCGCAGCCACCGAAACGGACAAAATAGGCTGGCCGACCCATGTCTGGGCCCTCGCCCTGGACCGTGGGGCCGAAAATCTCGACTACTGGAGCCGTGTCATGGCCTGCTCGCCTTGTGACATCCTTGGCAGTCGCGGCCAGCGGACTCATGCCGCGAGCGCACTGACTTGGTAGGGAGCGGGGTCCTCGATACCGTTCTCGGCGAATCCCTTCAACCGGAGATGACACGAAGCACATTGCCCGCATGCCACGCCTGCTGGGGATGGGTCGTAGCATGAGTGCGTGAGCCCGTAGTCGACTCCCAACTCTAGACCCCGCTGAATGATCTCTCCCTTGGACAATCCGATCAGCGGGGCGTGAATCCGGAGCCTCTGCCCTTCCACCGCACGCTTGGTAGCGAGGTTCGCCATGCGCTCGTATGCGGCGATGTACTCAGGGCGACAGTCGGGGTAGCCGCTGTAGTCCAAGGCATTAACTCCAACCAGGATGTCGTCGGCACCAAGCACTTCGGACCAAGCGAGAGCATAGGATAGGAACACAGTGTTGCGCGCAGGCACATAGGTATCCGGTATCCCATCACCGATCTCAGCGAGGCTTTTGTGCTTCGGTACGTCGATGTCGGCCGTAAGGGCGGATCCGCCGAACACACCAAGATCGATGTCCACGATCATATGCCGCTCTACTTCCGCATGCCGCGCGATTGTCTGTGCCGCCTCAAGCTCGATTGAATGTCGTTGGCCATAGCGAAACGAGAGCGCATAAACACGGTAGCCGAGGTCCCCGGCGATGGCGAGCGTCGTGGTGGAGTCAAGCCCTCCACTCAGCAGCACCACGGCGAGTCGCGAATCGCCTGGATTCGGACTCGCACATTCACCGACTGCGCGCAAGCCAGCGATGTAGCTTTCGAGCTCGCGCCGCTCGAATAGCGTCCGGGCCCCAACCTTGAGATGTTGGAGTTCTCCGGCATTAAGCAGGCGATAGACACCGCTTACCGAGATATTCAGGGCGGCTGAGACTTCCTTGACCGACAGCATCAAACTGGGTTGCTCTATCTCAGGGTTTGTCATGGTGCCTCACGATAACCGTGGCATCGGACGGACACGCGGGCTCGGATTGGCTCAGCCGCTCTAGGATCGAATCTGCACGGCGCGCGAACCGGTGGCGCTCGCTGACCGGGGTCCGCCGCCACTGCTCGAGGAAGACCGCCCGCAGCCAGATCAGCTCCCGCATGCGTATCACCGAGGACGATCCACGTGCCGCGAGAAGCCAGTCGCGGACTTGCTCGGCGTCCTCGAGCGACATACCCAAGCGCAGTCGTGGGACCTGCTCGTCAGGCCGGAGAAGCAGTCGATCTCCCTCAGTCCTGGCCGCGGGAGATACCTGCGCCTTGGCGTCCCTGTACATGAGGCCCCTGTCCTTTCGTTCCCGCATCGAGAGCAGTAGGAGGCGTGCTGCGACCGCCTGACTTCTTGGTCTGAAGAGAGCATGCCACCATCTCATCTCCTGAAAAGCCCTGTCAGGCATTTGTTACGAGACGGTATGAAAATGGGCACAAAGAGCACCGTCTTGGCACAGCCGACCGACGAGGATGTCGCTCAAGTCGCTCCCCTCCTTGGAATATCGCGCGCCAAGAACTGGACTGCGCACGGGCCTCCTACTAATAAAAACCTGACCCACAAGCTCGAGCGAGCGAAAGGCGCCCCGACCCTCACCCCACCTGCGGCATGATCTCCGCGGCGATCAGCTCCAGCTGGTCGACGTCGTCGAGGTCGATCACCTGCAGGTAGGCGCGCTCCGAGCCCGCCTCCGCGAACGCCGCCAGCCGCTCCGCGACCTCCGCCGGGCTGCCCGCCGCGCCGTTCTGCCGCAGCTCCTCAAGGTCCCTGCCGATGCGCTCCGCCCGCCTGCGCAGCTCGCTCTCGCTCGCCGCGCAGCACACCGTCACCGCGTGCGAGTACACGAGCGTTTCCGGGTCGCGACCCGCCTGCTCGCACGCCGCCCACACCCGCTCGAACTGCGTGCGCGTGCGCTGCGCGTCCGCGAACGGCACGTTGAACTCCGCCGCGTAGCGCACCGCCAGCGCCGGCGTGCGCCGCGCGCCCAGGCCGCCTACGATCAGCGGCGGCCCCGACGCGCTCGCCGGCCTCGGCAGCGCCGGGCAGTCCAGCAGCCGGTAGTGCGCGCCCTCGAACGAGAAGCGCTCGCCCGGCGGCGTCGCCCACACGCCCGCCACGATCGCCAACTGCTCCTCCAGGCGGTCGAAGCGCTCGCCCCGCGTGCCGAACGGGATGCCGTACGCCAAGTGCTCGCGCTCGAACCAGCCGCTACCCAAGCCCAGCTCCACCCTGCCGCCGCTCATCGCGTCCACCTGCGCCACCGCCACCGCCAACGGGCCCGGCAGGCGGAACGTCGCCGACGTCACCAGCGTCCCCAGGCGGATCGTGCTCGTCTCGCGCGCCAGCGCCCCCAGCGTCACCCACGAGTCCGTCGGCCCCGGCAGCGGGTCCCCCGCGCTGATCCGCACGAAGTGATCCGAGCGGAAGAACGCGCCGAAGCCCAGGCGCTCGGCGGCCTGCGCCGCGGCGAGCTGCTGCTCGTAGGTGGCGCCTTCCTGGGGCTCCGCGAAGACCCTCAGCTGCATTGGTGGAACATAGCGCCGGGCACGGTGGGCGTCACGGACGGATGAAAAGCTTTGCACCTAATGCCTAGGTGTGTAGAATATCATCCATGCTTCCTAGCGAGATATTGAACATCGCCCGCCATGCAGGCGGGATCGCTTCAGCCTCCGAATTGACCAACGGCGGCGCTCGCTGGGAGGATCTGTATCGCCTGCGCGACGAAGGAGCGCTGATCGAGCTCTCGCGGGGCATCTATCGTGTCGCCGACGCCCCCGCGACCGCACATCTTGATCTCGTTGCGGTGTGTCGACGGGTGCCCGACGGCATGATCTGCCTGAACTCGGCCGCTAGCTTCTGGGATCTGACCGACGAGATGCCCGGGGTGGTGCACATCGCGGTTGCGCGCGGCAGACATCGCCCGAGAATCGCCTATCCACCGACGCGCGTGCACGTATTCTCAGCGGACACCTTCGCGCTGGGGCGGGTTCAACAACCCCTCGAGTCGAGCGATACGATCGCCGTCAGCTCGAAGGAGCGGACGGTCGTCGACCTCCTACGCCTTCGCGCCCGGGTGGGACGGGACGTCGCCCTCTCAGCGCTTCGCGCGTATCTCCGGGAGGGTGACGCCAAGCCGGGAGAGCTGCTGGCACTCGCGCGCCAGCTGCGGATCGGCACCGTGATGGCTGAGGTCCTGGAGCCTTTGCTGACGTGAGTGAGCGCACACCCCGGGAGGCATACCTTGGCCTGCAGAAGCTCGCGCGCTCCCAAGGGAGCAACACTCAGCAGCTCTTTGAGCTCTACGTCCACGAGCGCTTCTTGGCACGCCTCGCCGCATCGCCATTCGCCGAGCGGTTCGTGCTCAAGGGCGGGATGCTGCTCGCGGTGCTGGACATTCGCCGCGCGACTCGGGATGCAGACATGCTGGCCCTTGGGCTTGCGCGCGACGACGACAATCTCCGCGCAGTCGTCGGTGAGATCCTCGCGATCCCGATCGAGGATGGCGTCCGCTTCGATCCTGCCGGGATCTCGATCGCGTCGATCCGCGAAGACGCCGACTACGAGGGGATCCGCCTGACGCTGCCCGTGGATCTCGGTGGCGCCGCCCTCAAGTTCAAGCTCGACCTGTCCTTCGGCGATCCGGTCAAACCGAAGCGAATCGACTACCCCACACTCCTGGACGATCGCCCCTTCCGGCTCTTGGGCTACCCGCTGGAGAACGTCATCGCAGAGAAGGCCGAGACAATGATGTTCCTGGCCGATGCGAACACGCGCGACCGCGACTACAGCGATGTCTACCTGCTCTCAGCGATCCACCCTGTCGAGGGCGAGGCGCTGCGTCAGACGCTACGCGCGGTAGCCAAGCACCGCCGCCGCGAGGTGCGACTGTTGGGCCCACGACTACAGACATTGCGCGAGGTTCGCCAGCAGCCCTGGGCGGCATTTCGTGCCCGCGTCGGGCTTCCCGGCCTACCCGAGCGCTTCTCTGACGTCGTCGACGGCGTCGTTGAGTTCGTCGACGGCGTGCAGGACGAGATGGCGTCGCACTGGCATCCGGTCGAGCGACGCTGGGAATAGCCGCTCTCGAGAGTCTTCGTGGGGCTCCGCGAACACCCTCAGCTGCATTGCCTGACGCCCTCGCCCCACACCGCCCTGCCTCTCACCCTTTCGGCACGGGCACGATCAGCTTGCGGGACTTGCTGTCCGTCCAGCCTTCTTTCTCTTTGACTTCCCCTTCTTTGCCTTTGACTTCCTTCTCCGCCCAGATGCCGGAGCTTATTTTCGCTTCGTAGACCTTGCCTTCGATGAGCGGCTCGCCTTTGTAGCTGTTGATCTTGTACGAGCCGGGGTTGGGATAGCCCTTGAGGCTGATGCTTTCCGACTGGTCCGGGTTCGCTTCGCCGACGAACCGCACCGGCTGCGTTGCTTCCGATACCGCTTCCACCGCTGTTTCTGTTTTGCTCGGGCCGATCTCGTTCGTGGCGGTGATTTTCACGCGGATCCGGTAGCCGACGTCCGCTTCCGTCAACTCGTAGTTGTATTTGGTGACTTCTTTGGACGGACGTTCGCTTTCGAGGATTTTCCCACCCGCGCCGGGTATGGCTTCACAGCTCGTGGTTTCTTCCATGGGTGAGCTGCCCCCTTCTTCTTCTTGTTCTTCTTCCGCTCCTTCGCAGCGTTCCCACTGGTACGTGTAGGAGATGGGCTGTGCGCCGGTCCAGTTGCCTTCGGTCGTGAGCGTGATTTCCTCGTTCTTGCCTTTTTCGGTTCCTTTGTTCCTCACACGCGGGATCTCGCGTTTTTCATTCTTCGGTTCTTTGCCGGTCAGCTCTTCGGTTTCCTTCTGGAACTGTTCGTAGTCGAGCCTGATGTGCGGCCGCGCTTCCTCCGCCGGGCATTCCGCCTGCTTGCCCTTCGCTTCCTCTTCCTGTTCGCATTCTTCGGAGCCCCCGCCTTCTCCCGGCGGTTCGGATTCGGGACCGAGCGTGCGCAGCCGGTACAGCAGCCGCTGCGGCTGGAACGGGCTGTCGAAGCCCCACCCGGCGTCGATCAGGGGGGTGCCGCCTTCTTCGCCTACGCTCACGTTCAGCAGCGACGGCGGCTGCCCCACCCCCGGCTCCAGGAGCGCCTGGGTGTGCCCGTCCTCGGTGCCCGCTTCGATCGCGCTGACGCGCGTCAAATGGGCTCCTTCTTCGTCGCTTTCGACGCTTCCGGAAGCTGCGACCGGGACCGCCTTTCTGCTGCACGACCCCGCCTGCGCCACTTCGGGGAGCGCTTTCTTGCCTTCCTTTTCACGCTCTTCGTTTTCCTTCTTGATCTTTTCCAGTTCCTTTTCCTGCTGGTATTTGGTGGCGCAGCTTTCGGGGCCTTCGGTCGCGCCCACGCCGAGTTGCGCCTGTTCGTTGCCGCCGAGCGCGTACACCTCGTGGCCGATCAGCGCGTCGCTGTAGTCGCTGCCGGCGGACAGCTGTTCGATCTCCGGCGTCGGCCGCCAATACGCTTCGAGCGCCTTCACCGGCTGGGCGGTCTTGAAGCACTGTATTTCGGTGGCCCTGTCGCACAGTTCGGGCGAACCGGCGGCTTCGCCGAGCTCCCCGTGCTGGTTGTCGCCCCAGCCGAGCACTTCGCCGTCGGCGAGCCGCGCCAGCACGTGGTTGAAGCCGACGGCCACTTCGACGATTTCCTTCACGTTTTCATAGCCGCCTTTGCCGTTGGCGCGCACTACATATCCCGGCGGGGTGAAGCTCGTGTTCGGTCCGGCTTCGAATTTGCCAAGGGGCGCCTGGCCGAGCTGGCCCTTGCCGTCGTCGCCCCACGAGAGCAGTTCGCCGTCGCCGACGAGCGCGTACGCGGCTTCGTAGCCGGCGTAGATCGCCTTCACGCCCTGCAGCGGCTCGCCCGGCGCCATCACCACCTGTTCGGGCTGGGTGCGGCACTGTTCCCATCCGATCGGGGTACCGCACTCGTAGCCTTCGCAGCTCGTGTCCTTGCCATGGCGAGGAACTTTTTCGCATTCGGGCTTCCATTCGACGCCGAGCTGGCCGACCACGTTGCGCCCCCACGCCCTCACTTCGCCGTCCTTCAGCAGCGCGTAGTCGCCGCCGCCGCCCGTCGCGATCTGAACCACCTGTTCGCCTTCTTGTGCCGCCGTTTCAAACTTGTGCACCGGTTCGGCGGCCTCGTAGTCCTGTTCCCATTCCCTTGCAAGGCCGCCGTGAGCGTTGCCGAGCTGGCCGGTGGTGCCTTCGCCCCACGTGTACACCCAGTGGTTCTCGCCCAGCGCCATCGCGTGATTGCTGGCCGCGGCGACCGCCTGCACGCCTTCGAGCGGCGCATGGCCTTCGTCGGTCTCGACCGTCACGTAGCTCTCATCCGCTTCGCGGTTGGAGATCATCGTGTTGTCGCCGAGCTGGCCTTTGGCGTTGTTGCCCACCGTGTCGACCTGGTGGTCTGCGAGCAGCGCGAGGTTCTCGGTGCCGCCCGCGGCCACCGTCGCGATGCCGCTCAGGCCCGGGGCCGAGGCGATCGGCCATTCCTCGTAGTCGTCCTGGTAGAGCGCGCCGAGCTGGCCCCAGTAGTTATCGCCCCACGCGACGGTCTCGCCGCCGGTCTCGTGGACGATCCCGCTGCGCGCGCTCGCGGCGCTGCCTTCGCCCGCAGCGTTGCTCGCCGTTACCACGACGCGCAGCTTCTCGCCCGCGTACATCGCTTCGGGCGTGTAGCGAGCTTCATCAGCCCCCGCGATCGGCAGGCACGCTTCTTCCGCGAGCGCGCCGCAGCTTTCCCACCGGTAGCTGTAGCTGAGCGGCGGCGTGCCGCGCCAGCTGCCTTCGTCGACCGTGTACGCGAGGCTGCCGCGGAGGTTTTCGATGACGATCGGCGCCGCCGCATCCACCGGCGCGCTCGCCTGCACCGCTTCGCTCGCCGCCGAGCTCGCGCTCGTGTGGTTGACGGAGTTTTCGGCCCTCACCGCCACCCTCAGCGTCTGGCCCACGTATTCGTGCGCGATCGTGTAGCTCGCGCTCGTCGCGCCCGCGACCGCCTTCCACTGGGCGCCTTCCAGGTGTTCCCACTGGTAGCCGTAGGAGATCGGCGGGGTGCCCGTCCATTCGCCCGGGCTCGCGGTGAGCGTCGCTTCGTCGCGCGCCGTCCCCGCGATCGTCGGCGCCTGGACGTTCGCCGGCGGGTTGCCCACGACCGTGACGCTCGGTTTGGACGTCGCGCTTTCTTTGGTTTCGGGGTTCTGCGCGGTGACCTGCAGCTCGATCGTGTCGCCGACGTCTGCCGAGGTGAGCGTGTACGGGGTTTCCGTAGCGCCGCTCGTGCGTTCCACGCAGCCTTCGTGCGCGCTGCACGCGAGCCACTCGTACCTGACGTATTCGATCGTCGGGGCGCCTTCCCAGGTGCCCCGGCTCGCCATCTTCAGCTGCTGGCCTTCGCGCGCTTCGCCTTCGATCGTCGGCGCGCTGACGTCGCGCAGCGGTTTCTGCCTGATGCGCGCGCTCGGCTGTGATGTCGCGGATGCTTCTCCCACCGAGTTCTTCGCGGTCACCTGCACCTCGATCGTGTCGCCCACGTCCCCGTGGGAGGTCGTGTAGCTCGTGTATCTCGACCCCGAAGCCCCTTCGATCGCTTCGCATTTGCCTTCGGCGCCGCTCGGACAGCGAAGCCACGCGTACTTCACGTATTCGACCGGCGGGGGTTCCGTGCCCGCCCAGTGGCCGGAGCTCGCGACGCTCAACGGCTCGCCTTCGAGCGCTTCGCCTGTGATCGTCGGCGCTTCGACATCGACCGGCTTGCCGGGTGCGACTTTCGCGGTCGTCGCGCTCACCGCGGAGGCTTTGCCGAGCGCGTTCTGGGCGGTCACGGTCACCCGCAGTTTGTCGCCCTGCTGCTGCTCGGCGTTGGTCACGCGATAGCCCGCTTCGCCGTTGGCGCCTTCCGCGGCGGGCGCGCATTCTCCCGTTTTCGGGCATGTTTCCCAGAGGTAGCCGAAGCTAGGCAGTGGGAACGCCCGCCATTCGCCGCTTGCGACGGTCAGCTCCTCCCCGACCTTCGGTTCTTCGTCGCCCGCTTCGTATTTGATCGTCGGCGCGGAGCTGTTCATCGGCGCGCCTTCCACGGTCGCGCTCTGCGCCGAGCTCGCCGGCTGGCCTTCGGCCGTGTTGTTGCGAGCCGTGACCGTCACGCGCAGCGTCGAGTCGATCGCTTCGGCCGCGGCGACGTAGGTTTCTTTCGTTCCGCCTTTGACGCTCTGGCAGCTGCTTCCCGTGCAGCGTTCCCAGTTGTAGCTGTATTTGACGGCTTCGAGGCTCGCCCAGCGCCCGGGAGCGGCTTTCAGCGTCGCGCCTTCCTTGGCTTCGCCTTCGATCTTCGGTGCTTCGACGTCGACCGGCGTGTCCGCCACGTCGTAGTGTTCTGCGATCTGCGCTTCGCTCAGCGCCTTCGAGTAGAACGTGAGGTTGCTCAGGCTGGCGTGGAGTTTGGCCACCAGCGGCGAGTCGGCGCGACCGACGTAGTCGTATGGCACGCTGGCGCCCAGGGAGGCCGGCGAGACGCTCGCGCTGGCGGCGGCGACTTCCTTGCCGTTCAGGTACAGCAGCAGGCGACCTTCGCTCGTCTCCTTCACCGCGACGTATTCCCACTGCTTTTCGGCGAACTTGGTGCTCGACACGGACGCCGAGCCCGACGGCGTCACGATTTCCAGCGCGAGCGGGTGTTTGGAGGCCGTCGAGGAGGGCGTCAGCAGCAGGTAGTCGCTCGTGCTCGCGGCGAGCTCGAGCAGCGGCTGGCCGGCGCTGCCGCCGGACCAGTAGACCCAGCCTTCAACCGTGAACGCGCTATCGCCGAGCAGCGGGTCGCCGGGAACCGTCGCGTAGCCTTCGCCGCCGAAGGACCCCGAGCCGCTGCCCCTGAAGGGGCCTTCGCCGCCAAGGACGATGCCGTCGTTTTCGGCGGTGTACGCACCCTTGGCATCGCCGACCGTTTTCGAGCCCGAGGCGTCGTTGAAGCGGAACCACGCCACCGGCCCGGCCGCCGAGATCGCGCTTTCCCAGGATTCGTTCGGTTGCGTCGCCGCCGCCGACGCGACGAAGGCGAGCGCGCTCGCGACAGCGATGAGCGTCGCCGCGGCAACGCGAGCGCGCAGCGCGCTCCGCAAAGCACCGACACACCCCTGCCGCAGCCACTGTGCGCGCCTCATCTCTCCGCCTCTCCCCGATATGGCTACGCGCCATACAGCCCAACCGCCGCATTCTTACCATGCGAGCGTGCGTGCGTCAATCCCCAGGCTCCGTTTTCACATTTACGTATCGACGACCGCCGATTTGAGCAGACCGTATAGTCAAAGGAGGATGGCTCGAAGCGTGCGTCGCGGGCGATTGACTGTTGGCGCCGCGGCGCTGGTACTGGCCGTGGCGGTGGGGATCTTCATCGCCCAGCACGCCGGGGAACCCGGCACGCATGGCGCACGGCTGCTGCGCTACAGCATCGCGAGCCGGCGGCTGCACATGCAGCTTGCTCAGGTGGGGGTCGTCCCGCCGGGTGGTCCAACGGCAGGACGACCGCTGCTCGTGTTCTTGCACGGCAAGGGGGAGAACCAGGAATCGAATCTGGTCTCGGGAATGTTCGCCGCGCTCAGAGCGCTCGGTCGCGCCGCTCCCGACGTCGTGTTCCCGTACGGCGGCGAAGACTCCTACTGGCACGATCGCGCCGGCGGCGAATGGGGCGAATACGTGATGCGGGAAGTGATCCCCGAAGCGGTGCGCCGCATGCACGCCGACCCACGCCGCATCGCGATCGGCGGGCTCTCGATGGGCGGGTTCGGCAGCTACGACCTGGGGCTGGCGCACCCGGGCGCGTTCTGTGCGATCGGCGGCGACTCCGCGGCGCTGTGGCGAGACGGCGGCGAAAGCGCGGCCGGAGCCTTTGACAGCGCAGAAGACTTCGAACGTAACAACGTGATGGCGGCCGCGCGCTCGGGCGGAGCCGCCTATCGAGGCACCAGCCTCTGGCTGGATGTCGGCACCGAGGATCCCTTCCGCTCCGCCGACAGCGAATTCGCAAGCCAGCTGAAGCTGGACGACCTCGACCTCGACTTCCATGTCTGGCCAGGAGGCCACGAAACGTCCTACTGGGATGCGCATTGGGCCAGTTATCTCTCGTTCTACGCCAACGCCCTCGCGCGCTGCCATCGCTAAAGGCGAACGGGCACCCAATGTTGACCACCGTCGTCGGTGGCGATCATCTTGGGCGTGCCGCCGGCCGACTCGGCGAGAGCGAACCCCCGTTGCGGCGTGGCGAACAAAAGCGACCCGACCGCACCCCGGTAGACGACCGTCCAGCTCGCGCCGCCGTTGGAGCTCTCGATCAGGTCTTGGCCGTGGGCGCCCGATTCTGCGACCAGAAGCACGCCAGCGCTCGGCGAGGCGATTGCTCCGAAGAAGCTGCCGAGGGGTCCGAGCTCGGGACCCGCCGTGAACGTTTGCCCGCCGTTGGTGGAGAGGTACAGCCAGCTCGAGCCGAGCGTGGCGCCGGGTGGGGCGGCGCTCGGAAGCGGAAACGCGAAGCCGCCCATGACACATACCGCAAACAGGTTCTGCGGCGTTGGCGCCGCAGGGACCGCAAAGCTGTTGCCCACCTGGGCGCACGGAGGCGTCCAGCTCACCCATTGCCCGCTGGCGTTCAGCCGGGCGCTGCCCGTCGTTCCGCGATCGTTGCCCTCGAGGAGCCAGCCCGCGCCACCCTCGAGGACGAATGCACCCACCAGCTGCGATCCCCCGGCAGGGAAGCCGAGGTGAGGTGAGCTCGAGATGTGCCATCTGTCGGCAACGACCGGCGAGCTCTCGACGGTGACGCCTTTGGGAATGATCGACACCATCAGGCGTGCGGTGCCGGCGGCGGACGCCAAGTCGAGAATCGCGCCTTCGCCCCCGGGCGTCAGCGTGCGCGGCGGTTGCCGCCTCCAGATCCTGCCTCCGTCATGGGTAGACCACAGCAGTGGGTGGGAGCCGAGCGCCCCGTAGATCCATCCGTCGTTGGCGTCGGCGAAGTGCACACTTAGCGGCCCTTCGTCCTCGAGTTGAGCTTGTACACCTCCGGGCGCGTGCCGGATTGCCGCGGCCAGGGACGGGGGGAACGGCCTCGAAGCCCACAAAAGCCCTGCGTCTTTGGTCTCACGCAGCGCAAAGCACGTCCCGCCCTGCGCGCACCGCACGGTACCCAGCGCCCAACCGACGCGCGCCGAGGGGAACGTCATCGACCGTGGCTCAAAGCGCGGCGAGCCGAGCGCACTTGCCCCGACCGGAATCGCGAGAGCGCCGATGACCGCCGCTGTCAGCGCCGCAGCGGAGATGCCCCGTCTTCTGGCGCGGAATGAGAGCCTCATGATCGCTGCGCCGCCCGATCCAGCACTTCCGCGAGATACGCGCGCGCCTGCTCGCGAGTCTCCACGCTCGCCGCGCGCTCCCTGCGCTGAGCGTGCTCGGACTCCGGCGAGGCCGCGAGGTCGCGCATCAGCGCCACGTATACGAAGCCGGGCTGGTTGCCCGTCAAGGGCCCGTCCTCGACGGGGGCGGCCAGCTGCGCGCGAGATGCCTCGAGCGCTGGAATCGATCCGCACCCGCTCAGAGGCCCACAGCCGGACAGCTTCGCCGGCGGCGGCGGGTCCGGCAGCCGCGCTGGGGCGTCCGTGCGCGGCGTGGACAGCGTGCCAAGGCTCGTGAGGTTGAGTGCCAATTCGTCGCGCTTCGTCAGCGACGGGATCTTGAAGATCGCCGCGAGCGTCGAGAGCACCGAGGTGTGGTCGTATAGCCGCCCGTCGAGCATGTTCGCCGGGATCAAGGGAGATACCACCACCGCCGGCACGCGCACCCCGTACTGCGTGAAGGTGAAGCCGGATTCGTTGTTTTCCGGCCACACCGGGACATCGCCGGGAGCGGGAGCTTCGCCCGGCGGCACCGCATGGGCATAAAAGCCACCGTGCTCGTCCCAGGTGACGATCAGCAGGCTGCTCTCCCACACCGGCGAGTTGCGGATCGCCTCATACGTGCACTTGATCAGCCACTCGCCGCGAGCGATGTCATCCAGCGGGTGCTGCGAGGTCCCGCAGGTGAAGTCTCCCCACCAAGCGCCGTAGCTCGGCTCGATGAACGTGTAGACCGGCTCGTAGCCCTTCTGCAGATCTTCCGCGAAGTCCGCGTAGTCCGCGAAATGACCCTCCCGCAAGTACTTCGTCATGCCCTTCAGCGCGAGCGCCAGCGGGACCGCATCCCCCTGGTAGATCCTCCACGGCAAGCCCAGCTCGTAAAGACGATCGAAGATCGTCCCATGCTGAAACCCGTAGCCAAACACCGCATACCACTCGATGTCTTTTTTACTCGGGGTGTGATCGAGCCCTCCCGATGACGCCGCGTGCAGAAACAGCCGGTTTGGCCATGTGGGCCCGGGCATCGAAGACCACCAGCCGTCGCACAGGACGAAGCGTTTCGCCAGCTCCGTCAGCACCGGGACCTGCGCGGTCGTGCAGCACCGCAGGGGATCCGACGGCGATGGCTTGCGCACCGCCCCGGGCTGCGCCATGTAGTTCGCCACATAGCCGGAGTTCGTGATCGGCGGGTAGGGCCCGCCCCGCGGATACTTGACTCCCGGTCCGCACAGCTCTTCCACCGTGTCCGTGAACTCGTGGCCCGGGTCCACCGGCATCGGGTTGATCGCCGGCGTCGCCTGGGTGTAGGTAGCTTCCCGGTACCTGTTCGAGCCCGTTGGGGTCGGGATCGTGCGTGGCTCGAGGCTCACCGCATCCGTCCCCGTGATGCCCGAGAAGCCAAGCAGGTGATCGAACGAGCGGTTCTCCAGCATCAGCACGAAGACGTGCTTGATGTTTGCGCCGCTCAGCATGCTGGTGAATCGATAGCAGCCGCGGGTGACTGCGTCAAGATTTGGACGATATGGACTACATGAACAGCCCAGTTGCCAGCCGGGCGTCCACTGGTGCGATGACGCTGGCTATCGACGCGCGTGTGCGCTCGAGCGCGTCGTTCAGCCCTTGACGGCGCTGGTACGGCGACGGCCAAGGCTCTGCTCGGCGGCCAAACACCAGTCGCGCGCCCAGGCGTTCCAGCCCACGCCGAACTCGAACGTGAGCCGGTGCAGCGGATCGTCGAACACTTCAGCGGCCTGATGTCGCTCGAGTGCGGCCAGGCGCAGCTCGTGGACGGCGCGCATTCGCCGCACCACATCGAGCTGCTCCTCGACCGGCAGCACGCCGGCGAAGCGAAGGCGCAGCAGCGCCTCGTGTCGCATTTCGAGCACCGGTTCCTCCGCGCTGGCCAGCCAGCCGTGGAGGGCCTTGCGGCCGGCTTGGGTGAGCGTATATGCGTGCCGACGCGTCCCGCCACGGAAGTCATCGCGTGAACTGACGAGCCCGGCCTGCTCGAGTCGGCGAAGCTCAGGGTAGATGCCGCCGATGCTGGCTCCCCAAAAAAGGCTGGTCGAGCGATCGATCGAGGCCTTGATGGCATAGCCGGTCGTGTGCCCCTCGGCGATCATTCCCAGGATCACGCGTCCGGTGTTGGTTAGCGTCACAGCCATGAAAAGCGGTCAGACACCATGGTCCGACAACTCCGAGGGAAAATAGCACAATCCGAGCGATCGGTCTGATCGCTCAGACTGATAGAGTGTTGAGCGACTATATCGTCGGGCGCGGTTTGAAACGACGTCGGCGGCCCGCGCTCCTGTTTGCTGAGCGCGCAGACACGGCATCCGTCGTGACCTGTGGTGACGCACGTGCCGAACCGATGGAACGGAGGAGCGATGACGCGCTACCTGCTGCGCGTATACCGAGAGACGACCTACTATCCCGACAAGCAACTGCACAGCCACAGCTTGGGGCGCTTGGAACGTCGCGCCAAGCAACTGGAACGCGAGGGCTATCGCGTCAAGCTGCTCGCCATGACGGCCCACGGACCATCGACGCCTCCGTCACGATTGCCCCGGCGGTATGACTGAATCAAGGTCGTCGTCGGAGGGGAGACCTGGTTGCGCGCGCGACGTTATACCTATCGCGACGTCCACATATCGGAGTGCGACGCGTCCGAGCGTGATCACGTCGCCATCGCACAGATCCGCCTGCTCGACGCGCTGTCCGTTGACGAACGTGCCGTTGGAACTGCGGTCGTCGAGAATCCGCTGGCCGTCCGGGCGCGGGACGAGGACCGCGTGACGACGCGAGACGGAACTGTCGTCGAGATGCAGGTCGGAGCCGATACCGCGTCCAATGTGAATGATCTCCTCATCGAGCGGGATGCGGAGCGTTTGCCAAGGTCCCTGAATCTCTATGTAGCGACCTGAGTCGATCGGTTCGACGGGCCTGCCTCCCTGGCGCACACGCTCGTCGAGGAATGCAATCGGATCGAACATCTCTGTCACCTCGCCGGCGGGAGAGAGATCCATCGGATCCACGCGGCGCGCGGTTGCACTGAAGGGGGCTGGTGTGTCGGGCATGTCGACCTCGCGAGTTGTTGGACTCTTGGGAAGTCAGGCCGTGCTGCCCCGGAATCGCTGGGACGTCACATTTATGCCCTCCTGAGCCCAGCATAGCGGCCTGAGCCCGTGGGGCGCATCACCAGTCGACGAATGCTCCGGTGGCCGTTCGGCCACCCGAGACGAGCGGCTATCGGAACGTGACCGCGGAGAAGGCCACCGAGCTGGCTTCGCCCTTCTTCTTTGGTACGAAGCCGACACGAACGTGGATCTTCAGCTTGCGGCGTGCGCGCAGCGCCATGAGACCTCCACGCGAGAGCGAGACCCTGAGCGTCGTCGTCGTGGCCTTGCCGAGACGTCGGGAGGTGGCGTTCAGGCTCCTGCCATTCGCGCTGATGCGTCCCGCGGCAAACGTCTGGACCGTGAGCACGAGCGTGTGGCGGACGACCTTGTAGCGCACGATCCTCACGCCGCAGCCGCTGACGGCGAGCTTCGTGTTCTGCTTGAGCTGCTTGCCGTTCTGGCCGGTGATGACCGTGGGCATCGAAAGGCTCTGCCCACAGAGGCTGAAGTCGTCCTTTTCCGGCACGTTGGCGGTGAGCGCGGAGTGTGGGCCGAGCGGCAGGTTCACGGTGATGCTCGTGACCGGCACGTCGGGCGTCGTCGCGAAGTTCGTCGTGGTGATCCCTTTTGTGATGTTCGTGTTGCCGACAACGGTGACGCGCACGCCGTTGGCTTCGAGAACGAGGTCGGTGTCGGGGAACGCGGCCCCGCCGTGGGAGACCAGGTAGACCGGCCCGGTCATTTTGCCCGGCAGCACCGGCGTGTTCGCCCTGGCACTGCCGACCAGCGAGCCGGCCGGGCAGCTGTATGGATTTGCGGCGAACGTCGCTTGCAAGCACGCTTTCTGCAGCGTGCTCAGCCGCGAGGGCAGCTGCAGGGGCAGCTGGATGAGCACCGACTTGATGTTCGCCTGACCCGCCGGCTGGTTGATCGTCGTTTCCAGACTCGCCCCGTTGGCTTTGGATGCCTTGCCGCTGGTGCTCGCCTTGAACGAGGGCTTGAACGCGAGCGCGCTGCAGTCAGCGACCTGGAACCGACTCGACAGGCTCTGGGTGACGGCGAACGTGGAGGTCAGCGTGTATTCGCTCGCGAGTACCCCGCAGTCGGTCGGGTTCAATAGGAAGCGCGGTCTGTTGACCGCCACGCTCAAGCCCTTCAGCCGCAGGGGGATGCCCTTGACGATCGTCGGCAGCGCGCTCGAGGCGATCACCTGCGCGGTCGTCGGGTCGACGTCGATCGTGGCACGGGTGACGACGGTGCCGAGGTTGAATGGTCCCGCCACCGCGTCCACCGGGATCGACAGCCCGTAGGGCGCGCCGTCGTAGGGACCCGTGAGGAACACTGAGCCGGAGAAGGCGTAGGGTTCGGGCCCGGCGCCAACGCTCACCGTCGCCTGTCCGATTTCGCTTGCGGAGGAGCATGTCCCAGCCTGCGCCTGCGGTTCCCCGCACGGCGTTACCGACGGGATCAAGCCGACCAATCCCGGCGGCAGGACGGTCTTCACCTGGGACAGGTACTGCTGGCCGTCTGCGCGGCCCAGATTGAACTTGTAGGAGGTGTAGGCGCCGGCGTTGGCGGATGTGTTCTGGGTGCTCTGGGTGAGCGAGAACGGCAGCGGGGAGGGACAGCCGGTCGTCGCGAACGGTGTCTGGCTCAGGACTGCTGCCAAGCCCGTGTAGGGCGCAAAGAGGGCTTCGACGTTGCCGGTTTCACACCCCAGTGGGTTGGCGAGTGGCGCCTGCGCGCCACCCTTGAGCGTCAGGAGCAGGGCACTGAACGGGAGCTGGGGATTGTTCGTGAAGGTGGCTTCGAGTCTGCCTGTGCTTGGATTCGGATTCACCGAGCCTTGCAATCGAACCGAGACACCATAAATGCTCTCGGCGTCCAGGTAGATCGTGTACGGGGGTCCGGTAATGGATCCTCCGCTGGGATTGCCTAGATATACGTTGCCGGCGAGCGAGCCGGGGGGCAGATCGGTTTCGATCGTGACGCCACCCACCCTGGAGGCCGCCGGGCAGGTGACCGGATTCGTGGTGCCAATCCCGATCTGAGCTGCCGTACAAGCTTCCAGTCCGCGCGCGGCCGAGGGATCGAGGGTCATGCCTTCGGGCAACGTCAGGTGCACGTCTTTGACGTCGGCTGTGCTGATCGCCTGCGGACCGGCGTTCTGCGGCACCTCGAGCTCCGTCGTTACGCCGTCTGGCGTGTCCGATTGAGCGGTTTCGGGGAAGGCCACGGCGGTCGGTTCGAAGGGGACTTTGTCGCAGTCTTCGACGCCGGCGGGCGTGTGAGTTTCTGTCTTCGAGATTTCCCCCGCATAGGATTCGAGTTCCAAATGCGAGGTCGTGCTGCTCGAGCACACGCTCGAAAGGGTCAGGAAGTCGCCTGCGCCCGCGTGGCCGTTGAAGTTCAGTTTGGACTTCAACACGGTGAGCGGCACTTTCATCCCACCGAGTTCGCCTTCTTTGGGGACGTTGTTGATTTCGAAGTACTCATGGTAGTCGCTGCTCCACGCGACGTGGCCTTCGAGGAAGATGTGCACGTCCACCAGAGGTTCGACACCGGTGTCGATGCCAAAGAACAGGGGCAAGCCTTCGGGCTGTTCGAGGTTGTATACCTCGCCTGGGACCGTGAGATCGTTGACGCCGTCGTAGACGGTCAATTCGGTTGTGCCGACCTGCGTGTTGGCTGCGCACGTGTTGGCGTCGAATTCTGCGCGCTTGCACTTCGGAAGCGCCTCGGGGTCAGCGGCAAGGCCCGCCGGGACGTCCACGCGAATGCGCTTGAGAGCGCCTTCGGGTTCTTCCGCCAGAAGGCCTTTTTTGTGGTTGAGTTCGAACGTCGTGACTCCCCAGGGAGTGTGGCCGGCCGCCTGGGTGAATGCTTCGGATGGCGTTTTTGCGACGCTTTCGTAGGTGCATGAGTCGAGCAGACAGGTCTCCGCTTCGAAGTTGTCTTCCGTGACGCCGAACGAGGCCTGCGCGGCGACTGCCGAGCCAGCGACGATTGCGGCTGCCAGCAGCGCCAAAAGCGAGAGGCGAATGTAGAATCTCATGTCGCGTGGAGCCTCATGCAACCGACAGGACCCTTCTGTTGGTCTTCACTGCCGTCGGGCAACGCCCGGCGGGGTGAACCTGTGCAGAGGACCTGTTCGCGAAGGCTACGCTGCAACCCTCGGGCGCATTCCCAATCTGATCTTGCGGAAGCACGCGCAACCCGTCTCGCGACCTGTATCTAGCGCGCTCTATTTGACTGTAGCGCATGTGGAGACACGGAGCGCCACCACTCGCCTGGGTCGGCCAGCGCACCGTACGCGCATCGCGCAGGTCCGCGGCCATTCCCTCGGCTGTGTCAACCTGGTCATTCGCAATGCCGCCGAGCAGACCCAGCACGTCGTGGCGAGCTACCGGCCACGCAGCTCCGTGCTGCTCTTCGCCCGCCTGCTGGGCGAGAAGTTCGCCGGGAGCCCGATCGCCGAGCACTTCCTCGCGAGCGAGTCCTGACGCAGCAACCACACGCCAGACCCCGATCGTAGGTCTGGCGCCCGACCCCAACCGCTAGGAGGAGACGATGTCCACCGCTGAGCCTGCACAACAGACGGTCAACGATGCAACCGCCCTTCGGCCGTTTCATGTGGCCGTTGCAGATGCCGAGCTCGTCGAGTTGCGCGGGCGCATACAAGCGACAAGCTGGCCAGAGCGCGAGACGGTCACGGACGATTCGCAAGGCGTACCGCTCGCCGCGCTCCAGGAGCTCGCGCACTACTGGGCGACAGATTACGACTGGCGCAACGTCGAGGCAAGGCTCAACGCCCTAACGCAGTACATGACCGAGATCGACGGGTTGGAGGTTCATTTCATCCACGTTCGCTCCGCGCACGAGGATGCGCTGCCGCTGATCGTGACGCACGGGTGGCCCGGGTCGGTGATCGAGCTGTTGAAGATCATCGATCCGCTCACAAACCCGACGGCACATGGCGCGAGCGCCTCCGACGCATTCCATGTGGTGATCCCGTCGATCCCGGGCTATGGGTTCTCTGCCAAGCCGACCACCATCGGCTGGGACCCGGGCCGCGTCGCCCGAGCGTGGGTGGAGTTGATGAAGCGCCTCGGCTACACGCGGTTTGTCGCCCAGGGCGGTGACGTGGGCGCGTTTGTGTGCGACCGCATGGGCGAACAGGCGCCCCCTGAGCTGCTGGGCATTCACTCCAACTTCCCAGCTGCGGTCCCGCCCGACGTCGCCAAGGCTCTGCAGTCCGGCGATCCGCCGCCATCCGGCCTCTCGGCGGATGAGCGGCGCGCGTATGAGCAGCTGCTCGCTCAGGCTGCGCACCGCGCCTACGCCTCGATGATGGCCACCCGCCCGCAAACGCTCTACGCGCTGCAGGACTCACCCGTCGGCCTGGCTGCGTGGATGATCGACCACGGCGACGGCTCTGGCCAGCCCGGGCTGGTGGGCAAGGTCATTCAGGGACACCCCGACGGAGACCTCACGCGCGACGACGTCCTCGACAACATCACGCTCTACTGGTTGACGAAGACGGCCGTCTCCGCGGCTCGTCTCTATTGGGAGAACAAGGTTCCCGGTTTCGTCGCCGTCGACGTTTCCGTCCCAGCTGCCGTGAGCGCCTTCCCGGACGAGCGCTATCAACCCCCACGCAGCTGGACCGAGCGTGCGTATCACAACCTCATCTACTACCACCAGCCCGACAAGGGCGGCCACTTTGCCGCCTGGGAACAGCCGCAGCTGTTCGCGCAGGAGGTTCGCGCCGGGTTCAGACCATTGCGCTAGAGACGACAGGGAGACGGCACACGGTCACCACGCGCCGTCTCCCTCAGACTCGAGTCCCTCACTTACAGAACGAGGAGGATCACATGGCTGTGGTCGCGGGTGCTTCGCATGCTCCCGCGTGGCGCGCCTACCGCGCTTGACGGCGGCTACCGCCAGCGTTCTCGCGCGTGGTTGGTAATCTGATGGTATGCGTGTTGCCATTGATGGTGTGGGGCGGCTGGTCATCCCAAAGAGGTTGCGGGACGAGCTCGGCGTGCAAGGCCCCACCGACCTGGAGCTGACGGCGGTCGACGGCAGGCTCGAGGTGACGGTCGCGGACGTGCCGGCGCGGGTCGAGGACAGAGATGGTTTCCCGGTGATCGTGGCGCACGAGGCGATGGCACCGATGAGCGTCGCGGAGGCGGCCGAGGCGGTCGAGCGCGTGCGGCGGTGATCGCGCCTGACTCGAGCGTCGTGATCGCGGCACTCGCACCATGGCACGAAGCGCACCACGCGGCGCGCGAAGCACTGCAGGCGGAGAAGGTCGGGCTGCCGGCGCATGTGGCGCTGGAGACGACCTCCGCACTGAGCCGGATGCCGCACGGACGGCGGATCGCGCCGAGCGTGGTGCTCGAGGCGCTGGAGCGCGCCTTCCCGACGCGGTGGCTGACGCTCGCTGGGGATGGGCAGCGGAAGGCTCTGCGACGGGCAGTCGATGCGGGTGTGCGCGGCGGAGCGCTTTATGACGCCCTGATCGCGGCGACGGCCGTCCGGCACGACGCTGACCTGCTGAGCGCCGACGGCCGGGCACGAGCGACCTACGACGCGATGGGAGCGCACACGAGATACCTCGACGCCTGAGGATCCGCAGACCATGAACGGCACCCAGCCGCAGCAAGGGGCGAGGTGGGCCCGCCTGCGTCGATTGCTCAGGCGGAGACGAGCTTCGGCTCAGTGCCGGGTAGCGCCTTGAAGAGTTCTCGGCGGGAGCTGATGTCGAGCTTTGCGAACAAGCACCTTCGGACAAGCGCAGTCGACTCCGGCACCAACAGCTCGGCGAGCGCCCTTGTGGGAGACAAACGCAGGAGCACGTCGGCAGGCTCCGACTGCGATCCCGGCCTCGAGGACAGCTCGCCCTTGACGGGCACTGCCGGGAGGGCAGACTTGCGTCCGCCGTTTGCCAAACCAGACGATCGCGCGGCTGGCCCGAGCGCCGGCGGCGCCCTGAATCCCAACGAAGGAGGACTCCATGAGCCCGACCAGGAGGCTCGGCACGGTTGCCGTGGCAGCGCTTCTCAGCATGGCGCTCACCGCCACGCCCGCGATAGCGCTCAACGGAATCACCCCAGCCGGCCACACAGCGAAGTTCATCAGCACAGGCGCCGCGTTCACAGCCACGTTCGGCGAAAAAGCGCCCGTCAAAATCACCGTGGGTTGCAGTAGCTCAATCACCGGAGGGACGATCCCCAACCCGCTTGCCCTGACAATGAGCATCGAAGCACCGACGTTCAACAACGGGGGTGGCTCGACAGAATGCGCCAGCAGCGCGACGGTCGAAGCCAACGAAGTCAACGGGAAATGGGCCCTCACCGAGAACGCGCTGACGCAGGGGACCATCACGATCCCGGAAGCCGGCCTGCGCGTGAACATCGGCTCCTGCTCGTGGACATACGCCCCCACGGGCGCGGCCAACCTCACGCAGGCCAACAACTGGACCAACGGAACGAGCGCGATGGCCCCCTCGCAGCTCAAACTTGCGAACGTCACCGTCTCGGCGCGCGGCACCGGGGGCTGCCCCGGCGCGCTCGTCAGCGCGACCGTCAGCTTCATCTACACGGTGATCGACCAGACGGAACCGGAAGCCCCTGTGAAGTTCACATGACGATCGGCTGAGCGGGGCCTCGCTCACGGAGGGACGCTCCACCAGCGCCGCATGGGTGCGTCGGAAACGCCGAGCAAGGCGCCCGACGCACCCATGCCCCACCACTGCTTTCTGCCGTACCGAAAAGGCACTGGGACCAGGAAATCGTGGTCTTTTGCGTCCGATTCTGGACGCACGTCGGGTGCGCGTAAGCCCGGTGTTCATGCGGTTTTCGGGCGGCATGGCGAGACCCGGATTCGAACCGGGGACACCACGATTTTCAGAGGACTCGAACGAGGACGCTAAAGCGGCTGTTTGCGGGGAGTTTCCAAAGGCACCGCCAACACGGATAGCGGCGGATTAGCGGGGATTACTGCGCCTTTGGGCCACGGGCGCGGATCTCGTGGCCCAATGGCCAGCCGGCGCGATGGGCAGCCGTTCTCAGTGCAGCAGAATCATCTACGACTGATTAGAAGTCGGCCAGGGCGTCTAGTTCTTCCGAGTCAACGGCCTGCCGAACCTGGAGCCTCCTGAAGCCGGAGCGCGCAAACTGCCGCAAGACAACGGCGAACTGCGCCGGGGAAGCGGTCGCGGGTACTCGAAGGAGCGAGGGGGGATCAAAACCAGTACCCGCGACCAAAGGAAGCCCCTGCTGGTGCTGGGCCGACGGCATCGGCTCTCGTCCACCGGATCGAAGAACGCTGGGGACCTGACGGGCCATTCCGGCTGCATGATGGCCACACCGGGGCAACTCGTCGCTCCCCTGCGAAGCACGACGGGGGTAGTTCCGCTCGGCAGCTCGCGGCCGGGAGGTTCGTGGGCGGCTCGCTCAGGTTAAAGATGTCGTCGGCAACAACAGATATGACGAATGCTTGACATATCTGTTGCGGTCCGCTACATTGTGGGCATGTTCGGAGCGCAACCTAAAGGAGACGAGCCCATGACCCCTACCACCAAGCGCCACCTGTCGGCTGCCGAAACCGCCGCCCTCGTGCGCAAGGCCGTCAAGGCCGCTCATCCGGGCGTCAAGTTCAGCGTGCGCAGCAAGACCTACGCGGGCGGCGCCAGCGTAGACGTGAGCTGGACAGACGGCCCCACGGCCTCAGAAGTCGAAGCGACCGCCAAGCTCTACCAGGGCGCCACGTTCGACGGCATGACCGACGTCAGGCACTACCACGACTCGCTCCTGAGCACCGACGGCGGCGCAGAAGTCGTCCGCTATGGCGCCGACTTCGTGTTCTGCCAGAGAAGCCTGTCCCCCGAGTTCATGGCCGAGCTCGAGAACGAGCTAGCCGCGTTCACAGGCGAACCATACGACCCATGCCGCTTCTATCACGCAACCGCGCTCTCCACACCCGGCAGCGACGAGCCGGCGAAGCTCTGCCGAAGCCAAGAAAAGGCCTGGGGCAGCGACCTCGTCCACCGCCTCGGATGGAGCCGGCCACAGCCAAGCACACAGGCACGCCGCCTATCATCGAGCACCCCCACCAGCACGGAGCCGCAGCGATGAGCGCCAACCTGCAGACCCACACCCTCTGCGACGGCCCGCGCGCCACGACCACCTACACCCGGACCGACCTCGGTATCGACACGGCGATCATCACCCGTAACCCAGACGGGCGATGGAGCGCACAACTCCTCTACGGCCCCGACCCCGACGAACACACCACCGAGACAGTGGACCTCGAAGCGACCGCCGACCGGCTCGCAACCCGCCACTCCCTGAGCTTCTAGCCAATGGCCCCAACCCCGATCGAAGAGAGCCTCGCCGAGCTCAACTCGCTCAAGCAGCGACGGCAACAGCTCGACACCGAAACCGCCGCCCTCGAGCGCGACCTAGCAGCCGCGATCGAGCGCGCCCGCGCCGCCCGCCTCTCCATGCGCGAGATCGCCCAACACGCAGGCGTCGAACGCACAACGCTCTACAGCCACCTGAAGCGCGCCAAACAGCAACGCACGCCCACCCAAGACAACTCAGCCACACAATCCTGACCCCTCACGGCTGGCGCCGCGTCTTGCGCGGACGGTCATGGCGGGGGGGCCGACTCGTCCCTCTGTGCAAACCAGGATGATCGAGGTCTTCTCGCGGCGGTGATCTGGTCCAGCGGCCCCAGCGGAGCGCGGTCCGGATGTTCTGACCCAGCGGGGGCTGGATCGAAACCAGCACCTGCGACCGACGTCAGGGGCCGGTCGCGGGTAATCGAAGTAGCGGGGGCGGGATTCGAACCAGTACCCGCGACCAAAGGAAGCCCCACTAGTGCTGGGCCAAGCATATCATCGGCTCTCACCCACCGGATCGAAGAACGCTGGGACCTGACGGCCCGACGGGCCATTCCGGCTGTGTGACGCCGCGATTGTGAGCTTGCCAAGCGAGCACGAACGTTCTAGTCGTCGGAGGCTGCGGTGCCTCGTGGCCGATCTGCGAGATCTGCCCAGGCTACGGGGCGCGTCCTGCCACCTCGGGCGTTTAGTCCGCCCACGCGTTGGTTGGCAGCCTGCCGGGTCTGTCTTTCCAGTGCCACGGGTGGTCATGGTTGCGGTGGTCTCCTTCGGGGTCGGGACTTACGCCCGAGCCGCGCGACCGGGCTACAGGTCGATGTCGAGCCACAGCACGGTCGTTTGCGCGGCCTGGCGGACTCGCAGCTCGCCGACGTAGGGGTCGTCTTCAGCGGCTTCGAAGTGGCGCCGCGAGAACTGGACGAATGAACTCCCGTCTACGTGAAGGGTGAGCAGCCAGTCTTCGGCGTGAGGGCTTCGGTCCTCCTCGTACCCGCTGACGGTGCCGACGCTTGTGATCGGTGTGAGCTGTGCCGGCCCGCGACCGCTGTCCGTGGTCACCAGCACTTCCCGGTCCACGGTGGCCTTCAGCGCGGTTGTGAGTTCGCCGAACGAGAGCGACCGCCGCGCCGGGGATGGAAGAGCCGGGCGGGCGGGCTCAAGGAGCGCGTCGGCTAACGCCCACAGTTCTTCGGAGCACCGGCTCAGAGCGAGCCCATCGAGCCGCCGCATTCGCGCATCCACGCGACGCTGGCGGTGGCGGTGCTCGCTGACGCGGCGCCTCCCTGACGCGGTTGGATACCAGCGTTTCGGGCTGTCACCCTCGGCCGTGACCCTGCCGCCGACCCGAAGGGTAGCGCAGGACCGCGCCGTTGGCACCGGGGAGCTCTGAGACGCGCGAGCCGGGGCGTTCGACTACTGCGGCGAGCGCGGCGTCGTAGTCGTAGCTCATCGGCTTACAACCCCATCCGCGGGTCGATACGGAACGCCTCTGCGAACCGGCCCTGGAAGAGCAATTGCCTCGCGCGGTGGCGCCGGTCGTCGCGATTGTCGCCGACGCCGGCACATGCGATCGTCACATATTCCTCCGCGAGCACGGGCGGATGCGAGGAGGTCATCGGCATCGTGGCGTTCCCGGTCTGACCGTTGGGACGCCCCCAGCCTCGCGTCGGATCGACACGGCTCGGAAGCGCTTTGAGGAATACTCGGCGGGCGAGGGGTGTGCGGAAGCAATGGTGGCGCGCGGCGTACAGCCAGTGGCCGGCGAGCCACGCGATGGTGCCGAGGACTGCCGCCAGCGCCGTCGTCGGCGAGCCGGTCGTCGCCGTACACACCAGGCCACCAAGAGCAAGGAAGGCGCCAGCGGAGCGGAGCACCCACCCGCCGACCACCCATGCGGCGAGCGCTGCGAGGATCGCGGTCGCACCGAGACTGAGGAGGCCAGTCATCGCAGCTCAGCGGCGCTTTCTCGGATGGGCATCATCGGCATGGTCAACACGTCTAGCTCGACCCTTCGGAAAGCTCAAGTCCGGCTTGCGGATCGGTCGGCCGGGCGCTCGGCGTGTCCGTGCTGAAGGCGATCCCCTCCTGGATGACCCGGCCCGTCTCGGCTTCCTTGATGCGCCACACCTCGTGGCCGTCTGCGTCGCGGTATAGCTCGCCGACGCATAGCTCGGCGATCTCCTCGCTGGTGGTGGTGTCGGTGGATGTCATTCGCCTGGCTCCTTTCGTGTGCCGCCCCGCGCCGTTACGGGGGGCGGCTTCCGGTGGCGGGACACACGTTTAGCTCGACCCGACCAACGAAGTCAAGTTCTGCTCAGCGGAACGGGAAGCGGGTCGCGGGCGGCGCCGCGATCACGGCTGGCTGAGGCTCGCCGCGACGTGCTGCGCAAGCTCGCCATCGCTCTGTCCGTCAGCGCAGATACGCTCGTTTTCGATGCCGAGCGAAACCCCGATGAGGAGCTACGCCTTCAACTAGATGAGTAGTGCCATGGTTTCAGGCGGTGTAGTTGGCGAGGGATCGGCTGGGGCGGCCGAGGTGGTGGTTGAGTGCGATGCTGGCGGCGAGTGCCGCGAAGCGGCTGGCCAGGCGGACTCGGAGGTTCTCCAGGGTGCGGGCTCCGTGGCGCTCGAGCGTGAGGATGTCCTTGCAGGTCCAGAAGATCGACTCGATGCGTTGGCGTATCGGCGCGAGGTGCGGGCCGTGTCCGGGCT
>Ga0302314_10002632_pt1 | contig 33265 bp, 36 predicted proteins | sample III_Palsa_N2_3_FD_200533 | JGI IMG/M metagenome (GOLD analysis project Ga0302314, IMG submission 200533) | Peat permafrost microbial communities from Stordalen Mire near Abisko, Sweden - III_Palsa_N2_3 | ecosystem: Environmental > Terrestrial > Soil > Palsa > Peat permafrost | place: Sweden...
CGCTCGGCTCAGCCACCACACCCGTCGGACGCCCACGGGGCGGCTGGCGGGGCCGAAGGTCCCCCGAAGGGGGCCTTCGGCGATAGCTTGCTCGCGGCAAGGGGCCGCGGGCTTGTGGTGCCTCGACCCCGCTCAGAGGGGAAATTCGAACTGCTCGCCGGTGGTCTCGATGTGGTGGTCGAGCAGCCTGTCGATGACGAAGACCAATGCCTTCGCATCGTCGTGCAGCGTGATGCACGGACCGTTCTTGGCCCGGCGCACGGACCAGACGCCCTTGGTGTCCAGTTCCGCGCTCTCCAGCTGCCGCGCGTCGAGCAGCACCTGCATCAGGTTCTCGATCGAGGGCTGGATAGCGACGGAAGGGGACATGGCGTGCATTCCTCGGCTGGACATGGCGCAGGCTCCTCAGATTTGGATGTGATTGTGTGCGTGCAACGAAGGCCGGACTGGCTAAGCCGGCTTCCTCGTCGGGCATTTCAGCGGGTTCGGCGACGGTGCCGACGGAGTGCTTCGCCTCTAAGCGGCCGGAGTCACGGTTTGCGCTCTCAGCGCGCAGGATCGCGAGGAGTGGAGGGAAGTCGCTGTTGGTGATCGGGTGCCCGGCTCGGCGAATCGCAGGGGCGATGACTCGGCGGGTGACTTTCCCGCCAGCCTGAGCAGCTGCCTGTCTGCCGATCTCCAGGAGTTGTTCTCGCCGGGCGAGTTCGTCCATCGCCTCCGCCTGGCTCGCCGGTTCGTCGGTCGCAGTAGGTAGCACCTCACGCAGACTCGAGTCCCGGGACCGAAGCGCGGCGGCTCGATCGCGTGGCACTGCCTCCGGACCCACGGCAGCCGGGCGGTCGGGGCCGGCCGGACCAACAGCACGCTCCGGACCAACAGCGGTCCCCGGACCAGCCGGACCAACACCGTCCTCCGGACCAGCACCGTCCTCCGGACCAGCCGGCTCCCGACCAACGGCAAGTACCCGATCAATCTCGTGCACCAGACCAACAACGGCCTGCGGAGCAGTAGCGGTGTCCGGACCAACGGCAGATGCCCGATCGACCTTGTGCGCCAGGCCACCAGTTGGCGCTACTTCTCTTCGCTCGATCCTGTCGAGGGTTTCGGTGAACTTGCGGCGGTATGCGGGGGCGGCCTCGGCTAGCAGGATCAGCAGCAGCGGCGGGATGGTGTGCAGCCCAATCGAGGCGATATTCGCCGAGGTGACGGAGGACCAGGTATTGAGCACCAGTGTTGACACCCCGGCGTACCAGCGGAGCCGGGTTGCCCACGTCCCGGCGTCGAGCTGGTGGCGGGAGAGGAAAGCGTCGCCGACTATGGAGGCCACCAGGGCGATGTCGACGGCGGGGGCCAGAAACCAAGCGATCGGGTCCTGGACCTCGTGGAGCAAGGCGAAGGTGTGGATGTTCCCGAGGGAGAATGCCATGGTCAGTGACGCGACGGCGGCCAGGGCGCCATCCATGAACCAGGCGGCTCGGCGGATGCTGCGCACCTTGCGGCTGGCCTCGCGGTCCTGCACGTCGCGCACGGCGTTACGGGCTTCCCAGATGCTGAGCTGGAACGGACTCGCGCCGCCGGCCTCCAGCTCCAAGCGCTCGACCTCACGCTGAGCTTTGATCAACTTCTTCGCGCTCACCTTGCCTCCTCGCGCAGGGCACCGAGCTTGTGGAGGACGGGATCAGTCAGGGCCAGCAGCCTGATTAGGCCGGAGCGGTGGGGACGGGCACCGCCCTGTGGCTTCTTCCTCACAGCGACTCGCCTCTCTCAATCGCATGGACGGCGATGCCCGATTGCTGTAGTGCGTCGTGGGAGAGGGCTCGGCCCGTGATTGCGCGGGCCGTGATCGAGGTGAGGTTCGTCAGCGCGACTCGGCAGCCCTGGATCATGCGGAGACCCGGCGAACCAACCGGCGTGGCGTGTTGGCGTCCGCGAGTTCGAGCAGAGCAGCGAGTCGGGCGTCCCGGGCGTCGTCGGCTTCAGGACTGCCCTCGTCCCTCCGAGTTGCTGCCTTGCGCGTGTTCACGCCGCGGCGAGTCCTGATCTTCAATGCGCTGCCAAGCATCTGCCAGGGCATGTCCGTCGCTTTTGCGTAGTCGCAGAGCAATTCCTCTTCGGCAGCGCTCAGGTCGGCGTCCTCGCCGCGGACAGCGAGGAGTACTAGGTGATAGTCCAATCGGGCTGGCGTCTGCGCTTTGGCCTTGGCCCTCTGGGCGCGGCGGTGGAGGTGCCGCCGTTCCTTTTCGGTGAGGCCGCCGCGGATACCATCGGTGAGGTCATCGCGGGTAGCTGCCTCCAGGCACTCTGCGGTCACCGGACAGGTGCCGCAGAGACGCAAGGCCATGGACTCTCGTCGGCATTGGCGCGGCTTCGGGAACCAGACGTCCGGGTCCGGGGCGTTGCGGCAGACGGCGTGGACCTGCCATTCGTACTGGTCGTAGAGGATGGGGCTGATGCTTTCGGGCATGTGGATGTCTCCGTGCGCGAGGGCTGGGGGGCATGGGCGTGCCCAGCCACAGGGCGTGCGAGGGAACGGCGAGCTATAGACGGGCCAGAGCATCGGCCTGCGCCTGGGGAGCCTTGGCCCAGCGCCAGACTGTCTAGGCCCGCTACGGGGGAATGAGCTACCGCGCCTTCAACCGCGAGGGCTGGCGGGAGGCGGGAGAACTTCAGCGACGTTGGGCAGCGGCCTGCCCTGCCGGTGCATCTCTAGAAGTGCCGCCTGGGCTCCTGCGCCCGTGCCACTGAGCGATTCGGGAGCCAGAGTGCAGCGAGACCGCCGGAGGCCTGGGCGTGATCTTGGATGATCACTGCGGCCCCGAAATCCGGATCGAAAGTGTCGAACAAGCGGGCCTCGGTGACTGGCGGCCAGGGCAAGCTTCTCGCGGTCATGGGGGGCGCCTCGACGCCGAGGTGGACGGAGCGCGGGAGACGCGTCACCGGGAGGACTTCGGATGTCGAGCGGAAGATCCGTACCGCCCACTGGGGACGCCCCCCGGCGAGTGCCGATGCCATCGCGGCCCGCGCAGGCATGGGGGCCGGAGGAAGGACGGTCTGGCTGCTCATTCGCAGCAGACCGGGCTCTTGGGGCTGGTCGGCGCCGTGGGGGCGTGCAGGGCTGTTCGTTCTCATGGGACACTCCTGTTGCAAGAAGCGCGCCGGCTGCGTCCGCCAAGAAGCCGACCGGCTCGCTCAGTGTGGATTCACGCGGTGCCTGAGGGCTGCAACCCTCGGGCACCGCTGTCCTTCTACTGGCCTTGACCTGCGCTTTTGTGGATGCCCTCCTCGCCCTGAGCTCAAGTTCGCGCAGCGAGGACCAGAGCACCCCCCTTCCGGTGGGTCACTTTAGTAACCTCGTGCAAGAAGGAAAGTACACCAGAGAACCCCCATGTGGGGCAATAAAGTGACCTGAACTTGTCGTTACCCCGGACGGAACGGCACTAAAGTAGCCATGACAAGGCTTCAAAGGCAGGCGGAGGGCAACAGGGTGGGCGACCAGGACGGCACGGAGGACGGCGTCAGCGACGTCCGGGCGGTGGCGGTGTTCCGCTATCTCCTAGAGCACGTGCACCCCAAGGGTCGCGGGCCGTACCTGCTGACGGAAGTCGCCAAAGGGGCCGACATCAGCGTGAGCGCCCTGAAGGCCCTGAAGGCGGGGCGGAAGGACAATCCAACCGTCTCCACTCTCGAGGCGATCGCTCGCCACTTCGAGGTCCCCATGGAGGTCTGGGTCAGCGACAAGGGGCCCGAGTGGGCCATCGCCAACCACGAACTGCAGCAGGCGGAAGTCGATGCCGACGTGATGAAACTGGCCCTGCGAGCGGAGGGTCTGGACGCCGACGGCCTGCGCTACATTGCCAAATCGATCGACCTGGCCCGCCAGGCGCAGGGCCTCGGCCCCGCCCGAACAGGCCTGGACCTCAACAACTGACCCATATTCAGGAAATTTGCCCCGGCCGGAGAAATCCGACATGCCGGGGCATTTTTTTTGAGTGATCCACATCACAAAATGAGATTCGGGGGACTACAGAGAGCATCTACTTACCGGTAGCACACATCGGACATCCGCCCACCGGGCCCCGGAATATGGCCGTCCGTTTGTTTTTGATCTTGCGATGCTTGATTACCTAAAGTGATTGGTTGAGAGCCAAGCAAGGAGATCTGAGCTGGACTTGAGGAAATCCACCGTCTCAGCATGCGGAACCCGGCGACCATGCTCCCGATCCGTGCAACGATCCCCTAAATCGCTGAGGCTCTGACCAGGGGATATCCCGCTTTTGCGCCCAGCGTCCTGCTTCTTGCTGCGCGTCTCAGGGGGTGTTGTCGTTGGTGACCCAGGGTGGTTTGCACGAGCGGTGCCTTGACCTTCTGGAGCCGCTTCAGCTGCCGCACCGATTCGGGACTGGGCAGCTGTGCGCGGCCGTAGCGAAATTGCGCGGAAGACCGTTGCACCTCGAACCGATGGAGCCTGCTCCACCCGGGGTCGTTGTCCACGGAATGCTTCACGAGTACAGCGACAAAGACGTCATCCTCTACGAACCGGCGACCTCGCAGCTCCACCAGCTGCACTCCATCGCCCATGAGATTGCCCACGCACTGTGGGACCACCCCAGTGATCCGGCCCTGCGCGCACGCGCTGAGGCCGACGCTCAGGCACAGGGCCGCGACGGCTCGCAGATCCTGCGTGTTTCCGGCCGGACGGGCTACAGCCCTCCGCATGAGTACGAGGCAGAAACCCTGGCGAGCCTCATCCGCCAGCGCATGTACCGCGACCGACTCCTGCCGCCCCCATCTCCCACCAACGCCGCTGAGCGTCTGGAGGCGGCCTTCACCCGACCCATTCGAGAACGGCGACGCAGATGATCGACGTCATTTTCACTGGCCTGCCCATCGCCATGCTCTTGGCCGCGGCCTACTGGATCCGCGGCGGACGAGCCGCCCGCACTCCCGGCGCCTGGAGCATGGTCGCCCTGATCAGCAGCTTCGCAATCAGCCTCGGTGCCTACAGCACTCTCACCCACGGCGTCCAGGAAGCCATCGCCCTCCATCTCGCACACCTGGTCAACAACGCCGCAGCACTGACCGCCAGCGTCTCGGCCCTGTCATTCCTTCTCATCCTCACCATCGAGGAACTCAAGGACCGCCGACGGACCATGCGCCCCCGGCTCATCGCCCTGGGGATAGTCCTGCTGACGATGGTCGTCTGCTTCTTCGCTACCGCTCCGGCCGACCGCTTCGCACCGGACGAAGGCAATTACCACAACGAACCCCTCACTATGGCCGTGTACGCCATCACCTACGGGCTCTACCTCAGCTTCGCCCTGGCCGACTGCCTGCGGCAGACCTGGATCGGCTCGAAGAAGACCCCTCGCCGGGCCACGCGGATCGGTATGCGCCTGACCGGGGCCGGCTTCCTCTTCGCCATGGCCTACTCCCTGTACAAGGTGTACGACGCCGCAGCGACGTTCACCCAGCACGGCGGCACCGTCCACAATGCCCGCTGCACCAGCGCCATCACCCCCGTCGGATGCGCCTTCGGCGTCACTGTCCCGGCCCTGGCCATGCTGTTCGTCGTCGTCGGCCTGACCATGCCTGTCATCGCTTGGACCATCACCCAGATCCGCCGCCGGCGCTGGGAACGCAAGACGCTGAACGACCTCGCCCCCATGTGGGAAGCGATCATCGCGGCGGTACCCGGCGTGGTCCTCGAAGTCGACGAGACCGAGCCGGAATCGGCGGCCAGCGACTTCCTGCTGCACCGGCGCGTGATCGAGATCGCCGACGGAGTGTGGAGCACACGCTTCTACCGTTCCCGCCCCGTCCAGGACCTGGCCATCGCCCAGGTCGGCGCCACAGGCGCGGCGTCGGCGGACAGCCCGCAGGTCGAGGCGGCCGTCTTGGCGGACGCCCTGGCAGGAATGCAGGCCAGCCGGGACTACGAGCTGGACCCGGTACCGCTTCCTCCCGGCACCGCCGCCCGCGAGGGTGACCTGCGTGCCGAGGCCCAGTGGCTACTGTCGGTCGCAGCCAACATGAGCACATCCACTCCCCGGCCCATTCCGCCGGCCGTCACCGTCTGACCGAGAGGTCCCAGTCATGAACGAGCGCTTGGACGGGCAGAGCCCGACACAGCCGCGACCCGCCCCAGTACAGGAGATCGGCCCGCCGGGGAAGTCCTCCTTCGTCGTCACCGGCTACGCCGAGGCACGACAGGCGCTGCTGGCAAACGAGCTGTCGAAGAACACCACAGCCTTCTTCGGCGGCGGCCCGTCCAAGCGCGACGTGCACCCGGCCATCTCCCAGTCGATGCTGGCCACCGATCCACCCGACCATGGCCGCCTTCGGCGTCTGGTCGCCGGCGCGTTCAGCACCGGCACCGTGTCCGGCCTCCGGCCATGGATCGCGGACCTTACCGACCAACTGCTGGACCAGCTGGATCCCGGTTCGACGGTGGACCTCGTCCGCTCGCTGGCCGTACCACTGCCGGTGGCCGTGATCAGCGAACTGCTCGACGTACCCGTCTCCGACCGCCCAAATCTCGCAGGCGTATCTGCTCGACTGTTCGCCGCCGGCCGCGCGGCCGACGCCGATGCCGCCAGTCACGAACTGGCGCGCTATATGAACGACCTTGTCAACGACCGTCGAGCGCGCCCAGGCGACGACCTGGTCAGCCGACTCATCGCGGCACGCGATGGCCACGGCGAGCCGCTGAGTCACTTCGAGCTGACGTCCCTGGCCGCCCTGCTCTTGGTCGCCGGGCACGAGACGACCACACACGCCATCGGCAACGCGGTCCTGGAATTGCTCCAGGCACCCGACGCCCTCGCACACCTGAGCAGCAACCCGGACGCCATCGCTCCCGCCATCAACGAGCTGCTGCGCCTGGCCTCCCCAGTCGCCGTCACCACGTTCCGCTGGTCGACCGCTCCCGTCCGCCTGTCCGGCCAAGAGATCCCTGCCGGACGCCCGGTCCTCGTCGCGCTCGGCCAGGCCAACCGCGACCGCGGCACCTTCCCAGATCCGGACCGGCTAGACCTTGAGCGGGACAATGCGAGCGCTCAGATCGCCTTCGGGCACGGCATCCACCGCTGCCTCGGCGCGCCCCTAGCCGTGGCCGAGCTAGAGATCGTGCTGCGCGCTCTGCTCACCCGCTTCCCGAAGCTGCGGTTGGCTGTCGCACCGGACCAGCTCCAGTGGCAGGAGACACGGCTGGTCAGGGGCCTGGTCGCGCTCCCTGTTGAGTTGTAGCGACGGCGAACCGGTCGGGCGTGCCATCTCGAAGAGGCGCCCGGCCGCGCCGGTGTTCCCGGCTCAGGCGAGGGCGGGCTGCATCAGGCCGCGCAGCGAGGCCCGCACCAGCGCCGCTCCCCGCGCGGCGATCTCCGTCCGAGGATCCGGCAGGCCCGCAACTGGCCGGGCTGCGTCGCCGCAGGGGCGGCAAAGTCCCTGATCACGCACCGGTCGGCCACACTCGTCGCACTCCGGCCACACGCGGGCACCAGCGGCCCCCTGCGGGTGGACCGAAGGAACCGGGGGCATCTTGCGCTCCAACCGCGTCCTGACCAGGGACAACGCCGCGTGTATGCGGGGCGGAAGTCCCGGCAGCAGAGCCTGGGCCATGTCCGCCTCGCCCGCCCCGCGCTCCAGCCACTGGGCGACCAACGGCGCCGCCTCCAGCGCCTCACGCTGCCCCAGCCGCAGCCTCGGCTCTCGCCGAGTCACACGAATCAGCACGTCAGCGGCCTCCTGCAGCCTGGCACCGGGGATGACTTCCCCTCTTGCCCTCCCCACGGTGATCGGGTCGTCCTCTCCCGCTACTGCGGCAGCCAGAGCCGCGTCCTCACCTCGGGGAGGGAGGGGAGATTCTTTCACCAGGTCCTTTACGGGGTTGGTGCCCGAGTCCCCGATGGTCGACTCACCGGAGACCGGACGGGGGAGACTCGGCGTGACCTGCGGCGTATCCCAGACATGGGCCTCGCTGATCCAGGTGCCGTCCGCCTGTTGGACCCGGTCGACCCTGTAGTAACCGGCGTCGGTCAGCTCGCGCAGGGCCCGGCCGACGGCCATCCGCCCCTGCGGGCTGCTGTCGGCCATCCGCTTGCCGTCCTCCTGCCACCCGTCGGGACGGGAGAGAAGGTCGGCGAGAACACCGCGGGCGGTGTAGGTCAGGCGCCGATCCTGGAGGAGGGCGTTGGGCAGGACGGTGAACCCGCGCGCGTGCGCGCTACGATGAATCCGCATGGGGAGTTTGCGCTCCTTATGCCGGACCCCGGGGTGTTAGCGCACCGCCGGGGTCACCTGTTGAGTTGTGGACCACGGAACCTAGCACACAAAATCGGCCCATCTCCGCCTCTGTGAGAGACCTACATCACAGGGCGAGTGTCCGGTCTCACCGAAGGCTGACCGATCTCACCGAAGGCTCTCGTTCGCGAGTTGGTCTCATCGATTGCTGACCGCTTGTGGCTCAGGTGTCCGGTCTCACCGGACCTGGTGGTGTCTCACCTGTCTCAAACGGGAGCCGGCTGTTTCTGGGCGTGTGCGGCTGACCGTGCCCGATTTTCACCTTTCGGGGTGGATTGATTCTCATCTGATCTGGCTCGTCTCATCCGACCCGTGCGGCCTTCGCTACCTGTGATCTGGTTGCGGCATGATTTAGCGATGTGGACCGATCTGGTCGCCGCCCTTCCGGTGGTGGAGACCCTGCACCCGCCCGCATCTGAAGCTGCACTTCGCGATGCTGCGGAAGCTCTTGGGCATCCCCTGCCCGAGGAACTCGTGGCACTGCTCAGAGAGAGCGACGGCGTCGAGGGCGAGTACGGGATGGGGCTGATCTGGCCCGTCGAACGCATCGTCGCCGACAACCGGATCCTTCGCGACGACCCTGCACTGAAGCGGCTCTACATGCCCTTCGACCCCCCTGTTGTTCTTCGCCGACGCGGGCAACGGCGATCAGTTCGCGCTTGTCCCGATGACCACACGCCCCGAAGTATTCGCATGGAGCCACGAGGACGACAGCCGAACCTGGGTGGCACCTGGGCTTGCGAAGTACCTCGACTGGTGGCTGACCGGAAAGATCGTTCTGTAGGCGGGGCAGCGCTTCTCCTGCGGCACCTGGGCCGCCCTCGGGGCCATCCAGCTCATCTCTGCGCATACCGAAGTTGCCAGGCTCGGTGAGAACCCCGCCGGCGGCGTCTCAGCCGAGCTGACGCACCTCAGAGCCCACACAGTCCGCCATGATCGATGGGACAACTGATCCCTCCCGATTCTGTCCCCGACCTCAAGGCGGCGGGTCCGCCACCCCCGTCCCACCCAGATCTGACACATTGCTGGTCAGGGCACACCTGGAGGACAAGCTCGATGAGATGATGGGACTCTTTCAGAGACGGGACGTGAAGGCCCATGCCCCGTCCGGGAGTGACGTTGTCCGTTGACAGCGAAGTCAGTCGAGACGGTTCCTGGACAGCGAACCAAGTCGTCCCTGGTCAGCGCGACGACCTGATGGGTCGCGCTGCTCTCGCCATTGACAGTGAAGGTAGTCGCCGCAGGTCAGGGGCTCGACTCCGCCTAACTTCGTTGTCCAAGGACAGACGTGCTGGTCCTGGAGGCGGCGCAGTTCTCCCAGGGTGTCCTGTGACAGTCGATCTTCCTCTCTGCCACTGAATCTTGCTCAAGCTCGGCTTGTTGCCACTACGGTTTACTCGATGGGGGTGAGGTGACCGGGTGAGCACTGCGGGTGCGTTAGAGCATGACGCCGCCGGAGGCGGGTTCACGCTCCGGTTCGTCGGTGCTGGAGGCCACGAGCGGACTGTTCCGTTGGGTCAGTGCCATGGGCTGGCATGGGAGGAGGCAACTCCGGTACGGACGTTCCGCTGGTCGCGCGGACTCGGGCACTTCCCGGGCTGGTGGTGGGCCGCGACGACTGGACGCCATGTGGGGTTCGAGTCGTGGCTGGAACAGGACCGGCTGATCCTGATGGACTTCGATCCGCAGGTCGTGGGGATCGCTTCGCAGCCGTTCTGGCTGCACTGGCATGACGGGAAAGAGAAGCGGCGCCATGCCCCGGACTACTTCGTGCGGCTCGCCGACGGCCGTGCCCGCGTGGTCGACGTCCGGGCCGAAGAGCAGGTGGACGAGCGGACCGCCGAGGCGTTCGCGGCCACCAAGTGGGCCTGTTCGGCGGTCGGCTGGGAGTTTGAGCACGTGGGTGTCCCTGATCCCGGGCTGATGGCGAACCTGCGGTGGCTGGCCCGCTACCGGCATACGCGCTGCGCCGGCAGACCGGAGACCGTAGTCCGGCTGCTGGAGATATTCGCAGCGCCGACGCCGTTGCTGGAGGGAGCCGAGGGCGTCGGGGATCAGCTGGCGGTGCTGCCCGCCCTGTTTCACCTGATGTGGCGACAGGAACTGGTGGCCGATCTCGTGCGCGAACGGCTCGGCCCCGCCACGCTGGTGCGGTCCGCCGGTTCAAAGGGGGGTGCGTGGTGAACGCGGGGCGTCGGCCTGTCGGGGTGTCGATCGGTGATCGAGTACGCGTGGCCGGCGTGCTGCACACGGTGATCGCGGTGTCCGGCACGGCCGTGCGCCTGGCGGACACGGACGGCGTTGTCACCGACATCGGCCTGATCGAGTTGTCGGCGGCCGAGGATTTCGAGGTGGTGCGCGCGTCGTCGCGGGCACCGGTTCCGCCGGCGACGCCGTTGGAGGGGCTGCCGCAGGCGGCTGTGGCGGAGGCGTTGTGGTGGGAAGCGCACATCGTGGAGGTGTTGCGCGGGGTTCCGCCGCAGGCGCCTGCGGGCACGAGGCCGAAGCCGGAGTACGACCCGGCCGTGGTCTCGCTGACCCGCCGCGAGCAGGCCAAGGCAGCGGAGCTGACCGCTGCGGGGCGGCCGGTGACGGCGAGCGCGATCACCAAGCGCCGCCGCCGGTATGAGGCCCGCGGAGTGGTCGCGATGGCCGACCGCCGGTCCGGCAAGCCCGCCAGCGCGCACGGCCGGGTCGACCCGCTGGTGGTGGAGGCGATGCAGAAGGCGATCGCCGAGGCCGCGCAGGGTTCCACGCGGACGGCGACCTACCTGTTCTGGCGGGCCGGTCAGATCCTGGAGGCCGATCACGGCCGGGGTGTGGTGGAGTTGCCCTCGCAGCGCAGTCTCTACCGGCTGCTGGAGAAGTTGTCGGCGGGCAGGCACACGACCGGATCGGCCCGCACCCGCCGATCGCTGGCGGACCGGCCCGACGGGCCGTTCGGCGAGAGAAGCGCGATGGCGCCGGGCGAGTTGATGCAGATGGACTCGACCCCGCTGGACGTGCTGGTCCGCCTTGACGACGGGATCTGCGCGCGAGTCGATCTGACCGGCATGATCGATGGTGACTGGTTACCTGCCCTGTCCTCGCCGGGGTTGATCTTGTAGGCCTACCTGGTTGATCATGGGGTCATGTCCGAGAGCGAGTTGCCGAGCTATGCGGAACTCGTCGGGCTGGTGCGCGAGGTGCGGGCCGAGTTGTCCCAGGTGCGTGCCGAGCAGGCTGCGGCCAGGGTCGAGATTGCGGAGTTGCGGGCGGAGAACACCGAACTGCGGGCGGAGAACACCGAACTGCGTCGGCAGTTGGGGATGAACTCGAGGAACTCCTCGAAACCGCCGTCCAGTGACGGCCTGGCCAAGCCGAAGTCGTTGCGCAAGCCCTCGGGGCGCGGCCCGGGCAAGCCCAAGGGTGCGCCGGGCGGGGCATTGCTCCAGGTCCAGGCCCCGGACCGGATCCGGGTGCACGTTCCGCTCGCGTGCACGGGCTGCGCGGGCGCGCTGGCGGACGCGCAGGTGGTGTCCGTGGAGCGGCGGCAGGTCTTCGACCTGCCCGAGATCCGACCGCAGGTCACCGAGCACCGCATCGAACACCGTCGCTGCGGATGCGGGACCACGACGGCGGCCCCCGCGCCGGCCGGGGTATCGGCCCCGGTCCAGTACGGACCGGGGGTTCGGGCGATGGCTGTGTACCTGCTCAACCGTCAGCACCTTCCCTACGCGCGGTGCGCGGAACTGCTGGCCGACTGCCTGGGCGTGAAGGTGGCCACCGGCTCGCTGCTGGCGTGGAACGAGCAGGCCGCCGACGCCGTGGCCGCGCACACCGCCACCGTCCGCGCGCAGCTGATCGACTGCGAGGTGGTCGGCTTCGACGAGACCGGGGCCCGGGTCGCGGGGCGGACCTGCTGGGTGCACACCGCCTGCACGCGCACACTCACCCTTTACTCCGTGCACGCCAAGCGCGGTGTTCTCGCGTTCGAGGCGATGGGCGTCCTGCCGAACTTCACCGAGATCGCCGTCCACGACGGCTGGAAGCCCTACAAGACCTACACAGGTGCCGCCCACGCCCTGTGCAACGCGCACCACCTGCGAGAACTGGCCGGTGCGGGGGCGTTTCCCCTTGATCGTGGACACCCTGATCATTGGATCGTGAAGATCCAGAGGACAGGAGTTCCCGTTGGGGACGTCGAAGTACACCCCTGAGTTCCGGGCCGATGCCGTCGCGCTGTACCGCGCGAGCCCGGGGCGTACGTACGCCGCGGTGGCCAAGGACCTGGGCGTCAACCACGAGACGCTGCGGGTCTGGGTGCGTGAGGCCGAGCAGGCCGCCGTGCCCGGGACCGCTGAGGCCACCGCCCTGGCGAGGGAGAACAAGCAGCTCAGGGCCCGGGTCAAGGAACTCGAGCTCGAGCGGGAGATCCTGCACCGGGCGGCCAAATATTTCGCGGGCGAGACGAACTGGTGATCCGCTTCCAGTACGTTGCCGACCACCACGACGCCTACGGCGTGAAGCGGCTGTGCACCCTCCTGGCGATCTCCCGCTCCGGTTTCTACCGCTGGCGCGAGGCCGGCCCGGCCCGCGCCGAGCGCGAGCGGGCCGACCAGGTCCTCACTGAGCGGATCGCCGAGATCCACCGGGAGTCCGACAGCACCTACGGCAGCCCCAGGATCACGGCCGAGCTGCGGGACGAGGGCCGACCGGCCAACCACAAACGCGTCGAGCGGCTGATGCGCCGGTCAGGCATCGTCGGGGTGCACCTGCGCAAGAAGGTCCGCACCACGGTTCCCGCACCCGACGCGACCCCGGTGCCGGATCTGCTCCAGCGGGACTTCAACGCCGCCGCACCGAACCGGAAGTACGTCGGCGACATAACCTACCTCCCCATCGGCGACGGACAATTCCTATACCTGGCAACGGTGTTGGACTTGCACTCCAAGCGCTTGGTGGGCTGGTCGATCGCCGACCACATGCGAACCGAACTCATCGCCGACGCCCTGCGGGCCGCCGCCGGCACGCGGGGCGGGAACCTGCGCGGAGCGATCTTCCACAGCGACAACGGAGCCCAGTACGCGTCCAGGGAGTTCGCGGCGCTCTGCGACCGGTTCGGCGTGATCCGATCGCGCGGAGCCGTCGGCACCAGCGCCGACAACGCTGCCGCGGAATCATTCAACGCCAGCATGAAACGGGAGACACTCCAGGGCGCGAAACGCTGGCCCGGAGCCCGCGCCGCCCGGCTGGCCGTCTTCCGCTGGGTCACCCGCTACAACACCCGGCGACGGCACTCCGCCCTCGGCCAACAGAGCCCGATCACCTACGAACAACGATCAAGTACGCTGACCATCGCCGCATGACAACCGGTGTCCTCGATCAAGGGGAAAGCCCCCGGTGGAAAACGCCGGCCCCGACGCCCCACAGGAGTGGGCTTCGCAACTGGCGGAGCTGCTGGTGGAAATCTGGGACACGACCAAGGACGCCCGCGCCGGGCACCCGTGGGCGGACGGGTTCGCCCCGGACGAACTGGAACGCTATGCGGACCGCTACGACACCCTCATCACCGCCGGACGCCGACTGCACCCGGCCCGCGCACCCGGGACCCGAACGAAGCGGTCGAAGACGGCGAACCTGCTGGACCGCCTGGACACCGAACGCGACCAAGTGCTCCGCTTCGCCTTCGACTGGCGGGTCCCCTTCGACAACAACCGCTCCGAGCAGGCGATTCGCATGGTGAAGGTGCAGCAGAAGATCTCGAACGGTTGGCGCACCTTCCAGGGCGCCGAGCGGTTCCTCGCCATGCGCGGCTACCTGTCCACCGCCGCCAAACAGGGCAGGAACCTCCTCGACGTCACCCGCCGACTCTTCGACGGCCGCGGAGCCTGGATCCCCACACCGACCTGACCAGGTAATCAGTCACGATCGATGTTGCGACCAGGAGCGTGACCGCGGCGGTGCTGCGGCCGACGACCAAGGCCGTGGACGCCAGCGTGTTGCTGGCCCGCACCGTCACCCCTGAACCGATGCGGCCCGGCTGGGCACAGGCACTGGCGATGTCACGCTCGGCGTTGCCGTTCCGGCGGTTGCTGGACATCGACGCGCGCATGCAGGACGCTGCCGCCCGGCCGGTCATCGTCCCCGAGACCATCGTGGTCGACCAGGGGAAGGTGTTCATCTCTCGCAACTTCCGGGCCTCCTGCAACTTCCTCGGCATCAACTTCCAGCCGGTCCACGACGCGTCGGGCTGGGAGAAGGGCCACATCGAGCGGATGCTGGGCTCGGTCGGAACGCTGTTCGCCCAGTTTGTGGCCGGTTACACCGGCTTCAACGCCGAACGCCGTGGCCGGCACGTCGAACAGCAGCCCCTGTGGTCTCTGCTGGAACTGCAGGAACTCCTGGACGAGTGGATCGTGCTCTGGCAGACCCGGCCCCACGACGGGCTGCGCGACCCCCTGCACCCGGGTCGGGTGTTCAGCCCGAACGAGAAGTACGCCGCCCTCGTCGAGACGGCCGGCTACGTCCCGGTCGCACTGTCGGCCGATGACTACATCGAACTGCTGCCCGCGACCTGGCGGGCGATCAACGCCTACGGCGTGAAGATCAAACACCGGACCTACGACGACCAGGCCCTGAACCCGCTGCGGCAGCAGCGGTCGGGCATCAAGGACCGCAAGGATCTGTGGGAGATCCACTACGACCCCTACGACGTGTCCCGCATCTGGGTCCGTGACCACCGCAAGGGCGGCTGGATCACCCTCTTCTGGAAGCAACTGCACCGCATTGCCACCCCGTTCGGCGAACTGGCCTGGGACCACACCCGCCGCACCCTGCCCGGAGCGAGCGAGGAGGAGCTCGCCGATGCCGCCGCCGATCTGCTGCGACGCGCCAGTCAAGGGCCCGCTGACGCTGGTGGCAGGGGCAGCACAGCCGGACTCAGCCGCCGGGACCGGCGTGTCGCCGCCCGCACCAAGTCCAGTCCGCCCTCCACCCGAATCACGCCCGAGACTGCAGCAGCCGACCGCGTTGCCGACAGCGAAGCGGACCAGGCCGACGACACGCCCGAGGAGAACGTCGCCAAGGTGATTCCGATGCCGATCTTCGACCCGTTCACCGAAGCGGACAAGCGATGGTGAGCCGGGAGGCCGGCCCGGGACAGGACGGGGATCCCACGGACGGATACGGGCATCTGCAACTGACCACCCTGCCGGGCTGGCGCGGGTTCGTCACCGAGATACCCGCAGTTCCGCAGCTGCTGCCCGAGGCCATCTGGACAGGGCTGGCAGACGACAGACGAGCCTTCTACGACGACGAGCGCATCGACCACCACTCTCGGTTGCTGGTGGTCCAGACTCCCACGATCCGCCAGGTCATCACCTCGGGCCGCCGCCTGATCCAGATGAACAAGAACGCCCACTACGGGCGCTGCGGCCTGATGGTGTCCGGCCCCGCGAGGACCGGCAAGACCACCGCGCTCACCCAGCTCGGCAAGACGGTCGAGGTGATCCACCGACGCCGTCACCCGAACTCCTCCAGCGACATCCCGGTCATCTACATCACCGTCCCACCCGCCGCCACCCCCAAGATGATCGCGATGGAGTTCGCCCGGTTCTTCGACCTGCCGATCTCCACCAGGAGCAACATCACCGACATCGCCGACGCTGTCTGCGGCGTCAGCACGGACGCCCGCGTGACCCTCGTTGAAGTCGACGAACTCCACAATCTCAATACCTCCACACGTGCCGGCGCCGAAGCCTCCGACACCCTGAAGTACTTCTCCGAACGCATCCCGGCCACCTTCGTCTACGCCGGAATCAGCCTGGAACGCACCGGACTGCTCTCCGGCACCCGCGGAGAACAGATCGCCGGCCGGTTCGGCATGGTCCGCACCGGACCGTTCGGCCAGGACCAGCAGTGGACCGCGCTGATCGCTGCCCTGGAAGACAGCCTCAGGCTCCACCGCCACCGACCCGGTGACCTCACCGGACTCGACCGCTACCTGCACCAGCGCACCCACGGGATGATCGGAAGCCTGCTCTGGCTGGTTCGCGGCGCCGCCATCAACGCCGTCCTGGACGACACCGAGAGGATCACCAAGAAGGCCCTCGACGCCGTCGACGCCGACTTCACTTCGCAGTCCCCACGGCCGCCGGCCACGTGATCAGTACTCATGCTGCCCCAGGAACGAGCCGAGAAGATCCTCACCCTGCACGCGGCCGGATGGCCAGTGCAGGCCATCGCCGACCACATCGGCCACAGCCACCAGACCATTCGGGACTACATCAACGGCCGCCGGACGCCTGGGATTCGGGCCCCGCGGCCAAGCTTGCTCACCGACCCCCTCGCCAGCTACTGCCGACAGCGACTCGCCGAGGATCCGCACCTGCGGCCCAGCGTCCTGTTCAAGGAAGTGGCCGACCTCGGCTTCCCGGGGAGCCGGGCAACCTTCTACCGCGCACTGGACCGCCGCCTGCCGGTCCTGGCCGACCGCAGGAAACCCAACTCGCAGGAGGAGGATCCCCAGGTCCCGTCCGGAATGCCCCGCACATCCGCCCGTGGGCACCAGCGGACACCGGTGCTGCCACACCGAGTCACCCCGATCGCAGGAGAGACCCTCAGCTCCTATCTGGCCCGCATCGCCCAGGCCAACCACCTCACCGTCACCGAGGTTCTGGCAGTGCTGCCCACCTGGTTCTCCACGAAGACCAGCAACCTCGACGACCGGGCCCTGCACCACATGCTTGCCCCCGCAGCCACCCACGCCCTGGACGAACTCGCCCAGCTCACCAGCACCACTCCCGCCGGTCTGGCCTACGCACTCCCCGCATTCGGCACCGACGAAAACCCCGTCCGGGCCACGACCGCCTGACAGCGGCCGTGACATCCTGGCTCTTCGGCACTTTTCGTGATCCGGTGTAGTCGATCAGTCTGCGAGCAAGATGCGTCGGCGGAGGAGCGGGAACCCGGCGCGGCCGTAGGACTGCCTTTTCAGGAGCTTGATTCTGGTGACGTTGCCCTCCACGGGGCCGGAGTTCCAGTGCGAGGTGAGGCCTGCGGTCACGGCGGCGAGGTCCTTGCGGATGCCGGCGGCGAACGTCTGCAGTTCTCTGACCTGGCTGGCGTCGGCGTCGGCGAGCCATTGGGTGAGGCGGTGCCCGTCAAGGCGCCGCAGCATGGTGGCGAAGCGGCGGGCCAGGCAGGCGGTCTCGTGGGTGTGCTCGCAGCGGGCGCGGAGGTTTTTGAGGCTCTGACGTGCCGCTTCGGTCTGGTTCTCGGCTCGGCCGATGATCGTGCGCACGACGTCGCCGACCTTGAGGGGCGGCTCGGCGGCGGGGAGGGGGCCGCGGCGCTGGGCGAGGGTGTTCAGGAAGCGGCGCACGGATTTTCGGCCGCCGGGGTAGCCGCGGGCCGCGACCTCGTTGCGCAGCGTCTGCGCGTTGTCGCAGCCCTCCTCCCAGCGGGCGGTCAGGTAGGGCTTGAAGGGGTCCAGGCTGCTGGCCCGGCTGGTGCGGGTGCGCAGGACCTCGTCGGCGTGCCCGGCGTGGTAGTAGCGGCGGACGGTCTTTCGGTCCAGCCCGAGTTCGTCGCCGATCAGTCGGATCTGCTGGCCTCGTCGCCTCCGGGCCTGCACCTCGGCCCATCTGGCCCGGACACGCTCCTGGGCGTCGGATTCCGGAGCCGGCTCGGGCTCCTCTTTTGCTGCTGGTTGTTGGGGCCGTTGCAGGCAGCGCTGGTGGCGGCGCAATGCTTTCTCGACGGCGGTGGCGAGGTTGTCGAGCAGGTGCCAGCGGTCTGCGATCTGCGGGATACCGGGTCGGCCTCGCTGGGCGCCGTCGGCGAAGGCTCCGCCGCGGTCGCGGCAGACCAGCCTCACAGTGGGGTGCTCGCGCAGCCAGGCGGCGAAGGTCTCCGAGGTGTGATCCGGCAGCACGTCCACGGGCCTGCGGGTCTTCATGTCGATCAAGATCGCGCCGAAGGTCCGCCCACGCCGGAAGGCGAACTCGTCGATGCCGAGCACCTCCACGGCGTTGGCCTCGGGGATGTCGAGGCGGTGGACCTGGCGCAGCAGGGTGGTGCCGCTGACGGCCACCGGCAGGTGCCCGGCCATGCGGCTACCTGCCTGCCCGCCGAGCGCCAGGGCCAAGCGCTCCAGCAACCGCTGCAACGTGAGCGTCCGGCGGCCGTGGCGGAAGGTGAGGTGGTCGACCTGTTCGGCGAAGGTGCGCTTCGGACAGTCGGGGTTGTCGCAGAAGAAGCGGCGGACCAGCAGGTCGATCGCGGTGCTCTGGGCTCCGGCGGGTGCATCGGCGAGTCGGCGCAGGTAGCGGCTGTGGACCCGGGCAGAGCGGGCGCCGCAAGCCGGACAGGCCGAACCCGGCGCTGTGCACCTGGCCGAGATTCTGACGGCGGCGCCCACCCGGCGGACCGCATCGACAGTCACCCGGGCCAAGCAGGGAAACAAGATCGACAGCACCTCAGCAGCAGGATCCTTCACCTGAGAGGGCTACCCCACGCTAATCCGGATCACGGAAAGTGCCGAAGAGCCAGAGAGAAGCGTCCCTTGACACTCGATCACCAGGCAACGACTGCTTCTTGCCGGTTGGTCTCATCTTGCCTGAGTGGAGCCAGATGCCGTCCACCTCCACGAAGATCTGACCTGTGTCGGCCCACCCGCGGCCGAAGCGGAGCCGCTCCGCCTTGTGGAGCTTCTCGTGGTGGAATACGACGTTGTTGGCGTCAAGGCCCAGGGTGACCATGCGAACACCGCTCGCGGTCTTCGGCTCACCTGCGAGAACGTTCCAGTCCAGCTCCACGAGCTGGGTCTCTTCCTGCGGGCTGCGGGCTGCGGGCGAAGCTGGCGGCAGCGAGGCCCTCGACTTCGTGACGCCAGGGACGGCGGACAGGTGCTCGACCAGCAGGTCCAGTGAGGCTTGTACGGGCTCCGTGGAGGCGCACCATTGGTTCATGCAGACAGAGCCGTCCCGGACTTCGGCTGAGACCCGGGGCGGTACCTTCGCGGAACGGCATGAACCAGAAGGCGGAGAAAGAGTGGCACGCGAATTCCCGGGGCAGACCCCCTTCCAGGCGCTGATCCTGGACTTTGCTGGCGTCCTGACCCTTGACGTACTTGGGGTGCATCGGACCTGGTGCTCGGCACAGGGCCTTGCCCCCGAGGCTTGGCGCCACACCCTGAATGAGAACGAGGAGGGTCGACAGCTCTACGCACAACTGGAAGTCGGACTGATCGACCAGGTCGAGTGGAACCTGCGCACCGGCTCACTGCTCGGGGTGACCGACAGCGAGAACCTGATGGGCCAGGCATGGGGTGAAGTGCGTGCCTCCGAGGACATGATCAGACTGGCCAAGTCGGCCAGGGCCGCGGGCTTGCAGACGGCACTGCTTTCGAATTCCTTCGGGCTGGCGCCTTTCAACCCGTACCTTGAACTAGGCATCTGGGACCTCTTCGACGTGCACGTGATTTCGGAGATCGAGGGCATCGCCAAGCCGGACCCCGCGATCTACCAGCTCGCTCTCGACCGACTCGGCCTGCCCGGACAGGCATGCCTGTTCGTCGACGACCACGAGCGCAACCTGCCTCCGGCGGCCGCCCTGGGGATCACGACGGTCCTGGGAGATGGCAGCTCTGCCACGGCAGCGCGCGTCGCTGACCTGCTGGGACTCGGTATCACCGCAGCCTGACAACGGATTGCCCCGCGAGGATCGCCAAGATCCATACGGGGCAACCGTGTTCAACGCGCGCATTGTGCGCGTACCGTCCTTGTGAGGCCAATCACAGAAGCGGGAGTCCAGGCTATGACGCAGTGGTCGCATCGCACCACCAGTGAACGAGTCAAGTTACTGAGGGGCGACAACATCACCCAGGAGGGCCTGGCTGAACTGTCCGGCCTATCCATCGGGGTCATCCGCAAGCTGGAGCAGGGCGGGAACGTATCGCTCCCTTCTCTGCTGCGTATTGCCAGTTCTTTGGGCACTGATGTGTCGGTACTGGTCGGCCAGCAGGCACCGCGCCGGGGCATGGCCCTGGGTGAACGTGCAGCCCTCCGCGCCGTTTCCGAAGCCGTCCACTCCACCGCTATGGGGGACATCCACGGCATCGAGCCCGGCCCGATCGACGGCTTGAAAGTGGCTGCCCGCAAAGCGGACGCCGCGTTCTGGTCCGGCGAGTACATCGAACTTGGCGCGATCCTGTCCAAGCTCCTGCCAGAGGCCCGTACCCTACGGGACGCTTCAACAGGCAAGGCGAGAGAAGAAGCAGCCCACGTCCTGACCGATGCCTACCAGACCGCCGCAACCATGGCCAACATGCTCGGAGCCAGAGACCTGGGCTACGCCGCGATCGCGTACGGCCGGCAGGTCGCGCAGCTCGCAGGTGACGACCTGCGCGACGCACACCTGACCGCCTCCCTCGCGTGGATCTATCTGCGCGACGGGCACACCGCCCGAGGGTTCGAAACAGCCGAGCGGGCAGCGGCGGCCATCGAGCCCCGCATGTCCGACAAGGACCCGGACAGACTGAGCGTATACGGGCAACTCGTCACCAATGCGGCCGTGGCGGCTAGTCGCGGAGGGGCCAGCGACGAAACGGCCAAGGACTACCTCAGCCAGGCACACGCCGTTGCAGCCCGCATCGGGCGCGAGCATCCGCGTGGAGACCAGGGTCAACCCTTCGGTCCCAGCTACGCCGCTACGCAGGCCCTGAGTGTGGCGCTGGCCCTCGGTGAGACCGGGCAGGCCTTGCAACTGATTGACAGCACAGTACTGGACCCGGATATGCCCCTTTCGACACGGGCCCGCTGGAAACTCGATGTCGCGCTCGTCCGTACAGATACCCGGCAATGGGATACCGCGGCTGGCGAGCTACAGGACGCGTGCGACATGGCACCGGCCTGGGTTCGACACCAAGCACTACCCGGAGTCATCGTCGGACGGCTCGCCGACATCTCCGTGGCGAAGTTTCGCAAGGTCGCCGCCGCCGCCGGGGTGTCCATCAACGTTCGTTAGTGCAGGTACCACGCACCGTGGTAGTACCACGGTGCGTGGTACTACCACGACTCATAGCAGTAGCACGATGACGAACCGGCAGAGGTGCTATGCCCCGTGCATTCACTGAGCGTGAGCAATGCTCCACAGTGTCTGTCATGCATCAGGAGCGCCATCACAGAGGCCGCGTACCCGTGGTCATCTACGTAGCCCATGACGAGCTGGTGAACAAATCGCAGCTGGCGAAGTGCCGGGCCTTTGCCGACGCCCGAAACTGGGAGACGGTCGGAGTGGCGAGGGACAGCGGAATTTCCATCCCGCTGGACCAACGTGCCGGATGGCAGATCGCGATGGAGGCCATCAGCGCAGGGCGCGCGCGAGGGGTGGTCACCGCAAACCAAGCAATGGTGGCTGTCTGCACCGCAGACTTCACCGCGCTCTGCGTTCGGATGGTCGATTCGGGCGCCTTCCTGACCGCCTGCGAGACAGGGGCACCAACGGAAGTCCCGGTGATCGAGAGGCCAGCCAGGCGAAGCCTCCAGGACCGCCTTCGCCGCATCGTCATCAACGAGGCGGCAAGTTGGCCACTCATCACCGGGGCGCGATACCAACAGCTGTGACCCGCGCTCTCTGCGCTGCTCTCTTTCGGGCGGCGGAACCTCGGACTGCTGCCCGAAGCCGTGTTCCATGCCGGAGCCGGGCAGCTTCCTGAATGTCCCGGCCCTCCTCGCAACTGCGGCGTTGCGGGGGGCCGGGGATAACCATCAACCGGTGAAGGAGGGCGACCATGGAACTGCTATGGCGTCACCAGCGGTCACCTCGGACAGCTGCAAGCGTGGAGAGGTCCGCAGGATCAGATACACCGAAGGACTCAGCTCTTCGGCTCGGACCAGTAGTCCTTGAGCATCTCGCTCGGCCATGCTGGCTGGCGGGTCTCGCCCCTGGGGCCGAACTCGGCGAACCAGGGGCTGAGGTCGATGACGGGTGTGCCGTCGATGGCATCGAGGTCCACGACGTGCAGGTCGCGGCCCTCGACCTTGATCAGGCGCGGGTGGCTGACGGCGAGCTGGCTGGGCCGGCGGTGGTTGCGGTGGGCGAAGGTCCCGCTGGGCTCCCACTCGGGATTGTTGCGGGGGCTACGGGACCCGAGGTGCACGTCGTCCCGGCTGGCCTTGTGGAACGACCAGATGACCTCGATGTGGGAGAAGGCGTCCAGCCCGCGGAGCGTGTCCAGGGGCAGGTCGTCACGCAGGCGGATGACGGACTCGACGCCACCCCAGTAGTCGTCGGTGGCCTCCGTGCGAGGACTGATCACGTGGGCGATCGTCTCGACGTGGACGGGCTGACCGGTCATGAGCTGCTCCTGGCGGTCGGTGTGTCAGAGGGCGTGGGAAAGGTAGGCCGCGGCTCGCACGTCGAGGTCGTGAACGGCGCTGACCCCGCGTGGCCGGTAGGGGGACAGGGCGCGTCGCATCTGCTTGGCGGTCTGGATGGTGCGCCCGGAGCGGATGCCGTCCATCAGGTCGAGGGCGCGGCTCCAGGTCTCGCAGGCCTGTTCGATGCCGCCCTGCTGGGCCTGGATCTCCCCGAGGTACCCCAGGGTGACGGCGTGGGTCCTCGGGAAGGCTGCTTTGCGGGTGCGGACGCTGCGGCGGAACTCGCGGACGGCTCCTTCGAGATCGCCGCTGTCGCGCAGTGTGCAGGCAGTCTCGTGGGCCAGGCTGGCCTCTCCGAAGAACCACACCCGTTGCGGCTCCTCCCCATCGGAGCCTGCGCGCCCGAGGTCGGCCTCGGCGCGGGCCAGTGCCTCGACGGCGCCCCTGGCGTCGCCGGTGGTGGCCAGGGTTCGGGCATGGACGACGCCGAGCAGCGCCCGTTCGCGGAAGCTGGCGTCACGGTACCGATGGCCCTCCACGGAGGCGGTGGCTACACGCAGCGCGGCGCGGTGATGGCCCAGGTCGTTGGCTTGATGGGCCATGGCCCGCAGGATGTGCCCCGTCAGTGGGGCATCGTCGGCCTCTGCAGCGAGCTTGACGGCGATGGCGAACCAGTGTTCCGCGACGGGCTGTTCAGCGGCATCGAAGGCCATCCACCCGGAGAGGTAGGCCAGCTCCGCGGCGGCGGAGAATATCTCCCGGCGCAGTTCCTCGGTGGCGAACCGGCCATGGAGCAGCGGCGTGACCTCGGCGGTCAGGTACTGGACTACTGCCGATCGGCCGTGGCCGCCTCCTCGTCGCTGGTCGACCTGCGAGAAGAGGCTGATCATGTCGCGGATGGCCGCGAGGTCGCCTCGACCCACACGTCGTCCGGACGCCGGCCGCGGGGGGGCTTGTGCGGTGGCCGTCCACCAGGACGTGCCGGGCAGGGTCAGAGCGGCCACCTGGTAGGCCATGGCTCCGAGGGCCTGACGGCGCTCGATACTCACGTCGCGTCTCCCGAGTTCGGTCAGCGCGATCAGCGTATCCGTCTGCCAGACGCCTTCGATGACAGGTTCGGTGGACGAAGGCAGGCCCAGGTCCGCAGGGGTGACCGTGCGCTCCAGGCGGCGGGTGAACACCTCGCACAGCAGCGAGGGAATGAGTGGGCCGTCGGGAACGGTGCCGCCGACCCACTTGCTCACGTGCGAGCGGCCGATCGAGGCCAGCTCCCGGGCGCTGATCTCCCTGGCCAGGCGCACCAGGGCCTGCGCAGCACCGGCGTGGGTCATGCCGGCCTCGGCCAGCATCGCCGCGAGTTTCTCATTGCGCTGACGGCCTCCGGCCACTGCGCCACCGGCCTCCAAGATGATCTTTCACCACCTTCACCACGTGCAGGGCCTTGACGGGGTGCCCTCGGATCGCCGCACGCGGTTTCCTCAATGTACCGACTGCGAACTTGTCTTGAATGTCCATCATGGAAATGACCGTCAGCCACTCCGCTGATCCCAGCAGTCCGCCGGGGACTCGACGGCCACGGCGACGTCTAGGTCCCCAACACCATCGCTTCCGCCAGGAGAATCCCGTGGTCAGCCCTCCCCCGTACTTCCCGCCCCTCGATCTGGACCGCACCGTCGAGGCCGCGCAGGACGCGCAGCACTTCGACGCGGCCGCCCCCGGCGGGGCGCAGTTCGACCCCACCCGGGTGCACTCGACGCGACCGCAGCCGCACCGGTTGGACGGTGTGCCCCAGGCATCGGAACAACCCAAGGGCACTGAGTCCTCCCGGAGCGACGCGCGATGAGCGCCGAGGCGATCCCCGCCGTCCACTGGACGATCCCCGCCACCAACGCGGCCGTCGGCCCCGCGCGAGACCGGGTCCTCGCACTCGCCCTGTCCTGGCGCTACCGGCTGGACGAGGTCGAGCAGCAGATGCTCCTGCTGCTCGTGTCAGAGATGGTGACCAATGCCTGCCTGTACGGCCGGGCTGCCGGGGATTCGAATCCGCGCATCGCCATCGGCATGAAGCCTTCGAAGGGCGGCATCCTGGTGGTCGTTCGCGACCACTCCCGCACTGCCCCCTCGCACCTGACGGCGGACCCTGGCGACGAGCACGGGCGCGGGGTGTCGATCATGCAGGAACTCGCCGCCTCGAGCGGCTGGTTCCCCGTCGCGGACGGAAAGGAGGTCTACGCGGTCATGGCCGCCGCGAGAATCCCCAGCCGTGCGCAGCGACGGGCTGCCCTGCTGGGGCGCCTCCGCGCGATGCGACCGCGTCTCCGTGTTCACCCGGCCGACGCCATGCTGGCCGCCTGAGACCCGGCTGCCCGGTCGCTCCCGGCGGACGACCGGGCAGCCGCACCACACCCGCCTCCTTCCGGGGCGGGCTGGCGTCCCCGCCCCCATCTCCCGCCAACCGGCCGGGGGCGGGGACGCTGCACCACCTGACTGCCGATCTGACCGTCGACACATCCTGAGGAGTTCCATGAGCAGCGGACGCCACTGCGACCCCGATGCCGGCTGTGCTGAATCCTGAACGATCCCGGCCCGCCCGGGCTGGCCGCCGGATCATCCTGGTTGCGTTGCCGTAGGGGCTCCCGGCCATCGCTGCACTTGGTGTCTCCTCGGACCCCAGCCACTCTCTGCCCAGACATGCGCTTGCGGGCGCGACTCCACCGGAGGTGATCATGGATCGGCCGAACCTGTTCCACGTCCTGGTCGAGCAGCGCGGGTGGAGTTCCTTCCCGAGCTTCAATATCCATTTCACGGAGATCGCACGTGATCTGGCAAAGGCGTCCGAGCAGCCGCAGCGCGCAACAGCGGTGAGTATCACCAGGCGCACGTTCGAGCGCTGGGACAGCGGCGCGCTCGCCGGGCTGCCGACCGCGGACGTGTGGCCGATCCTGCAGGAGATGTTCGGCTTTCCGGTTGAGGAGTTGTTTGCTCCGGCCCCTGAACTGCTGGCCCCGGAGCGACACCCACAAGCCGGCGACTTCCTCGGAGCGGCCCGCGAAATCGAACGCCGCTGGCCCACCTCTCACCTGTCGCTGGCCCTGATGAGTCGGGGCACTGACGTCTGGGAACTGGACGGTGCCCGGGTGTTCGACGGAACGACTGTGGCGGTGACGTTCCAGGAGGTGCACGGCCGGCCCTCGGGCGACCGCCAGGAACTGCCGCGCACCGACAGCCTCACCGCCTTCACCCGGCCTTCGCGCAGGGGCCTGATCGTGGGCGGCAGCTTCCAGAAGAGCTCGCCGCGCCTGTACCTGCTGGACTCGACGATCGCGCGCGGGCGCCTGGCCACCGGCCGCAGCGGCTCGCTGATGATTCCGGCCGCCCATGAGCTGGATGACCTGACGTACGCACTGGTCTGGTCGCTGCTGAACATGGACGATGCGCTGCTCGCGGACGGAGAGAGCCTGGAGGCGGAGCAGGAGAACTTGGGCGCCTGGTTGAACATGCCGCGCTCTGCCGCCAGCAGGTCCGGGTGGCCTGGTCTGACGGCGATCGGCTCCACCTACCTGGGATCGAAGTTCTGCGCTCAGCACATCATGAGCCGCTTGGGCGACGTATCGGACATCCCGGCGTTCTGGTCCCGGGAGCAGAGCGGTGAGGAGGCGGCAAGCTGGCTGTTCTTCCGGCACAAGCACGCCTATTTAGCGCAGATCGGGGAGCGGTTCGCCGGGCCCGGGAGCCGGCTGGCGCGAGCGTTCTGCATCCCGGAGCAGGCGGTCAAGGAGTCCGAGCCCTACGAGCGCCTCTTGCTGTTCCTGGCGTTGGCGTTGATGGAGCTGAGCGGTATCACGGTGCGGGTCTGCGTCGAGCCGGAGTACGGCGACGTCGACGGCTTCGTCCTGATCCCGGGCCAGCGCGCGATCACCGCGACCTGGGTCCGCTCGGAGGCGCTGTGGCACGTCGATTCCACCGAGCAGCGGGCGACGGTGAGTGAGTATGCCGATGCCGTCGCTCACGCGGACGCCCACAGCATCATGTCCGGGGAGGATCCGGGGCAGCGGTTGCGGGCGCTGGCCGGCTACCTGGATCTGGAGTGGCCCTGGCTGGTGCGGCGCTGCGCCGGTTTGGGCGAGCTGGGTCTGGCCGGGATGATCCGACCGCGCAGCAGACTGCTGACCACGAATCAGGTGGACGCTGTGATCCGGTTCGTGGGCACCTTGGGGTGAGTGCCGGGCCGCTAGGCTGCCTGGGCCCGGGCTACCTGCCGCCCACCCCGTTTCATCCAGGAGTCGTCCATGCGCGCGACGCAGTTGTCCATCGGTCGGACCTTCGGTGTGGTCTTCGATCACGGGGAGGACTTCTTCGAGTCGCTGAGTGGCTTCTGCGCGGAGCAAGGTATCCGATCCGGGTACATCCCGATGTTCCTCGGTGGGTTTTCCTCGGTGGAGCTCGTCGGGTCGTGTGAGCCGATCGCCGATCCGGACGCACCGGTGTGGTCCTCGGTGAGCGTCGAGTGCGTGGAGGCCCTGGGTGTGGCGACGCTGGCGTGGGATGAGGATAGGGACCGGCTCGCGCCGCATGTGCACCTGTCGGTCGGACTGAAGGGGCAGGCGGCGCAGGGGCGGACCAGCCACCTGCTCGGTGCCACGGTGCAGTTCGTCAGCGAGCTGCTGGTCGTGGAGGTACTCGCTCCGGTCATGACCCGGCCCGCTCAACCCCAGTTGTACGACGTTCCGCTGCTGACGTTCGGGTCGGCCGGTCCCGTACCGCAGTGAGCGGACAGTGAAGTGCCTCGTGCCCGTGCGGGTCCGAGGCACTTCACTGTCGCTGGGTCAGTACGGCGGCGCGGCCGCGGTCAGATGACCGTCAGTTCCCGCAGCTTTGCGATGGTGGCGGTGATCTGGTCGGGGTCCATGCGCTTGGCCGCGGCCTGCTCGGGGGTCTCCTGGGCCGCTCCGTGCTGCCACCAGACCTGGCCGCTCTCGCGGTCGGTGACCAGGAAGCGGTCCTTGACGGCGGGCCCGCGCACGATCAGCGAGACGGTGTAGGGCTCGGCGACGGCCGCGTGGACCATGGTGTGGTGAAGGGTGTAGCTCGATCCGGTGCTCTCGGTGCGGACCATGCGGGCGGTGAGCTTGCCGACGTCGGTGGTCTCGTCGAAGCCGTCGTCGGTGCCGTAGAGCGTGTGGGTGTAGCTGCCGGCCAGCAGCAGTGCGGAGTAGGTCCACCGGTGGTTGTGGGGCCGGTCGTAGTGGCCGGGCAGGAAGAGGTGCAGGCGGACCCGGAAGCCGGTGGGGTCGTCGTGGAGCACGATCTTGTCGAGGATGTCGTAGTGCTCGCACAGGGTACGCAGGTGCGGGTCCCGCAGGGCGGCGTCCAGGGCCTGGTCCAGGGCGTCGCGGTCGGCCGCCAGGGTGGTCAGCAGTAGCCGGGTGGCCTGTTCGACCTGGGCGGCGTCGTCCCAGTCCACCGTGGTGAGCGGGCGGGTGAGGGTGTCGGAGAGCGGCATGGGGTCCTCGATCCTGTTCGGTCACACGGTGCTGCTGGATACCAGGCGGCGGTCGCCGGTGGCGCGCAGCGGTCGTTCGGTGATGGCGGCGCAGTGGTCGGTGCCGGTGCGGCACGCGGCGGTCAGTGCGGTGGGCAGGTCGTGGCCGGCCAGGTAGGCGGCGGCGAAGCCGGCGGAGAACGCGGCCCCGGCTCCGTGGGTGTGCCGGGGCCGTCCCTGGCCGGCCGGGGACTGGTGGACGGCGGTGGAGGTGCGGGCGATGGCGCCCTGGGGGCCGAGGGTGACCAGGGCGGCCACGGGCCTGAGCGTGCGGGCGAGGTGCTCGGCGAGGTCGTGGGCCTGGCCGGTGCGGTGGGTGGGCAGGCTGGTCTGGACGGCTACCAGGTCGCCTTCGGCGGCGGCGTGGGCCACGGCGGGGTGCAGGGGGTCACCGCCGAGGTTGAGGAACAGCGGCACCTGGGCGCGGACGGCCGTGTCGATGGCGCGGACGGCGGCGGCGGTCATGATGCGGTAGCAGTCGATGTAGGCCAGGCGCGCCGCGGTCAGCACGGTCAGGTCGGCCTCGCCCAGAGCGGTGTAGGCCTGGGCGAGGTGGGCGAACCAGGTGCGGGTGCCGGCCCGGTCGGTGATCACGTTCAGTTCGGGGGTGGGGTCCGCGTCGGTGGCGGTGAGCCGGTGGCGCACGTCGGCCCGGTCCAGGTGCTGCAGGAGCTGGTGGCCGGCCGGATCGTCGCCGACGTTGTTCGCGGCCAGTGCGCAGGTCAGTCCCAGGGCGCTGGCGGTGACGGCGGTGATGGGGCCGTCCCCGGCCAGCGCGTCGAGCACGCCGAGGACCTCGGCTCCCGTGTCGGGTTCCGGGTACTGGTCCACGCGCAGGATGCGGGCGCGGGCCAGGTAGCTGAAGCAGCCGAGGTCCACGGGTATGCCGTCGGTCATGACTGGTCCCAGCCCCGTTCGGAGTAGGTGGTGCCCTTGGCGTAGTGGGCCAGGGCTTCGGCGGCGTAGGGGATCATCTGGTCGGGCAGGGCGTCCATGGGGAACCAGTCCCAGCCGGCGCACTTGCCCGGCTCGAGGTTCTCGACCTCGCCGTCCCACTGGGTGACCTCGTAGAAGAAGGCGGTGCGGGCGTCGTTGGTGCGGTGGTGCATCACGTGCGCGAAGCGCACCTGCTCGGGCAGGATCCGCACGCCGATCTCCTCCTCGGCTTCGCGGATCAGGCCGGTGACGGCGGACTCGTTCGGGTCCAGGTGCCCGGAGGGCAGGTGGTGGGCGCCGTCGGCGAAGCCGGTGTTGATGCGCTGGCCCAGCAGGATCTCATCGCCGCGGCGCAGGATCAGGTGCAGGTCGACGCAGGTCTTGTAGCGGGTCTCGGACATAGTGGTCCCGTTTCGTTCAGGGGTCTGCGGAGCCAGACGGCCCCGTGGTGCCAACGATGCCGCAGGGGCGCGGGTTGCCGTCGGCGGATGGCCAGTTGGCGGGTGATCAGTTGGCGGGCATCGACTTCCACAGCCGGCACACCGGGACGATGTCCTCCTCCTCGGCGCAGGAGGCCTTGCCGTCGACGATCTCCTCGGCCGGGCACCCGCCGCTGCAGGAGCTCGATGCTTTGCAGCTGCCGCACGCGGACTTGTTCAGGGCGCCGGTGAACAGATCGAACTCGTTGGGCCCCTTGTTGAGGACGATCTGCCCGTCGACCATGTTCGCGTACTGCAGTTCGGTGTCGAACAGGAACGAGCAGATGTAGGCGCGCCCGTCGGGGAAGATGGAGATCCGGTCCAGGGTGCGGCCGATGCAGCCGTGGTAGCCCTGTGCCTCGAACCGGGGCATGTCGGCGGTGCGGGCGAACGTGGGCTGGTACCAGACACGGGTGCGGTAGCCCCGGGCGCGTTCGGGCAGCTGGTCGGTGAACCTCAGCCACTCGTAGGGCTGCATGCCCCACTCCTCCTGGCCGTGGCCGCGGCCGATGACGGAGAAGACGTGGAACTTGACCAGGCTGACCCCGAGGTCGTCGGCGATATCCAGGAGTCGGAGGCAGTCGGCCTCGTTGGCCTTGTTGACGGTGCAAATGATGCGGGTGTCGAAGCCGCGCTGCGCGAGGTCGGCCAGGGTGCGCATGGTGATTTCGAACTTGCCCGGCCCGCGCACCGCGTCGTGGGTGGCGGCCGAGCCGCCGTCCAGGCTGATCTGGACGTAGGCGAAGTCCTCGGGCCGCATCTTGGCGAACTTGCGCGCGGCCGGCTCCAGGCCGTTGCTGGTCGTGATGACGTGCTCGTAGCCCAGATCATTGGCGAGCTTGATGGTGTCGATGTAGCGGGGGTGAAGGGTCGGCTCGCCGCCCAGGATGGTCAGCTTGGAGCCGCCCATCTTGCGCCAGGTCTCCAGGTTGTGGCGGATCTCCGCGAAGGGCATCTTCAGGGCCTGTTCGAGGCGGTCGCCCATGTAGCAGCTGCCGCAGCGCAACTGGCAGGCCGTGGTGATGTACAGGTACACGTTGCGGAACCGGCCGTACTCCACACGCTCGATCCGCGTCGGCGCCTCGGCGCTGGCGGGCGCCGGCATGGTGGCGTGCCCGTAGGCGTCGCCTCGGCGCGGTATCCGGGGCATGGACAGGTCGACTGTGGTCACAGGGTCATCACTTTCCGGTGGGTGCGGGAGGGGCCGGGACGGTGTGCCCGGCGAGGGCGGCGCGGGCCTGCTCGGCGACGTCGGCCGGCGGGGCGGACGCGTCGATGCGGTGGACGCGAACGTCGGCGCTCGCGAACGCGGAGCGGATGGCGGGACTGTTCTCCCGGTAGCGCTGTACGCGCCGGGCCAGAAGTTCCGGTCTGTCCGAGGGACGGGCGGTGACCGGGGAGCCGCAGGCCACGCAGTGCTCGTCCAGGCCGGCGGTGACAGAGAAGGCGGCCGGGCTGCGGGGGTCCTGGAGCGGGTCGGGCTCACAGGTCCCGCAGACCCGTCGCTGAGCGGCCCGCTGCTCCTCGGCCCCGGGCGGCAGGACGAGCTCCAGTGCGGCAAGGCGCCCGGGAAGGAGGCCGGAGAGGTGGCGGGCCTGGGCGGCGGTTCCAGGGTAGTTCTCCATGAGCAGCCGCGCTCCGGGCGCCGGGCTGTATCCCGGGTGGGCCAGCGCGGCTTGGACTAGGGGGCAGACCACGGCGTCGGGCAGCCAGCCGAGCGGATCGGTGGTGGCCTCGATCGCGGCCCGCAAGCCGGGATCCGTGCGAGCCCGGGCGTAGATGTGCGCGCTGAGCCGGAACACGGTGCGCGCGCCGCCCTCCTTCCAGCGGGCTGTCAGGGTGCTCTTGCCGCAGGCGGGCGGCCCGATGACGGCCACCGCCTCGATGGGGGACGTCATCCGGGGACCCCCGCGAGCAGGAGCCGGCCGTGGTTGTGCAGGCTGGCGCGCAGTTGGGCGTAGGCGGCCTCGGCGAAGGCGATGTCCTCGCAGGACAGCGGGTCGGTCAGGACCGCGGCGTTCGCGGTGACCTGGTCCGGGTGGGTGAAGCCGGACAGGACCGCGGTGTGCGGGCCGCGCTGCAGGCAGTAGCCGAGCGCGACCCGGGCCAGGGACTGCGGGTCCTCGCCGAAGCGCTCCCGCAGCGGTCGAAGACCCTCGTTGATCGCGGCGATGCCGTCGGCGGTGAAGCCCCGGCGGGCGCTGCGGTGGTCGCCAGGGCCGAAGCCGGGCGGCTGCGCGGGGTCGTACTTGCCGGTCAGCAGGCCGTGGGCGAGTGGCTCGCCGAGCAGCAGGCCGACGCCGTGGCGGGCGGTGAAGTCGAAGATGTCCTCCTCACCGAGGTGCAGGTCGGGGGTCAGCGGGTTGAAGCGGATCCACAGGACGTCGGGCTCGATGAGGTGGAACAGGTCAAGGAAGCGGGTACGCCGGCGCTGGAAGTCGGCCGGTGAGTCGCTGCTGAGCGGGTGGGGTCCGCGCATGCCGATCGCCCGGACGGCGCCGCTCTCGCGCAGTGCCCGGACCTGCTCGACCGCGGAACCCAGGTAGCGGTCGCAGGGGCCGAACTCCAGGTGGTGCAGGAAGTAGAGGTCGACGTACTCCACTCCCAGGTTCTCCCGGCTCTGGTCGAACTGGTGCGCCAGCTGGGGGGCGTCGTAGGGGTGGGCGGCTGTGCCGCGGACGTAGCCGACCTTGGTGCTGATCTGGAAGGCCTCGCGGGGGTACTGGCCGAGCACCTGGCCCAGGAGGCGTTCGCTGTGGCCGTGGCCGTAGACGTCGGCGGTGTCGAACAAGGTGGCGCCGGCCTCGATCGCCCGGTGCAGTCCGGTCATGGAGTGCTCATCGGCGGCGGTGGACCAGCCCATCGGTGCTCCGTTGTTCTCGAACGGGCCGCCGATTCCCCAGCACCCCATGCCCAGGGGCTGGGTGTGCACGCCGTCGGCCAGTCGTCGGGCAGGCGCTGTGGCTGTCATCGCTTCTCCGCTTCGGTGCCCAGGTGGATGACGGCCGCCACCGCTTTTCCCAGCGTGTGGGGCCAGGTGAACCAGCACGTCGCCAGGTTCTCGACGAGCGGCAGGCCGCGCCCGCCCTCGGCATCGCCGCTGGGCATGGCGGGCCTTGGGCGGACGTTCTCGCAACCGCTGTCGCGGTCGAAGACCCAGACGGTGATCAGCCGCGGGAGGGAGTCGATGCGCATGCAGGTCGCCCCGGAGCCGTGGGCCTCCGCGTTGGTGATGAGTTCGCTCAGGATCAGCAGGATGTCGTCGAGCTGGCGGGAGGTGACGCGTTCGCTCAGCAGGTTGCGGGTCCAGGCCCTGGCGGCAGTGGTTGGCCGGGCGTGCTCGGTCAGGTCGATCTGGTAGCAGCGGTGGATGTCCACTGGTAGGTCAGCGACGTCCACGCGTTGCGCATCCACGGTCGTTGGCACCCTTCCCACTCCTCGCGATCGGGCCGGTCACATCGAGCGGCAGCTGTCGGTGTCTCCACGGTGGGGCACCGGCGTTGGCACCGATACGACATCCGTGCGACATCTGTGGCCATCTGCGGGCCCGCCGGAAGGCCGTTTTGGCCACGCCGTGGCCACGTGGCCACGCTTGGCCACGGCAGGCGCATACCCGTACGAATTGCATGTCCTTGCAGTTCGTCGGC
>Ga0302314_10002634_pt1 | contig 33245 bp, 33 predicted proteins | sample III_Palsa_N2_3_FD_200533 | JGI IMG/M metagenome (GOLD analysis project Ga0302314, IMG submission 200533) | Peat permafrost microbial communities from Stordalen Mire near Abisko, Sweden - III_Palsa_N2_3 | ecosystem: Environmental > Terrestrial > Soil > Palsa > Peat permafrost | place: Sweden...
GAGTAGGGGGCCTGGGACATCGCGGTCGCCTCCGGTCTCGGCTGATCCGAGCCTGGCCCCGTGACGGGCCGAGCGCATCACCCCTCGCCTCATCTCACCAGGGTGAGAAGCGCGCTGCGACGTGCGGGCGCTCTGTAACGCCCATGGCGCAGCGCAGACCGAAGGTGTATGACAGCGAATGGGCGGCCGAGGTCCGCGAGACCGGCGAAGCCCTCGGCTCGAAGGCAGATCTATTGCGGTAAGCGATTCGCAACGTTCAATGTGACCGTATCTATCGCCGCGGCGGAGGCGATGGGTGATGGGTGACGTTACTGAGGTCGTTATCACGACCAAACTGTTCAGGCCGAGCCTCCGGCAGCGCACCGTGGAGCGCGCCCGGCTGTATGACATGCTGCGCCTGGGCTGCGCGAGACCGTTGACCCTGCTAGTCGCGCCGGCCGGCTGGGGAAAGAGCACCCTGGTGGCCGAATGGCTGGTACGCGACGAGATCACCGCGGGCTGGGTGTCGCTCGACGGCGCGGACAACGATCCGAAGCGCTTCTGGCGGTACCTGCTGCTTGCCGCCGACCGGGCCGGGTCGGCGGCGGGCGCCGCCGCCCTGCGGTCGCTGGAGACAGCCGGCTCCGACGTGCTGCGCGATGTGCTTCCCACCTTCATCAACGCCCTGGTGTCGACCGAAGCACCGCTGATACTGGTGCTGGACGACTACCATCTCGTCACCGGCGTCGCGGTGCACGCCTCGGTCGCGATGCTGCTTGAGCATTCCCCAGCCCAGCTGCACCTGATTCTCATCACCCGGGCAGACCCGCCGCTGCCGGTCAGCCGGCTGCGAGTGCGCGAGCAGCTGGCCGAGCTGCGGGCCGAAGATCTGCGGTTCAGCGCCGACGAGGCACTGGAGTTCTTCGGCAGCCGACTCGGCCCGCAGTTGTCCCGGCGAGACGCGCTCCGGGTGCTGGCGCGAACCGAGGGGTGGGCCGCCGGGCTGCAGCTGGCGGCGCTCCAACTAGGCGGGCAGGCCGACCCCGCGGCAGCTATCGAGCGCTTTACCGGCGCTAACCGGCACATCCTCAATTATCTCGGCGACGAGGTGCTGGCCAGCCAGACCCCGGAAGTGCGCGAGTTCCTGATGGTGACCTCGGTGCTCAACCGGATGTGCGCGCCGCTGTGCGACGCGCTCACCGGACGGGCCGACAGCACGGAGCTGATCGGCGACGTTTGCCGTGCCAACCTGTTCGTGATCCCGCTCGACGACGAGCTCCGCTGGTTCCGCTACCACCACCTGTTCGCCGGGCTGCTGCGGTACGAGTTGGCCCGCACGTCGCCCCAGCGGCCCGCGGAACTGCACCGGCGGGCAGCGCGGTGGTACGCCGAGCACGGCGACGCCGCCGAGGCGATCAGGCACGCGATCGCTTCCGGCGATAACGCCCTGATCAGCGCGCTCGTCGCGGCACACTGGCAGCCGGCGTTCAATACGGGCCACCTGGAGACCGTGCGCGGCTGGCTCGACGCCCTGCCGGAGGAGCTGGTCGCCGCCGACGCGTCCCTGTCCGCCGGGCGGGTCATGCTCGCCCTCGACACCGGCCGGGTCGAGGAGGTCGGCGCGGTGCTGGACGCCGCCGAGGCCTCAAGTCCGTCCGATCGCCGGCTGATGCTCCTGCGCGCGCTGCACAGGTACAAGACCGGGGACCTGGGCACGGCCGTGGCCCGGCTGCGGATGTTCTCGCCTTGCGGCCATGACGCCTTCGTCGCGACCGCGTCCCGGCTCGTGCTCGGCATGGCCTCGATGTGGCTGGGGGACGCCGACCGCGCCGGGGAACTGCTGGCCGAGGCCGCTCGGCGGGCCGAAGACGACAGTAACCACCTGGGGTGGTTGTGCGCCGAGGGGTACCAGGCGCTGCTTGCCGTGAACCGGGGTGACCTGGCGCTGGCGGAGTCGATCGTGAGCATGACGGAGTCGGCGGTCGGCCGGACGCTCAGCGAGTCGCATTACCTGGCCATGTTCCCTGCGCTGGCCCGCGCCCGCCTTGAGCTGCGGCGAGCGCGCTGGGCGGACGCGTGGCGGGCGGCCGCGAAGGCGGTGGAACTGGGCCGTCACGGCGCCGGGCGGGTGGAACTGGCCGCAGCCCTGCTGACCGCGGCGACCGCCGGCCGGGCAAGTTCGGAAGCGGCCGATCGGCAGGCGGCCGACGTCGATCCCGGGGCGCTGCTGGGCGAGGCCCGAGGCCTGCTGCGGCGGTGCGCCGACCCGGGCCCGCTGGTCGCCACATGGCTGGCCGAGGAACAGCGCGCCGACGCGGCGCGCACCCGGCGACAGGGGCAGTTCGAGCCGCTGACCGACCGGGAGCTGACGATCTTGCGGATGCTGCCCTGCCCGGCCACGCTGCGCGAGCTCGCGGCCAGCCTGTTCGTCGCCCCCAACACCCTGAAGACGCATCTACGGTCGATCTACCGCAAGCTCGGGGTCGAATCCCGGGAGGAGGCGGTGATCAGCGCCCGCGAGGCCGGCCTGATCTAGGCCGCGCTCCAGGCCCAGCCCGCCGAAGGCGGACCTGAGGCATTCCGACATAGGTCCCCGGACGGTAATCATCTGGTCGGTTCCACGTGGCCTCCTGTGGTCCCCCGGGCTGGTGGGTCGGTCGTCAGGCGCCGATGCCCCGCGGGCCCGTGAATCGCGGGCCCGCGGGGCGGTTGAAGGGTGAAGTGCCGTGCCGCCGGGCTTGGTCCGGGTAAGCGGGCAGTGCCCGGCGGCTGGCTCGGGGTTACCTGGGCTCGAACTGCGAACCGGGGGCGCTCGGCTGTAGCGCGTTAGTCGGCGCCTTCGCGGTGTAGCCGATCACGGCGCAGTTGATGTCGACCCCGACCGAGCCGTACAGCTGCGGCTGGCCGGTGGCCGGGTTGACGCCGGTGATCAGGTCGGGCCGGTTGAAGGCCAGGTTCAGCACCGTGTTCTCGTCGATCTGCCGCTTGTCGAGGCCCTCCTTGATGGCCTTGGGCGTCCACAGAGCCAGCTGTGCGTCCCACAGCGGGCTGTAGGCGTCAGAGTGCCGCGGGGAGGCCAGCGTCGGGAAGTCACCGAACACGTTCAGCAGGTCGCCGCCGTAGCGGAGCGAGTTGATGAACGACGTGTTGTTCGTGGCGTTCTCCGATACGCTGCCGTCCTTGGCGAGGTGCTGGAACCCCTGCGCTTGCGGGTTGTTGACGCCGGTCTGCCCGTTGATGAAGCCGAACAGCCGCTCGCGGGCCGAGCCGAGGAAGTCGTCCCCGCCGTTGTAGGAGGCGTTGTTCAGCGCGGGCACATACGTGGACCGCTCGAGCACCGCGGTCAGCGGCTGGCCGGCGTCAGTGGACAGGTACACGATCGGCTGGCCGGAGTCGAAGCCCTTGACGAACAGCATGTCCACCCAGGACTCCTTGAACGCGCCGGAGGGCGAGTCGGTCGGGTTCTTGGCGATGTGGATGCCCAGCACCCGGTCGGCGGTGTTGGTGTGGGTCGTCACATTGAACGGGCCGTTGCCGACAGCCACGATCGGCGCGTTGTACACCGTGTTCGACCCGGCGATCTTGATGAAGGGGCTGTAGCCAGGTCCTGCCACAGCGCCCGGCTGGAACTTCTTCAGCGGGAACCCATCCGGTCCGGGGATCGCGATACGGTTGGGAGCGAAGTTCGGCGCCCCGGCGAAGCTGATGACGGCCGGGCCGAAGTGGTTCTGCTCCGCCGACGGGTTGAGCAGGTGCACGGTCTCGAGGCAGGCCGGGCATCCTATGCCGACGTTCGCCAGCTTGGGCGCGTAGTTGACGCCCAGGTCATCGGCGGCACCTTGGTCAGAGGCGTCCTCCAGGATGTACCAGACCTTCTCGGCGTGCTTCGTGCCCGCGTAGGCGACACCCGGGTAGATCGGAAGCCGTACGTATTCCTTGCTGAGGTTGACCTCGATCGCACTGGGCAGGGTCAGCTTGCTACTGGGCAGCAGGCCGGTAAGTTGCCCCAGCCCTGTCGCCTCAGCCGGGACATTGCTGGGCCGGGCCGACGCGGCGGACGCGGTCGCCCCGCTGCTCGCGACGACGGCCAGCCCCAAGCCCGCGACCGCCAACGCCGCGACCGCGGCGATCAGCCCGCGTTTCCTTCCCGGCACTCGTTTGAAGGTACGCCAATTCACATTCGTCCTCTTTTCCGTCTGAGCGATGCCTTTCGGTAGCTCCAAGGACGAACTCTCGCCCGGCCGCGGCGAATGCGCATCGTCAGGTCTGACGACCTTCAGAGACCCCGGCCATTCCGGCGCCGCGACGGATATGGACACGGCCACCTGGCGGCCGCTCGGCGCGGCGGTCCGAGGCGCTGCCCCGGGCGGCTCGGCCGCCGGGGTCGCGTTCAGCCCGGACGGCAAGCTGCTGGCCGACGCGGGATCTGACGGTTACGTGCGGCTGCGGGATCCGGAAACCGGCTCCCCGATCGGCAAACCCCTGCGGGCCGGTGCCGGAGGCACGCGCGGAGTGCTAGCCGTATCGTTCAGCCCTAACGGCGCGATGCTGGCGATCAGCCAGGCAGACGGACCGGCACGGTAGCCGAGGACGCCTCTCTCGGCAACAAGGCGTTCATCAACGCCCTGCGCAACTGCGGTGACCTGCTGAACGTGTTCGGTGACTTCCCCGCCCTGGCCGACCCCACGGCACGCCGACGCCTAGCCCGCTGTGGGACGCCCAGCTCGGCCTGTGGACCCCAAGGCGCCGACGCGAGAGCCTCCCGTTCTGCACGACCGGGTGGTACAGGTCGTTCATCGCCTCCTGGGCCGGCGGGGAGAGTGGGCGAGCATCAAGCGCGGCAGTGTCGGCCGACCGCGCTCCCGGGCCAAGCGGTCGATCGCCGCGCGGTATTCCACCTCGATCCGGTCGAGATTGGGATAAGCGATCAGTGCATCTCTTGCCCCCGGTCCTGGGGTAGTGCGCGGCGGACCCGTCTTTGACGTGGGTCATTCAGACGGGGAGCGAGCTAGCGACCGCCAGTCCCGCGCCAGGCCAGCAGCTCCTTGAGCGGGGACAGGTCATAACCCTGGTCCGTCGGGTGAATCTCCGTCGTGAACAGCGTTACGCCCTCACCGATATAGGAGTCGGCGGAGGCGCCGTCGCCCGGCCAGGTGATGGCGCGTTCGATGAGGGTCTCGTCCCGGCCTGCTTTGGCAGCGTACCTTCGGACAAGGTCGTTCTTACGGCGGAAGGCCTCCAGTTCCAGTGAGCTGTGCCAGATGGAGGCGTAACGGCCTACTAGCGGGAGGGTTTTCTTCTCGCCGGCGCCGCCGACAAGGATCGGTATGTCCCTGACGGGCTGGGGTTTCAGCAGCTTCAGCCGGGTGCTGATGCGTTCAAGCCCCTCGGCGAACAGGTCCATCCGTGACTTCACGGTGCCGTAGTCATACCCGTAGACCGTGTAATCCTTCTCGTACCACCCCGCGCCCACCCCCAGGATCAGCCGCCCGCCAGAGATATGGTCGACGGTCCGGGCCATGTCCGCCAGCAGGTCAGGGTTGCGGAACCCGATCCCGGTCACCAGCGTGCCGATCTCGGCGCTGCTGGTGACCTCCGCCCAGGAGGCAAGCGCGGTCCAGGCCTCGAAGTTGCTCACGTCAGCCTGTTCCGGCAGCAGCCTGGGCCCTTCGCTGGTCCGCTGGACGAACGGCTTGTGAAAATGGTCGTAGCCGAACACGATATCGGCCCCCAGATCCTCGACCCGCAGCACCGCGTCACGCCAGGAGGCGTAACCGGGCGTCCCGCCGGGCCACAACTGCACTCCAATCCGGATAGGAAGAGACATATGCCTAGATGCTCCGTTCATGAAAGTTAGAGACACAGCAGCCTGCGGGCAGACAGCAGCGAGCCAGGTAGCTCGGTCAGGCCGGGACCGACGGCGCGCGCGCCGCCTCCGTGAAGAGAGGCCGCCTCCCGCGCCGGCGACAGTGCGGGCCGAAGCCGACCAGGTAGTGCGGCTACTTCACCGCGATGATGTCGACTGTGTGGATCTCCGGGGGACTGGCGAGCAGGTCGGGAGCGACCCGGCCAAGTGCTGCCGGGATCTCGCCATTCAGGTGGGCCTGCCGGGCCTCGTCGGTTTCGAAGGTGTCGAAGATGCCGTAGCGGGTGTCACTGATCTTGAACGCGTACCAGGTCACGGTGCCCTGCTCGGCCACCGCGAGCTCGCGGCCCGCCTGCAGGAACGCGGCCAGTTCCGCGCCCTTGCCTGCGGCCGCCTCCAACTGCGCAAGAATTCCCAGTCGAACGGTCATTGCCTGCTCTCCATTCCTGACGTTCCTGGTGTTGCCCAGGGTTAGAGGCCCAGCCAGTCGAGTGCGTCGAGGATTTGGGCCGGCTCGGTACGGGTGGTGTAGTCGAGGTGCACGTCATCCACCTCAGGACATGCCCGGCGTCAAGGATCGCCATGTCGGCATCAGCATGCCGGTGGTGCCGTCGGCGTTGACGGCCTGGCTGGCCGGCGTCCCGTGCGCGTCAAGCAGATCGGCATCCCCGATCTGCGTGCCGGGTCGGGCAACCCGGCCGGCACGCCCGCGGCGGCCAGCGCGGCCTGCTCCCGGCTGAACGCCACCATCGCCTCGTTCAGCGGCTCCTTGGCCCGTGCGGCGTGCATTTCGACGACACCGTCGGCGATCACGGGCTCGGCAGTCATCTCGGATCCCTTGCGCTTGTTGTAGGCCTGGCGGCCGCCTTCTTGCTGTCCGCCTATCAGCGTCCGCGGATGCCGGGCTCTTACCAGTCGTGGAGAAAAATCTCAGTGACTGCCCGCCTAGCCGGTGAAGCCCGCGGCGACGACGAGCCCGGCGGAGGTCCCTGGGCGCAGCCTGTCCTGGGGCCGCTCTAGGAGAAGTGGGTGGACGGACGGGCGAGTCGCTGCCCCTCGACGACGATGTCGACCTTCTCGTTGTAGAAGGCAACCAGTCCGGCGATGGGGAACAGCTGCCTGGTTGGGAAGTCGTAGCTCCAGGCGATGTCAGGATGAACCTTGCCGTTGACCCGGGCGGTCCAGTAGCCGCTGGTGAAGCCCTTATAGGGGCAGCCCGTGACGGTATCAGCGGGCGTAAGGCAGGTGAAGTCCACCTCACTGCGGTTGAGGTAGTAGCGGGTGGGCAGCCCCGTCTCGAAGACCATCACCGGGGATGCGGACTCGGCCAGGAGGGTACCGTCCAGCTCGACGCGCACGTCCCGGGTGGAGCGAAGGGCATCGACACGCGTGTAGGGGTCCCTGGGGTGGACGTAGACCTGCTCGTCCTCCTCGAACCAGGCGTCGACGGCATCCCACTCGAAACGCGCCCGGCCGTCCAGCCCGAAGCGCGCGTCGTGGCCGTAGACGCGCAGCGCTGCCGACCGGGACACCTCACCCACAGCCAGCCCGTAGCGGCGAGCGGTGCCCCGGCTCAGCTTCTGCTCATGCCGCTCGTCGACGAGAGCGGCCGGGTCGACATCGGCAATAGGGATGTAGTACTGGGGGTAGCGCTCCCATTCCCAGACGTAGACGGCCGAGGTGGTATCGAGCACGACCCGTCCGTTCAGCACGGCCCGGATCCGCCGGGGAACGGGGGCCGTCTGGTTGACCTGCGGCAGCGGGGGCGGGTAATCAGTCATCACCAGCACCTTGGGCCGGTTCGGACGGCGAGACGTCAATCGGCGTGACGCCGATCCCGGATCTGGTTTGGCTCATCGCTCCTCCTGTTCGGCTGGACTCACGTGTTCCTGCCATCACCCAATTAGCGCCCGACCGCAATGTCGCTCTTACCTGCCCCTCCGAGGATCTGCAGGGTCCCGAGCGTCCGGCGGAACATTCGCCGTCAAGCCACTTCGGCCGCACCACACTGTCGGGTCCAGGTAAGAAAGCAGTCGCAGCCGACGCATATCAACCATGGAAGTGTGGATTGGATCGATATGACGGTGAACGAATGAGCAGTGCTACCACCAGGGCCACCGCCTCCTCTACCACCCGCAGCCGGGGTCCCGCCAACAGGTGGGCGGTCCTGACCCTCTTGGGCGTGGCGCAACTCATGATCGTGCTGGACGTGACGATCGTGAATATCGCCCTGCCGTCCGCGCAGCAGGCACTGCACTTCTCGACAGATGACCGGCAGTGGATCATCACGGCCTACGCGCTGACCTTCGGGAGCCTGCTGCTCCTGGGCGGCAAGCTCGGCGACCTGTTCGGCCGCAAGTGGACATTCGTCGCCGGGCTGCTCGGCTTCGCCAGCGCGTCGGCGCTCGGCGGGCTCGCGCCCTCATTCGGGGTGCTGGTCGCGGCCCGGGCACTCCAGGGGTCTTTCGGGGCGCTCCTTGCCCCCTCGGCCCTGTCACTGCTGACCATCACCTTCCATGACTCACCGGACCGCCCGAAGGCGTTCGGCATCTTCAGCGCGATCGCCGCCAGCGGCACCTCGGTGGGACTCCTGCTCGGCGGCGTGCTGACCCAGACCCTGTCCTGGCGCTGGTGCCTGTACGTGAACCTCCTCTTCGCCATCCCCGCAGCCATCGCGGCAATGCGCCTGATTGACGGGAGGGGAGCCCAGCGCCCGCGCCCGCGGATCGACGTCGCCGGGGTCGTAGCCGCCTCCGCCGGGTTCTTCTGCCTGGTCTACGGATTCTCCAACGCCGAGAGCCACGCCTGGTCGGCCGGGCTCACCATCGCCGCCTTCATCGCAAGCGGCGTGCTGCTGTCGCTGTTCGTCGTCATCGAGCACCTGGCAAAGCATCCGCTCCTGCCCTTGCGCATCGTGACCGACCGCTCCCGCGGCGGCGCCTACGCGTCAATGGCCATAGTCGGCGCCGCGCTCTTCTCGGTCTTCCTGTTCATGACCTTCTACATGCAGCAGATCCTGCACTTCTCGCCAGTCAAGACCGGCCTGGGGTTCCTCCCGCTTACCGGCGCCATTATCATCGTGGCGCCCTTGGTCCAGACGAAAATCCTGCCCCGCCTCGGTCCCCGGGCCGTAATCGTGACCGGCATGACTTTGGGCATTGCCGCGATGGTCATCTTCACCCGGCTGACGCCCGGCGGCAGCTACGCCACCCACGTGCTACCCGGCCTCATCCCGGCCGGCGCCGGAGCGGCGTGCGTCTTTTCCGCCTCGTTCGCCACCGGCACCCTCGGCGTCCGGCACACCGACGTGGGTGTGGCAGCCGCGGTGGTCAACACCGCCCAGCAGATAGGCGGCTCGATCGGCACGGCCTTGCTGAGCACTATCTTCGCTGGCGCGCTAACGGGCTATCTCGCGAGCCACTCAGGTGCGTCCCCGTCCGTTGCCGACGCGAGCGTGCACGCCTACACCGTCGGCTTCACCGCCGGCGCAGTGATTTTCGCTGCCGGCCTCCTGATCGCCCTGCTCGTGCTCCCGTCGCGGCGCGCTACCCGCACCCGGAGCCCTGCTCCGGGTACAGACCCCGCTGAGAGCACTCCTGCACCTGATGGCGACAGAAGCTCATAACGGCGGCCACCAGACCCTGGGGACAGGACACCTGTGGTTACGCGCCCCCAGCGGCGGCAGCCCCTGCAGATCATCACTGCGGCCGAGGCGAAGGGGCAGGCCCGCGTCGCCGAGATGAACAGGCAGGTCGCCGCTCGTAAAGGCCGGCTGGGGCACCACGAACGCACGTTGCGATTTCGCCGCGGTCAATGACGCCTTATACCCGTCAATCCGCATCTCTTCGGTCAGAAGCATTTCGGTGAGCAGACGTTGCACCGCGATTCGCGCAGGCTAAGGCCTAGACCACACGCGTGCTGCGGTACACCGGCTGGCCGTGGTGCCGACGTTGATACTGGCGCCGAAGGTAAGAAGACTGTGCGGCCGGCCGCTATCAAAGTGGTCCGCGGATCACCGGAGATCCGCTCGTACTCGAAGGGAAGGGCATGCACAAGACTAAATGGTTGGCAGCAAGCTGCAGCTTGCTGGCGGGCCTGGCCTCCCAGGGCGCGATGCAGGCGACGCGGAACGGCAGGTACCTGCTAGCCGTGGATGCGGGCGGTAACCAGATCTCGGCGCTGCGCGTCACCGCGGGCCGCGTGCCGATGCCAGTCGGCCGGCCGGTATCGTCCGGCGGGGCCGTGCGCCGAAGGCGAGATACGAGGCCCGGAAAATGACCGGGCTGGGGTTTCCGAGGCCGTCCACCGAGGATCACCGCGGCGATCGTGACCAGCACCACCCAGGCGGCAGTCGCGCGCGACCCCAAGAACCTCGACCGGCGCCCTTCCTCGTGCGGGGTGAACCGCCCCAGCGCCTCCGTCGCGAGGTGGCCGCGTGACGGCCAGGTCGCGTCGCTGGCACGTCCACGCTGCTGCGCTGGCCTGGGCGAGCGTGACTGCTCTCGCGGCTGCGGATCTGCCGTGGCGGGAAGCGGACGCACGGCTGGCGGGGCCGCTGCTGTTGAGTGCAGTGGTGTCGGCCGGGCTGGACCGGCGCGCCACGCCCGTAAGCGTGCGCGGGTCATTCCAGTCGGCGTGGTGCCTTCCCGTCGCCGTCCTGCTGCCGCCGGAGTGGGCTGTCGTCGCGCCCGTCCCCCTGGCAGCGCTGGCCTGCTGGCGCGCCGATCGGGACTTTGCGCACTGCCGGGTCACCGCCGGCGCGGCGGCTGGACTGGGCTTCGGTGCTGCGTCGCTGGCTTTCCACGCCAGCGGCATAATGTCCCGCAGCGTGTCGATGCACGCAGCGCCGGAATGGCTGGCGGCCGTGGTGGCGTGCGGCGTCCTGGAGCAAGTCACCAGCAACGGCCTGACCGCCGTCGCGCTGCGCGGCAGCGGGCTGAGGAGTCATCTGCGCGCATTTTCGTTCGGCCCTGATCTGCCCGGCGCCATGGCCGAAGTGTGCTCCGGCGTCCTTGTCGCCTTCGCCGCGACGGCCAACCCCTGGTACGCGATCTTCGCCGTGCCGCTCGTGATTCCGCTCCAGCGGTCGTGGCAGCACAAGGAACTGGTCAGAACCGCCCGGACCGACGCCAAGACCGGGCTGCTGAACGCGGCGGCGTGGCAGGAGGCCGCGAATGCAGAGGCATCCCGGGCAGCCCGTACCGGAAGGCCTGTGGCCGTGGCCATGCTGGACATCGATCACTTCAAGAAAGTGAACGACGCCCACGGGCATCTCGCCGGAGACCGGGTGCTTGCGGCACTCGCAGCGGTTCTCGCCGCTCAGTTGCGCGGCTACGACGTCGCGGGGCGGTTCGGCGGCGAGGAGTTCACCGTGCTGCTGCCGGACACCACCGAAGTCGAAGCGTGCGGGATCGCCGAACGGCTACGGGCGCAGATCGCTGCTACGCCCATGCTCGACGACCGCGAGGGCATTGGCCCTGCCCTGCCCGTCACCGTTTCGATCGGCGTCGCAGCCGCCCGCCCGGGACGACGCACCGGCGGTGAACTGATCGGTGCCGCAGACCAGGCCATGTTCGCGGCGAAGCAAGCCGGGAGGAACCAGGTTCACCCCCGTCATCGGCCAAGCGGCAGACCGCACGGAGAACCGCCGCATGACCACCCGCGGTTCGGGCACGCGGGGATGATCCGCAGGCGGCCGGTCGAGGACACGGGCATCAGCATGCAGGGGGACGCCAAGCTGTCGCGCCCATAGCCGGCTCTCTGACGCCTCTGTGTGACCGCGTTCCCTGGCACACGTGCGGCGTCGGCCGCTTACGACGTCTTCCGGGGGCTGCCAGCGTTCCGGTCCTTGTCAGCCCCGGGAGCGCCCGCGTCCACGCCGAAGCTGCGCAGCCCAGGCCGCTCGCAGGCTCCGCTTGAGCTCAGCGAAGCCGGGAAGCCCGGCCGGGCCGGTCACGTGGTCCAGAGCCGGACGGCGTCCTCCGGGGTCGGGAGGCAGCTGATCATCGGGCCGAAGAAGGCGGTGCCTTCCGGTGGATCGAACTGAATGATAGGCGTGCCGGCGTCCCTGCCCGTCCGGGTCAGTGCGTCGTCGCCCCCGACGCGGATCTCGTCGTCCCACCGCGTGTCGTCGAGCGCGCCGGCGGCGGGCAGGCCGGCACCGGCGAGCAGCCGCTGGACGAAGGCCCGGCTGTCGCGGACCGCGGGGGTCAAGCCCGGCCGCGCCTGGGGAGTCGAAGATCTCGCTGCTCACGGCCTCGTAGAGCGGCCCGACGGCGGCCCGGCCCGGCCCGGGCCGCGGCCCGGAGCAGCCGCAGCCCGGAAGTCCGCCCTTCCTCGTAGCCGGCGGGGAAATGGCCGTCGTAGTGGAGGTGGGGGCGGGTCAGGCCGTCGCCGCTCGTAAGTGCTCGCGCAGGTAGCGGACGAGGCCGACGACGTTGATGACGTCGTCGGGGACCAGCCGCCCGATGGCGCCGCTTGAGCGCACGCTGACCACGACGTTACCGGCCGGGTCGAGCACGAAGCCGGCGGACTGCAGATACACCGGGTCCGGGTTGACGAAGGCGCCGGTGAGGGCGCCGACGGCGGGCGCGTCGGCGCCGTAGCCAACGGGAAAGGTCAGGCCGTGCTTAGCGGCCAGCTCCGCCGTGGCCGTCTCGTCATCCGCTGACAGGGCGGCGACGCGAATGCCCGCGTCGGCCAGCGCCTGGCCGGACCGCTGGAAGGCCCGCAGTTGCGCGTTGCAGTACGGGCACCAGGAGCCGCGGTAGAACAGGACGGTGGCGAAGTCGCCGGCGAAGTCGTCGGGGATGATCAGCCTCTGCCCACCCGGGACGTTGATCGTCAGCTTCGGGAACGGGTCACCAGGGTTGAGCGGAGGCACGGCGGGTTCTCCTTCGCGGCCACGGGAGACGGCCCGCGCAAGAACCGTCCGCTGGGTACGCGTCGCCCCGGCCGGCAGTCTTACGTATGAGTCTGAGCGCTCCGCGGTCACCGCGGCAGGCGTGCACGGGCAGCGGCCCCGAAGTCCCGGGTCGCCTCGGGCACGACCGTGGCGCCGAGCGATTTCGCGACCTCACCCGACCCGTCCGTGGAGCGGTTGTCGACGACGATCGGCCGGAAGCCGGCGGGCATCCGGCCGAGAATCCAGGGCAATGCCGGCGCCTCGTTCAGGAACGGGAAGATCACGTCCACGATCTTGCGACCGTATTACCAGTGACGAACCCGCATCGGTAGATGCCTTACCAAATGGAGAAGTCCGCGCTGGGAGATCGTGCGAGATTCGTTCAAATGACGGGCGATAAATTATGACAATCTGCGGAAATGTTTCGCGATAACGCCGGAATGAGAGCCTGATCGCTCTCGATGCCCGTCGGGCGTTCTTAGACTCGGGTCGTGGACACGCGCATTCTCGTTGTAGAAGATGACCTGACCGTGGCGGAGGTCGTCGTGGACTACCTGCGCCACGTCGGCCTGGAGCCCCGGCACGCCGTGGACGGGCTCACCGCCCTGGAGATTGCCGCGGACTGGCGGCCCGATCTGGTGATACTCGACCTGATGCTGCCCGGAGTCGGCGGCCTGGAGGTCTGCCGGCGCCTGCGTGAGGCGCAGGATGCCCGGGTGCCACTGCCGGTGATCATGCTGACCGCGCTCGGCGAGGAAAGCGACCGCGTGCTGGGGCTGGAGAGCGGTGCCGACGACTATGTGACGAAGCCGTTCAGCCCGCGGGAGCTCACATTGCGGGTGCAGGCCGTCCTCCGCCGGGCCCGGGCGGCCGGCGGAGCGGCAGCGGTCCCGCCGCAGCCCGTGCGCTCAGGACGGCTGGAGGTCGACGTGACGGCACGGCGCGTCCGGGCCGACGGCCGGGAACTGGAACTGACGGCGCGCGAGTTCGACCTGCTTGCCTTCTTCGTCTGCCATCCTGGCCGGGCGTTCACCCGCGCTGAGCTGCTTGAGCAGGTATGGGGCTGGTCGTTCGGCGACCTGTCGACGATCACGGTGTACGTACGTCGGCTGCGCGACAAAGTCGAGCAGGAGCCTGCCTCGCCCGCCCAGCTCCAGACGGTCTGGGGCGTCGGCTACCGCTGGGAGGCTAGCTCGTCATGAGCGCCCAGGTCCAGATCGTCCTGATCGCCGCGGGCTGCACGGGCGCGGTTGGCCTGGCGGGCATGGGCATCATCCGGCTGCCTCGCCGGCGCTCGCTCCGCCTGTCCATCCATGCCACCAATCTGCTAGCCAATGCCATCCGGCACACCCCGCCGGGGGGCCGCGTGCACGTCGAGGCGAGGAGGACGGGGACGCCCTGCTCGCGGTCTTCGACAGCTGCGGCGGCATCCCGGAAACTGACCTCCCGCACGTCTTCGACCTGGCCTGGCGCAGCACCGGCGCGCGCAGCCCCACGCCCGACAGCGGGGCCGGCCTCGGCCTGGCGATCGTGCGCGGCGTCGCGGAAGCTCACCGGGGCGGCGTGCGAGTCGTGAATACCGAGGCCGACTGCTGCTTTGAGATCAGGCTGCCCGCCTGCTCGTGAATCGCCGCGGTCAGCCAGGCACCCGGCTAGATGGCGCTCCGGCGCGGCCAGACCGTGCTCGGCGCTCGACGGTACTCAGCTCAAGATCGCCAAGCAGGACTCGGCGAATCTACCGCCGGTGGACATCGACCACCCGGAAGAAAGCTCTTAAAGTCGTCAGCGCCACGTAGACAAGGCGTTAGACCCCTACCGGGGCAGTGCTGACGTCCCAGACGGCACCGGTGTCGTCGCCGGCCAGGTGGGCTAGCAGCGCCGCAGCAGAGTGCTCCGGGGTGATCAGGGTGCCCTCGATGAAGTTCTTGTTGAACCGCTCGTGCAGGGCGCCGATGCGTTCGGGATCCTGGCTGCGGATCCAGGCTTGCATAGCGGTGTCCACCCCGCCGGGCCGGTAGGCGTTGACGGTCACGCCGGTGCCGGCCAGCTCGGCGGCGAGGTTCACGGTATGCGCCTCGAGCGCGGCCTTGGTGGCGGCGTAGGCGTTGCCCCGGACCATGCCGGCGGGGTACGCGACGATTCCGCTGGAGATGTTCACGACGCGGCCCCAGCCGGCGTCAAGCATGCCGGGCAGGACGGCGGCGGTGAGCGCGGCCGGCGCGACGACGTTGACCTCGAAGGCCAGCCGCAGATCCGCGGCCGAGATGCCGATGGTGGGTCCCAGCGGCTCAACGGTGGCCGCGTTGTTGACCAGGATGTCGACGCCGCCCGCCGTCAGCGCGGCCGCCACGGCACGGCCGCGGTCCTCCTCATCGGCCAGGTCGGCGGGCAGCACGCTGATCCGCCCGGCGGGCACGCCGCGCTCGCGCAGCAGGGCGCTGGTCTCCTCCAACTGCCCGGCGGTGCGGGCGAGCAGGACCACGCCGGCGCCTGCGCCGGCAAGCCCGAGCGCGATGGCCCGGCCGATGCCGCGGCCCGCCCCGGTGATGAGCGCGGTCCTTCGGGTGAAGTCGGCTGCCACTGCGGTCTCCTTAACGGTTGACGGTGAAGTTGGACGGCCAAGAGCCGGCCGGGTCCGTTCGGATGAATGCTGTTGAACTTCTTACAGCGCATTGGTTAGCGGCGTGCGGCGGCGGCTTCTTACCAGCCGGCGCCCCGGCGAGATTCGTCGGTAAGACCCGCGGGCGGGGGCAACGCATACAGGCGAGACGGATCTTCCCAGCGCCGTCGCGACCATCTACGAAGGAGAAGCGCTGTGCCTCTGCTTAACCCCGGTGACCCGTTCCCCAGGTTGACCATCACCACTACCGACGAGCAGACGCTCACGCTCCCGGATGCGCTGGCCGGCGACTTCGGCGTCGTCCTGTTCTACCGGGGCGCGTGGTGCCCGTACTGCAACGCGCAGCTGCGCGCCTTCGAGCGGTCCGGGCAGGCGCTGGCGGACGCGGGCATCCGCGTCGCCGCCCTCTCGGTCGACGACAAGCAGGCCTCGGCCGCCCTGGTCGCCAAGCTCGGCCTGACCTTCCCCGTCGGCTACGGCGCGGACGCCCCGGCCGTCGCCTCCCTCACCGGCGCATTCGTCAACCCGGACCCGGTGTACCTGCAGTCCACCGGCTTCGTGCTCGACCCTACGGGTAACGTCATCGTCAGCGTGTACTCAAGCAGCGCGATCGGCCGGCTTGTCCCCGACGATGTCATCGGCCTCGTCGGCTATCTGCGCCAGCACTCGCCTGCCACGACGGCCTGACCAGACACGGAGGCAGCATGCGCGACGCCGACATCCGCTTCTACTTCGACCCGGTGTGCCCGTTCGCCTGGATGACCAGCAAGTGGGTGCGGATGGTGGCCGTGCGGCGAGACTACACCGTCGATTGGCGGTTCATCTCGCTGCGGTTGATCAACTCCGCGATCGACTACGACAGCCACTTCCCGGCCGGCTACGACGAGGGGCACACCTCCGGGTTGCGGCTGCTGCGGGTCGCGGCACGGGCGCGGGCCGAGCACGGGCGCGACGCCGTCGGGCCGTTCTACGAGGCGGTCAGCAGCGAGATCTTCGACTCGCCGGGCGCCGCCGCGCTGACCCCCGTGGCTCGCGGCAGCCGGGCCTTCGTATCGCCGCTGCTCGTGCAGGCGGGCCTGCCCGCTGACCTGGCGGACGCGCTCGACGAGGCGCGGTGGGATGACGAGATCCGCGCGGAAGGCGACGAGGCGCTGGCGCTGACCGGCCGGGATGTCGGAACGCCGATCATCCAGTTCGGCCCGCCGGAGGGGACGGCCTTCTTCGGCCCGGTCATCAGCCGCCTCCCGGACGCCGACGACGCCGTCCGGCTCTGGGACTACGTGACCGGCCTGGCCGGCTTCCCCGGCTTTGCCGAGCTCAAGCGGAGCCTGCGCGAGCGCCCGCAGCTGCGCAGCTTCGGCGTGGACCCCGGCGCCGCCGGGACGGAAGAGGACTGGCACGCCGGCAGCCGCAAGACGGCGTCGTAGCGCGCACAGCGCGCGAAGTTAGCGGCTCGCCGGGTCGGGGGGCCGAAGCAGATGGCCGGTGGCCGGAGTACTCGGTCACCGGCCATCTGCGCTCCGGTTACTTTGATGGCGACGATGTCCGGGCGTCTTCGGTCTCGAAGGTGTCGTTAGTGACAGGGGGCGGCCTCGAAGCGGTCTGTTTCACTCACGGGGTGGATGCCGGTAGCGCTGGTCACGCAGACGAACTCACGGTCCGCGTGACGCCAATGCCCGGCGACGTGCAGGCCGGCCTCCGCAGCGGCGCATAGCAAGGCAGCCGTGCCCATGCGGGCCCAGGGGAAGACCGGGCCGCGCCGGCTGTCGGGGTGCTCTAGCCATCCGATCAGCTGCTCATCCACATCGCCGGGCTCGGCTTCGATGAGGATCCGGCCGCCTGGCGCCAGCAGCTCGGCGCAGCGCAGCAGAAGCCGGCGGGGTAGGCCGCCGATGCCGATGTTGCCGTCCGCGAGCAGTACCGTGGCCCACCGGCCGCGCCCGGGCAGCGGGTCGAACACCGAGCGGTGCAAGGCGGGCGCCCCGGCCTGGCGCACCCGGTCCACCGCAGTCCGCGAGATGTCCACGCCAAGCGCCGCGATCCCCCGCTCGGTCAGCGCCACGGTCAGCCGTCCGGGGCCGCAGCCCACGTCGAGGACGGGACCGCGACAGCGCCTGAGCAGTTCCTCGTCGGCGGCATCGGGCGGCCCGCACCACCGGGAGACCTCGAGCGGCAGCGCGCGGCCGTCGGCGGTCCGCAGGACCAGCGCCTCGGTCTGCTCGCGCAATGCCTCTTCGTACAGGGCGATCGCGCCTATCCTCACGCCGTTTCCCCGAGGGCGCTTGACCCGATGACGTCTTTCCCCGTGCGGGCCGGGCTCAGGACCAAGGCTAGCTCCCGCGCCCGCGCGGCGAACCGGCTCCGCGGTGCCATGCGGGCCACGGCCAGTGCATCCGCCGCCGTGTCCACGTCGCGCAACTGCGGCAGCTCGGCCACGCGCAGCCCGGCCGCGACAAGCCGGGCGCGCTGGATGGCGCCGGTGGCCGAGGTTGACATGGGGACGCCCCGCAGCAGGGCGGGATCGGGCTCGCGCAGGCCGAGCGCCCAGAAGCCTCCGTCGGCTGCGGGGCCGAACACGGCGTCGGCAGCCCGCCAGTCGACGGCCAGCAGACCGGGGGTGACCTGCGGCGTGTCCATCCCGATGAGCAGCGCCGGGCCGCGAACGGCGGCGAAGGCGGCGGCCAGGCGCTCGTCGAGCGGGCCGCCGCACTGCGGCACGATGTCGAACCCAGGGGGCAGCCACGGGCCCGGCTCGCCGTCGAGGACCAGGACCCGTCGCGCGGCCGGCGCCATGAGGACGGTGCGCAGCGTGTCGGCGAGCGCGGCCTCGGCCAGCGCGGCGGCCTGCTCGTGGGTGCACGGCGGCACCAGGCGGGTCTTGACCCGGCCGGGCACCGGCTGCTTCGCGATGACGAGCAGGGTGGTAGCTGATTTCGACGCTGGGGCCGTCACCGGGCGAGTACCTGGCTCATGTCACGCACGGTCCGCACGCAGCCGCCCACGGTCCCGGTCACCTTGGACTTTCCGATGCGGGGAAGGTAGGCCACCTGGACCTCTGATACGCGCCAGCCGGCCGCGGCCGCGTTCATGACCATCTCCAGCGGGTACCCGAACCGTCGGTCGGCGAGATTCAGGCTGAGCAGCGCCTGGCGGCCTGCCGCGCGCATCGGCCCCAGGTCACGGATGCCCAGCCCCGTGCGCCGGCGGACCCGCCGTGACAGTTCCCAGTTGGCCAGCCGCGCGGGCAGCGGCCAGGCGCCCGGCCGCTCTGCGCGGCGGCGGCCGAGAACCAGGTCGGCCTGGCCGGCTTCCAGCGGGCCGGTCAGCAGCGGAAGCTGCCGCGGGTCGAGGCTTCCGTCGCAGTCGCAGAAGCACACCAGGTCGGCCGTCGCCGCCAGCAGCCCGGCGTGGGCGGCTGCCCCGAACCCCCGGGCCGGCTCGTACACGACGGTCGCGCCGAGCGAACGGGCGACGTCGCCCGAACCGTCGGTGGAGCCGTTGTCGACGACGATCGGCCGGAAGCCGTCCGGCCTTCTGTCGAGAATCCAGGGCAACGCCGGCGCCTCGTTCAGGCACGGCAAGATAACGTCAGCGATCACGGCTGCGACGCTATTACCAATGGCTGGCCGACAGTGCCGGAAGAGCCTTACAAAACGCAGAACTCAAGATCCGGGCACACCGGGCACCACCACACCAGGGCCCGACAGGAGATTTATGACAATCCGGCGAAATATCGAGGCGGTAATGCCGAATGAGCACCTGACCGCTCCGAGTGGCTGCCGGGCGTTCTTAGACTTGGCCCGTGGATACGCGCGTTCTGCTTGTGGAAGACGACTTCACCGTGGCGGAGGTCGTGGTGGACTACCTGCGCCACGCCGGCCTGGAGCCCCGGCACGCGATGGACGGGCAGACCGCCCTGGAGATCGCCGCCGTCTGGCGGCCCGGCCTGGTGCTGCTCGACCTGATGCTGCCGGGGGTGAGCGGCCTGGAGGTGTGCCGCCGCCTGCGGGAGGGCGGGGACGCGCGGACGCCGCTGCCGGTGATCATGCTGACCGCGCTCGGCGAGGAGAGCGACCGCGTGCTCGGGCTTGAGAACGGCGCCGACGACTACGTGACCAAGCCGTTCAGCCCGCGGGAGCTCGCCCTGCGCGTGCAGGCGGTCCTGCGCCGGGCACGAGCGGCCAACGCGGCGGCATCGGCCGGCGAGCAGCCCGTGCGCTCGGGACGGCTGGAGGTCGACGTCGCCGCACGGCGCGCGCGCAGTGACGGCAGGGAACTGGACCTGACGGTGCGCGAGTTCGACCTGCTCGCCTTCTTCGTCTGCCATCCGGGCAAGGCGTTCACCAGGGCCGAACTGCTTGAGCAGGTATGGGGCTGGTCGTTCGGCGACCAGTCGACCATCACCGTGTACGTTCGCAGGCTGCGGGACAAGGTCGAGCTGGATCCGGCCGCGCCGGCCCAGCTTCAGACGGTCTGGGGCGTCGGCTACCGCTGGGACGCGAGTTCGTCGTGAGCGCGCAGATCCAGATCGTCCTGATCGCGGTCGGCTGCGCCAGCGCCGTCGGCCTGGCGGGCATGGGCCTCATCCGGCTGCTGCGCCGGGCCTCGCTGCGCCTGTCCATCCAGGCGAGCAGCGTCGTGCCGGTGCTCGTGATCGCGGCAGGCACGCTCGGCACGGCCAAGGAGATGTTCCTGTCCCAGCACGATCTCGGTGTTGTCGTGATGGTGTGCATCATCGCCGGCGTTGTCGCGTGCGCCTTCAGCTGGCTGCTTGGGCGGCAGGTCGCATCCGGCAGCACGGCGCTGCGGCAGGCCGCGCGGTCCCTCGGCGACGAAGCCGACCAGTTCAGGCCCCCTGGCCAGCCGCTGGCGGCAGAGTTCGCGGCCCTCTCACGGGAACTGGCGGATACCAGCGCGAAGCTGGCTATGTCACGGGGGCGGGAGCGCGCGATCGAGCAGTCCCGCCGGCAGCTGGTGGCCTGGGTCTCGCATGACCTGCGGACCCCGCTGGCCGGACTGCGGGCCATGGCCGAGGCACTGGAGGACGGCCTGGCGGCCGACCCCCCTCGTTACCACAAGCAAATGCGGATCGACGCCGAACGGCTGGCAACCATGGTCGACGACCTGTTCGAGCTGTCCAGGATCCACTCCGGCACGCTGCACCTGTCGACCGACGAGATCGCGCTCGATGACCTGGTCAGCGACGTGCTGGCCAGCACGGAAGCGCTGGCGCGGGAGCGCGGCGTCTGGCTGGGCGGCCGGGCGGCCGGGCGGCCCATCGTCCGCGCCGACTCGCGCGAGCTGTCCCGCGCGCTCACGAACCTGCTGAACAACGCGATCCGGCACACCCCGCCCGGCGGCCGCGTGCACGTCGAGACGAGGCGAGAGGGCCGGCACGCCCTGCTGGCGGTCGCCGACGGCTGCGGCGGCATCCCGGAAGCCGACCTTGCGCATGTATTCGAGCTGGCCTGGCGCGGCACCGACGCGCGCAGCCCCGAGCCCGACGGGGGCGCCGGCCTCGGCCTCGCCATCGTGCGCGGCGTCGCGGAAGCCCACCGGGGCAGCGTGCGGGTCGTGAACACCGAGCGCGGCTGCTGCTTCGAGATGAGGCTGCCGGGCTGCCCCTGAACGGCCCGCCGTCAGGCCCGCACCCGTCAGGCCCGCACCCGGCCGGCGGGCGTGGCCGCGAACTCCGCGACCCCCTCCGCGAACGGCACCGATGCCCGCCAGCCGAGTTCCCTCGCGATCCGCTCGCTGGACGCGGTCACATGCCGCACGTCGCCGAGCCGGTACTCGCCGGTGACGACGGGGGCGGGTCCCCCGTAGGCGTCAGCCAGCTCCGACGCCATGTCGCCCACGGTGCGCGGGGTGCCGCTGCCCACGTTGTAGGCGCGCAGCAGGCCGGGGCTGACCGGGCCGTCGCCGCCCGCAACGGCCTCAAGCCCGGCCACGGTGGCGCCCGCCACGTCCCGGACATGGACGAAGTCCCTGCGCTGGGCCCCGTCCTCGAAGACCCGCGGGGCGCGGCCGGCCTCAAGCGCGGAGCGGAAGAACGACGCCACCCCGGCGTACGGCGTATCGCGCGGCATCCCGGGGCCGTACACGTTGTGATAGCGCAGCGCCACCGCGCGCCCCCCGGTGGCCCGGGACCAGGAGCCCGCCAGATTCTCCTGCGCGACCTTCGTGTCCGCGTAGACGTTCCGCGGCCCGACCGGCGCGTCCTCCCGCACCAGCTCCCCCGACAGCGGCTCGGCGCACCGGTCGCAGCGCGGCTCGAACAGGCCTGCCTCGAGGTCGGCGGCCAGCCGCGGCGGCGGCGTCGCGGCCGTCCCGTGCTCGGCGCAGGAGTAGGACCCTTCGCCGTAGACGACCATCGACGAGGCCAGCACCAGGCGGCCGACCCCCGCCCGCGCCATCGCGGCCAGCAGGACCGCGGTCCCCAAGCCGTTGCAGCCTGCGTACAGCGGCGCATCGTCGAAGTCGGCGCCGAGCCCCACCATCGCCGCCAGGTGGCAGACCGCATCGACGCCACGCAGCGCGCCATCGACCGCCTGCCGGTCGCGGACGTCGGCCTGCACGAACTCGACGCCGGGGTCATCGGAGAAGGGCCGGGCGCCGTCGGTGTGGACGAACGGCAGCAGCGCGTCGACCACCGTGACTTCATGACCCGCGCCGGCGAGCGCCCGCACGAGGTGGAACCCGATGAAGCCGGCACCGCCGGTTACCAGTACTCGCATGGTCCGAGGCTACGGACGGTCACGCCGCGAGGAGGCCTGGCACGGCACGCTCTCATCAGTTTGTAATGAGGGGCGATTCGGCCGCCCGCCGACACCCTGCCGCCAGCTTCCGGCTAGACGATTAAGTGCCTGGTCAGACAGCGATTTCAGGGCAGATCACGGTCGTTCCGAGCATGCGAAGTTCCACGATCACCCGAGCCAAAAAGCGACATATAGGGACAAAACACCCACATAGCGCGGTTTGCTGATACCGCTGCCGGGTGCGTGTAATACACAGCGTGATGCCTCAGACTTCTGGCGGCTCCCTCGCTGGCGACGGGACGGCCGCGGCCGCCGGGCTAGCCTCCGCCGCCGGACTAGCCTCCGATGCGCTGGCCTCTGCCGATCCGGTCTCCTACGCGACGGCGCCGCCCGGCCAACGCGCGCCTCAGTGGAGCGGCTCACGGGCGATCCGGGCCGTCGCCGCGCTGGCCGGGCTCGCGGTTATCGGCGCCTACGTCGGCATCGCGCTGACCCGGCTTGGTTATCCGGGCCATCTGGAAATCCTCGAGGGCAACTCGCTCGTCGAGATGCGCCGCATCCTGGCAGGCCAGCAGCTCTACCCGCCGCCGTCGGCCGGCTACGTGCCGGACGGCTACACGCCGCTCTACTTCGCCGTCTCGGCGGCCGCCGCCAGCGTGCTCGGCCAGTCTTACCTGCCGCTGCGGCTGGTGTCATTGGCCGCCTCGCTGGCCTGCTTCGCGATCCTGGGGCGGCTGGTCCAGCGCGAGTCGGGCAGTCGCGGCGCCGGACTGGCCGCCGCCGGCCTGCTGGCCGCGACCTATTTCGCCACCAACACGTGGTTCGACCTCGGCCGGGTCGACTCGCTGTTCCTGGCCCTGAGCGCGGCGGGCCTGTACGCCGCTCGCTGGGCCGGCCAAACTCGCGGGGCGATCGTCGCGGGTCTGCTGCTCGGAGCGGCGTTCTGCACGAAGCAGACCGCGCTCGCGGAAGGGGTCGCGGTCCTGGCGGCGCTCGCGGCCGGTCCCCGCCGCCGCCTCGCCGTGCCCGCCGCGATCAGCTACGCGGCGGTCGTCGGCGGCAGCACGCTCGCGCTCGGGCTGGCCAGCCACGGCTGGTACGTGTACTACGTCTTCGAGCAGATGAGCCAGCACGCGCTCAACCCCAGCACCGCCAGCCAGTTCTGGGTCAGTGAGCTGCTGCCCACCCTGGCCGTCGCCATCTGCGCGGCGGTGCTTGGCGCCAGGCGAATGCCGTTCACGCTGCTGGCGGGCTGTGCCGCGCTCGTGGCGGAGTCCTTTGCCGCCCGCGCCCAAAACGGCAGCAACCTGAACGACCTGCTGCCCGCCTACCTCGCGGTGGCGGTGCTGGCCGGGCTGGCGATGGGCGGCCGGTCCCCGCTCCTGCCCGGCGACGCCCCCGGACGGCTCGCGCGGGCGCGGATAGCGGGGATGGCACCGTTCGCGCCGATCGCGCGGTGGCGGGCCGGGCCGGCCGGACCATGGATTCCGGTCGCGGCCGGCGCCCTGGTCATCGCGCAGATCGGATTGCTGGCGAGCGGATTCCGCCTAAGCCAGGCGTTCCCGCCCGACAGCGACCGCGTCGCCGAACAGCGCCTGGTGACGGCCGCGCGATCGCTCGGCGGCACGGTCGCGATCCCGGCCGATCCGAGTATCGCCGTCGCGGCCGGGCTGCCCCCCACCGAAGACCAGGTCGCGGCGGCGGACGTCCTGCGCGCGTCCGACCAGAGCGCCAAGGCCGTCTTCACGGGGAGCCTCGCGCAAGCGGTGGCGACGGAAAAGTACAGCGCGATTATCACTGAGTTCGAGAGGGACCTGCGGGGTTTCCCCGTCGATCTGCAGAGCTACTACCACGAGTGCCCGCAGATGCCGGAGGACGGCGTCCTGTCCGTCCCGTTCGCCGGGAACGCCGAGGCCTTGCATATTTCCGTATGGCTGCCCATCGGGCACGGGCCCTCCTGCGCGGACGTCACCCGAATGCTCGAGTCCTAGGAGACCTGAGATGAGCGACGCCGATCAGCCGGAGCACGCGGCAGAGCCCGGACCTGCAGAGCGGCCGCAACCCGCAGAGCAGCCTCGGCCCGCGGGACAGCCGCAGCCGTCGAGACAGCCGCGACCCGCAGAGGAGCCGCAACCCGCAGAGCGGCCACGGGCCGCCGAGCAGGTACGGGCCGCAGGGGAACCGCCGATCACGGAGAAATCGCCGGTTCCCCTCAAGCCGGAGACCGTGGAGAAGCCGGAGACCGGACAGCGGCAGGGGCCTGCGCAGAAACCAGACACCGCGGAGAATCATGGAAGCGTCGGGCGGCCACCGATAGCGGAGGAGCCTCGGAGCAAACGACCGCCTTGGCGACCGGCACGCCCGCAGCTTCCCCGCCCGTCGGCCCGGCCCGGCCAACTGGCCCGGCTGCTGATGCCGGCCGAGCCGCCGCCCGGCCCGTTCCGGCGGTCGTTCTGGCGCAGCCCGGTCCGCGGACCATGGCTGACCTCCATGCTCGGCCTTATCCTGCTGGGCGGCATCACGATCTTGTTCGTGACCGGGCTGCTTTCTTACGCGTCCTACAACCCCAACCTCGGCGGTGGCAACGACTACACGTCAGGCAAGGGCTGGCTCGGCTTCTACCTGTTCTCCTGGCCGACGGACCCGACCTGGGCCTACCAGCTCAACCAGGGTCTCCACGTCACTCTGGGCCTCGCCCTCGTCCCGATCCTGCTGGCCAAGCTCTGGTCGGTGCTGCCGAAGCTCTTCGAGTGGCCGCCCCTGCGCAGCCCCGCGCACGCGCTCGAGCGGATCTCGCTGTTCCTGCTGGTAGGCGGCGGCGTCTTCGAGTTCGCGACCGGGATCATGAACATCCAGCAGTGGTATGTGTTCCCCGGCTCCTTCTACACGCTGCACTTCTACGGCGCGTGGGTCTTCACCGCCGCCTTCGTCGTGCACGCGGGCCTGAAGATGCCCACGGTCATCCGGTCGCTGCGCCGCCGCGGGCTGCTGCGGGAACTGCGCGTGGACACCGCCCACACGGTGCCGGAACCCCCGGACGTCAGCTCACTCGTCCCCACGGCGCCGTCCCCCCCGACGATTTCACGGCGCGGCGTGCTCGGCTTCGCCGGGGCGGGGTCACTGCTCTTGGTTGCCCTGGCGGCGGGCCAGTCGATCGGCGGCCCGCTGCGCAGGACCGCGCTGCTCGCGCCGCACGGCCAGGTCACCGGCAGCGGGCCGCTGGACTTCCAGATCAACGTGACGGCGGCCGAGGGCGGCATCAAGCCCGAGGAGACCGGAAACAGCTGGCGGCTCACGCTCAGCCGCGAGGAATCAGGCACCAGCGCCCCGGTCACCCTGACCAGGGCGCAATTGCTCGCGATGCCCCAGCACGACGCGAGCCTGGCTATCAACTGCGTCGAAGGCTGGACCACCGGGAACCAGGTGTGGACGGGGGTGCGACTGCGCGACCTCGCGCGGCTGGCCGGCGCGGACAATCCCGGGGCCGTGCTCGTCCAGTCGCTGCAGCAGCACGGCGGGCACGCCACCCTGTCGGCCGGGCAGATCATGAACCCCGACTCGCTGCTCGCGTTCCGCGTCAACGGCGTGGAACTCTCCGCCGATCACGGCTACCCGGCTCGCGTGATCTTGCCCGCCAGCCCCGGCGTGCACAACATCAAGTGGGTCACGACCATGACGTTCAGGAGCTGACGTGCGCCGTCTAACGCGCTGGTACGGCGCCAACCCCCTCCACCTGCTCGCGCTGCTCGCCTGCTTCGCCCTCGCCGGCTACGCCGCGACGCAACTGGTGCGGTCCCGCCCGGAGAGCGTGGCGATCTGGTTCGTGGGCGCGGTCATCGGACACGACCTGGTGCTAATGCCGCTGTACTCGATCGCCGACTGGTCCGTACTGGCAGCGGTCAGGCACCGCGCGCCGAATCTGCCCCCGGTCCCGTGGATCAACTATCTGCGAGTGCCGACCGGGCTGTCCGCCCTGCTGCTGCTGGTATGGTTCCCGCTCATCTTCAGGCTGAAGACCCACTACCAGGAGTCCACCACCCTGTCCCCCGACCCGTTCCTGTGGCACTGGCTGGCCGTGACCGGGGCGCTGTTCCTGCTGTCAGCCACCGCGTACGCGCTGCGCCTGCGCGCCGCGCATCGCGCGGTCCGCTGAGTCGGTCGCGTGACCGGCGGCTTAGCGGCGCCGCCATTCGTTGGCGAGCAACTGGTAGGAGCTGTGATCAGCAGGTCGTCGGCGTCGGGTGGCATCTCCGAGCTGCTCGAGCTTGTCCGCCACCTGGCCTGGGGAGCCGACGAACCGGATGTCGACCCGGTCGGCGAGCTCGCGATCCTCCTCGGCCCAGGTATACGCGCGCCTCCTTCGGGGTGGGGAAATTGATCGCGCCCTCGCGGATGCTGCGGACCCACGGCGCGTAGGCGGCGCTAGTTCCCTGGCGGTCGCCTCGTCCTCGGCGACGACGACGTCGGCCGAGACGCTGACATAGGACCTGTCCAGGTCGGCCGAAGGCCGGAATGCCGCCGGCACCCGTCGGCCGCCTCGAGCACCGTCGCCGGGCTGACGTGGTAGTTGCCTGCGAACCCGAGGTCGCTCGACCCGCCCGCCTTGGCGCTCTGCCCGCCGCTGCCGCCGAGGACCGATACCTGCAGCTGCGCGCCTCGCCGTGACCGGCTGCCCGAGTTGCGGGCGGCGTCGCCGGTGCCGATCGCGGCGGGAGAGCAGATCGGATCGGTCCCCGACGCGGTGCGGCTGATCCGCGACGGCGGAATCGACCTGCTGCGGCTGCACACGTCGGCGATCGGCGGCCTCACCCCGACCCGCAAGCTGACAGCGCTGGCCCGAGCTGCTCGGCGTCCGCACCGCGTTCCACTCCCCGGGCGACATCTCGCCCGTCGGGGTGGCCGCCAACCTGGCCGTCGACGTGTCCACGCCCGCGTTCGGCTACCGGGAGTCGCACACCTACAACGACGCCACCCGCGAGGTCTTCCCCGGCACCCCGGTCGTGCGCGACGGCCACCAGCGGCCGTCCCCCGAGCCGGGCCTCGGCGTGGGCCTGGACGAGAAGGCCGCGCCCCGCTTCCCCCGGTCAAGTTCCTCTTCGACCGCTGGGCGGCCGGCGTCCGCCGCCCCGACTGCTCCCTCGAGCCCCCGTGACCTAAGACACGGATCTGCCAGGAGCTGACGGGCGGGGCCGGATTCGCTGCGCGAGTTTTGTCAGGCCGGGGACTTGCTGCCTGCTGATCTGCGGCCGCGGGTGACCCAGGTGGAGGCGAAGCCTATGACCAGCACGGCGAGTGCGAACCAGGGCGCGAGGACTATGGGGCTCGTGACCTTGTAGAACGATCCGAAGATGGCGCCCGCGGTGATGACGATGGCGAGGACCGCCGATAGCACGAGCCACAGCCGATGCGGCGCGTGGGCGAAGCTGCGCAGCGAGCCTATCGCCATCAGCAGGTAGACCACGACCAGGGCGAAGCCGCCGAAGGTCGAGCCCCAGGAGAACAGGGCGTCATAGTGGGGAGTTTCCGGCAGCGCGAACAGCCCCTTCCAGAACACGTCGGCGAGCAGGGCCAGGGCGCAGAAGCCGGTCACGAAGACGGTCGCGCCGAGCGGCGAGCTACGGCGCCTGGACACCACGGCGAATGGTCTCGGGAGCCTGCCGTCCTCGGCCATCGCGAAAATTCCGCGCGTGGCCGAGACGCCGCAGCCGATCCCGACTGCGAGCATGTCGAAGAGAACGACGAGCTCGAGCAGGCGGTCGATCCAGGTGCCGCCGTACCCGCCGGCCGACTTTCCGGCGCCGAGCGCGAACAGCGGCGCCGACGCGGCGGTGCTCAGGGTCTTGAGACTGTAGTGGAAGCCGGCCACTTCGACGTAGGTGGCCAGGACGAAGAAGATCGTGGCGATCCCGGCCGTGGACATGACCGCGGCGCGGATGTGCTTATGCGGCTTGGGGGTCTCTTCGGCCAGGTTCGCGGAGGTCTCGAAGCCGGTGAAGAGCAGGATCCCGTACAGCACGCCGAAGAAGATCCCGGGCCAGCCATCGGCGGAAGACGACGGCCGGAAGGGCTTGAGGCTGTTGGCCGATCCCAGCTTCACGATGACGGAAATGAAGAAGACCGTCACCACGATGATGGAGATCAGCGCCAGCGCGAGCTGCACGCGGGTGGAGATCCGGACGCCGAAGTACAGGACCAGGGCGACGACCGCCAGGAATAGGAGGCTCCAGGCCCAGCCCGGCAGCGGGTTAACGCCGAACTCCGAGGCGATCGTCGACTGCAGGTAGCCGCCGAGGATCAGCAGCAGGGCGGCGGCGAGCATGGTGACGCCCGCGTAGTACAGCCAGCCGGCGGCCGTCCCGATGCGCTCACCAAGCCCCCGGGTCACGTACTCGTACAGCGATCCGGCCGTCCGGACCTCCTTGGCGTAACTCGACACGATCCAGCCGATCGCGAAGACTCCGATCCCGGCGATCAGCACCGACAGCGGGGAGGCGATGCCGCCTCCCTTACCGGTGACGCTGGCCACTCCAACCACGAGCGGTATCACGAAGGCCGAGGTGAACACCGGGCCCATAAACCCGACGGACTGCGCTATCACATCAGGGAACGACAGCACCTTGGCGCCAAGACGCCCGGTCTCCGGCCTGGACTTCTCTATGAGATCTACCATTTCATTTCTTTCCTCTTTGCGGGTTTTCGGTTACATGGCGTCCTGGGCCAGAACGTCCTTTGCCGTCAGGGCCTCAGCCCTGCACCACCGCAAGGAACCGCTCTTCCTGTGCCGGCCAGGGCTCTTCCCCGGCAGCGCTAAAGCTCCGGCGATGGCGGCCGTTCGGGCGGAAGCCGAAGCTACGTGGCGCGCGCGACATAGCCGACCTGGCGAGGTAGCCAACGGCGGCGGTAATGCCGGGACGGCTAGGCAGGCAAAACAGGTTTCACGGAGGTCCTCACGAGGCCGGGGACGACGTACATCTAATAAGCGCCGTTCCGCCCTACGGCCTTACCTGCCATACGCTCGGATTACCCGGTGTTCTTCTCTGATGCTGCTACCTCTCGTTCGGGCCGCCGTTCCCTGCTGATCCGGATCACCGCCTCGCCTGGTGCGCCCCACCGGCCGACTCGTCAGCCACAGCCGGCAGTTCAAGGGATCTCCTCCCACTGCACCTGCGGAGGTGTCATGTTGAGTGTCAGGGCGTGCTGCATCTTCGGGTAACGCGTCGCGAAACAGAGGGCCCGGCGACGAGGCCGACAGCTAAGCCGAGTACGGCTGCCGGTCCACGCCCCGCAGGAGAGTGGCTGGCATCGGCAGGGCTTCGGTGCCGTCGGCGTTGACGGCGGCCGGATCGAGTCCGAGCTGGAGCTGGGCGGCACGTGCTTCCGGCGATGGCCGGGGTGAGCATGCCGAGGCGGCCGGCGACGGTGCTGCCCGGGTCGGAGACGACGGCAAAGGCGAGGCCGTTCTTCTGCGCCTGGCCAGCGACCCGTCGCGCTTGTGCTGGCTGAACCGGCGACCAGCCGGACGCCGCGCCCAGTCAGCTCGGGGAGCAGCCGCGCCTTGTCGGCCGACAGGAGGAAGCAGTACGGGCGGCAGCGCTCCGGTAGAAGACTGGGACCGCCGCGCCGCCGCCGACCGCGGCGGAGAGCGCCGTTGCCGCCCCGTGCACGTCGAGCAGCTCCGCGTTGGGCAGGATCGTCCCGGCCCGGGCGACACCGGCCGGGGCGCCCCCGTCTGCCAGCCCGGCCTGCTCGCGAGCGAAGGCGCCCATGACCTCGTTGAGCGGCTTGCCCGCCATCATGGAGTGCATTTCGGCGACTCGCTCGGGTGAGCGTGGTCGGGGCTGGTCATTGCCTGGCTCCTGCCGCTCGCCGTGCTGATCGGGCGCCGGACGACGAGAGCGACGCCCCGCACACGTGCGCGTCGCGCTGCCGCGACTTCTTCACCCGCACGCGCGCTTGACCGGGACGGCGAGACCCGAAAGATAGACCCCGCCTGACTGGGGCGTAACAGACGGGTTGGCGACGGGACCTACCTGGTGTGGGAGCGGTTCTGTATCGCTCGAGTTTGGAGGAACGTTGCGAATCCTGAATGTAAGCCGCGCACGGGCGGTCACGTCAGCCGGAGGCAGGCGCCCGTTGGGCGCCCGGCGCTCGCCGGCGTCTCGATGGCGTGCCCCGGTCGCGTTCGGCCTGCTGGCGGCCGGGGCTGTGCTGACGGTTCCGGCGGTGGCGTCGGCCTCGCCCTATCCGTCTCCGGTTATCGGGCATGTGTACCTCGACGACGGCACGGTCGGGACGAACACGATCTCGGCGTTCGACCGGCACGCTGACGGGTCGCTGACCCCTCTGCCCGGTTCCCCCTTCGCCGCCGGCGGGGCAGGGAGCGGGGCGGGCCTGGCCTCCGAGGGCGCGGTCCAGTTCGCGGACGGCGGCCGGTTCCTGCTGGCCGCCGACGCGGGCAGCGACCAGGTGTCAGTGCTGCGCGTCGAGCCGGACGGGTCGCTGCGCCTGGCCAGCGTCGCGTCCTCCGGAGGCGCGCTGCCGGTCAGCATCGCGGTGCACGGCAGCCTGGTCTACGTCGCCAACGCCGGGCCGGCCGACAGCGACTACACCGGCTTCAGGCTCGCCCCCTGGGGCTCGCTGGCGCCGGTGCCGGGGTCGACGGTGACCCTGCCCGCCGCCGCCCAGCCGGGTGATGTGCTGTTCAACGGCACCGGCACCAGGCTGATCGGGACGCGGGTGGGCACCTCCCAGATCGACAGCTTCACCGTCGGCCTGGGCGGACGGCTGACTGCCGCCCCCGGTTCGCCGTACGCCGCCCAGGGAATCGGCCCGTTCGGCAGCCAGTTCCGGCCGACCGACCCCGATCAGCTGTTCGTGTCCAACGCCCACAACGGCACCGGGCTCGGCACGGTCTCGGCGTTCACCGACTCGGGCGCGGGGGTGCTCACCTCGATCGGGAGCTCCCCGGTCCCCGACCAGCAGACGGCGCCGTGCTGGGTAACGATCAGCCCGGACGGGCAGTACCTGTTCGCGGTGAACACCGGGTCCGGAGCCATCTCGCGGTACTCGATCGCCCGCGGCGGCGCCCTGACGCTGCTGGGCAGCACCACGGTCTCGGCCACCGGCGGTGTCGGCGCCGTCGACCCTGGCATCAGCCCCGACGGCCGGTACCTGTACGTCAACGAGAGCCGGATCGACGCGGTCGGCGCCTTCGCCGTCAGCCCCGGCGGCGACCTGACCGAACTGCCCGGCTCGCCCATCCCCCTGCCCGCGGGGGCCACTCCGGCCGGCATCGCGGTGAACTAGCCGACAGCCCTGCCGGAGCGTAGCAGATGGCCGGCGACCGGAATGCTCGGTCGCCGGCCGTCTGTGTGGCGAGGTCTGGCGGCCTGCGCAACCGCCCGTCTTGCAGCCAGCGGGTAGCACGGCGGCGCCCGTCCGCCGCTGACGAGCGCGATGGACACTACCTGCCCGGCACAGGCCATGCTGACTTCTCAAGGAGCCTCACGATGCCGCTGCCGCGACCACAGACTCGCCCCGTTCTGATACTCACGCCCGCCGATCCGAACGCGGACGCGCCCGGCGCGTCCGGGTTGTCGATGGCCGAGGGCCTTACCAGTGCCCGAGGACCCTGACTCGGAGCCGCTCAGCAGGCTTCGCACCGGCGACGAGCGGGCATTCGCCGAGCTGGCCGAGAAACGCCAGGGTGTCATGCTGTCCATTGCGCGGGGCTACGTGCCGACTAGCGCGGTAGCGGAGGAAGTGGTCCACGACGCCCGGGCCGGGATGCTGCGGGGGACCGGCCCGTTCGAGCGCCACCCGTCGTTCCGCACCTGGCTGTTCCGCATCCTGGTCAACCGGGCAAATCAGCGCCGGTGTCCGGGAGCATCCGCCAGCGGTCCGGCGACGCCTGCCAGACCCGCATCCGAGTCACCCCGTCAAGCAGCGGTGTCACGCTGGAAAAGGCGGGCAGCGGGGGAAGGCCGAAGGTCGCGTCGCTTTCTGCGTAACCGGAGAACGACATGCGCTGCGAGCCGAGGATGCGATTCTCGAGCTGCAGCGGCGCGAGCTTCGCGACGCTCGCCGGGAGCGCGCTGGCCAACGCGGGAAGGCAGCAGATCACCGCGACGCCGGCTATCACGGCTAGCCAGCGCCATCCGAGATGCCAGGCACGTCCAGAATGCACCTCATCACGGTACGGCCCCGCGGCAGGCGGGAGGCGCGGCTGACCTGCCAATGGCCGACTGTCACGAAAGTGTAAGGAGCAAAGGCGCCGAGGCGCGACGGCAGGCACATCGAGGCGTGCTGCGGTCTGCGACATGGACGCGCGGACGCCGAGCAGGACACGCTCCGCTTCCCGGGATCTGGCACATTGAGCCCGCCATAGTATTGTTATCCGTGCGCCATCGCAAAACCCGTTGCATGGCGCACGGAACAAACTGGCGGCGAGGTCGGCAGAACTTCGTTTTCACAGGTGGAGAAAGCATGCAGTCGCGTCACGCAAAAATCATTCGCGCCGACGAAACGGACGCGGAGGCAGTCATTACAATATTGTCCACCGGCTTCCAGAGCGACCCCGTCAGCCGGTGGCTATTCCCAGATGACGATGCCCGGGAACGGCTGCATCCGGATTTTTTCCGCCCCTTTGTTCAAATGGCGCTGGAGGATGGCGAAATATATACGACCGAAGATCGGTCGGGAACCGCCTTGTGGTTCCCCGCGAGCGGCCATCATGAGGATCAGCCCGGGCTGGGTGAACTCTATGAGCCGATCCTCGGAGCAGATTACGCGAGCCGGATCGCGGCTTTCGACGAGCGCTCCACCGCCAATCATCCAGACGACGAGGACCATTTTTACCTGCCCTTTATCGCTGTCCGGCCACAGTTTTTCGGCCAGGGAATCGGAACGGCCTTGATGCGGGATCGCCTGGCCGCACTAGACGGCCAGGGTATGCCCACCTATCTGGAAGCCAGCAATCGCGATAGCGCGAGGCTTTACGAGCGCCTGGGCTACAGGCGGCTTGACCGGACGACCGACATGCCAGGTGGCCCGAGTCTGTACCCCATGTGGCGTAATCCCGCCTAGCCGAAGGCCAAGCGCCGCGGTCCGGACCCCGCG
>Ga0302314_10002636_pt1 | contig 33237 bp, 39 predicted proteins | sample III_Palsa_N2_3_FD_200533 | JGI IMG/M metagenome (GOLD analysis project Ga0302314, IMG submission 200533) | Peat permafrost microbial communities from Stordalen Mire near Abisko, Sweden - III_Palsa_N2_3 | ecosystem: Environmental > Terrestrial > Soil > Palsa > Peat permafrost | place: Sweden...
GACCCAACTCCGCAGTCATCGAGGTGGGCCGGGCGCGCCGCCTGCCGAGTGCAGCGGCTCGGGCAGCGCTCCGGGCTCGCTCGGGTGGATGCGAATGGCCGAAGTGCGATCGCCCGGTGGCATACACGAATGCGCACCACCTGGTGCACTGGGGTCAGGGCGGCGCGACCGACGTGGACAACCTCGTCTTGCTCTGCTACCGCCACCACTGGTTGATCCATGAGGGCGGGTGGCAGTTGGCCCGAGTCGAGCACGGGCGCTTGCTGGCGATCGCGCCCACTCCGACCTTTCGCACCTGGACGCGCGCTCCCGACGCGGTCGCGAGAGTGTAGTGGCACCCGAACGCCGGCGAGAGTCACGTTGGCGACGCCGGGTGGGCTTGACCCGAACCCACGGGATCCAGCCGAGCGGCTCGACCCGTTACTCGACCCTCTAGGTGTAATGCCCATAGAGGTTGTTGACAAAGAGAGAGCCCCCGAGCTGAGTTTGGGTTGTTGAAATCCACCCAGACGGAGGCTCTCCGGTGTCCCATCCTAAGGCGGCACTCACCCCGGTTGGCAGGCTGATCCTGGTTCGACGCATCGCCCAAGGACGCCCCGCGGCACACGTCGCTGCCGAGATGGGCGTGTCCCGTGCGACGGCGTACAAGTGGTGGCGTCGCTACGTCAACGAAGGCGAGACGGGCCTCCGCGACCGGAGTTCGCGGCCGCTGCGAAGCCCGCGGCGAACACCGGCCAGGGTGGAACGACAGATCGAGGCGCTGCGCCGACGCACCAAACTCGGTCCCGTCCGTATCGCTGTCCGGCTCCACCTGCCCGCCTCGACGGTGCATCGGGTGTTGGTGCGCCGGCACCTCAACCGACTGAGTTGGATGGATCGCCCCACCGGCTTGGTCATCCGTCGCTACGAGCATGAACACCCCGGCGACCTGGTCCATGTCGACGTCAAGAAACTCGGCCGCATCCCAGACGGCGGCGGCTGGCGTATTCATGGTCGGCCTGGCCATGACAAGTCCGGGGTCGGCTACGACTACATCCACTCCGCCGTCGACGACCACTCCCGACTGGCGTATTCAGAGATCTGTGGCGACGAACGTGCCACAACGTCAGCTGCGTTCTGGACCCGGGCGAGCGCATTTTTCGCCGCCAACGGCATCACGGTCCAGCGCGTCCTCACCGACAACGCTCAGGTGTACCGACGCTCCCACGCCTTCCGAGCCGCGGTCCGGGAGAGCGGCGCGGTGCAGCGCTTCACGCAGCCCTGGCATCCTCAAACCAACGGCAAGGTCGAGCGCTTCAACCGCACCCTGCTTGAGGAATGGGCCTATGTCCGCCCGTACAACTCCAATCAGCTTCGTGCTCGGGCCTTGACGACGTGGTTGCACATCTACAACCATCACCGCGCCCACACCAGTCTCGGTCAGCTCCCACCCATCTCACGCCTCAACAACGTGTCTGGGCATTACATCTAGCGGAGCGGGGCGGTAAGGGCGCCTCGGCCCGGGCCCGATTCCGAAGACCGGCCCGCCGGTGGCCTCGCGCTCGGGTCAGGGCTCAGGAGATCACCGGCCGCTGCCGCGTCGCTCCGAGAGGTCTTTCCATCCGCGTATGTCGAGTAGCCGTATCGGTAGGAGTACCCGGCACCGACGCGGCGGGACGTCTTATTGAGGACGACTCCGATGACATTCGCGCCGACCTCGCGGAGCGCTTCGATGGTGTTGGCCGCCTGCGAGGACTTGGTCTTTCCGGCCTCGACGACGAGGATCGTCGCGGACGCCCCTGCTGCCACGCTGAGCGCGTCGGTGACGAGCCCGGCCGGGGCCGTGTCGATCACGACGAGGTCCTCCTGCGGGCCGATGGCGTCGAGGACACTCATGGCTCGTTTCGACGCGAGCAGCTCGGCGGGGTTTGGCGGGATGGTGCCACTCGTGAGCAACGACAGGTTTTGGAACTGCGTTGAGCGAAAACCGTTGAGCTGCACCCGCGCCGCAGCTTGCGTGGTGGTCTTGAGGATGAGATCGGTCAAGCCGCCCTCGAGCGTTGTCCCGAACAGTCGATGCTGGTCGGGCTTGCGAAGGTCGGCATCAATCAGGAGCACGTGCCGCTCGGAACTCGCGAGGGCGACGGAGAGGTTGGCTGCGGTACACGTCTTGCCCTCACCCGCCCGCACCGAGGTGATGACGACACTCTTGAGGTTGTCGTCGGGCGTTGCGAACAGCAGGTTGATCCGCAGCCGTCGATATGACTCACGAACCGCCTCGTCGTGCCGGTGATTCGGCTCGCTCGACTTGCCGCCCCGGGGGATATGGCGAAACTTGGGGACGACGCCCAGGCAGGGAATTCCAAGGCGCTCGCGCACGTCGTCCGCGTTCCTCAGCCCCTGCCCGAGGAACTCGAAGAGATAGGCCAGCCCTGCCGCGAGCAACAGGGCCGCGAGGCCTCCGGCCACCGTGTTGAGGAGCACTTTCGGCGACGCGGGGGCGGCCGGCGTGGAAGCGGTCTGCGCGACTGACACCGAGCCCAACGTCTGCGCCTGACTTGCGTCGAACGTGCCGAGCTGGAGGCTGAGTTGGGTGAGCTCCGCAGTGTCGTCGGTGATCGCCGCTTTGAGCGCGGACGTGTCCTGGCCCGGCGTCGCCGCGGCCACGGCCTGGTTGTCCGCGTTGATCTGGCTCTGCACATTGGTGATGGACTTCTCGATGGCATCACTCGCGGCAGCGATGCGGTCCGTGTTCGACGCCACCACCTGTGCGACGTAGTCCGTCATGAGCGTGTTGGCGATGGCGGCCGCGCGCGAGGGGGAGGGGTCGTTGACGGTCACGTCGACCAGCTCCGTACTCGTCTCGGCAGAGGCTGACACCTCCTTCGACAGCTGCTCGGTCGTCATCTGCAGCTTGAGCGAGGAGATGACCCTGTCGAGAAGGGTGGGCTCGGTCACGAGTGAAGCTGCGGTGGCGGTCGCCTCGGACGCGTCGCTTGATCCGTTGCCGACCGTCTCGCCCGGGCCGGCGATGACCAGCACACTGCCCGTCGCCGCGTAATAGGGCGTCAGCCGGCTGCTGATGACGTACGAGGCGGCGGCCCCGAGGATCATCACGACGATGATTGGAATCGCCCACTTGCGGGTGAGCTTCCGAAGTTGATCTGCCTGCATAACCTTGCTGGAGGGTCCTCGATCTCGCCCTAACTGTCCCCTCCGGCCGCCTCCCGCGGGGATGGGAGTTCCGCCATTGTAGGGGAGATGTTTGGCCGACGAACGGACGCCGTTCGAGTGATTCCCGGGCTGTGGATGGGGACCGCCGCTTCCGTTCGCCACACCGGCCGTCTCGTGAGCGACGGGATCGACTGCGTCGTCGATTTGCGCGAGGAAGGAGCGAACGTCCTCGAGTGGCCCCCTGAAATCCAGCTCAGACATATCCCCCTCGTGGATCATGGCACACCCACGCGCAATGAATTGCGCGACGCCGCCACCACGGTCTCCTCGCTGGTCAGGGAGGGCCACGAGGTGCTGGTGCATTGCCACGCCGGCGTCGAACGGACCCCGACCGTCGTCTGTGCGGCGCTCCTGATGATGGGGTGGTCGCTCACCGAGGCATATCAGCGGGTGCTCGAGGTGCGCCCCGAGGCCGCACCGACCGACGGCCAGCTTGGGGTCCTGCGCGCCTTCGCAGCCGAGGTCAGCGGCTGAGCTCTGTTCGGCAGCGGACAGAACTCACCGGTACCGGCTCTTTAGCGTGACCTGTCGATAGAGGAGGAACGCATGTGTCCATCTGGCAACCGTTTCGATCCGCGCGTACGGTGCTCGCCATTGCGGTGGTGCTGGGCGGGATGGCGATCGCAGCCACACCGGCCGTGGCGTCGACCGCATCCGGCATCTCGTGCGGGCCGAAAAGCATGACGAGCGACCCGGCCCCGGGGATCGGCAACCAGGCGAAGTTCACAGTCGGCGACGGCGGAACGGTCACTCTGCTGCAGGAGGGCACCACCACGCTGCGGGTCACCGATGCCAATGCCAAGTCGGGGTGGAAGGTCAATGTGGCAACCAGCCAGACCAGCACGCATCCCCACGTCGGATTCCAGCGCCTCGGCATGCCCAATGACCAGGAGCGGTTCTGGGCGCACTTGAACACCACGGGGACTCCCGGGACCGTGATCACCCTGGTCATCGAGTCCTGCACCTGAGCAACGGCTGACCTGTCGTCGGTGGCTACCGGGGGTCTGAACGGCACTTACCGTCGGGCTGTGTAATCATGTAATTCATGAAAGGACACAACACTCCCGACCCGCTCACCGACGACGAAGTCTCCGGCTGGTTCGCCGGCCGCCTGCCCGAGGGGCTCTACAAGTCCGCCCCCACCATCAGCTCCGATCCTGACGAGATCCTGATCGTCGGCGAGATCGACGAGCCCGAGCTTCCCGCTGACGCCGCCGAAGGCGCCCGCGCAGCCGCTCGCAGTGCCCGGATCGCTCGATTCCGCGGCGACACCCGCGAGGCGCGCGTCAAGGTCGCCCGTGACGCCGAGCGTCTCTTCGGCCGCAAGGTCTCCTGGGGAGCCCGCTGCGGTGGCGTCGAGGAGCTCTTCACCACCCTCGGGGTCCCGGTCATGACCCGGCTCCGTATCGCGGATCGCCGTGTGCTCGATACGCTGATCGAGGCCGGTGTGGCTCGCAGCCGCAGCGAGGCGCTCGCCTGGTGCGTCCGCCTCGTGGGCCAGCATCAGTCCGACTGGATCGAGAGCCTGCGCGGTGCGCTCACCGCAGTGCAGAAGGCGCGGGCCGAAGGTCCCGATGTCGCCTGACCCGAGCGATGACGGCGAGGTGCTCGACGCATACTCGCGCACGCTCACCCAGGTAGCCGCGGCACTCGCCCCGTCGGTGGCGGCGGTGCAGGTCACGTCCAGCGGGGGACGCTCCCCGCTGGGGAGTGGCTCGGCGGTGGCGCTCAGCGCCGACGGCTACCTGGTCACCTCGGCGCACGTGGTCGCCGGTGGTGACGGCGGCCGTCTCGATCTCGCCGACGGCCGCCAGCTCCGCTTCCGCGTCCGCGGGCGCGATCCGCTCTCCGACCTGGCGGTGCTGGTGGCCGAGCACGGCGATCTCCAGCCGGCGCGGCTCGGCGACGCCTCGGCGCTGCACGTCGGCCAGCTGGTGGTGGCCATCGGCAATCCGCTCGGCCTCGCGGGCAGCGTCACCGCGGGCGTGGTGAGTGCGCTCGGGCGCTCGCTGCCGACGCGATCCGGTGCCCAGGTCCGGGTCATCGACGACGTGATCCAGACCGACGCGGCGCTCAACCCCGGCAACTCGGGCGGCGCGCTCGCCGACTCCGCCGGCCGCGTTGTGGGGATCAACACCGCGCTCGCGGGTGTCGGTCTCGGGCTGGCCGTCCCGGTCAACGCCACCACCAAGCGGATCATCGGCGCGCTGGTGCGCGATGGGCGGGTCCGCCGGGCGCATCTCGGCGTCGCCGGTGGCTCGCGGCCGATCCCGCCTCGCTGGGCGGCGAAGATCGGACGCAGCAAAGGCCTCGAGGTGGTGGAGGTCATCAAGGGAAGTCCCGCCGAATCGGCAGGCCTCCGGCCCGGAGACATCATCATCGAGGTCGACGGCAGGCCGGTGGAGAGCCCGCGCGACGTGCAGCGCCTCATGGTCGACGGCCCGATCGAGCGCTTCCTCGTGATCCGGGTGCTCCGAGCCGGTGCAAGTTACGTTGTGACTGCGATCCCCGACGAACTCGCCGCCGCGTAATACGCTGTATCCATGCCCAACGTCTTGACGCGCGTTCCCGATCGGCCAGTCCCACCCGCGAGTGGCTTTGGCTCCGTGGTCATCCCCGTCGCCGATGCCTTCATGGTCGCCATGTTCTCCAGGCCGAAGAGCGGCACCCTGCGGACAACCTGGGTGACGCCCTCGACGTACTGGCTGACGCTTGCGACCTTTCTGGGCGCGGTGATCATCGCCGGGTTGCTGCTGTCGGGCCTGATCGGAGCCGTCACCGGTATCTCGATCATCGGTGTGGTGATCTGCCTGCTCTTCGCTGTGGGCGCCGGGGCTGTCGCGGTCGTCGGGAACTGCCAGCGCCGCTCGGCCTGAGGGTCGGCCCGGGCGGATCAGACCGCCCAGCGTACAGTGGAGGCGTCATGATGTATCGACCGCTTCGCAATGCACGGCTCGAGGTTCAATTGGCGGTTTGCAGTCTCCTTGCGGCCGTGGGAGTCGGGCTGATTATCTGGGGTCTCGTCGGCCACATCTCGACGCTGGTCATTCGCGGGGTCATTGAGTTGGTGGTCGTTGTTGTGCTCTTCGCCCTGCTGCGGAGACCGACCGCCAAGACGCCCTAGCCGGTCAGCGCGCCGCAGGCTGCGGTACTGGTGACATTCGTCGTCAGCGTTGACCCAGCCGGGTCTTGCCGTCGAGAAGCTCCCTCGCGATGTCCAGATGCCCGGCATGCCGCGCCGTCTCCTCGATCATGTGCAACACGACCCAGCGGACGTTCGGTGGCACAAATCCACCACCGAGGTTGTGCTTGCCGAGCACTGGCGCCGATAGGGTGGTTGTCGCCAGCACGGCCTCGGACTGCGCGCACTGGTTGCGGTAGAAAGCGACGATCTCCGCTGAGGGCTCGTCGCTCGTGAACACCACTGTGAGGGGGTCGTAGGGCGGCTGATCCTCGTCGAGGTCGCCGGGGAGCTCCGGCTGCGTCCCCGCCACGACGCCCTGGAACCAGTGCCACTCGGCACCGCCCAGATGCTCGACCATCCCGGCAGGCGTCCAGCCCGTGGGTACGACCGAGCGGTGCCAGTCCTCCTCGCTCAGTCCCTCGACGATGGCCAGTACCGATTCGCGCTGGCCGCGCAGAAAGTCCTTGAGCATTTCATCGTCGGCCTCGCTGTCGTGATCGTCAGTCACATCCACTCCTCTTGCGCACCAGGCGCGTTGGCAGTAGGCTCGCCGGCCGGACCTGATCGCCGAGTGCCTTAAGCGGTCATCGTAGGCGCCGGGGTTGACCGGACAGCCGCTGGGGGAGAATCGGGGAATGCGCCCCATCGTCGCTCGGCCTGACGGCGAACTCGAAGTCCTCGGCGGGTTCCGTCCTGCCGCACGTTCGGGTGGGAGGTTGTTGAAGCTCGATGTGTCCCAGATGATCTTGCTGCCCGAGGGGACCACGCTGATGCACCTGCCCGGACGGCGGGCGCTGGCGCTGGATTCGAAGGACCGCCCCGTCGACGTCGAGGCGGATCTGCTCCCGGTGGCGGCGGTGCTCCCGGTCGGTTATTTGCGCACCCTGCTGCCCGCGTCGCGACCCCTGCCGGGGAGCCGTCGCCTTCCTCTCTATGGATACGCGGCCGTGGTGGAGCACCACGACGAGCTCATGGTCGCCGCGCTGAGCACCGACTCGTTCGGATGGTGGGAGCCGCGACAGTACGCGGGCGGCGGCCTTGATGCGGCGATCGAGAGCGCGCGCCTCGCCCTGCCGGGCAATCGGCTCGTCGACCACCTCGCGATCTGCGCCACCGATCTCCGTTGCTACACCGCGCAGAACACCTTCCTGCGCCGCTATGAAGGAGCGCTGCCCGCGTCGCCTGCATGCAACGCCGATTGCCTCGGATGCATCTCGCTGCAGACCGATGGCGAGGCTCCGGCGCCCCAACCCCGGATGCGATTCGCGCCCACCGCCGCCGAGCTCGCCGGCATGGCCTCGTTTCACCTCGGCGGCTCCGATGCCGGGATCGTGTCGTTCGGCCAGGGATGCGAGGGCGAACCGCTCACACGCGACGACGTGCTCGCCCGCGCCGTCGCGATGATCCGCAGCGAGCATCCCGACGCGACCATCCACGTCAACACCAACGGGAGCCGTCCGGAGGTCCTGCGGCGCCTCATCGACGCCGGGTGCAACAGCGTCCGGATCAGCGCCATCTCGTTCACCGACCCGGTCTTCCGTGCGTACTACCGACCGGTCGGATACTCGATCGAGGATGTCGTCGAGTGCGGACGCGTGATGTCCGGCGCCGGTGGCCAGGTGTGCCTGAACCTGCTCACCTTCCCCGGGCTCACCGATTCGAGCGAGGAACTCGACCGGACCGCCGCCGCGGTGGTGGCAATGGGCGCCCGTCAGATTCAATGGCGCTCCCTGAACTGCGACCACGACTGGCTCGTCGACGTGCTCAGCGCCCGCGGGTTGCTCCCGGATGACGGCATCGGCCTGGCCGCTGCGTACCAGCATCTCGTCGACCGGCTCCCCGGCGTGACCCACGGCAACTTCACCCGGCCCGTGGCGATGGCGCTGGATTGACCTCGCCACGAGCGTGGTATCGTCAACTCGTCCCTTCCGCGTGAACCTAGGCGCCCCAATGAAAGCTGCGATCCATCCCGAGTACCACGTCGACGCGCAGGTGCACTGCCTCTGCGGCAACACCTTCACCACCGGCTCAACGCTGACCGAGCTGAAGACCGAGGTGTGCTCGGTGTGCCATCCGTTCTTCACCGGAACGCAGCGCATCGTCGACACCGGCGGCCAGGTCGAGCGCTTCCGTCGCCGCGCCGAGCAAGCAAAGAAAGCCTGAAGCACGCAGCGCCCGGTGGCGCTGGAGCGGCACGGGCTCGCCGAGCCATGTCCGCCGGGCTCGACTAGGATGCCTCTGATGAGGTCTGCCCAGCGTTGTCGCGACCTCCTGCTCACCGTTGCGGTCAACGCCGTGAGCGCGCCTCCGGGGACGTTCTTCTACGGTGGCCAGGCGGTCATCGAAGGCGTGCTCATGCGCGGCAGAGATCACTACGCGGTGGCCGCGCGCCGGCCCGATGGGCGCATCGCGCTCTGCACCGACGTGCTGCGTTCCCGCGTGTACACGGCGAGCGCGTGGCGACGTCCGTTCCTTCGTGGCGTTGCCGGCCTCTACGAGACGATCCACCTCGGCATGCGCGCGCTGCAATGGTCAGCCCGAGTCCAGCTCGGCGAGGACGCGGAGATCAGTGAAGGCGCCATGCGCGGCGCCATGATCGCGTCGCTCGTCTTCGCACTCGTCCTGTTCATCGGGTTTCCACTGCTGCTCGGCGGGCTGCTCCATCACGGGACGGAATCCATCAGCGCAGTGCTCATCGAAGGCGTGATACGCGCCGCGATCCTCGTGATCTACCTGTTGCTCATCGGCATGATCCCGAACGTGCGCCGGCTCTTTCAGTATCACGGCGCCGAGCACATGGCGATCAACGCGCTCGAGTCCGGCGATGCCATCGACGTCGACCACGTGCGTGCGCGCAGCCGCCTCCATCCCCGTTGCGGGACGGGGTTTCTCGTCGTTGTCGCGCTGGTCAGCATCGGCGTCTTCGCACCGCTCGGACTCCTGCCGACCGCGGTGCGACTCGTCTGCCAGATCGTGCTCGTTCCGGTCGTCGCGGCGGTCTCGTACGAAATCATTCGAGGGCTGGTCCGGATCCGCGGCACGCTGCTCGGGAGGATTGCGCTTGCGCCGGTGCTCGGCACGCAACTGCTCAGCACCCGGCGCCCGGCCGACGCTCAGATCGAGGTGGCGATCGCCGCGCTCGATGCTGCTCGCGCAGGGGAGGACGTCGTCTTCGAGTCGTCCGGTGTGCCATGACCGAGATGAATCCGTTCGAGCAGCGCCTTGCCGCGCTCGAGGGACGCTACATGGAGCTGGAGACGCTGCTCAGCGCGCCGGACGCGTATCAGGATCTCGATCGCGTCCAGCAGCTGTCGCGCGAACAGGCGAAGTTGCGCGAGGTTGTCGAGGCCGCACGCCGCTGGCGTGACGCCCAGGAAGCCGCTCGCGAAGCCGAGGAGATGGCGCGGGCGGAGAGCGATCCGCCGATGGTCGCGATGGCGGAGGAGGAGCAGCAGACGCAACTCGCCGCCGCGGAGGCGGAGTACGACCGGTTGCGCGCGCTGCTCCTCACCGCGGACCCGAATGATGAGCGCGACGTTATCGTCGAGATTCGCGCGGGAACCGGCGGTGACGAGGCAGCGCTCTTCGCCGCCGACCTCTTCCGCATGTACGCGCGCTATGCGGAGCGGGAGCGCTGGCGCATCGAGGTGCTTGACCAGAGCGAGACGGCCGGACACGGATTCAAGGAGATCGTCTTCGAGGTCCACGGTCAGGGTGCGTACTCGCGACTCAAATTCGAGTCCGGTGTGCACCGTGTGCAGCGTGTCCCGGAGACGGAGGCACAGGGACGGATCCACACGTCCGCGGCGTCGGTGGTGGTGCTTCCCGAGATGGACGACGTCGAGGTCGAGATCAACGAGAACGACCTGAAGATCGATGTGTACCGCAGCACCGGACCGGGCGGCCAGAGCGTCAACACAACCGACTCCGCGGTGCGCATCACGCACCTGCCGACCGGGCTCGTGGTCACGTGCCAGGACGAGAAATCACAGATCAAGAACCGTGCCAAGGCGATGCGTGTGCTTCGTGCGCGCCTCTACGACCTCGCCCAGGCGGAGCGCGACGCGGAGCTCAAGGCGACGCGGCGTTCCATGGTGGGCAGCGGCGACCGCAGCGAGAAGATCCGGACGTACAACGTTCCGCAGTCGCGGGTGACCGACCACCGCATCGACCTGACGCTGCACCAGCTGCAGCGCGTGCTCGACGGCGATCTCGAGATGCTCATCGAACCGCTGTCGAATGAGGACCAGGCGCGCCGGCTGCTCGAGGATGAGGTCGACGGCTCGGCCTCCGGGCATGACGGCTGAGGTGGCGCCGACCACTCCAACGCTCATGGATGTGCTCCGGCTGAGCACGACCTATATCGGTGACCACGGCAGCTCCTCGGCCCGCCTCGATTCGGAGTTGCTCTGCGCGCACGCGCTCGGGCTCCGCCGTCTCGATCTCTACCTGCAGTTCGACCGGCCGCTCGACGAGCCGGAGCTGGCGTCGATCCGTGAGCTGGTCAGGCGGCGCGCCAGGGGCGAGCCGGTTGCGTACATCACCGGCACCCGCGACTTCTACGGCAGGGCCTTCAGCGTGACCCCGGACGTCCTGGTGCCCCGGCCGGATACCGAGACGCTCGTCCAGCAGGCCGTCGCATATCTGCGGGCTCGTCCCGGGGCAGAGCTGCGCGTCGCCGACCTCGGAACCGGGAGCGGCTGCATCGCCATCACGCTCGCCGCCGAAGTGCCCGGGATGCGCGTCATCGGGACGGATGTCAGCCCCGCCGCGCTCGACGTTGCCCGCGCCAACGCGGCGTCGCTCGGTGTCGACGTCGCGTTCGTCGAGTGCTCGTGGGCCGGTGCCCTCGACGGACAGTTCGATCTCATCGTCAGCAACCCGCCCTACGTGACCACCGCGGAGCTCGAGGGCGTGGATCGCGATGTGCGCGACTTCGAACCGCACACGGCACTCCTCGGTGGTGAGGATGGTCTCGACGCGTATCGGGCGCTGCTGACGTCGGTGCGCGACCACGCAACCACGGAACGGCTCATGCTCGAGGTCGATCCGCGCCATGCTGACGCGGTCGCCACGCTGGTCGCGGCCACGTTTCCCGGCGCGACCACGACGAGCGTGCCCGACCTCACCGCGCGGACCCGCGTCCTCGATATCGAGATGCCGTGAGCCTCGATGCGGCGGTCCGGGCGATCCGGCGCGGCGGGGTGGTCGTCATCCCCACCGACACGGTCTACGGGCTGGCGTGCGATCCGGCGAACACCGCCGCGGTGAGCCGGATCTACGCGATCAAGCGCCGCCCCGACCGCCTCCAACTGACGCTCCTGGCGGCGTCGCTGGCGGACATCGAGACCGATGTCGACCTCAGTCCGGCGGCGCGGACGCTCGCTGCCGCGTACTGGCCGGGAGCGCTGTCGATCATCTGCACGCTCTCCAGCCGCCGGTGGGCGATCCCGCGCGACGGCACGACCCTCAGTGTCCGCGTCCCGGCGCATCCGACCACGCTCGAGTTGCTCCGGCGCACCGGCCCGCTCGCCACGACGAGCGCCAACCGCCACGGTGACCCCACCGCAGCCACGGCCGCCGAGGCGATGGCGACCCTCGGCGGCGAGGTGGACGCCGTCCTTGACGGTGGTCGCTCTGCCGGACTTGCCTCGACTATCATCGACTGCACGACGACGACCCCTCGCGTCCTGCGCGACGGCCCGATCAGCGCCGCCTCGCTGCTCTCGCTTCTTGGGGGCTATCCAGCATCCACCATGGAGGGGCAGTGATCGCAATGACCGGCACCCATGTCGACATCCGTCCGAGTGTCCCGGCGGGCGCTGACTTCACCGACAAACCTGCCCTCCGCGCCACCGATCCGGAGGTCGCGGCACTCCTTGACGAGGAGCTGGTACGCCAGGAGGATACGTTAGAGCTCATCCCGTCCGAGAACCTCGCGTCGGTGGCCGTGCTCGAGGCGCTGGGATCCTGGCTCAACAACAAGTACGCCGAGGGTGTTCCCGGCAAGCGGTACTACGGCGGCTGCGAGGTCGTCGACAAGGTGGAGAACCTGGCCCGCGACCGCGCCAAGGCGCTCTTCGGCGCCGAGCACGCGAACGTCCAGCCGCACTCCGGGACCCAGGCCAACATGGCGGTCTACGCGAGCGTCCTCACCCCAGGCGACAGGGTGCTCGGCATGGCGCTCGACCAGGGCGGCCACCTCAGCCACGGCTCCCCGGTCAGCTTCAGCGGCAAGATCTATCACTTCGAGCCGTATTTCGTCGACGAGACGACGGGCATCCTCGACATGGAGTCGGTACGGGAGCGCGCCCTCGAGTTCCGTCCCAAGATGATCGTCGCCGGCTACAGCTCCTACCCGCGCATCCTCGACTTCGCGGCCTTTGCGGAGATCGCGCGAGAGGTGGACGCGCTCTTGATGGTCGACATGGCCCACTTCGCCGGCCTCGTCGCCGGCGGCGCCCATCCGAGCCCCGTTCCGCACGCCGATTTTGTGACCTTCACGACGCACAAGACGATGCGCGGACCGTGGGGTGGGGCCATCCTCTGCCGCGCGGAGCACGCGGAGCAGATCGACAAGGCCGCGTGCCCGAACATCCAGGGCGGCCCGCAGATGCACGCCATCGCCGCCAAGGCGGTGATGTTCCAGCAGTGCGCCCAGCCGGAGTTTCGCGAATACGCCCATGCGGTGGTGACCAACGCCAAGGCGATGGCGGCCGGGCTGATGCGCCGCGGCCTCGAGCTGACGACCGGCGGCACGGACAACCATCTGATGGTCATCGACCTCCGGCCGACCGGCCTGCGCGGACGCGCGGTCCAGGCGGCCTTCGACGAGGTCGGTGTGACCGTCAACGCCAACGCCTTCCCCGGTCACGGCGGCACGCCGTACAACCCCAACGGGATTCGCCTCGGATCCCCGTCGTCGACCTCGCGAGGCATGGGTGTCGAGGAGATGGACGAGATCGCCGGACTCGTGGCCAGGATGCTCGGCGGCTTCGACGATCCCGCCGTCAGGGCTGAAGTCCGCGAGGGCAGTCGCGCACTCTGCCGCCGGTTCCCGCTGCCCTACCGAGGCGCTTCGACGGCGTGATCGCCGCTTCGTCGCCCTGGCTGACGGCGCTGCCGCCGTTTCTCGTGGCGAGCGCCATCTGCATCGCCGTGGTCCCCGGCTCGATGTGGTTCGCCCGCCGGACCGGCGCTGTGGCCCATCCCGACGGCGAACGCCATCTCCACGACCAGCCGACTCCACGGCTCGGCGGCATCGCGATGTTCGCCGGTTTCGCCATCGCCGTCGCCATCTTCGGGTCCGGTGTGCCGGACCGCTGGCAGGTGATCGCCGTGACGGGCGCGATCACGGTGGCGATGGCCATCGACGACATCCTCGACCTCTCCTGGCGGAGCAAGCTCGCCATCGAGGTCGGGGTTGGCGTGTTGACCGTCCTGCTCGGCATCACCATCACGTCGATCGCGGTCCCGGGCGGTCATGCCACGTCGGTCTGGGATCTGATGTGGCTGGCCGCGCCGATCACGGTCGTCTGGCTCGTGGGCATGCAGGTCTCGGTGAACCTGCTCGACGGCGCCGACGGGGTTGCCGCTGGCGTCATCGCGATCGTCGCCGGGGTGTGCCTGCTCGCCGCGATCAACCGCCTCGGGACGCCCGGAGGCGTGCAGGAAGGGGTGCTCATTCTCAGCGGCGCCCTGATGGGCTGCTGCCTGGGATTCCTCGTGTTCAACCTGCCTCCGGCGCGGGTCTTCATGGGCGACTCGGGCAGCCATTTCCTCGGGGTCGCGCTGGCGGTGATCACCATCCTCGGCGTCGCCAAAATCGTCGTCGGGCTCTCCATCCTCGTGCCGCTCATCACGCTGGGATTGCCCATCGGCGACACCGCCTTTGCGATCGTCCGGCGCTCCCTGTCCGGACGGAACCCGGCGGCGGCGGACGCCGGCCACCTCCACCATCGCCTCCGAGCGGTCGGCATGACCCCGATCGAGACCGCCTTCACGTTCTATCTGGTCACCGGGATCCTCGGCTGCATCGCGCTCACCATCTACGGCCACCGGCGGATCATCGACATCGCGCTTGGACTGCTCGTGGTGGCACTCATCGCGCTGATCTGGCGCAACCGGCGCAGAGTTCCGCGCCTCCCTTTCGTGGCGATTGAGGAAAGCGAGGTCCAGGTCGACGGCCGGCGGGTCATTCCGACGCACATCCATCACCGGGGTGAAGCGGATTGAGCGACTCGCCACCGCCCCCGCCTCGAAAGGCGTCCGGCGTTCAGCTCGCCGGCATGGGGGTGGCCATCGCCGTGGCGATGATCGTTCCACTGGTCCTCGGTGTCGTCATCGACGGCTTCCTGCATACGAGCCCGTTCGGCGTGCTCATCGGACTGGTCGTCGGGATCACGGCCTCCTGTTACACCGCGGTCGCCCAGCTCAGGCCCTACGTCTGAACAGGGGCTGGGCCGTCTCGCGACACCGAATTGATATCGTTGCCTCGGTTTGATCGTCCAAGTGAAGGCAGTGGTGAGGCAGAGGTGATCTCGGAGGGTATGTCGCCACGCCCGGCGCCTGCGGCGAACGGGTTGCGCCTGGTGCGAAACGCGGCGATTGGTTGCGCTGCAGCCGCGGTGATCGCGGCAGTGGTGGGCGTCGTGCTCGGCCATCCCGGGCCGGGAGGCGCGCTTGCCACGGGCCTTGCCCTGGGGGCGCTCAACGGTGCGCTCGCCGGCAAGTTGCTCACGCTTCCGATTCCGTTTGTCGCCACGAGCCTGATGCGACTGCTGACGCTGAGCATGATCGGGATCGCGCTCGGCCTCGCCTTTGGGCTGACCAACATCTGGCTGGTCGTCCTGGGTATCGGGGTTGCCCAGGTGGTGCTCGCAGCGTTCGCGATTCGGGAGTCGATGCGCGTCCGATGATCATCGCTGACGCCGTCCCCGGGACGCATCCGACGATCCAGATCTGCGGTCAGGCGTTCTGGTGCACCTTCAACTACGACACGCTCATTTCGAGCGGCATTGCAATCGTCCTCACGCTCGCGCTCGGCTTCGGTGTCGCGCTCACCTTGCGCAGGGGCACACCGCACAAGCTGCAGATGGTCTTCGAACTCCTGCTCGGCTACACCCGCACGCTGACGCGAGACACGGTCTCCGAGGACGCGAATTTCGTCATGCCGCTCGCGGTGACCATCTTCATCTTCATCCTGGTTGCGAACTGGCTCGACTTCTTCCCGCTCCGGGCGCCCGTCGAGCCGGCGAATGCCGATATCAACCTGACGCTCGCGATGGCACTGGTGGTGATCGCCATCGTGCAGTGGTACAGCTTCAAGGTCCTCGGCTTCAAGGGCTTCTTCCGCCGCTACACCCACCCGTTCGACGTGGCGCTGCCGATCCGCATCGCCTTCATCCCACTGAACATCATCACCGAGATCGCCAAACCCGCCAGCCTTGCGCTGCGGTTGTTCGGCAACATCTTCGGCGGCGTGGTCATGGTCTATCTCCTGACGTTCTGGTTCCAGCAATGGGCGCCTTCCGGAGGGATCTTCTCGGCGCTCTCGCCACTCCCGATCTTTTTCCTCGTGGTCTGGAAGCTCTTCGATGTGTTCCTCATCGGCAGCATCCAGGCGTTCATCTTCATGCTTCTGACCATCATCTATTTCGGCATGGCCCGCGAGGGTCTGGAAGAGGAGGCGCACCACAGCGGTGCGACAGCAAATGCGTAATCACGTGAGGAGAACTCGTCGATGAATCATGCACTCGCGGTCATGGGCGCACTGATCGCCGCAGGCCTGGCACTCGGTGGCGGAGTGATCGGTGCCGCAATCGGAGACGGACTGGCCGGCAGCGCCACCATCAACGGGATCGCGCGGCAGCCGGAGGCGCAGGGCCGGCTCACCCCGACCATGTTCCTCATCATCGGACTGGTCGAAGGGATGTACTTCATCAACCTGGCGCTCGGCATCTTCTTCATCTACGTCATCGCACCAACGGTGAAATGAGTGGTGGTCACCAGCTTGCTCGCGTCTCCTGACGCAGGGCTGCTCACGGTCAACGGCACGTTGATCGCCGAGATCATCGCCTTCGTCCTGATGGTGCTGATCCTGGCCAAATGGGTGTACCCACTCGTCATCAGGATCGCCGAGGAGCGCGAGAAGACGATCACGTCAGGGCTCGAGGCTGCCGCGGAGGCCGAGAAACGGCTCGTCAGCGTGCAGGAGCAGGTCGGGCACATGCTCGATGACGCGCGAGTGCAGGCTCGCGAGATCCTCTCGCGGGCGCATCGCGATGCTGCCGCGGAGGCTGAGGAGGGGCGCGCAAAGGCGCGTACCGACGCGGAGACAATCGTCGAGCACGCACGGACCGAGATCGGCGCCGAACGCGATCGTGCCATCCAGGAGATTCGTGCAGAGATGAGCGGCCTGATCGTTGAAGCGACGCAACAGGTGCTCGGCGAGGCAATCGACGCGGAGACCCACCGGCGCCTCATCGACAAGGCCCTGACCAAGGTCGGCGACGCCTCGGCGTCGAAAGCGCAGCAGAACTGACGTGGTCCGCGCCAGCGCTCTTGCCCGTCGCTACGCCGAGGCGTACTTTGCGCTCGCGCAGGACGGCGGTGACATCACCGGATGGCGCGACCAGCTCGCCGGAGTGGTGGAGATCCTGGCGAACCCGGAGATCGGCGAGGCGCTGGCGAATCCGAAGAGCAGCCTGGCCGATCGGGTCAAGCTCGGGCTCACCCTCCTGGATGGTGCATCCGTGCCGGCGAGGAACCTGGCCCGGCTGCTCATCGAGCGCCGCCGCGTCGGCGCTGCGCAAGGGATTCTCGCCTACTACGACGCCCTGACCGACAAGGCCTCGGGCGTCGTACGCGCAGAGGTCATCACCGCGGTCCCCGCTGACGCGGCGCTCGACAAACAGATCCGCGATTCGCTGAGCAAGCACCTCGGCAGCGACGTGCAGACAACCGTGCGCACCGACCCGTCGATCATCGGCGGACTCGTGATCCGCATCGGTGACCGGGTCATCGACGACAGCCTGCGCACCCACCTTCAACAGCTCCAGGCAGCCCTTGCCTGATCGAGAGAGAGGAATGACTCACTGATGGCCATACGCAGCGACGAGATCGGAGAGATTCTCAAGCAACGCATCGCGAGCTTCGAGGCACCTGTGGTCGACGCCAACGAGGGCGTCGTCACGTCGGTCAGTGACGGCATCGCGCGCATCTACGGTCTCGAGCGCGCCATGGCAGGCGAGCTGCTCGAGCTGCCGGGACCCGGAGGCACGGGCGTGGTGCTCGCGCTCGCACTCGACCTGCGCGAGGACGGCGTCGGCGCGGTCATCCTCGGCCCGTACGAGCATCTCCAGGAAGGCGACTGGGTCCGCACCACCGGACGCATCGCTGAAGTGCCCGTCGGCGACGAGCTCGTCGGCCGGGTGGTCAGCGCGCTCGGCGAGCAGCTCGACGATCGCGGTCCGATCGAGACGGCGCAGACCCTCCCCACCGAGCGCGTCGCGCCGGGCGTCATCCAGCGCCAGAACGTCGACACGCCGATGCAGACCGGACTCAAGGCCATCGACTCGATGATCCCGATCGGTCGTGGTCAGCGCGAGCTGATCATCGGCGACCGTCAGACCGGCAAGACCGCAATCGCGATCGACGCGATCATCAATCAGAAGGGCACCGGCGTCATCTGCATCTACGTCGCGATCGGGCAGAACGCCCAGAAGGTGGCGCAGATCAAGGCGACGCTCGAGACGCACGGCGCCATGGAGCACACGATCATCGTGGCCGCGACCGCGTCGGATCCGGCGCCGCTGCAGTTCCTCGCGCCGTATGCCGGGTGCGCGATGGGCGAGTACTTCATGCAGAAGGGCGGCCACGCGCTGATCATCTACGACGACCTCAGCAAGCACGCCGACGCGTATCGCGAACTGTCGTTGCTGCTGCGCCGGCCACCGTCTCGCGAGGCGTATCCGGGTGACGTCTTCTATCTGCACTCCCGGCTCCTCGAGCGCGCCGCCCGAATGAGCGACGAGGAAGGTGGCGGAACGCTCACCGCGCTGCCGATCATCGAGACCAAGGCGAACGACGTGTCGGCGTTCATCCCGACCAACGTCATCTCCATCACCGACGGCCAGATCTACCTCGAGACCGACCTGTTCAACGCCGGCATCCGGCCGGCGATCAACGTCGGCCTTTCGGTCTCCCGAGTCGGTGGTGATGCGCAGACCAAGGCCATGAAGCAGGTGGCCGGTCAGCTGCGTCTCGACCTGGCCCAGTATCGCGAGCTGGCTGCATTCGCGCAGTTCGCCGCCGACCTCGACAAGGGCACCCGCGACCGCCTCGACCGCGGCCAGCGCATGACCGAGTTGCTCAAGCAGCCGCAGTACGAGCCGATGCCGTTCGCCAAGCAGGTCATCAGCATCTTTGCCGGTGCGCGCGGTTACCTCGACGATGTTCCTCTCGACCGCGTCCGCGAGTTCGAGAAGAGCCTGCTGCGCTTCATGGATCAGACGCATCCCGAGATCGAGGAGGAGATCGCGACGAGCGGTCGCATCTCCGACGAGCTCGAGAAGACGCTGCGCGCCGCGGTCGAAGAGTTCAAGAAGACGTTCGCGGGATGACGGTGCGGATCCTGCTCGGCGCCGTGCGGCGTCCCCCCGGAGGCTGACGCTCCATGCCCAGCCTGCGCGATCTGCGCCGCCGTATCAAGGGCGTCCAGAACATGCGCAAGATCACCAAGGCGATGGAGCTTGTCGCTGCAGCGCGCATGCGTCGAGCCCAGGAGCGCGTGCTCGCGGCGCGCCCGTACAGCGACGAGATCGCCAGCATCATGACCGAGCTGATGCGTCGAACCCCGCAGTACGAGCATCCCTTCCTGAAGGTCAATGAGCTCCAGAAGCGGCTGATCATCCTGGTCACCGCCGACCGTGGCCTGGCCGGCGCGCTGAACAGCAACAACACACGGCTGGCGTTGAGCGACGCGGCGAAGACGTCGGTCCCGGTTTCGTACGTCACCATCGGGCGCCGCGGGCGTGACGTGCTCCGCCGGCTCCACCGCGACCTGATCGCGGATCAGAGCATGCTCGGCGACCGTCCCACCATGGGCGATGTGCTCCCTGCCGCGCGCGTGGCGATGGAGCAGTACGAGCGAGGCGAGGTCCAGCAGATCGACATCGTCTACGCGCGCTTCATCAGCGTCGGACGTCAGCAGACGGTGCTGCAGCGGGTGATCCCCGTCGTGCCCCCGGAGGATGCGAAGCCGGTCAGCGCCGACTTCGAGTACGAGCCCGACCCGAAGGATGTCCTCGACGCGCTGTTGCCTCGATATGTCGAGGCGCAGATCTACCGCGCCGTTCTCGAGAACGGGGCGTCCGAGCAGGCGGCGCGCATGATCGCGATGCGCAACGCGTCCGACAACGCAAGCGAGTTCATCGAGGACCTGACGCTCACCGCCAACAAGGTGCGGCAGGCGTCGATCACGACAGAGTTGATGGAGATCGTCTCCGGCGCCGCGGCGCTCGAAGGCTGAGGAGAGAGAGATGGCAGTTGTGGAATTGAAATCCGGCACCGGTGCCGTCGTGCAGGTGATCGGCCCGGTCGTCGACGTGGAGTTCAGTGGCGAGCGCCTGCCGGAGATTCTCGACGCGCTCGAGATCGATCGCGGGGACGGCAAACGCCTCGTGCTCGAGGTGCAGCAGAGCCTCGGCAACAGCACGGTGCGAACCATCGCCATGGACACGACCGAGGGTGTGCGCCGTGGTGACGAGGTGCGCGCAACGGGTGCGCCGATTCAGGTTCCGGTCGGCGAGGAGACGCTCGGCCGGATGTTCAATGTGATCGGTGACACCATCGACGGCAAGGGCCCGTTCAAGGGCAAGAGCCGGATGTCGATGCATCGCACCGCACCCACCATCTCCGAGCAGTCCACAGAGACAGAGATTCTCGAGACCGGCATCAAGGTCATCGACCTCATCTGCACCTTCTCGAAGGGCTCGAAGATCGGGCTCTTCGGGGGAGCGGGCGTCGGCAAGACGGTCATCGTCATGGAGATGATCCGCAACATCGCTCGCGAGCACGCGGGGTATTCGGTCTTCGCCGGCGTTGGTGAGCGCACCCGCGAGGGCACCGCGCTTTACGGCGAGATGGAGGAATCCAAGGTGCTCGACCAGACAGCGCTGGTCTACGGGCAGATGAACGAATCGCCGGGCGCGCGCGCGAGAGTCGCGCTCACCGGGTTGACCATCGCCGAGTGGTTCCGTGACGAGAAGGGCGCCGACACGCTGTTCTTCATCGACAACATCTTCCGGTACACCCTTGCCGGTGCCGAGGTGTCGGCACTGCTCGGACGCATGCCGTCCGCGGTTGGATATCAGCCGACGCTCGCAACCGAGATGGGTGACCTGCAGGAGCGGATCACATCGACCAACAAGGGGTCGATCACCTCGGTGCAGGCGATCTACGTGCCGGCTGACGACTTCACCGATCCTGCGGTTGCAACGACCTTCGGACACCTCGGCGCGACTGTGACGCTGAGCCGATCCATCTCGGAGGCGGGCATCTACCCCGCGGTCGATCCACTCGAGTCCTTCAGCCGCGTGCTCGACCCGAACGTCGTGGGCGAGGAGCATTACCGCGTCGCTCAGGGGGTGAAGCGCGTGCTCCAGGAGTACAAGGAACTCCAGGACATCATCGCGATCCTCGGCCAGGAAGAGCTCACCGAGGACCAGAAGCTCACGGTGGGTCGCGCGCGTCGCGTGCGCAACTTCCTGTCCCAGCCCTTCTTCGTTGCCGAGGTGTTCACCGGGCGCGAGGGCAAGTACGTGCCGCTGGAGGAAACCATCCGCGGGTTCGCGGAGATCCTCGACGGCAAGCACGATGACCTGCCCGAGGAAGCGTTCTACATGTGCGGCACCATCGACGAGGCTGTGGAGCGCGCGGCCGCGTTGAAGGGTGACGACAAGCAGGATGCGAAGCCTGCCGAGACTGTGGCGGGCGCGGAGACAGAAGGCGCAACCGCCGCGACTGCACCTGCGGCCGATACGAGCGCTGCCACCGCCGATGCGGTACCTGCGGCCGACGCAGCACCCGCCGCCGATGCAGCACCTGCAGCCGACGCTGCACCCGCCGCTGACGCAGCACCCACCGCCGACGCAGCACCCACCGCCGAAGCTGCAGGGACCAAGCCTGACGAGAGCGTCAAGGAATAACCGCCATGGCCAACAAGCTCCAGGTCGATCTCGTCACCCCGGAGGGTCGCGTCTTCAGCGAAGAGGCCGACTTCGTGCTCGCGCCCGGCCTGGAGGGCGACCTCGGGGTTCTGCCGCAACACATCGCACTGCTCACGCCGCTGCGCACCGGCGTGGTGACCATCCGCAACGAAGCCGCCGAGCACGTCCTCGCGGTCTCGGGCGGATTCCTCGAGGTCCTGCCGGACAAGGTGACGATCCTTGCGGATGCTGCGGAACGAGCCGAGGACATCGACGAGGCCCGTGCCGAGGAGGCGCGCAAGAAAGCGCAGGAGCTGCTCACGCAGGACGTGGGCAACGAGGAGGCGGTGATGGCTCTCGAGCGCGCCACGCTGCGACTCCAGGTGGCGGAGATCCGGCGCCGCCGTCACGGGCACACGCCTCAGCAGTGACGTCGCCGCCGGGGCTTGACCTCGAGGCGCTGGCCGCATACCTGGGACCCCGCGTCGGCGGGCTCGCCGGCTCGCTGCGAGGCGAGGTGATCCCCGGCGGCCGATCGAACCTCACGTACATCGTTGATGACGGTGAGCGGCGATTCGTCGTTCGCCGGCCGCCGCTTGCGCACGTGCTGCCGACCGCACACGACATGGCGCGCGAGTATCGGGTGCTGGCGGCCCTGCAGGGCACCGGAATTCCAGTGCCCGAGGTGATCGCGCTGTGTGAGGACGACTCCGTCATCGGCGCTCGTTTCTACGTCATGGAGTGGATCGACGGCCACGTTGTTCGGGATGCGCTGCCGGTCGAATTCCCGGACACCACCGAGACGCGAGGGGCGATGTCGTCGGCGCTCATCGAGACGCTGCTGCAACTCCACGATATCGACCCGGACGCCATCGGGCTCCGTGACTTCGGGCATCCCGACGGCTTTCTCGCTCGCCAGGTGCGGCGGTGGTGGCAGCAGTGGGAGGCGTCGAAAACACGAGAGCTGCCCAGCATCGAGACCTTGCGCCGCCGGCTCGACGAGACGGTTCCCGTGCCGTCGTCTCCGGGCATCGTGCACGGTGACTACCGCCTCGACAACGTGATGTACGCACCGGCTGATCCGTCGCGAATCGTCGCCGTGATCGACTGGGAGATGTGCACGATCGGCGACCCGCTCTGTGACGTCGGGCTGCTCTGCGTGTACTGGGCGGACGACGAGTCGGAGGCTGCGGCGCGCACGCTGCACGGCCGGGCCATCACCGTCGAGGACGGCTTCGCCAAGCGAGCCGACCTGCTCCGCGATTACGCTGCGGGGACGCAGCGCGACCTGACCTCGCTCGACTGGTACATCGCGCTCGGCGCGTACAAGCTCGCGATCATCGCCGAGGGCATCACCGCCCGGTTCCTGATGGGGATGACCGTCGGCGAGGGCTTCGAGACGATGGGCGAGATGGTTCCGGCCATCGTCGAGAGTGGCCTCGTGGCACTCGACCGGCTGGGCTCCGCCCAAGGAGGCTGACGATGGATTTCACGGAAACACCGCGGGTGCGGGAGCTCAGCGAGAAGGTGTGGCGCTTCATGGACGAGCGCATCCGCCCGGCGGAGGAGGAGTACTGGCGCGGCTTCTCGGCGGAGACGATCCCGCAGCGGATCTCGCCGGTCATGGCGGAGTTGAAGGCCGAGGCGCGCCGCCGCGGTCTCTGGAACCTCTTCCTGCCCGACAGGCGTTTCGGCGCCGGCCTGACCAACCTCGAATATGGCGCGCTCGCCGAGATCATGGGCTGGAGCAGCATCGCGTCGGAGGCGATGAACTGCTCGGCGCCGGACACCGGCAACATGGAGGTGCTCGCACAGTTCGGCACCCCCGAGCAGCAGGAGACGTGGCTCCAGCCGTTGCTGCGGGGCGAGATCAGGTCCTGCATCGGCATGACCGAGCCGGAGGTCGCCAGCTCCGATCCGACGCAGCTCGCCACGCGCATCGATCGCGACGGTGACGATTATGTCATCAATGGCCATAAGTGGTTCACGAGCGGCGCGGCGCATCCCGACGCCAAAGTGATTCTGCTCATCGGCGTCACGCACCCTGATGCGGAGCGCCACGCGCGCCACTCCATGGTGCTCGTCCCGACTGATGCCCCCGGCCTGACCATCGTCCGCCAGCTGAAGGTGTTCGGTTTCGACGACCCGGGCAGTCATTGCGAGATTCTGCTCGAGAACGTCCGCGTGCCTCAGAGCAACCGGATCGGTGACGAGGGGACCGCGTTCATGATCGCCCAGGCACGGCTCGGCCCCGGGCGCCTGCACCACTGCATGCGCTTGATCGGTGCGGCGGAGCGCGCGCTCTCGCTGATGTGCGAGCGTGCCAAGTCACGCACCGCGTTCGGCAAGCGGCTCGCCGAGCAGGGTGTCGTGCGCGAGCAGATCGCGAAGTCGCGCATCGAGATCGAGCAGGCAAGGTTGTTGTGCCAGAAGGCCGCATGGCTGCTCGACACGCAGGGCAGCCTCGGCGCGCGCTTCGAGATCTCGGCGATCAAGGTCGTCGCGCCCAACGTCGCGCAGACCGTCATCGACCGCGCCATTCAGGTGCACGGCGGCGCCGGCGTGTCGCAGGACCTGCCGCTCACGCAGATGTTCGCGTACGCCCGCTCGGCGCGGTTCATGGATGGCCCCGACGAGGTCCACTACTCGATCATCGGCCGCGAGGAACTGAAGCGCGAGGAAGGGCGCGCTTAGTCGGACTTCCGTCAGGGCGGCGACTCCACGACGGGATAACCGGGCAGCGAGCGTGGACCTTGACAACCGCTCACCTGAAAGCGACACGCACGGCCACTTCACCGCCGTGGATGACCCTGCTCTCACGCCGACCCTTCCGTACGCGATTTCGAATGGCGGTGTCATTGTTGGGTTCGGCTTCAACCACGCCGGCGATGCGCGCGGGTGGCTGCTGCAGGCCCGGCAGTTCAGCCCCATCGATGATCCACGCGGTGCTGAAGGAACGTTCGCTATCAACATTGACGAGCTCGGTGACACGGTCGTCGGCTACTACGTGGATCGCCACGGCGTCGTCCACGGGTTCGTCGTCCGCATCTGACCGAGGCGACCGGCAAATCCGCCCCTGCGCCACGCCCGTGCCATGGACGACGTCTACAACCCGATCGAACCTGCCTCATTGATCACCCGTCTCCAGACGATCGGGTTCGATCACGTGATGGTGTCGGTGGGCTACGACGTGCGGTTTGTCGCGCGGAAACCTGATGGCGATGCTTCGCGATGCACGTCGTAGGGGGCGCCGCGCCGCCCCTCAGCGCACTGCCTTTTTCACAAGCGCGGTGATCCTGGCCTCTTCGGTGGCGGTCAACTTGCTGAGCGCGTACTGAATCGGCCACATGGCGCCATCGTCGACCTTCGCCTTGTCGCTGAAACCGAGCGTCTGGTATCTGACTTTGAACTTCCCCGCGTTCTGGAAGTAGCAGATCACATTGCCGTCCTTGGCGTATGCGGGCATTCCGTACCACGTTTTCGGAGTGAGATCCGGTGCCGCGGCTGTGATCAATGCGTGGACCTTCTTGGCAATGGCGCGATCCGGCTCCTGCATCTTGGCGATAGCCGCGAGCAGCTCCGCTTTCCCATCCGCCTTGGCCGCCTCGGCCTTGAGCTCGCGGACACGCTCGCGCGCCGCCGCCTTCTCTTCGGCGCTGAATCCCGCGGAGGCAGTCCCCTTCGCGCTGGTGCGATTCGCAGGTTTCTGTGTGGTTTTGCTCGCCGTTTTGGTTGGGGCCATACTTCGCGCTCCTGTTCGAGAGTTGACGAGAACGATCGTGAGTCTATTGCCGCACTGGCTGGCGACGCTGTGTGGTGGAAAACACCGAAGCGCGAAGGGGGTGCTTGTACGCGGTCCAGTAGTTCGGTCATCGCACATGCTACTATATGAGCATGTTGGATCGACGGCTCCAGGTTCTCATCGACAAGGGGCTCTGGACGCGGCTTGAACGCGAAGCCGAACGCCGGAGCGTGTCGGTCAGCACCCTGGTGCGCGAGGCAATCGACGAGCGCTACCCGGGCAGCACGGCGGAGCGGCGCGCCGCGATCGATGCGATATTGCACGCGCCATCGATGGAGGTACCGCGACCCGACGCGCTGCGTCGCGAACGTGACGCGATCAGGGCCGGGCGTGTCTCGTGATCCTGCTGGACACCACGATTCTTGTCTATGCCGTCGGCGCGGATCACTCGCTCCGGAGCCCGTGCTCCCAACTCCTGGAGTGGGTTGCTGACGGTTCAGTGCGTGCGACGACGACCCTCGAAGCGGTGCAGGAATTCACCCGTATCAGAGCGATTCGCCGGACGCGGGCCGACGCGGCTGCGCTGGGACGCAACTACGCCATCGCGCTGAGCCCGCTCGTGCAACCCGCGTTGGAAGACCTCCTCGAAGGCCTCGAGTTGTATCGACGCGTGACCTCGCTCGGCTCCTTCGATGCGGTGCTCGCCGTCACGGCGCGACGGCGCGGGTGGTGTCTCGTGTCCGCTGACAGAGGTTTCGCTCGCGTCGCCGGCCTGACGCACCTCAATCCGTCGTCCTCGTCGTTCCTCGGAGCGGTGCGGGCCGCGGGCTGACGGTTGCCGCCGGTCAGCGGTCGCGGTCGGTGGCGCCGTCAATGCGCTCGCGTGGCCGTGTCAATGGAGCGGTCCGTCGACGCTTGCATTCCTGCTTCGGACGGTCCATATTCGGGCACCTCAGGAAAGGGCATGGAGGTTCGTGATGCGACTCGAGAAGCATCGCTTGCTGGTGGGCGTTGTGATCGCCGTTCTCTTCACAGCGGTCGGCGGCTCCGTCCAGGCCGCGGCCCAGACCCCTCCGATCTCACGAACCGCCGGCCGCACGGCGATTCCCCCTCAATTGCAAGCCTGGATGGCGATGCGGCATTCGGGCGCGTCGGGGACAGAGGAGCAGGCGGCCCAGCGCACCGATGGTGCCGGAGACCGTGGAGTGATCCTGACCCAGGTGGGCGGTGATCCATCTCTTGGGGCTGTCGATCCCGACACTCACACCGCGTACGTCCCCAACTTTGATTCGAACTCAGTGTCGGTGATCAACGACAGGACCTGCTCGACCTGGTGCTGACCGCCTGCGGCGGAACCTGGCCGACCGTGACGGTCGGCAATGCGCCCGACGCGCTCACGGTCGACCCGGCCACCGACACCATCTATGTCGCGAATTCGAGCGGCGACACGGTGTCTGTGATCGACGGTGCCACCTGCAACGCGGAGGTCACCTCGGGGTGTGGCCACACCCCGCGAGCGCTCACTGTTGGTGCGGGCCCACAGGTCCCTGTGTTCGATCCTGCAACCAAGACCCTGTATGTCACTGACAACGGAGCCAACAGCGATGGCGCCGGCGACACTGTCTCCGTGATTGATGCCGCCACCTGCAACGCCGTTGACCATGCGGGTTGCGGCCAGAGGCCCGCCACGATCACCGTCGGGGCGGCGCCCATTTACGCCGACCTCAACGTGGCCAACGACACCGTGTATGTCGGGAACGCCAGCGACGACACCGTGTCGGTGATCGATGGGGCCACCTGCAACGCGTCGGTGCGCTCGGGATGCAGCCAGCACCCACCGACAGTGGCGGTGGGGATCTTCCCATTCGGGATCGCCGTTGATCCGGCGACTGACTCCGTCTACGTCGCGAACGCCGGCGACGGCACCGTGTCGGTGATCGACGGCGCCAGATGCAACGCCACCGATCATGCCGGCTGCAAGGAGCACCCGGCGACGGTGCATGTCGTAGCTCCAGGCCACGGTGCCAGTGTCGACGTCGCGGTCGATGATGCCAATCACACCGTATACGACGCCGTGGAGCCGTGCCCCTGCGGTTCGGCGGCAACCGCGCGCAACGGAGGGAGCAGTCTGCTGGCGATGATCGATACCGCCAGCTGCAACGGGGCCACCACCGACGGCTGCAGCCGTCGAACGCTCACGGCACCCGCGGGCGGCTATCCATTCACCATTTTGGTCGATCTCCAGCGGCACACGGTCTACGTCAGCTTGTCGAGCGGCACGCTGTCGCTCCTGGACGCGAGCCGCTGTAACTCCTTCCGCACAGATGGCTGTCCCCGAGCCCTCCCCACGGTGACGACCGGAGAGTTTCCCATCGGTGTGGCCGTCGACCAGCGGACACACACCGCGTACGTCGCCAACCTTGGCGATAACACTGTATCGGTCGTGAACACCGCCACGTGCAAGTCCGAGGACAGCCTCGGATGCGGTGCCATCGCGCCGACAGTCGCCGTCGGTGTGGGACCTCAGAACCCGGCCATCGATCTGGCGACCGACACCGTGTACGTGCCCAACTTCTTCGATGGCACGGTCTCGGTGATCGATGGGGCCACCTGCAACGCGAGTGTGCATTCCGGCTGTGGCACGACCCCGCCCATCGTGACGGTGGGGCCCGGGCCGGATGGGGTGGCGGTCGACCAGGCGACCGACACGATCTATGTGACATCCGATGGGTCGACATACCCCTTCACCGGCGATACCGTCTCCGTGATCGACGGCGCCACCTGCAATGCTGTGGTCACCTCCGGGTGTGGCCAGACACCGCCCGAGGTCACCGTCGGCGGTCCGAACCCGGGCGAGCCGGCCGTTGATGAGGCAACCAATTCCGTCTACGTCCCGATCTCCGGGACAACCGACGCCGGTAATCTCGTCTCCGTGATCAACGGTGCCACCTGCGACTCGGCGGTGACCTCGGGGTGTGGTCAGATTCCGCACGACATCACTGTGGGCACCGAGGCTGCGGAAGCCGCGATCGATCAGGCGACCGACACGGTGTACGTGACCAATTTTGCCGATGACACCGTCTCGGTGATCGACGGCGCTACATGCAATGGCATGGTGGCCACGGGCTGTGGCGCGGTGCCACCAACGATCGGAGTTGGGATAGAGCCCGGCGCAGTGGCGGTCGACCAGGCGACGGGTGTCGTCTTCGTCACGAACTATGGGTACGAGCCCGCGAGTCTGGACTTCACGGTGTCCGTCTTCGACGGAGCGACGTGTCACACGGCACGCCTTGCGGGATGCCACGTGGACACGGTCGAGGTGGGAGCGTCGCCGTTCGGGGTGGCGGTCGATGACAAGACCCGTTCGGTATACGTGACCAACGCGAGCGACAACACGTTGTCGGTTTTTCGGGCATAACGCGGCCCGCACCGAACTCTCCGGTTCCTTGCCGCTGAACGGTTCCAGACGTCAGTCGTCGCGGTCGGTGGCGCCGTCAATCCGCTCGCGGATGAGATCCGCGTGGCCGTTGTGGCGCGAGTACTCCTCGATCATGTGGTTGACGATCCAGCGCATCGAGACCTCGCGGCCGGATCTCTGATGGCCGGTCGTGTCCATCGCTCGACGGGAGATGATCTCGTCGGCGCGGGCGCACTCGTCGCGCCACGTGGTGAAGGCTTCGTCGACGTCGGTGGTGTCGACGTTGTCGAAGTCGCCGTCGCGATCGTCCTCCGACGAGTAGTGGTCGTTGACGTCCTCGCCGGCAAGCGTGCGACGGAACCAGCCGAGCTCGACGTCGGCCATGTGGCGCACCAGCCCAAGCAGCGAAAGGCTCGACGGCTCCGTCGAGCGGATGCGCAACTGGTCCGGCTCGAGGCCGGCGCACTTCCGCTCGAGGGTTGACCGCTGCCACGCGAGAAACGCGAGCAGCGTCGAACGCTCGTCGCCGGTTCGGGGGATGTCCTCGTAATCCATCAGGCCGCGCTACGCGATGGTGATCTTGTCGTTGAGATACACGTCCTGGATGGTGTTGAGCAGGTGCACGCCGTCGCGCATCGGCCGCTGAAACGCCTTGCGTCCGCTGATCAATCCGGTCCCGCTGGCGCGCTTGTTGATCACCGCGGTGCGCACGGCTTCGGCGAGGTCGCCGGCGCCGATCGACTCACCGCCCGAGTTGATCAGCCCGACACGTCCCGAGTAGCAGTTGAGCACCTGGTAGCGACAGAGGTCGATGGGGTGGTCGGAGGTGAGCTTCGTGTAGACCAGGTCGCTGGTCTTGCCGAAGTTGAGCGCGGTATATCCGCCGTTGGTGGTCGGCAGCTTCTGCTTGATGATGTCCGCCTGGATGGTGACGCCGATGTGGTTCGCCTGACCGGTGAGATCGGCGGCGAGCGCGTAGTCGACGCCGTCCTTCTTGAATGCGGGGTTGCGGAGATAGCACCAGAGGACGGTCGCCATGCCGAGCTCGTGGGCTTCGGCGAATGCGCGCGACACTTCCTGAATCTGCCGGTCGGCGCCGTCGGAGCCGAAGTAGATGGTGGCGCCGACGGCGACCGCACCGATGTCCCACGCCTCACGCACCGTCCCGAACATGATCTGGTCTGCGCCGTTCGGGTACGTCAGGAGCTCGTTGTGGTTGAGCTTCACGATGAAGGGGATCCGGTGCGCCCAGCGGCGCGAGAGCGCCCCGAGCACGCCGAACGTCGACGCCACGGCGTTGCATCCACCCTCGACCGCGAGCTCGACGATCTTTCCCGGGTCGAAGTACTCCGGGTTGGGCGCGAACGATGCACCGGCGGAGTGCTCGATCCCCTGGTCCACCGGCAGGATTGACATGTACCCCGTTCCGCCGAGCCGACCGTGCTCGTACAGGCTGCTCAGGTTGCGGAGCACGCGATTCGAGCGGTCGGTGCCGGTCCAGATCCGGTCGACGAAGTCGGGCCCCGGCAGGTGCAGCGTGCTGTGCGGCACCGTCTCGCAACGATGCTCGAGCAGGGACGAGGCGTCGGCGCCGAGCAGCTGCTCGACCGATTCGGTGCCAGGAAGCGTTGCGGTTGCCATGGTGTCTCCCGATACGTGTCGGCGGTCCGTCTGGACGCCACTCCCTAATCTACCCGGTCAGCACGCGCCGTCGAGTACGGTAAGCGGAGATGGAACTCCTGCGCATCCGTGGCGGGCGCCGGCTCGAGGGGAGTGTCGCGATCTCCGGGAGCAAGAACGCTGCGCTGCCCGTGATGGCGGCGGCGCTGCTCACCGACCAGGAGATCGAGCTCGGCAACGTCCCGGACATCGAGGACATCTCGACGATGGCGCGGATGCTCGAGCACGTCGGGGTGAGGGTCACGCATCCCGACACCAACACATGGCGGCTGCATGCGGCCGACCTTCGAACCACCGAGGTGGATCCGAGCCTGAGCCGGCGCATGCGTGGCTCGTTCCTGCTCCTCGGCGCCCTGGTGGCGCGGGCGGGGGAGGCGAGCATCGCCAAGCCCGGCGGAGACGACATCGGCATGCGCCGGGTCGAGCAGCACCTCGAGGGTCTTCGCCTCATGGGTGCCGAGGTCGAGGAACGTGAAGGGGGATACGTCGCTCGCGCCCGCCGGCTGCACGGCGCGCGCATCGCGCTCGACATGCCCACGGTCACCGGCACCGAGAACCTGATGATGGCGGCGGTGCTCGCCGAGGGCATCACCGTGATCAGCAACGCCGCGCGCGAGCCGCATGTCTACGACCTCGCTCGATGCCTGATCGGCATGGGGGCGCACATCACCGGTGTCGGTACCGAGTTGATCGTCATCGAGGGCAGCGGTGGACTCCTGCACGGGACGACTCACAACATCACCGCCGACTACATCGAGGCGGGCACGTACATGATCGCGGCCGCCGCGACCTACGGCGATGTCGTTGTCGAGCAGATGCGACCGAGTGACCTGCGCTGGCTCTTCAGCAAGCTGCGCTCCGCAGGGTGCGACATCGTCGAGGGCGCGAGCCACGTCCGCATCACGTGCGATCACCTCCGCGGTGTCGATATGACGACGTGGCCGCATCCCGGCTTCGCCACCGACATGCAACCGCAGTTCTGCGCCCTGATGACCCAGGCCACCGGGCCGAGTGTGATCAGTGAGGCCTTGTACGAGAACCGTTTTCGCCACGTCGAGTTCCTGCAGCAGATGGGCGCCCGCATCGCCATCGACGGCCGGAGCGCCGTGATCAACGGTCCCATGCGACTCCACGGAACACGGATGAGCATCCCCGACATCCGTAGTGGCGCCGCCCTGGTCATTGCCGGCCTCTGTGCGGAGGGCACGACCGAGCTCGACAAGCTCTTCCATCTCGAGCGCGGCTACGACGACCTCGAGACCAAGCTCGCCGGACTCGGTGCCGACATCGAGCGCCTCACCACCGACGAGCCCGGATCCGAGGTGCGCGACCTCACCGGCGTGGTCGGCGACTGAGGAACTTCGGACCAGTGCTGGGCAAGAAGGTCGGCATCGACCTCGGCACGACGACGACGAGAATCATCGTCAAGGGCGAGGGCATGATCGCCAGCGAGCCGACCGCCGTCGCGATACGCGACGGCGGCATGCAGGCGGCCGTGTTCGGCGACGCGGCATTCTCGACTGCGACCGATGATGCCCAGTTCCATCTGCGCCGTCCGATCGCCGGCGGCGAGATCGTCGACGCTTCGTCGGCGCGATGGCTCGTCAATCACGCGATGATCCGCGCGGCCGGGCGTCAGCGGATCTTCAAGCCCGACGTCGTGATCGCGGTGATGTCGAGCCTGCAAGGCGGGCAGCGGCGCTCACTGCTGGAGGCCGCCGCGCTCGCCGGCGCTCGAACGGCGTACCTGCTCGACGCCCCGCTTGCCGCGGCGATGGGCGCGGGCATCCGCCTGAGCGGGCCGAACGGACACCTCGTCGTCGATGTGGGCGCCGGCAAGACCGACGTCGCCGCCCTGGCGCTCGAGGGGACGGTGAGCGGCCGCTGCCTCGCGGGCCACGGCGGCATGCGTCTCCATACGTGCGTCGCGGACCACGTCCGCGCTGCCCACGGCGTGATCCTCGACGCCGCGACGATCGAGGAAGTGATTGCCTCGCTGGCCCGGGTCGGGCCGCACGAGGAGCGCACCCTCGAGGTCAGCGGCAGCGGCGAGCAGGGAGAGCGGACGCTCACGATCACGTCCACCGAGTTGAACGCGTGCCTTGACGCGCACGTGCGACCGATCCTCGGCGCTCTCGACGCGGTCCTCGCGGACACCCCGGGGCGCCTGAAGAGCGACATCCAGCGCGAGGGCATCCTCCTCTGCGGTGGCGGTGCGCGCCTCGAGGGGCTCGACGGCGCGATTGCCACAGCGACGGGCATCGAGGTCCACCGCGACAGCCAGCCGCAACTCTGCGCGGTCCGGGGCACGGGTTATGCCCTCGACAACCTCGATGTGCTCAAGCGCGCGCTGATGTACATCCGCTGAAGCGTTGTCGAGGGGTTCCGCGGCCCGCATCGCGCCGAAACGAGCAGATCGGATCCGACCAAGTATCAGTCTCAGTACCGGTGACGTGAGAATTCAGTATCACTCGCGGGATAACTCAGTACTGGTACGGATGCGAATTGTCCCTCCGGCTCCCTAGGATCACGTCGATCAGCCCAATGATGCGGGGCTCCAAGCGCTATCTCGTCAGCCAGAGGAGGGCAATCGATGCGACCACGGATGAAGCCACGGGGCCTGCGGGCTCTGTTGCTCCTCCCCACCTTGACCGTCGGCTCCGTAGCCGCGGGCGCGTTTACCCAGTTGCCGGCGCACGCGGCGTCGCCGGGAACCATCGAGATCTGCAAGTCGGCCGCCAACGGCATGACTGGGCTTTCGTTCAACTTCACGTGGACCGACCACCTCGGC
>Ga0302314_10002639_pt1 | contig 33232 bp, 27 predicted proteins | sample III_Palsa_N2_3_FD_200533 | JGI IMG/M metagenome (GOLD analysis project Ga0302314, IMG submission 200533) | Peat permafrost microbial communities from Stordalen Mire near Abisko, Sweden - III_Palsa_N2_3 | ecosystem: Environmental > Terrestrial > Soil > Palsa > Peat permafrost | place: Sweden...
AGACTGGGATGGAGAAGTACAAGATTGCCGCACAGACGATTCGGAAGCGGCTTGATACTTATCCGCGAACGGAGGATGGTGGGCTGTGGCATGCGACGACGCGGCAGCATCAACTGTGGCTCGATGGGATGTATATGTCGATGCCGTTCCTGGTGCATTATGGCGAGGCGTTTGGGGACCAGAAGTATGCCTATGACGAGGCCTCGAAGCAGTTGCTGTTGTATGCGAAGCACTTGAATGATCCGGCGACAGGGTTGATGTTCCATGCGTATGACGAGTCAGCGACGCAGCCGTGGGCGCAGGCGGATACGCACCATTCGTCAGTGTTCTGGGCGCGTTCGATTGGCTGGTTTGGGATGACGCTGGTCGATGTACTGGAGACGATGCCGAAGACTGATCCGAATCGTCCGAAGTTGATTGCACAGTTACAGCAACTGGTGCAGGCTTATGCGAAGTATCAGGACCCGAAGACGGGGCTTTGGTACAACGTTGTGGATAAGGCCGGGCTTGCGGGGAATTGGGAGGAGACATCGGCGTCGTCGATGTATACGTACACGATCTCGCGTGCGGTGGAGCGTGGGTATGTGGATTCCACGTATGAGGCGGTTGCGTGCAAGGGATATCGCGGGGTGTTGTCGCAGATATCGGTGGATGGCAAGGGCGATTTGCATATAGCGAATGTTTGCCAGGGAACAAACGTTGCTGACCTGAGCTATTACCTGAACAGGCCGCATCCAGCCGACGATCTGCATGGTCTTGGTGCGTTTCTGATCATGAATGAGCAGATGCGAACGAGCTCTTGTGCGGCAAGTCTGGCGTCGCACATCACGCTTGTTTCTCCGATGGATTACCAAGTCTTTCAGCGTCAGACGAAGATGCGCGGAGTGATTGCGATTCTTGGGGAAGCCGATATTCCTGTTGCGAAGGTTGAAGCTCGTATTACGGGAAGTGGGCTGGCGGGGACACTTGCGGGGCACTGGCAGAAGGTGTCGGTTGATCCGCGTACGGGTGAGTTTCACTCTGATGTTGCGACGGCGGCGGGTGGGTTTTACTCGGTGGAGATAAGGGTTCGGCATGATGGGAAGCACACGGACACCGTGACAGTTCCTCATGTTGGCGTGGGTGAGGTCTTTGTAGTTTCGGGGCAATCGAACTCGACCAACTATGGCGAGGTACTGCAGGTGCCGCTGACGGGGATGGTGACGACGTACAGTGGTGCAGCGTGGCGGCCGGCGAATGATCCGCAGCCCGGGGTGCAGGACAACAGTAAGAAGGGAAGCTTTATCCCTTCGTTTGGAGATGCGATGTATCAGAAGTACCATGTGCCGATTGGTGTGGCGTCGGTGGGGCATGGGTCGACGAGTGTGCGGCAGTGGTTGCCTGCCGGTGATGCGGTGGAGGTGATGCCGACGATGACGAGGTTCGTTGTGACCGGGGCGGATGGAAAGCTCACGAGCGATGGGACGCTTTATAACGGGATGATGACGCGCATCGAGCAACTTGGAGTGCATGGGTTTCGCGCGGTGTTGTGGCACCAGGGGGAATCCGATGCACACCAGCCAGCAGAGCATGAGATTTCAGCCGAGACTTATCGCAGGATGCTGGAGCACGTTATCCAGAGCACGCGAAAAGATGCTGGGTGGGATATTCCGTGGTTTGTTGCAGAGGTCAGCTATCACACGCCGGAGGATACTTCGGTGCCGGCTCTGCGTGCCGCTCAGAGCAGCTTGTGGACGAGTGGGGTTGCGCTACAGGGGCCGGACACGGATACGCTGGGGACGGCTTACCGGCAGAACAATGGCAAGGGGATTCATCTGAGCGACGCCGGGTTGAAGGCTCATGGGCTGCTGTGGGCGCAGTCTGTTGAGGTGTATCTGGACCGGGAGTTGAGCCGTAAGTAAGGGGAATGTGTGGATTGTCTGGTGGGGTGATCGGAAGCGCGGACGCAAGAGACGCTTGGGTTGAAAAAAGTTTCAGTGATATCGCAACAAAGGCTGAGAACAAGGTTTACATCATGATGTCAGCCTCTCATGGGGATGGCGCACGCATCTCCGCCGGAAATCTGGCGTGAGCGTGGAGGCTCCGATGAATGTTTTTCGTCTGCGTAGCGCGCCGGTTGCTGTTTCTTTGTCTCTTTTCGTCGCAGGATTCGCCGGTTGCTCTCAGGGCGGCAGTGGGGTGAGTACTGGCTCTACGAAGGCGGTAACCGTTAGCATTGCCGGGGCTTCGAGTACTCGTTTGTATGCGACGACACAGTTCACGGCGACCGTGAGCAATGCTTCGAATACTGGTGTTATCTGGCAGGTGAATAGCGTTACTGGTGGAAACTCGACTACCGGGACGATCTCTGCGACGGGGCTTTATACCGCGCCAAGTGCTTTGCCATCGACGCAGACGGTTACTATCTCTGCGATAAGCCAGGCGTCTGCCAGTGCCTCAAGCTCTCTTACTGAGAGCTTGCAAAATCCTTTGCCGGTGATGAGCAGCGGGACAGCGACGCAGGTTGGAAGCAGTTTGAACTATTTGGTGGATATTGTTGGCAGCGGCTTTGTGCCGACGTCTGTTATTCAAGCGGCCGGGGTGGCGCAGGCCACTACTTATGTTTCGACCACAGAGTTGCAGGCGACGGTTGCGGTTGGTTCGGGGACGACTAGCCTTTTGGTTGCGGTGATGAATCCTAATCCCGGGGGAAGCACTTCGTCGGGCGTTTCGCTTGCCATTTCGTTCTATGCGACGACGGCCAGTGCGGCTGCGCGTGTGCTCGATCAGTCCAGCTTTGGACCAACCACGAGTACCATTCAGCATGTACAGCAGGTTGGCATCAGTGCGTATTTGAAGGAGCAATACGCCGAGCCTAGGACAACGCTGGCTGCTATCCCTACGAATCCATTGCCGGCTCTTTGTCTTAGCAACAACACGGCTTATCCCTGTGCGGAATCGGAGTGGTGGACGGCAGCGATTACAGGGCCGGACCAGCTTCGCCAGCGTGTTGCGTTTGCGCTCTCTGAGATGTTTGTTGTTTCTACGCAGTCCATTGCAGGACAGGCGATTCCTCAGTTTCATAACGCGCTGGCGAATGATGCGTTTGGAAACTTTTCGACCATCATGAAGGATGTAGCTCTATCGCCCGCGATGGGTGGCTACCTGAACATGCTGAATAGCGCGGCGCCGGCACCGGGACAGATTGCGAACGAAAACTTTCCGCGCGAGAACATGCAACTGTTTACGCTTGGTCTGGATCTGCTGAATCAGGATGGAACGTTGCAGCTTGATGGCTCCGGTAATCCGATTCCTACCTTTACCGAGCTGCAGGTGCAAGCCTTTGCGCGTGCTTATACCGGTTGGACCTATGCAGTGGCTGGCGGTGGTTCGCCGACGAAGTTTCCCAACAATACTGCAGATTATGCCGATCCGATGGCCGCAGTAGCGAGTGCGCACGATACGACCAGCAAGATACTTCTGAATGGCACGGTGCTTCCCGCGGGACAGACCGCACAGCAGGATCTGACGCAGGCATTGGCTAACATCTTCAATCATGCGAACGTTGGCCCGTTTGTTTGCAAGCAACTCATTCAGCATCTTGTGACGAGCACGCCTAGTCCTGCCTACGTTTCGCGGGTTGCTGCTGTGTTTGCTAACAATGGGAACGGTGTTCGCGGAGATATGCAGGCCGTGATCAATGCCATTCTGACGGATCAAGAGGCACGCGCTGGGGATACCAACGCTAGTTATGATGGCGGCCATTTGCGTGAGCCGATTCTGTTTATCACTGCGATGATGCGTGGGCTGGGCTTTACGAATACGGACCCCAACGGAAACTACGATTCGCTTTCGAACTACACGAACAACCTGAGCGAGCGGCCTTATCGCGCGAACTCGGTCTTCAACTTCTTTCCGCCGGACTATGTCATTCCCGCCACGACGCTCAATGCTCCGGAGTTCGGTATTGAGAATACGGCGACCTCAACGTTGCAGTTATCGCTGTCGGATTCGATCGTCAACAACAAGATAACGAGCTTTACCGTTAATCTTTCCAATACGAGTACGCTCGGTGCACTCGCTGCCAACCCTGCAACTCTTGTCGATACGCTTTCGATGATGTTCATGCACTCGAACATGCCGTCGAATATGCGGACTACTCTGATCAACACCATTACTCCACTTACCTCGAATGCGCAGCGCGTGCGGATCGCGGTGTTTCTCGTCGTTACGTCGTCGCAGTACAAGATCATTCATTAGATCGACCAAAAAGAGGGCCTCGTTATGCGCGTTCATCGCCGCGGTTTTATCAAATACGCTTCGCTGGCTGCTGCCGGCAATATCGCTGGTCTGCGTCCCTTTGGGGCACTCAATGCGTTGGCGCAGGCTGGCAGTACGGACTATAAAGCGCTCGTTTGCGTCTTCCTGTTTGGCGGTAACGACGCGAACAATATGCTGGTGCCTTTTGATACGAAAGGCTATGCCAACTACGCGAGTCTGCGTGCGAATCTTGCGTTGGCGCAGAATACTTTGCTGCCGTTGACGCCGCTGCCGAACTTTGCACTGCATCCGAGTTTGCCGGATGTGCAATCGCTGTTCAACTCTGGAGCCGCGGCGTTGGTTGCGAACGTTGGCACGCTGGTGCAGCCGATCAATCGCACGCAGTATCTTGCGGGTGGAACTGTTCCGGTGAATCTTTTTTCGCATCCGGACCAGCAAGAGGAGTGGCAGAATGCGGCAGCGGACGGCTCGGTGCCGACCGGATGGGCGGGTAGGATTTCCGATGTACTGAATGGGAGCTACAACGCTTCGGCAACGATACCGATGGTTACTTCGGTGAGCGGCGATACGCTGTTTTGCAATGGTGTATCGACGACTCCGGTTTCAGTTTCGCCCGGCAATGTGGGCGGCGCGAGTTGCTCGGAGGGTTCAGAGTGTTCGGCCCGTGCGACTGCGGCGCAATCGCTCCTTACTTTTAACTCCGGTGTGTCTCTGGTGACTGCGGATGACACGATTACGTCGAACGCTTATAACTACTCGGCTGTGCTGACGGCAGCGACGAAGTCTGTTAGCCCGCTGAAGACTGTCTTTCCAGCGAACAACGGACTTGCTGCCCAGTTGCAGCAGGTGGCTGAGATTATCCAGGTGCGTGCTGCGCTGGGCGTGCAGCGACAGATTTTCTTCTGTGGCATCGGTAACTTCGATACGCACTCTGATCAACTCACGCTGCAGGCTAGTTTGCTTTCGGGCATTAGTCCTGCGTTGGCGGCGTTTTATCAAGCGACGCAGGAGCTTGGTGTTGCGAACCAGGTTACAGCGTTCACGATGTCGGACTTTGCTCGTACCTTCCAACCTAACTCCAACACGGGTACGGATCACGCGTGGGGTTCGCACCATATTGTGATCGGCGGCGCGGTGCAGGGAGGCAAGATGTATGGCACCTTCCCGACGCTGAGTTTGGGTGGGCCGGATGACTCGGGCTCAAATGGTCGCTGGGTGCCTTCAACGGGCAGTGTGCAGTATGCGAGTACGTTGGCTCAATGGTTCGGCGTGCCGGCAAATGAGTTGGCTACAGTGTTTCCGAATATTGGTTCGTTTGCGAGCAACAACCTTGGGTTCGTTTAGAGTCTGCGGGTCGCTTTGATGGCGTTCGAGCCTACTCCCAATCAGGCGTTGGAGCGGTGGGCGTCTTCCAGGCGTTTTTGGTTGGGCCGCCAAAGAAGCAGTAGTCGCACAATACCTTGCGGCGGTTGAGCTTGGATTCGACGTGGGGATGCGTCAGTTCTTCGAGCGTCCCATACGGGGCCAGAGAATTGAGATAGGACAAATAGAGCCCGGGGTGTGCGTGCATGGCGCGATCCAACATCGAACACCGGATGAAGAGATCGGTGCGATGAATCTTGGATTTGCGCTGGCGGAACCAGAGCAGATGAGACTTCAGCGGCGGAGGTCCCGCCGGATCGTGGATGCCGATGTTGTGCGACCACTGTACGTATGGATGATGCCGATCCACCACGTCTGCTTGGCCTATCTGAATCGTCTGGTTGAAGTAGGAGTACTTGGGTACAACTGAGTCTGCGGGACGATAGACCGTGCAGGTCACGGACCACGTGTCGTTGTAGATCAGGTTTCCGCTGTCGGCCCTCGGGATGTTGACTGCGAGTTCGGTGGACGTGAATGCTGTGTCCTGAGAAAACACCTGGGCGCCGGTGTCGTTACGCGTGGCAGTCCAACGGATCTTTACGCCAAGCAACGGATTGAACAGCGCTGTGCCGTTGGTGACGGTGAGTTGCACAAAGATCGGTAAGAGGCTGGTCAGTGTATGACCGTCGTCGGCTGACAGGTTGAACTGTGGCGTCTTGGGCGCCACGGTGGCCGGACCCGTGACGTTGACTACCGCGTAGGCGTTCAGTTCCGCACCAATGTAATAGGGATCGGGCGGTGAAGGTGTGGGACACACAACAAGCCCCCATAGGGCATAGTGGATATTCCACTTGGAGTTGCCGGGAAAAGGTGAGCTTCCATTAAAGCCGCCCGCCTCTAGATTGAACAAGCCGCCCGAGGCAAGACCACTCGAGATATAGGGAGAGATGGCCGCGTTGATCGCACCCGCAAAGATGAACGGGCCGAGCGGAAAGATGTCATCGATAAAGGTGAGTAGAGGTGCGGAAAAGTTCCAGTTAGCGCACGGAAGTTGCCACTGGATTCCCGTCGCCGTGGGCTCGACGATGGGAGTAAACGACATCGAAAATGTGAACGATGCTTCATTGCCCACGGCCCAAACGCCTGGCTCAGGATTGTAGAAAGACAGAAGTTGGCCATTTAGCGTGAAGGTCAGGCAGCCGAAGGGGATAACGGTCGGAAGCCCGGGACTACAGTTGGGCAGCTGTGCGTAGAGCCCCTGGGCTTGTAGCGAGACAGAGCTAATCTTGATGCCGCCTGCCGGGATGGTTGCGGTAATCGTCTGTCCCACGGGCGGAACGGCGGTTACGGTGATCGACGTGTCTCTCGCTGTAGGACCGATCGCTACATACCCCGTCGCCACGTAGACAACATTGCTGGGTGTGGTCCTTGTCGCGGAGGGTGCAGGCGGTAAGACCGACGGAGGGCCGGAGATCTTGATGATCGCGCCCGAGAGTGTGAGGGTGATCCCGACATCTTCCAGTTCCTGCCCAGTGATGATATTTTGAAGCCCTTCAAAGAGGGCCGACGCAATCGAATTTACCGTGTCTCCTGCGACGATGGTGTAGTTTGCGCTGATCGAGCTTCCGTCGACGCTCAAAAGAGTGCCTGAGAGCACATTGGAGAGCGGTCCACCAAAGGCCGCGCCGAGGAAATCGGTGTTGACCGCTACCGCCAGGTTGATGCCCCCGTATTGGTAGCCGTCTCCGACGTTGGCCGTGGTGTGGGCGCCAAACGTCCCGCCTCCAATCTGCCCGGTCCCCTCCGTATAGTAGAGCGGCGTCGGCGACTCGGTGGTGATCAGGTTGACCAGGTTTGACGTGACCCCAGTCGTGAAGCCGGCTACGTCGACTGCCACGTTGAGCACGCCGTTGAGCGGGACCACCACCACATTCGAGATGGTCAAGGAAACACCCAGACCGCCGTAGTTCAGGTCGAAGGTGCCGCTGGCCCCCGGAACTGTAAACGTAACGGCGGACGCAGGGATTGACTGAATCGCCGTGGTGAAATCTGCCAGAACCTGCCCACTGTTCAACGCGCCTTGATACACCGGTACCAGCGGCGGGCCGTAGTCCACCACAATGGAGACGGATGAGAGTACGGCGGTTGAAGGATCCAGACTGATTGCCAGAGAACTAGGCGTGATGTCCACGGTAAAGCTCAGATCGAGCGTCGCTGTAAGTGTTACTTCGATTTCGACCAACGACCCGCCGTTGTCGGTCAGGGTGAGCGTACCGGAACAGCCGAAGGTTACGGCGATCAGGTTTTCAGGATTAGCGGTAAATGCAACCGTAGGGGCAACCAGGGTGAGCGACCCGGACAGGCCGATGTGGTTCGACCCCACCGTTACGAGACTGGGAAGCGAAAAGCTTGGCATTGTGACGGATGCTGAGGCGGCGGCCAAGAGCCCATTGATGACGTCCGGTCCAATGGACGTGACGGAAGCAAAACCAGCGGTTCTGGATGTGGCCATGAATCGATCTCCCCTTGGCTAGAGCTCGGTATTGGGTCGAAGCGCAGAGAATCAAATGCGTGGGCCCGAATAGTGAGCGCATGATGCAGATTCGCGCATCGGAAAGCTTTGCAAATTGGCCTAGGGAGAGGTACAGAGACAATGTACGAGAGAAGGGAAGCACTATGCCTGGCAACTGCAAGAATGAGGGCCTAAAAAGCCACTTAGGTACAATCGAGGTCCGCGGTGTCGACGATTGTACCTACTGGTTCCGGGGAGACCAGCCGTGGAGGATGAAGTTATTGGAAACCCGGTCGAGAGTCAAGGAATATTTCAGAATTTAAAAGGCTTCCACAAGAGGCCTTGAACTCGTTGCGCCGACCAAAGCTCGTTTACGAAACCTACTTTGGAGTAGCTACCAACACAAAACGCAGCAAACTACCGGCTGCGTTTTGATCATAAGTTATTGAAAAGGGAATGGTGGACGCGGCAGGGATCGAACCTGCGACCAGTCGATTAAGAGTCGAATGCTCTACCAGCTGAGCTACGCGTCCAAACCTTGAAAACTCATCCGGAGGGGGATGAGCGCGAGGATACAAGCTTGTTTCTGCCTGGATCAAAACCCGCTTCAGGGATGTGCGTGGAAGACCACGGCACAAGAAGAAGTATACCACGGTGCGGCGCGATATTCTGCGCCGCTTTTTCTGTGGAAAGTGACTATTAGCCGACGAAGTCGACGTTGGCTTTGTGAGGGATGATGCCGCGGTCGTAGCCCATGTCGAGGAGCTTGCGGATGGCCTCGCGGCCGTCGTCTCCGTAGTTCAGGGTGCGGTCGTTGACGTACATGCCGACGAAGCGGTTGGCGAGAGCGGGATCGAGATCGCGGGCGAACTGCATCGCGTAGTCGAGGGCAGCTTCGCGGTGGTCGAGAGCGTGCTGGATGCTGTCGCGCAGGGCGTTGGTGGTGACGAGCTGGACCTCTGTACCGAGCGAGCGGCGAATAGCGTTGCCGCCGAGGGGCAACGGAAGACCTGTCTGCTCGCGCCACCAGATGCCGAGGTCGAGGATCTTGGTGAGGCCGTCGCGACCGTAGGTGAGCTGACCTTCGTGGATGATGAGACCAGCGTCGTACTTGCCCGCAACGACGCCGGGGATAATCTGGTCGAACTCGACGGTGACGGTCTGGACATCAGGCGCGAAGAGCTTCAGGGCGAGGTACGCGGTGGTGAGGGTGCCGGGAACAGCGATGGTAAGCTTCTTGACCTCGTCGAGCGTGTAGTTCCTCGAGGCGACGATCATGGGGCCGTAGTCTTCGCCGACGGAGCCGCCGCAGGCCATCAGGGTGTAGTTGTCCTGCAGGTAGGGGTAGGCGTGGAAGCTGATGGCGGTGACGTCGTAGAACTGCTCGTTGATGGCCTTGTGATTGAGGGTTTCGATGTCACAGAGGGTGTGGTTGAAGCGGTAGCCGGGGACGCGCACCTTGTTGGTGGCGAGGCCGTAGAACATAAAGGCGTCGTCGGAGTCGGGGCTATGGGCGATGTTGATTTCGTGGACTGCGGTTGTTGCGGGGTTCATTCGGTCCTTCTGGTTCACAAAGTGTCAGTTGATGAGATGCGCGGAGAAGAGCGCAGGCTCGGCGGAATGGAAAGTGAGGCTAGTTTTGTGCCGATTTGGAAGCTTTGGCGCGGACGAGCGTGCTGTAAATGCCGGCTGCGGCGAGGATTTTGATGGCTTCTCCGGGAAGGAATGGGGCAACGGCGCCTATCCAGGTTGCCTGGAGCGAGTGGCCAGCAAACTGCATGAACCAGGAGGCTCCGCAAAGGAAAAGGACGGCGATGGCGACTGTTCCGCCGATGGTGGCGGCGAGAAAGCGAGGAACGCGGGTGGAGAGCTTCTGGGTCAGGAAGCCGACGATTGCGGCTACCAGAGGGTAGGCCATGAGGAATCCGCCGTTGGGGCCGAGCAGGTGAGCGAGGCCGCCGGGCCCCATGGGGCTGAAGACGGGAAGGCCAGCTGCGCCTTCGGCGAGGTAGGCGAGCATCGTGAAGAAGCCAGCGACCGGGCCGAGCGCGAGGCCTACGCCAAGGACAGCGAGGGGCGTGAGGATGAAGGGGACTGGCGTGAAGGGCAGCGGGATTGCGACGTGAGCTGCTGCTGCGACGACTGCGGTTGCGGCGAGGCCGACGGTGATCTTGCCCGGGATGGTGGCTGCAAACTTCTGCAGAGACTCGGAGAGCGAGTGCGAAGGAGCGGATTGGGTGATTGCGGTCTGCATGGTGGTGTCCTTTATGGCAGCGATGTGGTTAGAAAGTCTTAGCGAGCTCGAGCCTGTGGCATGGCCCGGTTGAGGGAGCGATCACGGATGCGGCTGGGGGCTGGATCGGATAGGTCGCCCATATCCTTGTTGAAGTAAGCCCAGTCGGTGCGGCGTGAAGGGAGGGCGGCGGTTGTTTCCGCGGGCAGAAGTGCCGATTGGACGGGACGGCGGAGCAAAGGGTTCATGCTGGCCGGGGATTCCACTAAAGTTGGGCGAAGCGGCTGGGGCTGAGCGAGTAATCCGGAGAGCAGAGCTGCCGAGGGCATTTGGAGAGCAGAAGCGGATGGGGTGGGCTTCAGCTTTGGAAGGCTGAAGGCGGGGAAAGCGGGTGCCGAAGGTTGGCGCACAGGTTTGCTTTCAAAGACCGGACGCTGGAGATGGGTGGAGAGTATGGGGGCGGAGGAGAAGACCTCGGTGATGCTGAGTTCGGAGATGGCGATGGGAGTATGCGTCAGGGACTGGGATATCTGCGGTAGGTTGGCTGACTCTTTGCTGCGAAGGGAGCGGCGACGGCGGCGGTCGCTGCTGATGTGATGCGCGATCGAAACTGTGGCCCACAGGAGGGCGACAAACGCGAGGATCGAGATGGAAAGAAGTATCCGCATGAGCCTTGCTAAGAATAGCAAAGCGGGCGGTGCGAGACTTTGGGAAAGCGAAGGAGTTGTGCAGAAGTGCGGTGTCCGCTGAAAGTCGTTTCCTGTAGCAGAAAGCTATACCAAGCTTGATTCCCCCACGGCTTTGCTGGGTGCGAATGCTCTTTGTATGCGTGATACTTGGTAGGTACTAACCATCGTCCGAGCACGCTGCAACGGGCGCTGGGGTTAAAGGGCTCCTGATGGCGGTAGAACAAAAGCATGGAAGTAGCCCTCGGGTGGTGATATTTGCCAACCGGGTGCGAGAACGTGCGTATGAACAGCGGCGTAAGGTGGCGACCATCGCAACCGGTGCGTTGGCGCTGATGATGGGGTACGGCGTCGTATTTGGGAACAATGGGCTGACGGTGTTTGAACACAAGCGTCAGGAAGCCAAGTCGCTACAGCACCAGATGCAGTTGTTGCAGGCGGAGAACGACCGTCTGAGTGGCCATGTGGAGCGGCTGCAGAACGATCCGGGAGCGATTGAACACCAGGCACGCGAAGAGCTGCACTACACGCGGGCAGGTGAAGTGATTTATACGCTGCCAAGTGTGCCTCCTTCGCAGGCGAAAGTTCCGGCTACGGTTCAGTAAGGCTTGTTGGAGGCGTGGCGTTCGTATGAGTATTCTCGACCGCACACCGCCGAAAGCTGACTACCGGCTGCCTTACGGCAATCTTCCATTACAGTTTGGCGATTTGAGAGTGCCTGCGCTGGCGCATGGAGTGCTTGCGCCGGTGGTTTTTGTGGTGCATGGCGGCTGGTGGCAATCGGCTTATGATCTGGAGTACTGCGGGTTTCTGTGTGCGGCGTTGAAGACGCTGGGTGTGGCGACTTGGTCGGTGGAGTATCGGCGGGTGGGGGATGCTGGCGGCGGATGGCCGGGGACGATGCAGGATGTGGCGGCGGGATTTGACCACCTGGCGACGCTGGCGAAGGCTTATCCGCTTGATTTGAGCCGCGTGGTGGCTGCTGGGCATTCTGCTGGCGGGCAGCTTGCGTTCTGGCTGGCGGGGCGGCATCACATTCCGCAGGACAGTGTGTTGCATGATCCGCAGCCTAAGGTTGGGTTGCATGGTTTGGTGGGGGTGGCGGGTGCGGTGGATTTGCGGCTGACGATTGATCTGGGTGGGTTCTTTGAGTTTGCCAATGGCAAGCCGTCTACGCTGAGCCTGATGGGTGGGGCTCCGAAGGATTTTCCGGAGCGATACCATGCGGCGAATCCGGGAGATTTGTTGCCGCTGGGTGTGCCGCAGGTTTTGGTGCAGGGATCGGACGATGACCAAATTCCGTCTGCGTTACCGCAGCGTTGGGCGGAGATGGCGAGGCGGCAGGGTGATCTGGTGGAGGTGAAGATTGTGCCGGGAGCGGACCATTTTGATGTGGTCGATCCCGAGAGCAAGGCGTGGCCGGTGGTTCGGGATGCTTTGCTGAGCCTGACGAAGGCTCACGGCTAGAGCTGAACGAGGCGCGTGGGGCGAGGGAACGCGGCTGGGTGAATGCAGGCGGCGAGGCAGGCGAGGCCTTCTAGTAGCGTTGGTGCGGGCGTGTTCAGATACTCGTCGGGGATGCAGAAGACGCGATGTTCGCGGACGGCGCGGAGATGGTGCCAGTTGCGCTGCTCGATGACGCGGGCGAGGGGGACGCGGTCGCCCGCGCCGCACCAGGCGAAGATCAGGATGTCGGGATCGGCTGCGGCGATGGCTTCTGCCGTAGTGTGGGAGCCGGGTGTGCCGAGGAAGTTGCCACCGGCTGCAGAGACGAGCTCAGCAACCCAGGTTTGCGAGTGGATGAGAGGTTTGCCCCATTCTTCGCAGTAGACCGTGGGGCGTGCGAGTCCAGCGGAGCGGCTGCGAGCTTCGTCGAGCGTGCGGTTGAAGTGGGCGATGAGGGTTTCGGCTTCGGCTTGCGCGTTGGTGAGAGTCGCAAGGAGGCGGATGTCTGCGAGGATGTCGGCCAGGTTGTGGGGTGCGAGAGCGAGCACGGGGAGTGAGGCTTTGAGGATGGCTGCGAGCGACTCCATGCGGTAGGGGACCGAGGCGATGATGAGCGTGGGGTTGGTGGCGGCGATCTCGGTGGTGTCGGCTATCCAGGAGTCGTGCAGGATAGGGAGATTGCGGGAGGCTAGCTCGGGGAGGGCTTCGACGCAGTATTTTGTGTGTGCGCAGAGGTGGTCGAGGCGGCCGAGAGCGTGGAGCGTGAGGGTGATTGAGGGTTGGAGCGAAGCTATGCGCATGGTCGACTTCATTCTGGATGTTGCTCGATAGCAGCTTCCGCTTCTAGTGTGAGGGAGTCAATCTCGTTGGCGTCCAGGCTTTGGTGTTTGTGGTTCCCGACGCGCTGTGCGCGGTAGATGCCGTTGTGTCCGGAGAAGAGATAGCTCAGGACGCAGGCGATGCCAGCGAAGGCTCCGGCTTCAGCACCGAAGAGTTCGACGGCCATGAGCGTGGACGCGATGGGGGTGTTGGCTGCTCCGGCGAAGACTGCGACGAAACCCATTCCGGCGAGAAGCGATGGCGGTAGCGGGAGGATGTGCGACAAGGCGTTGCCGAGCGTTGAGCCGATGAAGAAGAGTGGCGTGACTTCGCCGCCTTTGAAGCCGCTGCCGAGGGTGACGGCGGTGAAGAGGAACTTGGCGGCCCAGTCGTAGACGGGGAGTTTGTGGTCGAAGGACGCGACGATAGTGGGGATGCCGAGGCCGATGTACTTCGTGGTGTGAAGCGAGAAGACGGCGAGAGTGACGAGGATGCCTCCGGCGGCGGGGCGAAGTGGGGCGAAGGCGATGCGGCTGCGGATGAAGTGCGTGATGGCGTGTGTGACGCGAGCGAAAGCCATGCCGACGATGCCGAAGACGATGCCTGCGACCATTGCGGCGAAGATGCCCTTGACGGTGATCGTGGGGACAGAGGTGACCGTGTATATGGTGTGGTGGATGTGCCAGGCCTTAGTGGTGAGATCGCCGAAGAAGGCTGCGAGGAAGCAGGGGATTAGCGCGTCGTAGCTGAGGGTGCCGATGGCGAGGACTTCGATGCCGAAGATGGCGCCGGAGAGCGGCGTACCGAAGACGGAGCCGAAGCCCGCGCTGATGCCAGCCATGAGCAGGATGCGTCGCTCACGGGCGTCAAGACGAAGTGGACGGGTGAGCTGGTCGGCGAGTGAGGCGCCGGTCTGGATGGCGGTGCCTTCGCGCCCGGCTGAGCCTCCGAAGAGATGCGTAAGAAAGGTGCCGAGCAGGATCAGCGGCGTCATCCGGATGGGGATGACGTTCTTGGGGGTGTGGACTTCTTCGAGGATGAGGTTGTTGCCGGCTTCGACACTGCGGCCGAGGTAGTGGTACATCAAGCCGACGAGTATGCCAGCAGGGGCAAGGAGCCAGATGATCCAGATGTGCGCTTCGCGGACTTTGGTGGCGTAGTCCAGTGAGGCCAGGAGCAGTGCCGAAGCGGAGCCGGCGAGAATGCCGACGGCGGCTGAGATGGGAATCCAGCGAGCGAGGTTGAGCAGAGTATGGAGTTGCTTTGTTGCTAGTGTGTGGAACGAGGTTTTTGGCACGCGTCCTCCTACGAGATGTAGGAGTTATCAGCTCCGTGAGCGGAGCGGCCGGCGAACCCCATCGCCATGGATGTGTATGGCTTCACGATAACAGCGGGGTGAGAGAGCGTCAACGGATAGTGTTGTCTGCGGTTAGCTACTCTCAGGGGCGAAGTCTCGCAGTCTGATACGGTTTAAAGCGGTGCAGAGAGCTATTAGGGAACGCCGAATGGGTCTTCTCTGCGAAACGACCGTCTTTCTATCTAGCGATGCGAACGATGAAGTTTTGTTTGCAGGCAGTTCGGCATGCTGTTGAACCAAATTTTGACATTTGTACGACTTAAGGACGGTTTGATGCGTGTACTGCTTGTCACCTGGGATGGGGCTGGTAATTTGCCTCCTGCTCTTGCCCTGATATCGGCCCTCTCTGCGCGTGGCCATGAGGTCGCCGTTCTTGGTCATGACTCGCAGGAGCAGGACATCAGGCAGAGTGGCGGCGAGTTTCGTCGTTTTGCCAACGCACCGCAGCTCGACCAGGGCAAAGCGCAAGCGGGTTTCGATTTCGAGGCCTGGCTTAGGGGCTTCAACGAAGTGGCGGCTCGGGATTTCATGGAAGAAGTAACGCGCGTCAATCCAGACGTCTTGATCGTCGACTGCATGATGGGCCCATCGCTCGCGATGGGTTGGTCCAGCGGAAAGAAGCTGGTTGCTTTGGTGCATGGCGTTTATAGTGCCATGACTCCCTGGAGCGAGATGATCAGTGCCGCCGATCTTTCGCTTGGCTGCTCGTATGAGGCCTTTGACCAAGGGACGAAGTTTCCGAAGAATATGGTCTTCGTAGGACCGCTGCGTCCGGTTGTCGCTGGACGGCCATGGACGAGGAAGTTTCCTGAACGCCCGTTGGTGGTGGCAAGTCTGAGCACTGGTCACCAAGGGCCTTTCCAACTCGGGCTGCTGCAGCGCGTTTGCGATGCTCTTTCCGCACTGCTTGTAGAAGGACTGGTGACGACGGGTCGCGGCATCGCTCCAGAAGAGCTTACTGCAGGAGCCAACGTAACAGTGGAGCGGAATGTGGACCATGGGCTGACGCTTCCGGAGGCATCGCTCCTGATCACGCATGGCGGTCATGGATCGGTGATGGCTGCGCTGAAGGCGGGAGTGCCTATGCTATGCCTGCCGCCTGTTGCGGACCAACCGCACAATGCGGAGTTGGTGCAGCGGCTGGGGTTGGGCGAGGTACTTGATGTAATGGCGCCGGTTGCAGTGGTCTCCGACGCTGTAAGCCGTTTGATCGCAAAACGGTTTTTGCTCGGGGACAACAAGATACGGAGCGCTGCGAAGAAATTTGCGACGAAGAATACGTTCGAGCCGAGGCTTGAACAGGCTGTTGCATTGCTGGAGAAGCTGGTGGGGTAGCCGCTTTGCCACAGAGGCGGCCGATGGCGAATGGGTAGGTACGCTTTCTTTGTGATTTGAATAAGAGCGATTATTTTCGCAAATCCATTTGAGAGCATCTCCGGTGTACTGAGCATGGGTGACTTCTCGGTCTGCTCGATAGAGAGTGCCTTGAAAGGACCATATGCTGCGCAACGTCCTCGGGCTTATCGCTCTTCTCTCTCTGCTTGCTTGCGGACAACAGGCACGCGCGATCACGGTGTCGGTCAATACGGACTCAGCCAGGTCTGTGCTTTTGGCGTTGCAGAATCCTTCGCTCAGCCACGACGAAGCGCTGAGGATTGCAGGGATGTATGGCAACCAGGGCATGATTCGGAAGATGAATGAGTTTCATGTTCCGGCTACGACGGAGAGCCTTGCTGAAGCGTTGGTGGCCGCGGCCCACAATGTGAAAGTGACGGAACCGAATGAGACGATCTTTTTGCTCGATATGGTGAAGCCGAAGGTTCCGGATCTTCTGAAGCTTATCCAGCAGATTGATGCTGATCCGCAAGGGTTTCAAGGGTCGATCAAGCAGAGGATTGGGCTGTTCGCTCCTGCAAATGTAGATATAAAGCTGCAGGGATATATTGTTGCGGCGGGTGATGGTGGTGGCTATGCCTTTGGCGGCACAGACTTCTACCTGAACATCGGAATTGTCGATGACTTTTTGGCGGCAAAGATCATCACAACCCATGAGATGTATCACGCGGTGCAAGGTGCGTTTGCAAAAGATCGTGAGATTGCTTTACTCGATGACGCACACGCTCAAGGTCACACGCAAAAGACGTGCGCCGATACCGAGCATCTCTTCTCGAGCCTTTATCGGGAGGGCTCGGCTACTTATGTCGAAGATATTTCGCTGCTGCCTGCATCGCACTCAGTATCTTCCACGAGGGCTTTGACTGATTTGAACGACGGGTTTGCGCATATACACAATACCGCGACGTTGTTGGAGCTATCCGTGGATGGACTAAGAGCAGCGGATGCTGTTTCGTTTGATGATGTGTACGACGTGGACTTTTTCGGGCATGGAGTGCTCTACAGCCTTGGCTATGTGATGGCGAAAGCTATTGCCGAAGACGATGGCCAGCAAGGTCTGGCGGCGTATCTTAAACAGCCCTCCTACAAGTTCGTACTGCATTACACGCAACTGCCCAAGTATGGGACGGATAAAGGCCATCCCAAGCTTGGGCCGAATACGATTGCTGCTGCCAATCAACTTGCAGGAGGCTGCAAGTGACAGGGTTTTACCTCGAAGGCATCCTCTTACAGAGTGTGTGTAGGAGGATGCCTCCGAGATCAGTTCGGCGCTTATCGTCTTGAATACTGTAGAAACCAGCCGCTTAGTCAGACTCGACAAACTCGATGTAGGGCGTCGATCCACCGGTTGCGGTGCAGCTCTTGAGCGTTAGGTTGTTGGTTTCGCCGGTAGTCCCGTCATAACCCGATGGCGCAAGGCATGTTGGAGTGGTGGTTGATCCGTCCGTTATAGCCACCTTCACGGTGAGAGACGCGCCTTTGTTGAAGTCCGCTCTCGATCCGCCGGCGTTGCCGACCACATTGAACTCGGCTTGAGTCCATGCGCTCGCAATATCGGTATAGGAATCGGCTACCGTGGCCGTATAGGCTTCGGTGCCGTAGGTGGCGGTCGCTTTGTCCGTGCCGCTCGCCACAGCCGTGCCTGAGAGCTGCAGGCTTGCGAGATCGGCAGCCGGAAGTTGTCCGCTGTAGACAACGACCGCAGGCGTGTTCTGGACGCAGTCCACACCCGTGCTGTCGGCACCACCATTGATGAAGCCAGTCGGACACGAGGCCCTGGTGCTGCTGCCGTAGTTGATCAGCCAGTACTCGATGAAGACTTCGGTCTTGCCTGTAAGCGAACTGCTGGTGAGTGAGACGGGGGTGTCGGTGGAGATGACGTATTGCTGCCAGGCGTAGCAGCCGGTATAGCCAGCGCAGGCCTTGGTATTCACGATGTTCGTGTTCACCTGCAACGTGTACTGGTTCGTTCCTGTAATGCCGTCGCTCTCGCCGCTGCCAAACGGAACGTTCGCGCCCTTCTCCGAAGTGACGTCAGTTACTACCGGGAAACTACCCGTCGCTGCGCTGATCAAGGAGCCTGTGGGGGATTGCGCTACATAATCGTAGCCATTGCCGGCGGTCTGCAATCTGCCTGTGATGTTTGGCACAGCAGACCGATAGGCAGGTGCGGCAACGCAATCTACCTGCGTCCACTCCGTACTGGGAAATGAGGCATGGAAACAGCCTTCGTGGAACGTTGGGGTGCTGTGCATGGTTTGGCGCCAGGCTGCGTGCTGTTGGCTCTGGAACTGCTCGACTGTTAACGGGCTACTATCCTGTGCAGCCAGCACTTGCGGAAGTCCGACTACGCTAAGAAGACTTGCCGCTAACGAGAAATGGAGGATGGAACGCGTGCCTAGTTTCATAATTCTCCCTTGTCACTCGTCGATTTGGATTTCACGTTATGAAACCAGGGAGAGGAAGGGGCGGACACGACCGTTTGACTTTTGACTTATAGAGAGAGTGCTCACGTGCCGACAGTTTGTCAATACCACTTGTAGAAGCGCTTTCGTGCCGGTTCCGATATGGGACGACGGGTCCGAGAAGTCGGCTTACTTCTAGTGATCGACGTTTATGGGTGGTCGAGCTGACATGCAACTCGCTTGAGCTGCGGCTATTTATAGCGTTGCTGTTGCCAGTCCCATGCGCTTTGAAGGATGCTGTCGATCTGAGAGATTTGGGGTTTCCAGCTGAGTTCGGCCTTGGCTTTTTCTGAGCTGGCGACGAGGCGTGCGGGGTCGCCGGGGCGGCGAGGTTTCATCTCGACAGGTATGGCGTGGCCGGTGACGCGGCGAGCGGACTCGATGACCTCTTTTACGGAGAAGCCACTGCCGTTGCCGAGATTCAGGACGAGTTTGTCGCGGGTCTCGAGGGTCTGGAGCGCGAGGATGTGGGCGTCGGCTAGATCGCGGACGTGGATGTAGTCGCGGATGCAGGTGCCGTCGGGGGTGTCGTAGTCGTCGCCGAAGATGAAGATTTTTTCACGGCGGCCGAGAGCTACGTCGAGGATGAGCGGGATGATGTGGGACTCGGGCTCGTGGGCTTCGCCGCGATGTGGGAGAGCTCCGGCTACGTTGAAGTAGCGGAGGGAAGCGTAACGGAGGCCGTGGATCTGGTGGAACCACTTGAGCATGTATTCGACGAGCAGTTTGGATTCGCCGTAAGCGTTGGTGGGGTCGAGTGGAGCAGTCTCTTCGATAGGCACCGAGCGGGGTTCGCCGTAGACCGCTGCGGTGGAAGAGAAGACGAGCTTGTTGACGCCGGTGGCGTGCATGGCCTCAAGCAGCGAGAGCGTGGAGGCGGTGTTGTTGCGGAAGTAGACCTCGGGGACACGCATGGAGTCGCCGGCTTCGATGAGAGCAGCGAAGTGGAGGACGCCGTCGGGCTTGAGCTCGCGGAGGAGCGATTCGACGCGAGGACGATCGGCTATGTCTGCTTCCACGAACTCCGCTCCTGCGGGAACTTCGTTGCGTTTGCTGTGGCAGAGGTTGTCGAGGACGGTGACGCGGTGGCCTGCCTGCATGAGGATGGTGGCAACTGTGCCGCCGATGTAGCCTGCGCCGCCTGTGACTAGTAAGTTCATGCTTTCTCCGTATTGTTGTTTTGCATTGCCTTGCGCAGTGTATCTGCTGCGGACTCTGGGGTGATGTCGCGCTGTGGCGAGCCGAGGAGCTCGAAGCCGACCATGAACTTGCGGATGGTTGCGGAACGAAGGAGCGGCGGGTAGAAGTGGGCGTGGAGATGCCACTCAGGATGTGGCTCGCCGTCAGCAGGTGCGGGGTGCAGGCCCATGGAATAAGGGAACGGCGTGTTGAAGACGCGATTGTAGCCACGGGTGACTTGCTGGAGGATTGCGGCGAGACCGTCGCGCTCAGGGTCGGTGAGTTCGCTGAGCGAAGCGACGCGGCGTTTGGGCAGGACGAGGGTTTCAAAAGGCCAGACTGCCCAGAAGGGAACGACTGCTGCCCAGGTGTCGTTTTGCGCGACGATGCGTTCGGTTTGTTGGAGTTCGAGGTCGAGGTAGGCGGAGAGCAGGGAGACGCGATGCTGGTTGAAGTAGTCGAGCTGCGCGGCGAGTTCGACGGCTGGCTCGTTGGGGACGTGCTGCGTGGCCCAGATCTGGCCGTGGGGATGAGGGTTGCTGGCGCCCATCATGGAGCCGCGGTTTTCGAAGATCTGCACGTAGCTGATCTCGGGACGAGTGCCTAGCTCGGCTGCTTGCGCGTCCCACATATCGACGACGCCGCGGATGGCGGGCAGCTCCATGGTGGCCAGAGTGAGGTCGTGGCGAGGGTCGAAGCAGAGGACGCGGCAGATGCCGGTTTCAGTTTCGGCGCGGAGCAGACCGGCGTGTTCGACGTCCATGGTTGAGGTTGCGAGATCAGGCTTCAGGGCGGCGTAGTCGTTTTCAAAGACGAAGGTCGAGGTGTACTTGGGAGTTTGATGTCCACCGGCGCGGGTATTGCCTGGGCATAGGTAGCAGGCAGGATCGTAGGCGAGTGAAGGCGGTGTTGTGGTTTCTTCGGTCTGGCCTTGCCAGGGTCGAAGGGTGCGATGTGGTGAGACGAGTACCCATTCGCGTTTGAGCGGGTTCCAGCGGCGATGGGATGAGGTTTGGAAGGCTTCGTCGATCATGCTTGGGGTGCCTCGTGGAGCAGTGCTGCGCGGCGAACGGCGCCATCGACCGCTTCGCAGATATAGGTGTCGGCTTCGATGTCGAAGCGTTCGCGGTAAGCAATTTTGAGTGCCTGTGCGAAGGCTGGAGCGTCTGCGGTGGCGACGAGGTTGACGGTGCAGCCGCCGAAGCCTCCGCCAGTGAGCCGTGCGCCGAAGCAGCCGGTAAGGGTAGAGGCGACTTCTACGAGGAAGTCGACTTCTTCGCAACTGCATTCGAAGTCGTCACGCTCGCTGGCGTGGGCCTTGAACATCAGGTCGCCGAGTTGGGTTGGATCGCCAGCGAGCATAGCCACTTTGGCGGCGCGGACGCGCGTGTTTTCGGTGATGATGTGGCGGCAGCGGCGGAAGGACTCTGCGGACATCTGATCTTTGCACTGCCCGAGCTGGTCGGTGGTTGCGTCGCCGAGGTCGCGGAGGTGTGGGAAGGCTTTGCGGAGGATGTCCTGACCGGCTTCTAGCTCGCGGCGACGAAGTCCGTAGTCTCCGTTGGCGATGGAGTGTTTCACCATCGAGTTGCAGACGACGATGCAGGTGTCTGCAAGTGCAGCGTGGTTCATTGGGATGTTTTCGTAGGCGAGCGTGCGTGTATCCAGAAGGAGTGCATGGCCGGCCTGGGCTGCGGTGATGACGAATTGGTCCATGATGCCGCAGGGCGAGTTTACGTAAACGTTTTCTGCGCGGCGACAAAGAGTAGCAATCTCTTGCTCGGACAGGGTTACGCCGGAGTGGGAGAGGATTGCCATGGCGGTGGCGACTTCCACCGAAGCGGAGGAGCTTAGACCGGCTCCGAAGGGTACGTTGCCGTGGAGATGAAGCGTAAAGGGCGGCGGTTCGATACCGAGGAGTTGGAGTTGGCGAAGTACGCCGACGGGGTAGTCCGTCCAGTTGCCGATGGCGTCGGAACGGTCTTCTGTGGATATCTCACGCTGCTGGTCGAAGAGATCACTGTGGAAGCTGTAGAGATTGCCCTGGCGGGGCGAGATGGTGGCCGTGGTGAGGAAGGGGATCGCCATGGGGAGAACTAGGCCGCCGGTGTAATCGGTGTGCTCGCCAATGAGATTGACGCGGGCGGGTGCGGAGAACTTGCGGGCCTGGGTGCTTGGTTCGCCGCCAGAGAGCGGCGTGGGTGCTGCTTGCATGTCGGGGTGCTTCTCCTGAGCAGAGTTGGAGCCAGATGAATCTTTCTTCATTATGGTATGGGAAATAAGCCGAACTGGCACTGCGGAGATACGATGAGAGTGAAGAAAAGCTGTTGATGATTTCGGGTTGAGGAGAGTGCTGTGGCTATTTTGCAGGATCGGTGGTGTGTTCGTCAGGTTGTTTTTGGGGTTGTAATTACCTGTCTGAGCGGTTTTGCCGCCCATGGGCAGCAGCCTTACAAGATTGTCGACCACTGGAAGATCGGCGGAACTGGCGGATGGGATTACTTGCAGGATGATCCGGCGGCGCATGTGCTTTATGTGACGCATGGGCCTCGCGTGGAGGTGATTGATACAAATACGGGCAAGCCAGTGGCCGCGATTACGGGGCTGAAGGGAACGCATGGAGTTGCGCTCGACGATGCGGGTAAGTTTGGCTACATCAGCGATGGTGGAGCGAACCAGGTGGTGGTGTTCGACCGGAGTAACTACAAGACGGTGACGACGGTCGCGGCGGGGACGAATCCGGATGGGATTGTCTTTGATCCGGCAACGAAGACGGTGTGGGCCTTCAACGGGCGGAGCAAGAGTGCGACCGTGATTGATGCGGCGAGCAACCAGGTTGTCGCAACGATAGCGCTGCCCGGGAAGCCAGAGTTTCCTGTCGCAGACGGCAAGGGAAATGTCTACGACAATATCGAAGACCAGAACGAGATTGTACGTTTTGATGCCAAGGCTAAAACGGTGACTGCGACCTGGAGGCTGACGGATTGCGAGTCGCCCTCGGGGCTTGCGATGGATACGGAACATCGGCGTCTATTTGCGGTTTGCGATGGCGGGAAGATGGCCGTTGTGGATGCGGATACGGGCAAGCAGATCGCTTCTCCGAACATTGGCGACGGGCCGGATGCAACGCGGTTCAGCTCGAAGTATCAACTGGTGTTTAGTTCGAACGGCGATGGTACGTTGACTGTGATTGATGCAGCACATGGGTTCAAGGTGCTGGGGAATCTTCCTACAAGGAAGGGTGCCCGGACGATGGCTTATGACGCTGCCAGTGATCGCGTCTATCTTTCAGCGGCACAGATAGGACCGCGACCGGCGGAGACTGCGGACAATCCCCATCACCCGCCTATTGTGCCGGGTACGTTTGAGATTGTCGTCGTTGGGCGGTAGCAAGAAGCTAGCCTGCGTGGAAGATCTGGTGCATCAGGATGGCGCCGCCAAGCGATAGCAGCAACGCTATTGGCATAACGACGGCGCCAATCTTCAGGAAACTCCAGAAGCTGACGTTGAGGTTTTCCTTGCGCAAGGCGAGCAGCCACAGGATTGTGGCGAGCGAGCCGGTGATCGAGAGATTGGGGCCGAGATCGACGCCGATGAGGACGGCGTTGGCGAGCAGACCTTTGCTGTGTGCGGCGTGCAGGGTGGCTCCTGCGATAAGGCCAAGCGGGAGATTGTTGACGAGGTTGTTGGCGATGCCTACGGCGAAGCCTGTGAGGACGGTTCCAGTTGCGGCTGGCAGGCTTTGAAGCTGCGTTAGCCAGACCTGCGTGAGTTGTAAGGCTCCGATGTCTTCTACGGCATCGACCATGATGAAGAGACCAGCGACAAGGGCAAGGGTTGACCAGCTGATTTCGCGGGCCAGGCGGAACGGGTTGCTGCGGGACTTGATTGACACGACTGCCGTGATGATTAGTGCGGCGATGCAGGCGGGCAGACCGAGGTCTTTGTGTAAGAGTGAAGCCGCGAGTAATGCGCAGACCATGCCGGCGAGACCGTAAAGAACGAGCTTGCCGGCTGAGCTCAGAGGGCATGGTGTGGGGGCATGGTCGATGGTAGCGAGGAGCTCTTTGCGGAAGATCCAGCGCAGGATGACGTAGGTGGACGCGATGGAGAGAACGGATGGGATGCAGAAAGAGACCAGCCAACTGCCGAGAGGTGGCATACCGCTATGGAAGACGACGAGGTTTGCGGGGTTTGAGATGGGGAGCACGAACGATGCAGCGTTTGCGATCATGGCGCAGACGAAGAGGTAAGGCATCGGCTGCACTTTGGTCTTGCGCACTGCAGCGAGAATGGCCGGGGTGAGCACGACGGCGGTGGCGTCGTTAGACATGAAGATGGTGACGGCGGTGCCGACGATGTAGACGAGCGTAAACAGACGCGCGCAGGAGCCGTGGGCTCCACGCACGGCAAGGGTGGAAAGCCAGTCGAAGACACTGTGCTCACGAGCGACTTCAGAAAGCAGCATCATGCCAAGGAGAAAAAGATAGACGTCTGAGCCTTCAGCAATGGCTTTGACTGCGAGCTGGAGTGGAATGAGCCGAAGCGCGAGGAGCAGAATTGTGCCGACGCCGATCCAATAGACCTCTGCGATATTGCGGGGCCTCACCAGCATGAGAAGGATGCTGATTGCGACGATGCAGAGTAGGAGAAGATGGGCGGTGGCAGGCAGCATAAGGGGAGGTTGCTCGGGGACAGACTGAGTTCTTTCTGAGATGCACTCACGAGGTAAATGGAGGGTATAGCTTGTTGATTCGTCATTTACAATCGGAGACGAATACAGACAACCAGCGAACCACCAAGACGTCAGGATTGTGTTTCGATCCTAACGTTAGGAGCAATATCTCATTTTGTTGAGGTGATGTATGAGTGAACCCGTTTCTACGGAACTGAAGCCTACATTAGGCCTTACCGGCCTGACGAGCAATGCGATGGCGTTGATTGCGCCTGGTGCTTTTCTCTGGCTTACGTTTTATCTGCAGGCTACCGAAGGCGTTTCTGGGCCGGCGATGTGGATGGGCATTGTTGGCGCGCTGGTGCTTTGTTTATCCACTGCGGTTTGTTATGCCGAGATGGCGAAGCTGTATCCGGGGACTGGAAGCTCGTACTACTTTGCAGAGCAGGCGTTTCTGAACCGTGATCGTGCGTGGCGCTATGCCCGTATCTCGAAGTTTATTGTTGGCTGGGCATCGCATCTCTATTACTGGATCTACCCCGGTGTGATGGTGGGCGTGATGGGGGTGTTTTGCGGCTACGTGGTGGGGACCATCTGGCCGAACTTCATGAGTGCGTCGAATCCTGGCATGTTTTTCATGATGGCGGTCGCTATTGTTTTTTCGTTTGCCGTAGCCTATATCGCGTATCGCGGTCTGAACAGCTCGACTTCGATTAACCTCGCGATCAACGTCATCCAAATTACTGCGCTGCTGGTTTTTGCAGTGCTGGCGCTGGGATATCGCACGAGCCATCCTCCTGGGTCGGTGGCGTACCAGTTTGATTCGACCTCGGGTGAGGCTTACACCTATGAGTTCAAGACGACTACGACGGTAGCCGGTGGAGTGTCTACGGACACTATTGATCGCGATGCGCAGGGTGCTCCGCTGCCGAAGCTCGATGCGGCGGGTAAGCCTGTGCCGTACCGCATCAGCTATCCGGAGCATGATGCCAGCGGAAACTTCCTGACCCATCCTGATGCGAAATCGGTAGTGCGGCCGCATCACTGGAGCTGGGTTTTCATTCAAGCTACGGTAGCGATTTTAATCCTGGTGGGGTTTGAATCCGTAACTGCGATGGGCGGAGAAGCAAAGAACGCGAAACGCGATATTCCGATTGCTGTTCTGGTGTCGCTGCTGGTGCAGGGGGTGCTGTTTTATTTCTTCGAGTATTTTGCCGCGAACTACTTTTTAAATAGCGGCTATACGATGCAGAGCGCAGCGAACTCAGCGGCTCCTATCGGCGACATGATGGTGATCGTCGGCGATGCGTTGCTGGGACCGGGCAAAGGCAGAATCTTTATGTTGTGCGAGGCCTTCACCGTATTTCTTGCGCTTATTGGGACGACGCTTTCCTGTATGAATACAGGGGCGCGCGTGACCTATGCGATGGGCAAGGATAGGGAAGTACGTGGTCACTTCGGGCTGCTCCACAGCAAGAAGCTGACGCCACATCGTGCGATTTGGACGTTGGCTACAATCTCCGCCATACTCGGCTGTGTGGCAGTTTGCATGGCATTTGGAGATGGTGGCGCACCAACCAACGCAGCGATCCAGGCGATCCCAGATGGCTTCTGGTCGAGCGTTGGCTACACGACGCACGACAAGATGGCGGCGCTGCCGAACTCGCTGCTGACCATAACGCTTGCCTCCAACTTTGGGACGTTCGTTCTGTATGCGTTGAGTTGCGTGCTTTGCATGGTGGCTTACCATAAGCATCCTAAGTTCAATGTTGTTCGCCATCTCCTGATTCCAGGCTTTGGATTGATCGCGAACCTGATGTGCATGGGTTGCTACCTGGTGTTTCCGTTCCTTGGAATTGGAACGAAGATGGAGCCGTGGCTGGCACTGGGAATCGCGGCTGTCTGGGCGCTTTATGGCGGTTTCTATTTCATCACCGAAGGCAAGGCGCAGGGCAGAACTCCGCTGATGCAGACTAAAGAAACACCGGTGCAGAGCTGATCTGTGGCGTAGTTGGAGGCGGAGGCGTTAGAGTGTCCTATGCTTTCTCTTGAGTTTGCACAGCTAAGTGACCCCGGACGAGTACGAGACCACAACGAGGACTCCGTTGACTACGTGCTTCCGGCGACGGCGGCACAGGTACAGTCGCAGGGGTGGGTGTTCGTCCTTGCCGATGGCGTTGGAGGACACGAGCAAGGTGAGGTCGCCTCACAGCTTGCGGTCGATACGGTTGTTTCCGGCTTCAGAAAAATACCGCCGGGTGTTGTGCATGTTTCGCTGCTGCCGCGTTTGGTGCAGGACGCCAACGCCGCCGTGTATGAAAAAGGACACCATAACAACGGATCGCGCATGGGGACGACTATCGTGGCTTGTGCGTTGCGCTTCGATTCGGCGGTGATCTCGCATGTGGGCGATTCGCGATGCTATCTCTTTCGGAATGGTGCGATTGCCTCGCTGACACGCGATCACACAATGGCGGCGGAACAGTTTCGTATGAACCTGCTTTCGCAATCGGAAGCTGAGCAGAGCGAACGGAAGCATGTTCTGACGCGCTGCCTGGGTGCAGATCTTTTTGTCGCTGCGGACACCATTACGGTGAATATTATTCCGGGCGATGTGCTGCTGCTTTGCTCGGACGGTCTGTATGGAGAGCTATCGGACGAAGCGATGCAGCATATTTTGGCAACACATCAGAATCTGAACGAAGCGGCTGCGGCTCTGATTGCTGCGGCCAATGACCATGGTGGTGGTGACAATGTCAGCGTGCAGCTTATACGCATCGTTTCTGTAGAGCGTATGGGTCTGTATCGTGGACGACCGTATCGGATGCTCTGATGCATGTACCCAACACGGCCATCCAGGCCGGAGACCAACTCGACCATTACCGGCTGGAGAGCGTCGTTGCGCTAAGTGGTATGGCGACGGTGTTTCGAGCGACCGACCTTGATACGGGCGTTCAGGTTGCGATCAAGGTACCGCATCCTGAGATCGAAAGCGACCCCACGATGTTTGATCGCTTTCGACGGGAAGAAGAGATCGGCACGCGCATGCAGCATAGCGGCGTGATGAAGGTACTGCCGAACCCCGACCGCAGCCAGGTGTACATGGTGATGGAGTGGCTGGATGGGCGACTGCTACGCAGCATCATGAATGAAGTGAAGCCGCTCCCTGTAGACCGCGCGATTCGCATCACGACCGGTATTTGCGAGGCGCTGGAGTATATTCACGCGAATGGGGTGGTGCATCGCGATTTGAAGCCGGAAAACGTGATGGTGGATGAGAACGATGAGATACGGCTGATTGATTTTGGGATCGCGGCCAACGCGGGCGCTAGGAGGCTGACCTTTGCAAACTTTTCGCAGAGCATGGGGACGCCGGACTACATTTCGCCGGAGCAGGTTCGCGGTAAGCGTGGTGATGAGCGCAGCGATATCTATTCGCTCGGCGTAATGCTGTATGAAATGCTGACTGGGCAAGTACCGTTTAGTGGGCCGAATCCATTCGCGGTGATGAACGACCGCTTGCTCAACCAGCCTGTTCCACCGAGTACGCTGACTGCTTCGATCACACCGCAGTTGCAGGAGATTCTGTATCGTGCGCTGGAGCGTGAGCCGAAAAATCGCTACGCCAGTGCGCGAGAGTTTGCGCATGACTTGAAACATCCCGAGACGGTAGGTGTAGGCGAACGTGCGGAGGAAGCAGCTTGGGAGACGCGCCATTCGCCGGAGCGGAAGCGTGTGCTGTTTTACGGTCTGCTGATTCTTCTGCCGCTGTTGGTACTTGGCTTGCTGCTGTTTGTTGCCCGGCATCACTGAGGTTTAGCGGGGTAGAAATTCGTCACCATGCACGACGAACTCGGGATAGGCACCAGCGCCGAGTTCACGGACGTCCATGCCTTGGCGGTCGCCGTCGGAGTCTACCCGTTGCTTGACGAAGACGTTCAGCAATAGATTGAGACCGTGGATCAGCGGTAGCATGAAGCCGAGAAGCGCGGCGATGCCGATGATCTGAGCGAGAAGCTGGCCTCTGCCTGAGAGCGTTGGGAGGGTGGAGAAGACCCCAGCGGCGGATACTCCCCATAGACCGGCACCAGCGTGGACCGAGATAGCGCCGCCTGGATCGTCGATGTGAAGTTTGAGTTCGAGGAACTCGACGAGATACATGACACCTGCTCCGGCGACGAAACCGATGAAGAGGGATGAACCGAGAGAGACAAACGCGGAGCTGGCACTGCTGGCGACTAGTCCAGCGATCCAGCCGTTGGCGATCAGTGATGCGTCCGGCTTGCCGTAACGCATGCGCGTGACGAAGACTGCGGCGAGGCACGATGCAGACGCCGACAGTACGGTGTTCAAGAGAATCTTCGGGATAAGGGCTGGAGTTGCTGCGTAAAAGAGCATGGTGCCAGCGGAGTTGAGTGCGATCCAACCTATCAACGCGAGCAGGCAGCCGAAGAGTACGAGCACGATGTTGTGGCCGGGAATGGCCGCGGCGAAACCATCGTCGCTGTACTTGCCGCGGCGTCCACCGAGAATCCACGCAAGGCTTAGTGCTGTGAGTCCGCCGATCACCTGGATCGTACTGCTGCCGCCGGCGTCGAGAAAGCCTGCTCCGAGGCCGAAGTTTACGCCGAGTTGTGAGAGCCAGCCTCCGCACCATGCCCAATGCGTGAAGAGAGGGAAGGTAATCGCAGCGAGCAGAGCGGTGGAGAGGCACATGGGGCCAAGCCGCCAGCGGTCAGAACCTGTGCTGACAGGGATGATAGCGGCAAGACCGACTGTGAAGAATTGGAAGCAGAGTACAAGCGCTGAGGGGGTGCCATCAAACGGTATGCCGTGTGCGAAAGGGCGTTCTGCCGCGATGAGATTCCATGGATTTCCGGCGATGAGGAAGGTATGCGCTGGGCCGCCATTGACGCCGGCTGTGCAGAATCCAAAGCTGATGAAGACGATGGAAGCGACGGCCAGGACGCAGAGCGAAGCGACCATGGTGTGGGCAGCACTGCGGGAGCGGCCGAGGCCTTGATGCATGAGAGCAAGGCCCGCTGTTGCCAGCGGTAAAAGCAGAATGCAGAGAAGGCAAAAGACAAAACTCATCTGGCGTTCCTTGGAGGCAAAGCATAGCCGCGTGCGAGCAGCGTGAGACCGAGAGCCTCAAATGCGACACCAGCCAGCACGAAGTAGGTTTGTTCGGAAGGTTGGCGAAGCAAAGCAACAGCGGTGACCGCGATCATGCCTCCGAGCAACAGTAGGAATACGCCGACGAGCTTCAAGGAACCTCCAGTGCAGAGTAAGGCTAACAGGAACCGCAGGCGCAGGCTCCGACGTCCGACGAGCAATAGTCCTGATGATAGGATCATAACGATTCCGACCCGTGGAACTCGAAATTATTCGTTGAAGGAGTACGCGCTATGAACGGACTGAATCGCTTGATCTCGTCGCCAGTTGGTGCTTTTGGCGTGCTTTCACTCGCGGCTTTCCTGGAGGTCTTTGGCGATGCCTGCTTCCAGTCTGGGCTGTATCGCTCGACGGGAACCACGCGTGTTTCGTGGTTTCTTGCGGGGACCGTTGTGCTGGCCTCGTACGGGGTGTTCGTCAACCTTCCACAGTGGGACTTCGGCAAGCTGCTTGGGGTGTACGTGGCTTTGTTTTTTGTGGTGGCGCAGGTTGTTGCGAAGGTGCGCTTTCACCAGTCGCCGACAGCTCCGATTTATGCCGGTGGAGCGCTCATCGTTGCCGGTGGGCTGGTGATCACGTTCTGGAAAGGCTAGGCCGCGAGCTTAGGTTTCGCGCCGATTCTTTACGCAGCGGAAGCCTACGTTTGAGGCCGAGCTGTCCGGTGTGTTGGCGGTGCGTGCGGCGACTCGATAGCGGTTGCAGTACGAGGCGTGGCAAAGAAATGAGCCGCCCTTCATTACTTTTGCGTGGCCAAGTCTTGGCCCGGTGGGGTCGTGCGTTGTTGGACCTGAAGTAAATGCGGTGTGGAACCAGTCGGAGCACCACTCCCAGACGTTGCCGGTAGCGGAGTAGATGCCGAAGCCATTGGGGGGGAAGGCGTTGACAGGGCAACTGCCAGCGAAGCCATCCTGCGCGGTGTCTTCAACAGGGAACTGGCCTTGCCAGATGTTGCAGCGATGCTTGCCTTCAGGAGTGAGGTCGTCTCCCCATGGATAAAGCTTTTGCTCTAGGCCTCCGCGTGAGGCGTACTCCCATTGAGCTTCGGTAGGAAGCTGCTTCGAGGCCCACGCGGCATACGCTCTGGCGTCGTTCCAGGAGACGTGAACTACCGGATGGGTAAGTCGATCTTCGATGCTTGAGCCCGGTCCTTCGGGATGATCCCATGCTGCGCCCGGAACCTTGCACCACCACGGAGCCTGGGCGACGGTGTCTTCCACGAGAGCCTGAAAACGATCTGCTGGAATGTGAGCCCAGAAGACGAACGACCAGCCGAAGACTTCGGCTTCGGTTTTATAGTGGGTGGTTGTAATGAAGGCGGCGAAGTCTGCATTGGTTACGGGGTAGGTGTCGATCTCGAATGGCGAGAGTGAAACAGAGCGCACCGGACCTTCGCCGTCGCCGGGGAAGCCTTGGGCGTAGTCAGTGCCCATGAGGAAGGTTCCACCGGAAAGTGGAGTGACTACGCGGGTTGCATCAGTGGACTCATAGGGTGAAGTGGTTGCGAGGGTCGCAGGTGTCGTGGGTGCTTCGCGCACCGCTTGCGGAGCACAACACGCGTGCGCTTTGGCCGCATCGATGCTGTGCTCCTGCTGGGGGTGCTTGTCAGTTTTCAGTTGATCTTCCATGCTGAGATTCTTGACTACGGGTAAAGTTTGGCGGGTAGAATTTCCGGCTCAGGTTCTCCGGATACGGCGATCAGCTTTTTAAGCTGCTCGCGTAACTCGTCTGCTTTTACACGATACTCTTTGCGGCCTGCGAGGTTAACCAATTCGCTGGGGTCAGCGCGCTGATCGTACATCTGATATTCGGTGTAGGTTGTCGCGGATTTTTCTTTGCCGCCAGTTGTATCGGCGACGCAGTATGTCCAATCCGGCGTGCGGATCGCGCGACCGGTCATCGACTCACTGATTTGGATCAGTTGCTGATTCGGCCAATGCTGACGGGCATCGGGCTCGTTGAGTAAGGGCAGAACGCTGTGGCCTTTCCAGCTTGAAGGTACGGGAACGCCAGCGGCTTCGAGCAGAGTGGGTGCAACGTCGATTAGCCCAACCAGCTCGGGGATTTGTTGTGTTCCGCGGAAACCGGGGCCATCGATGACGAGTGGCACGCGGATCGAACTGTTGTGCGTGCTGCGTTTGTACTCCTGGTTGCGAGTCGCGAAATGGCAGCCATGATCGCTGATGAAGACGAAGATCGTGTTTTCGGCGAGACGCTCTTCTTCGAGAATTTTGCGAACACGACCGACGGAAGCATCAATGGCTTCGATGCAACCGTAGTAGTCGGGTAGCTGCGCCTGCCAGATGCCGGGCAGAGCGCGAAGATCGTCGGGAACTGTGCCGTTGAGGAAACGTTCTGCGGCACCCTTCGGAGCGATGGGCTGATGCATGTCGTTCTGCTGATGTGGTTCGAGTTGTGAGATGAACAGAAAGAACGGCTTGTCCTGCTTCTGGCGAAGGAAGCGCTCGGCGCGATCGGTGAGGAAGTCGACGCGGTACTCGTCTTTGTACGTGATCTCCTTGTTATCGCGATCCCAGATGGTGCCTTCGTAGGGGTGCGACGTGTTCTCAATGGCGTTGGCACCTTCCCATAGGTCGAGGAAGCCGCCGCGATCCTCGGCTTTTACGGGTCCCGGGCTTCCGCCTTGTGCGGGGTTCTCCAGCGCCAGATGCCACTTGCCAATAAGGTTCGCGGAGTAGCCTGCCTTACGCAGTTCGCCGGCGAGCGTAGGGAGAGATTTGTCCAGCTCAAGTCCGTTATGCCATACGCCTGTTTCTGTAGCGTAGCGGCTGGTGAAGAGCACAGAACGAGCGGGCGCACATACGGGTTGGTTGGTAACGGTTTGCGTGAAGTTCTTGCCACGAGCTGCGAGTGCATCAATGTTGGGTGTGCGAGTGGTACCGTTGCGACCGTTGGCACCAACAAAGTCCCAACGAAACTGGTCGGCGAGATAGAGGATGATATTGGGCGGAGTCGCGGGTTTCGCTAGGCTGCCTTTGTGTTGCGCTTCAGCGGCGGTAGGTACTGCGGCAGCCACTGCGGCTGCCACTGAACCTTTGAGGAACGATCTGCGACTATCTGGATTCTGTGACATGGAGTTGCTCCTACCAGTAAATCTTTGCAGCGAACTGCAGTTGTCTTGATAACGTGTCGCGCGTTGTAGTGATGGACGCGAAGGTGCTGGGTTGTGTGAAGTTGAGAGTGCCGGGTACGGAGAAGTTCGGCGTGTTGGTGATGTCGAAAGCTTCAGCGCGAAGCTCGAGGCGCGTTCCTGCGACCAGCGGAATCTGCCGGAAGAGTGACACGTCCAGCTTGCGGTAAGCGGGGCCGCTGACCTGCGTTGGCGATCCGCCAAGCAGTGCTATACCGGTAGCTGTTGACGATGGATTGGCAAACGCTAAGGGGTTTAGAAACTGTGTGGCGTTATGTAATCCCGCGTATGGGTTTTGCCCGACAACCTTGAGAGCATTGCAACCAAGTCCTGCGGTTGTTGTGGTCGAGCAAGCGATGGTAAGAGGTTGGCCATCTTGCACAGTTGCGATTCCTTGCAGCGACCAGCCTCCTGCAACGGTTGACGCAAAGCCATGGGTGAGCAGCGGTTGGCCGTGTCCGAATGGTAGAGCGTAGGTGCCGCTGGCGTGGAAGATGTTGCTAACATTGATGTCGCACAG
>Ga0302314_10002640_pt1 | contig 33231 bp, 32 predicted proteins | sample III_Palsa_N2_3_FD_200533 | JGI IMG/M metagenome (GOLD analysis project Ga0302314, IMG submission 200533) | Peat permafrost microbial communities from Stordalen Mire near Abisko, Sweden - III_Palsa_N2_3 | ecosystem: Environmental > Terrestrial > Soil > Palsa > Peat permafrost | place: Sweden...
GCACCGGCTGCGCGGCGCGGTCCGGGCGCTGCTCACGCCCGGACCTGGGACGGGACCGGGGACGGGAAAGGGCGCAGGACGTGGGACAGGACACACCGCCTCCGGTTGACTGCCCCGCGCGAGGCGTGGTGGGATTCCGGGGCCTGATACGGCGGCATTGATGAGGAAGTCCGGTGCGATTCCGGCGCGGTCCCGCCACTGTCACCGGCGGGTCCGAACCGGACGGTTCGGGCCTGCCCGAGAGCCAGGAACTCTGGCCGCCGTCACCACGATCCGGGGCGCGGACCCCGAGTGAGGACTGCCGTCATGCGCTCTGCCGCGCACCCGTCCGCCCTGCCCGTCACCCCGGCTGCTCGGTGAGCCCCGACGCGGTGAGCCCCGACGCGGTGAGCCCTCATGGCTGGAGCCCGAGGCTGGTCGGTCTGGGCATGGGCCCCGGCGATCCGGAGCTGGTCACCGTCAAGGCGGTGCGGCTGCTGGCCGAGGCCGAGGTGGTGGTGGTGCCGGTGCTGGACAGCGGCGAGACCGGCCGAGCCGAGGCCACCGTGCTGCACCACGCCGAGTCCGCCAAGGTCGAGCGCGTCGTCTTCGCCCTGAACGAGCGGCAGGACCGCGCCCGCCGCGAGGCCGCCTGGGACGCGGCCGGGGCTCGGGTGGCCGAACTGCTGCGCACCCACCGGCTGGTGGCCTTCGCCACCATCGGCGACCCCAACGTCTACTCGACCTTCACCTACCTGGCGCAGACGCTGACCGCGCTGGTGCCCGGGCTGGTGGTGGAGAGCGTTCCCGGCATCACCGCGATGCAGGATCTGGCCGCACGCAGCGGCACCGTCCTGGCTGAGGGCACCGAGCCGCTCACCCTGGTCCCGGTGACGGCCGGGGCCGGTGTGCTGCGGGAGGCCCTGAGCGGCCCGGGCACCGTAGTCGCCTACAAGTTCGGCCGCCACGCGGCCGAGGTGGCGCGGGCGCTGACGGAGACCGGACGCGCGGACAGCGCGGTCTGGGGGGCCTCGCTGGGCCTGCCGGACGAGCAGATCCGCCCGGCCGGGGACCCGTTGGACGGCCCGCTGCCCTACCTGTCCACCCTGATCGCCCCTGCTGTGCGGACCACCCGCGGAGGCAAGCTGTGAGCACCCCCGACACCGACGCCCCGACAGCGCCAATACAGCCGACAGCGCCGACAGCGCCGACAGGCAAGGTCACCTTCGTCGGGGCCGGCCCCGGCGCGGCCGACCTGCTGACCTTCCGCGCGGCCCGGGCCATCGCCGAGGCCGACACCGTGATCTGGGCCGCCAGCCTGGTGCAGGCCGAGGTGCTCGACCACGCCCGGGCGGACGCCGAGGTGCTGGACTCCTCGCTGGTCCCGATGGAGGACGTGCTCGCGGTGTACCGGCGGGCCGCCGCCGAGGGCCGCCGGGTGGCCCGGATCCACTCCGGCGACCCCTCCCTCTGGGGCGCGGTGCAGGAGCAGTTGGACCGCTGCCGGGAGCTGGGCCTGGCCACCGAGATCGTGCCCGGGGTCTCCTCCTTCGCGGCGGTCGCCGCCATCGCGCAGCGGGAGCTGACCATCCCGGAGGTCGCCCAGAGCGTCATCCTCACCCGGCTCGGCGGCGGCAAGACGCCGATGCCGCCCGGCGAGGAGGTCCGGGACTTCGCCCGGCACGGCACCACCATGGCGGTGTTCCTGTCGGCGGCGCGGGCCAAGCAGCTGGTGGAGGAGCTGACCGAGGGCGGCTACCCGGCGGACACCCCGGTGGTGATCGCCTACCAGGCGACCTGGCCGGACGAGTTGGTGCTGTACGGGACGCTGGAGACGCTGGAGGCCCAGGTCAAGGAGCACCGGCTGTGGAAGCACACGCTGTTCCTGGTCGGCCCGGCGCTGGCCGCCGCCGGGACCCGGTCGCACCTGTACCACCCCGGTCACTTCCACGGTTTCCGCCGCGCCGATCCCGACGCCCGTCGCGCCCTGCGTGCCGCCGCGAAGCCGTGACCGGCGACGGCGGCGCCCGGCGGATCACCGTGCTGGGCGCGGCGCTCGCCCCGGACCACCGCGAGCTGATCGCCGGGGCCGGACTGGTGCTCGGCGCCAGGCGGCACCTGGAGGCGGCAGGCGTGCGGCCGGAGCGCGCGCTGGTACTCGGCCCGCTCGCGCCCGCTCTCGACCGGCTGGCCGAGCTGCTGGCAGGCCCGTCGGCGGCGGCTGCTCCGCAGGCCGACGCGGTGGTGCTGGCCTCGGGCGACCCGGGGTTCTTCGGCATCGTCCGCGCCCTGGCCGAGCGTTTCGGCCCGGACGCGTTGGACGTCCGCCCGGGCACCAGCAGCGTCGCCGAGGCCTTCGCCCGGCTCGGCCTGCCCTGGGACGACGCGGTGGTGGTCAGCGCCCACGGCCGGGACCCGCGTACCGCGTTCAACATCTGCCGGTCGCGGCGGAAGACCGCCGTACTGACCGCTCCCGGCGCGGGACCGGCCGAGTTGGGCGCGGCGCTGCTGGCCACCCCGGGCATCGCTCGGCGGCTGGTGGTGGCCTGCGACCTGGGCGGGGCGGACGAGCGGGTCGAGCGGGTCACCCCGGCCGAGGCCGCCGCTCGGGACTGGCCGGGCGTGCACGTGGTGCTGTGCCTGGCCGAGGACGGCGTCGGCGTCGGGTCGATGCGGTCCGTGGCTGGTTGGCCGGGCCCGCAGTTCGGGCCCGACACCGCCGAGGCCGGCTGGGCACTGCCCGAGGAGCGGTTCGAGCACCGGGACGCGATGCTGACCAAGGCCGAGGTCAGGGCGCTGGTGCTGGCCCGACTCGGACCCCGGCTGGGCGAGTTGGTGTGGGACGTGGGCGCGGGCAGCGGCTCGGTCGCGATCGAGTGCGCCCGGCTGGGCGCGGCGGTGGTGGCGGTGGAGCGCGCCGAGGACGGCGTGCGCCGGGTGCGCTCCAATGCGCGGGCGCACGATGTGGACGTGAGCGTGGTGCACGGAAGCGCGCCCCAGGCACTCGCCGAACTGCCCACGCCGGACGCGGTGTTCGTCGGTGGCGGCGGTGCGGACCTGCCGGACATCGTCGCCGCCTGTGCCCGGCGGGCCCGCCGCACGGTGGTGGTGACCCTGGCGGCGGTGGACCGGGTGCCGACCGTCCGCGCGGCGCTGCTGGCGTCCGGTTTCACCGCCGAGGGCACCCAGTTGCAGGCCTCACGGCTGTCCCCGCTGCCCGGCGGGGTGAGTCGGCTCGCCGCCACCAACCCGGTCTTCGTGCTCTGGGGCACCCGGCTGCCCGACCCCGACCCCGAATCACCCGTTGCCTCGTCCACCGAACCGCCCGCCGAACCGCCCATCGAACCGTCCATCGAACCGTCCATCGAACCGTCAGCCCCACTGTCAGGAGACACGTTGTGATAGGCCTGATCACGGCCACCGCCGCGGGCCGCCGCGCCGCCGCCCGGCTGGCCGCGTCGCTCGGCGACTGCCAGGAGTACCAGCAGCCGTCGGTGGCCGAATCGGTCCGCCTGGCCTGGTCCGAGTGCGAGCAGCTGGTCTGTTTCCTGGCGACCGGCGCCACCGTGCGGCTGATCGCGCCGCTGCTCGCGGACAAGCACCACGACCCGGGCGTGGTCTGTGTGGACGAGGCCGGACGGTTCGCGGTGGCGCTGGTCGGTGGCCACGACGGGGGGGCCAACGCCCTGGCCGGGCGGGTCGCCGAGGCGCTGGAGGCGCAGGCCGTGGTGACCACGGCGACCGACGCGGTGGGTGTGCCGGGCCTGGACACCCTCGGCTGGCCGATTACCGGCGAGGTCGCGGCGGTCAGCCGGGCGGTCCTCGACGGACTGCCGGTCCGGCTGCTCGCCGACGCGGTGCACCCGCTGCCCGCGCTCCCGCCGAACGTCCGCGCCGACGCCCTGCCCGCCCCCGCGGCCGTCATCCACGTCAGCGACCGGCTGACGCCCGAGGACGCGCCGGGCGCGGCCGTGCCCCGGGTGGTGCTGCATCCGCGCAGCCTGGTGGTCGGGGTCGGGGCCAGCCGGGGGGTGTCCGCCGAGGAGGTGCTCGACCTGGTCCGGGCCGCGCTCGCGGACGCCGGGCTCAGCCCGCACGCGCTGCGCTGCCTGGCCAGCGTGGACGCCAAGGCCGACGAGCCGGGCCTGCTCGCCGCCGCCCGTGCGCTCGGCGTGGAGCTGCTGACCTTCGGCGCGGACGCCCTGGCCGCCGTCCCGGTGCCCAACCCCTCCGCCGCGCCGCTGGCCGCGGTCGGCACCCCCAGCGTCGCCGAGGCGGCGGCCGTGCTCGGCGCGGACGGCGGTGAACTGCTGGTTCCCAAGCGCAAGTCCGCGCCCGAGGGCCGGGCCGCGATGTGCACGGTGGCGGTGGCCCGGCGGCCGGTCCGCGGCCGGCTGGCCGTGGTCGGCCTCGGCCCGGGGGCGCGGGACCTGGTCACCCAGCGCGCCCGGGACGAGCTGCGCCGGGCCTCGGTGGTCGTCGGCCTGGACCAGTACGTCGAACAGATCCGCGACCTGCTGCGGCCCGGCACCCGGATCGAGGCCACCGGCCTGGGTGCGGAGGAGGAACGCGCCCGCAGCGCTGTGCGGTTGGCGCAGCAGGGCCTGGCGGTGGCGCTGATCGGCAGCGGCGACGCCGGCGTGTACGCGATGGCCTCGCCCGCGCTGGCCGAGGCGGGCACGGACATCGACGTGGTCGGCGTACCGGGGGTCACCGCCGCGCTGGCGGCGTCCTCACTGCTGGGCGCGCCGCTGGGCCACGACCACGTCTCGATCAGCCTGTCCGACCTGCACACCCCGTGGGAGGTGATCGAGCGCCGGGTGCGCGCCGCCGCGAGCGCCGATCTGGTGGTCACCTTCTACAATCCGCGCAGCCGGGGCCGCTCCTGGCAGCTGCCGAAGTCGCTGGCGCTGCTCGCGGAGCACCGCGACCCGGCGACCACGCCGGTCGGAGTGGCGCACTCGGTCTCCCGACCGGACGAGTGGCACACCGTCACCACTCTCGCCGAGGTGGATGTCACCACCGTCGACATGACCACCGTCGTGGTGGTGGGCAACACCGCCTCGCGCACGGTGGCCGGTCGGATGGTCACCCCGCGCGGCTACCGCTGGCAGGAATCATGAAGGACGCGATGAACCCACGCCGCCAGGTCCACCCGATCGAACGCGAGTCCTACCGGAGGCTGCGGTCCCGGGTGGACACCAGCGGGCTGTCACCGCTGCGCCGCGCGGTCACCGAGCGGGTCATCCACTCCAGCGCCGACCTCGGCTATCTGGACGACCTGGTACTGCCGGACGAGTCGGTGCTGCGCGCCGCCGCCGACGCCCTCGCCGCGGGCGCGCCGCTGGTCGCGGACGTCGAGATGGTCGCCGCCGGGATCACCGCGCGCCGGGCACTGTGCCGGGTGCGGGACGCCGAGGGAGACCCGGCGGCCGGGCTGACCCGCTCCGCCGCCGCGGTCCGGCTGGCGCTGGCGGAGGTCGGTCCGGGCGCGGTCTGGGTGATCGGCTGCGCGCCCACCGCGCTGGAGGAGCTGCTGCGGCTGGAGGCCCGACCAGTGCTGGTGATCGGGCTGCCGGTGGGGTTCGTCGGCGCGGCCGAGTCCAAGGCCGCGCTGCGGGCGTCCGGGCTGCCCGGCGTCAGCAACATCTCCGAGAAGGGCGGCTCCGCGGTCGCGGCCGCCGCCGCCAACGCCCTGCTCTACCCCGACCTGTACGACGACCTGCACGACGACGCGCAGTCCCCTGAGGAGACCCCGTGACCCAACCCCCCACCCCGCCCGCCCACCCGTCGCCCGACCACCACCCCCCTTCGCGGCGCTCCGCGCCCGCCCACCCGTCGCCCGACCACCACCCCCATTCGCGGCGCTCCGCGCCCGCCCTGCTGGTGGTCGGCCACGGCACGCGTGACAACGAGGGGGCGGAGGCGTTCCGCTCGTTCGTGGCGGGGCTGCGCGACCGGCTGCCGGACACCCCGGTCGGCGGCGGTTTCATCGAGCTGTCCCCGCCGCCGCTGGCCGACGCGGTCGGCGAGTTGGTCGAGGCCGGGGCGACCCGGTTCGCCGCCGTCCCACTGGTACTGGTCTCCGCCGGGCACGCCAAGGGCGACATCCCGGCCGCGCTGGTGCGCGAACGCGAGCGGCACCCCGGGACGTCCTTCAGCTACGGACGTCCGCTCGGACCGCACCCGGCGCTGCTGACCGTGCTGGAACGCCGCCTGGACGAGGTACTTCCGCGCGAACTGCGCTCGCAGACCACGGTGTTGCTGGTCGGCCGGGGCTCGACCGACCCGGACGCCAACGCCGAGGTGGCCAAGGTCGCCCGGCTGCTGTGGGAGGGCCGGGGCCTGGCCGGAGTGGAGACGGCGTTCGTCTCCCTGGCCTCCCCTGACGTACCGTCAGGTCTGGAGCGCTGCCGACTGCTCGGCGCGGCGCGGATCGTGGTACTGCCGTACTTCCTGTTCGCCGGCATCCTGCCGACCCGGGTCCGGCAGCAGACGGCGGACTGGGCCGCCGAGCACCCCGGCGTGGACGTCAGGTCGGCCGGAGTCATGGGCGCCACCGAGGAGTTGGCCGATCTGGTGGTCGAGCGCTACCGGGAGGCGCTGGCCGGGGACCTGCGGATGAACTGCGACACCTGCGTCTACCGGATCGCCATGCCCGGCTTCGAGAACCGGGTCGGCACCGAGCAGCGCCCGCACCACCACCCGGATGACCCCGCGCACAGCCACGACCACGGCTCGCACAGCCATGCCCACTGACATACCATCAACTGACACTTCGTCAGATATCCATGATCTGCGGCACCATGGCGACCTTGAGGTCGGCGCCGGGCTGGTTGATCTGGCGGTGAACGTCCGGGCCGGTACGCCGCCGCTCTGGCTGCGGGAGCGGCTGGCGGCCACCCTCGGCGGCCTGGCCGGATACCCGGACGCCCGCGCCGCCCGGGCGGCGGTCGCCGCCCGGCACCACCGCGATCCGGCCGAGGTACTGCTCACCGCGGGCGCGGCCGAGGCGTTCGTGCTGCTCGCGCGTACTCTGCGGCCGCGCCACGCGCTGGTGGTGCACCCGCAGTTCACCGAGCCGGAGGCGGCCCTGCGGGACGCCGGGCACCCGGTACGACGGCTGCTGCTGCGTCCGGAGGACGGCTTCCGGCTGGACCCGGCCCGGGTGCCGCGGGACGCGGACCTGGTGGTGGTCGGTAATCCGACCAACCCGACCTCGGTCCTGCACCCGGCCGCCGACCTGGCCCGACTGGCCCGTCCCGGACGCACCCTGGTGGTGGACGAGGCGTTCGCGGACACCGTCCCCGGCGAGCCGGAGAGCCTGGCCGGGCGGGCCGGGGCGGGCGGGCTGCCCGGGCTGGTGGTGCTGCGCAGCCTGACCAAGACCTGGGGGCTGGCCGGACTGCGGATCGGCTATCTGCTGGCCGCGCCGCCGACCGTGGCCGCGCTGGCGGCGGCCCAGCCGCTGTGGCCGGTGTCCACTCCGGCCCTGGTCGCGGCCGAGGCGTGCAGCTCCCCGGCGGCCCTGGCCGAGGAGGCTGCCGCCGCGCTGACCACCGCCGCGAACCGGGCCCACCTGCTGCGCGGGCTGGCCCTGATTCCTGGCGTGGCGGTGTACGGCGAACCAGCCGCGTCCTTCGTGCTGATCCGGCTGCCGGGTGCGGACGCGGTCCGCGAGCGGCTGCGGACGCTGGGCTTCGCGGTCCGCCGTGGCGACACCTTTCCCGGCCTCGGCCCGGACTGGCTGCGGATCGCGGTACGCGATCCGCAGACCACGGACGCTTTCCTGGCAGCCCTGGCGAGCGTCGGCTAGGCCGCGAACGCACCGACCCACGGGGCGGCAGGCGGGCCCGGACGCCATGGTCCGGGCCCGTCCCCTGCCGCCGCCCCCGTTGGGCGGGTCGCTCACCGCCGGTGCTCTCCCCTCCGTGAGCACCGGCGATCCGGTCCGAGCAGCGGAGTCAGCGGCGCGGTCAGGAGCGCCTGCGGCGGGCGAAGAACACACCGCCCGCCCCGGCCCCGAGCAGCACCAGCGCCAGCCCGCCGATCATCGGGGCGTCGCTGCCACCGCCGGTCTCGGCCAGGCTGGTGGTGGCGCCGGTCGTCGGGTCGGCGGTCGCGGCGGCCGGCTGGACCGCCACCGGCGTGGCCGATCCGCTCCCCCCGGCGGACGGCGTCCCGGACGGCGCGGAGCTGCCGGACGACGTCGGTGTGGGCGACGACCATCCGCCACCGGAGCCGCCCGAGCCACCAGAACCGCCGGAGCCACCGGAGCCGCCCGATCCGCCATTGCCGCCGGACCCCCCGGTGCCCCCACCACCGCCGGTCCCGCCACCACTGCCGCTACCGCCGCCACTACCGTGGCCCGTGCCCTCCTGGCAGCTCACCGCCGCGAGTTCGACCTGCCCGGTGACCTCGGCGACATTGAGCTTGAGCGGGTTGATCAACACCTGCAACTCCAGCGCGGTGGCCGCCGCCGAGTGCGAGGTGATCGTCTTCCGGGACAGCCACAGGCTGACCTTGCCCACCCCGGGCACGTTGACCAGACTCGGCCCGGACGCGCTCAGCGTGACGTCCTCGCCCAGCACGTTCACGTCGCCGAGCACGTTGACCGAGGCGCTGGGGCGGCCGTTGGCCGGGCAGTCCGCCTGGGCGTTGATGGTGTTGATCTTCAGCAGGCTGCCGAGCAGCCCAGGGACGTTGACCTGCGCGTTGACCAGGTCGACCGACGCGTGCGAGCCACTGCGGTCGGCGGTGGCGGAGCTGTGGGCGACCTCGGCGGAGACCAGCGACAGGGGGCCGCTGCCGACGCCGGCCACGGTGGCCGTCAGCAGGCTGCCGTCCTTGTCGCCGGGGGCCTGGACGGCATTGAGGCTCAGGTCGATCGGGATGTCCACCGTGCGGTTCAGCAGCCTCACATCCAGGCCGAGCCGGGCCGTGCTGGCCGAGGCAGTGCCGATCCCCTCCCCCGGAGCGTTGGCAGGCGCGGCGGCCTGCGCGGATGTGCCGACGGTGAGCAGGGAGACCGCGGCCAACGCGCCGAAGGCGGTGGCGGAGCGGCGAATGGCATGCATGTGGAAAACCCCCACAAAGTGACTGGACACGCAGGTACGCAGAAGGGCACGCGAGTCGCATGGGACGGATCGGGGCGCTCACCCCCATACAGCGATACTGCGGAGCGCCCGGACGTGATCTCGGACTCGGCCTATCCTTGCGAACCATCCGTCACTCTGGAAGCACACAGAGTCAGTTCACCCGAACGAGTGACATAACCTCAGGCTTCACTTGCGTCAGGGCAGTTCAGGACAACTGCCAGTCAATCGGCTGCGCTCCCTGTCGTACCAACAACTCATTGGCGCGGCTGAACGGACGGGAGCCGAAGAAGCCCCGGTCCGCGGACATCGGGCTGGGGTGCGCCGACTCCACGCTCGGGAAAGGGTCGAGCAACGGACGCAGGTTGCGGGCGTCCCGGCCCCAGAGGATCGCCACCAGCGGGGTGCCGCGCGCGACCAAGGCCCGGATCGCCTGCTCAGTCACCGCCTCCCAGCCCTTGCCCCGGTGCGCGGCCGGCTGCCGGGGCGCGGTGGTCAGCGCCCGGTTGAGGAGCAGCACGCCGCGCTGGGTCCACGGTGTCAGATCGCCGTTGGCGGGCGCGGGCAGGCCCAGGTCCTGCTGGTACTCCTGGAAGACGTTGATCAGGCTGCCCGGCAGCGGTCGGACCTCCGGTGCCACCGCGAAGCTCAGCCCCACCGCGTGCCCCGGAGTCGGATAGGGGTCCTGACCCATGATCAGAACCCGTACCTGGTCGAATGGTTGCTGGAAAGCCCGGAGCACGTTCGGCCCGGAGGGCAGGTAGGTCCGCCCGGCGGCGAGCTCCGTCCGGAGGAAGTCGCCCATAGCGGCGACCTGCCCCGCCACAGGGTCGAGGGCCTTGGCCCAGCCGGGTTCGACGATCTCATTCAGCGGTCGCGCAGCCATGGGATCACTCTAATGCGCCATCCGGGGCCCGGACCCCGCCGTCGCCATTCCCGACATATCCCCTCAGAGGACGACAGACTGTCCCCATGGTCGCCCATCACGAGGAGCCGCTGCACCAGCCGCACGGGTTCTTCCCGGCCGCCTGGGACTACGTCCGCCGCGCGCCCGGGACCTTCCTGTGGCTGCTGGCGCTGCTGTTCACCACCATCCTCATGCACCACATCAACCCGGCCTTCACCGAGGAGTTCCTGCGCCGCCGCTCCACCAACCTGCACCAGCTGTCGAAGGACCCGGTGCGGGTGCTGGCGGCCAGCACCCTGTGGCTGGACGGCGGCAGTTGGTTCGGCTACGTGGTGCTGTACAACCTGTTCCATGTGCCGGTCGAACGCTGGTTGGGCACCCTGCGCTGGTTCCTGGTGATCGCCGCCGCCCATGTCGGCGCGACCTACCTCAGCGAGGGCGTGCTCTACTGGGGCATCCAGCACGGCCGCGCACCCGCCTCCGCCGTCAACACCCTGGACGTGGGCGTCAGTTACGCACTCGCCGGGGCGCAGGCGGTACTCGCCTACCGGATCGCCGCGCCCTGGCGCTACCCGTACGCCGCCGTGGTGCTGCTCTGGTACGGCAGCGCCCTGGTCAGCGGCCGCACCTTCACCGACGTCGGCCACTTCAGCGCCGCCCTGATCGGCTTCGCCTGCTACCCGCTCACCCGGGGCCGGGGCCCGGCCTGGGACCCGATCGCCTGGCTCCGCTCGCTGCGGGCACACCGCCGCTGAGCCACCACAGCACAGTTCAGGCCTCGCGCTGCCCCGCCAGCCGGTCGCCGGTGTCGGTGCGGCGGTAAACCACCCGCCGTCCGACCCTCGTCCCGGTCACCAGGTCGGCATTGCGCAGGACGGACAGGTGGCCGCCGATCGTGCCCAGGGAGCAGCCGAGGTGGGCGGCGAGTTCGCTGGTGGTCGCGGGGCGTTGGAGTTCGCGCAGGACGGCCGCCCGGCCGATGCCGATCAGTCGGCCGAGGGCCTCGTCCGAGCCGGGCGGCCCGGAGGGGGCGGCCACGCCGCGGGCCGGGTAGACCAGGGCGAGGCGGTCGGTATCCGCCTCGCACAGCCAGGTGCCACGGGTCAGGCACACCGGGACGAACAGCATGCCCTCCTCGCCGACCAGCCGGTCGGGAAAGGCCTGGTGGCTGAAGCGGATCGCGTCGGCGCCGACCCAGGCGCTGTGGCGGCTCATCCGCTCCAGCGCGCGCGGCCAGCCATACGCGGCCAACAGCCCGGCCCGGTAGGTGACATCGCGCTCCAGCAGCGCCCGGCGGCGCGGCCAGTCCGGGGCGACATGGTTCCGCCACACCGAGTCGAACAGCTCGGCCACCCGCGCGCCCCAGCCACGGCCGGTCAGCCAGCCGAGATCGTGCTGCTCCCAACTGTGCGCCAGCGAGTCCCGCAATTCGGCGCGCACCACCTGGTCCGGCACTCCGGGCAGGTGCGTCAACTCGTCGGCCAGCGCGGTCAGCATGCCGCCCGCGGGCGGCACGGTGGCGAAGCCGGGCAGCCACTTGGTCGAACTGATCAGCGCGACCAGGCCCTTGGCGAAGGGGTCCGCGTCCAGCGAGGCCCGGAAGGCCGCGTGGTGGTGGGCGTGCCAGCGGGCCGTCCAGGGATCGGGGTGATCGGCGCGCAGCACCTTCATCGCGCCCAGGGTCTCGGCGAACGGGGACAGCGCGAACCGGGACCGGGACAGGGCCAGTGGGGTCAAGCGCAGCAACGTCATCTTTCGCCTCCTGCTTCTTGCGCCTCCTGCTTCTTGCGCCTTCCGTGCTTTCGCCTCCCGCCGAAACGATAGCGTCCGGTCGGGAGGCCCCCGGAGACTGCGGTTCGTGCACCCCTCCCTTCTGCGACAGGCAGACTTCCGCTGGTTCTTCACCGGACAACTGGTGTCCCTGCTCGGCACCTCGATGGCCCCGGTTGCACTGGCGTTCGCGGTGCTCAACGCCTCCGGCAGCACCGGCGACCTTGGCGTCGTGCTGGCCGCGCGGATGCTGCCGATGCTGGTGTTCCTGCTGGTCGGCGGGGCCACTGCGGACCGGTTCCCGCGCCGGACGGTGCTGGTGGCGGCGAACCTGGGCTCGGCGCTCACCCAGGGCGCGGTCGCCGGGCTGCTGCTCACCGGTCACTACTCGCTGCCACTGGTGGCCGCGCTGGAGTTCCTGAACGGCGTGCTCGCGGCGTTCACCACCCCGGCGCTGCGCGGGGTGGTCCCGCAACTCGTCGGCCAGGCCCGGGTCCGGCAGGCGAACTCGCTGCTGGGGTCGATGCGCAACGCAACGAAGATCTTCGGGCCGAGCCTGTCCGGAGTGCTGGTCGTGGCTGTCGGCGGCGGTCCGGCCATCGCCTTCGACGCGCTGACCTACCTGATCGCGGTGGGGTGCCTGGCCCGGCTGTCCCTCACCGACCCGCTGCCTGCCGCCGAGGGAGCGAGGACCACCTCCCTGCTGACCGACATCCGCGACGGCTGGCGGGAGTTCCGCCGCATTCCCTGGCTGTGGCCGGTGTCGGCGACCTTCTGCCTGATGAACCTGGTGCAGACCGGCACCTGGCAGATCCTGGGCCCGGAGCTCACCAAGCAGGTCAGCGGCGAGGCGACCTGGGGGTTCGTGCTCAGCGCCCGCGGCCTGGGCCTGTTGGTGATGAGCGCGCTGATGTACCGGTTGGCGGTCGAGCACCTGTTGCGGCTCGGGCAGCTGATGAGCGCGCTCGGCGCGCTGCCGCTGCTCGCGCTCGGCGCGCGGCTGCACACGCCCTGGCTGATCGCCGCCGCCTTCGTCGCCGGGCTGGGCTCCTCGGTCTGCGCCATCGGCTGGGACACCTCCTTGCAGGAGCACGTTCCGACGCGGCTACTGTCCCGGGTCTCGTCCTGTGACGACCTGCTGTCCTATGTCGCGATCCCGATCGGCCAACTCGGGGTCGGCCCACTGGCCTCGGCCTTCGGCGGCTTCCGGGTGACCACCGCCACCGGCATCGTCTACGTCGCGGCGGCGCTGCTCCCGCTGGCCTCCCCCGCCGTCCGCCGACTCCCGCACGCCCATCGGGCCCGGGCCGGGCAGCCCGAACCGGTCAGGGTCGGGTAGGTCCGCGACAGGGCAGCGTCTGGCTGTGGACGACACTGGTGGTCGTGCTGCCGAAACCGGCCAACTGGTCCATCAGGGACTCCAGATGTCCCATCGAGGTCGCGGCCGCCTTCAGCGGGTAGCAGTCGTCCCCGGTGGTGCGCACGCACCCCAGGATCTCCCGCCGCTCGGCGAGCACCGGGTAGCCGGCCCTGTTCGCGGAGGCCCGCATCCCCATCGACGACCACTACCGGCCCTGAGCTGACGACCCTGAGCCGCCGGCCCTGAGCTACCGGCCCTGACCCGACGGCAGCACCGGATTCAGGCCACCACGGTGCCGCGCAGGACCACCGCCAGCGGGTCGGCCAGCACTCGGACGTCGGCGCGCGGGTCCTCGGCGTAGACCACCAGGTCAGCCGGTGCACCCTCGGTCAGGCCCGGGCGGCCGAGATAGGCGCGGGCGCCCCAGGTCGCCGCCGACAGCGCTGCCGCGACCGGGAGTCCGGCCCGGACCAGTTCGGCGACCTCGTCCGCGACCAGGCCGTGCGCGAGCGAACCGCCCGCGTCGGTACCGGCGAACACCGGTACCCCGGCCTCGTACGCAGCCGCCACGGTGGCGTAGCGGCGGGCGTGCAGGGCCCGCATGTGGGCGGCGTAGGCCGGGAACTTGGCCTCGCCGCTGTCGGCGATCCGGGGGAAGGTAGCGATGTTGACCAGGGTCGGGACGATGGCCACACTTCGCTCGGCGAACAGCGGCAGGGTCTGCTCGGTGAGCCCGGTGGCGTGCTCGATACAGTCGATGCCCGCCTCGACCAGGTCGGCCAACGAGTTCTCACTGAAGCAGTGCGCGGTCACCCGCGCGCCCTCGGCGTGCGCCGCCGCCATCGCCTCGTCCAGGGCCCAGCGCGGCCAGCAGGGTTCCAGGTCGCCGGTCTCCCGGTCGATCCAGTCGCCGACCAGCTTCACCCAGCCGTCGCCGCGCCGCGCCTCGGCCCGGACGTAGGCGGCCAGGTCGCCGGGCTCGATCTCGTGGGCGAAGTTGCGGATGTAGCGGCGGGTGCGGGCGATGTGGCGGCCGGCCCGGATGATCCGGGGCAGGTCCGCGCGGTCGTCCACCCAGCGGGTGTCCGAGGGCGACCCGGCGTCGCGCAGCAGCAGCACCCCGGCGTCGCGGTCGGTCAGCGCCTGCTTCTCGCTGGTGGCGTCGTCCACCGGGCCGTGGGCGTCCAGGCCGACATGGCAGTGGGCGTCCACCAGGCCCGGCAGCGCCCAGCCGTGCAGCGTGCGCACGTCCCGGCCGGCGGCCGGGCGCTCGAAGGACACCCGGCCGCCGACCACCCACAGCTCGTCCCTGACCTCCTCCGGGCCGACCAGCACCCGGCCGCGTACCCGCAGCACGCTCACTTGGCCGCCTCACGCACCCGCAGGGCCCGGCGCAGGTCGTCCACCTGGTCGGCCAGCGCCCGTCGGATGGCGGCGGTGAGGTCGTCCCGGCCGAGGCACTCCTCGGCGGCGCTCAGCGTGCGCGGCTCGGCCGCGTACACGGGGAACGCCATGCTGCCGAGGACTCGGGCGAGCGCCGGTCCGCGCCGCGCGGCGGTGGCGACCACCTCGGCGAAGTAGCGCAGCGGGCGGTCGCCCAGCAGTTCGGCCTGCTCGGGCTGCCACAGGCCGCGCGCGGCGGCGGCGACGATGTGGTTGGAGGCGTCGCTGTGGAACAGCAGTTGCCAGGCGGCCTCCTTGGCGGCCTCGTCCGGCAGCGCGGCCCGGCAGTGGGCCGCTCCCTGCTCGCCGGTGGCGCTGGGGTCGCGGACCAGCTCGGCCTCAATGTCCTCGGCCCCGGCCGCGCCCAGCACACACAGCCGGGCCAGCAGCTGCCAGCGCAGCTCAGGGTCAAGCACCGGGCCGCCCGGCACGGTGTCCTCCACCAGCCACTGCCGCAACTCGGCGACCTCGACCGGCGTGTACGCGGCGCCGATCAGTCCGCGCACCGCCAGCAGCCGCAGCCCGGAGCGGTCCGGGCCGCCCTCGGTGCGGCGCAGCAGCGCCCGGCAGACCCCGGCCGGGACGGCCAGACCGGCCGTCCGGCGCTCGGGCGCGAGGTAGGTGTCGACCACGGTGCCCCGGGCGTAGCCGAGCACCGACTCGACGATGTGCGCGGAGTCCTCGCCGGGCAGGTGCACGGCGACCAGGTCCAGGTACTCGGCCGGGTCGAGCTCGGCGTCGCGGACCATGTCCCGGGCCGCGTTCCAGACCACGGCGCGGGCCAGCGGGTCCGGGATCTCGCCGAGCGACTCCTTGACGGTCCGCCAGGAACCCTCGTCAAAGCGGATCTTGACGAATCCGAGGTCGGTGTCGTTGAGCAGCAGCAGGTCGCTCTCGGCCGCCCCGGTCTGCTGCCAGGGGTTGTCCGGCACTCCGGGCAGGTCCAGCGAGAAGCGCGGACCGGCGAGCAACCGGCCCTCCAGGGCCCGCTCGTAGGTCGCGGCGGTGATCCGCTGCGGGCGCAGCACCCCGTCGGCGGAGGTGTGCTGGATCCGGTCGCCGGCAAACCGCAGGGTGTCCACGCCGGTGGTGCGCAGCCAGCTCTCGGCCCAGCCGTGCACGTCCCGGTCGGTGCTCCCGGCCAGCGAGTCCAGCAGGTCGGCCAGGGTGGCGTTGCCGAAGGCGTGTCGGCGGAAGTGCGTGTTCAGGCCCTTGAGGAAGTCCTCCTCGCCCAGGTAGGCGACCAGTTGGCGCAGCAGCGAGGCGCCCTTGGAGTAGGAGATGCCGTCGAAGTTCTGCAGCGCGGCGGCCGAGTCGGGGACGTCGTCCGGGGCGACCGGGTGGGTGGACGGGCGCTGGTCGGCGTCGTAGCCCCAGGGCTTGCGGGAGCAGCCGAAGCCGGTCCACACGCCGGTGAACCGAGTGGCCTCGACGATGGTCTGGTGGCCCAGGTACTCGGCGAAGGACTCGTTCAGCCACAGGTCGTCCCACCACTGCATGGTGACCAGGTCGCCGAACCACATGTGCGCCATCTCGTGGGCGACCACCATGGCGCGGATCTCGCGCTGGGTGTCGGTGACGGCGGAGCGGAACACGAACTCGTCGCGGAAGGTCACGCAGCCCGGGTTCTCCATCGCCCCCGCGTTGAACTCCGGTACGAAGCACTGGTCGTAGGAGTCGAACGGGTAGCGGTGCTCGAAGATCCGGTGGTAGTGGTCGAAGCTCTGCCGGGTGGTCTCCAGGATCTCCTCGGCGTCGGCGTCCAGGTAGGGCGCGAGCGAGCGGCGACAGTGCAGGCCGAGCGGGATGCCGTCGTGCTCGCTGAGCACGGTGTGCAGCGGTCCGGCGACGACACAGACCAGGTAGCTGCTGATCAGCGGAGTGGCCGCGAACTCCCAGCGGCCGTCCTGGCGGCCGGTGACCACGCCGTTGCCGACCACGGTCCACTCGGCCGGCGCGGTCACGCTGACCTGGTGCACCGACTTCAGGTCGGGCTGGTCGAAGGCGGCGAAGATGCGCGGAGCGTCGTCCAGGAAGGCCTGGGTGTAGACGTAGTCCTCGCCGTCCTCCGGGTCGGTGAAGCGGTGCATGCCCTCACCGGTGTGCGAGTAGGCCATGTCGGCCTCGATCCGCAGCTCGTTCTCGGCCTCCAGGCCGTCCAGCGGCAGCCGTCCGTCGGCGAGGGCGGCCGGGTCCAGCTCGCGGCCGTTCAGCCGGGCGGCGTGCAGCACCGACGGCTTGACATCGATGTAGGTCGCCGCACCGGGTTCGGTGCAGGCGAAACGGATCACCGTGGTGGAGCCGAATACCTCGGCTCCACGGGTGAGGTCCAGTTCCACGGTGGTGCTGTGGACATCGAGGAGGCGGCGGCGGGCGACGGCTTCGGCGCGAGTCAGTGCTGGCATGGAGATCATGCTGCCTCATCGTCGCGCCGAGCACGAGCACTGTGCCGCCGCCTCTCCTGAAAGCTGAACGCCCTCGCCCGGGACGGCGGCCTGGCTCAGGGCAGCCGCAGGACCCCGTCCACCCGGCGCGGCACCCCGGCCGTGTCCCCGTCCCGCAGCTCCGGCGGCAGCAGCTGCTGCGGAACGCCCTGGTAGGCCACCGGCCGCAGCCAGCGCTCGATCGCGGTGCCGCCGACCGAGGTGCCGGTGCTGGTGGTGGCCGGATAGGGGCCGCCGTGGTGCATCGAGGGGGCGACCGCGACGCCGGTCGGCCAGCCGCCGAAGAGCACCCGCCCGGCCAGCCCGGTCAGCAGCTCCAGCAGTCCGGCGGCGGCGGGCTCGCCGGGCTCGGCGTGCAGAGTGGCGGTGAGGTTGCCGCCGAGTCCGGCCAGCACCGCTTCGGCCTGCGCCTGGTCCCGGTAGCGGGCCAGCACGGTGACCGGGCCGAAGCACTCCTCCAGCAGCGGCCGGTGCTCCTCGTCGGCCAGCAGCCCGGCCGGGACGCTGAGGAACCCCGGCCGTACCGCCTGCTCCTGCCCGGGCGCGGGCTGCTCCCCGGCCGGGACCGGGACGCTGACACCGGGCAGGGCGGCCCGCTCGGCGAAACCGGCCAGGAACGCCTCACGCATCCGCCCGTCCAGCAGCGCACCGGCCGCCGCGCCACTGGCGGCAGCCACCAGGGCCTTCTCCAGTCGGTCGCCTGACTCATCATCAGGAACGAGGACCAGGCCCGGCTTGGTGCAGAACTGCCCCATGCCGAGGGTGAACGAGCCGCCCAGGCCGGTCCCGATCTCCTCCGCCCGGGCGGCGGCGGCCCGCTCGGTGACCAGCACCGGGTTCAGGCTGCCCAGCTCGCCGTGGAACGGAATCGGCACCGGCCGGGTCGCGGCCAGGTCGTACAGCGCCCGGCCGCCCGCGATCGAGCCGGTGAAACCGGCGGCGCTGACCAGCGGGTGCCGCACCAGGTCGGCCCCGGCCTGCCGCCCGTGCAGCAGCACCAGCACGTCGGCAGGCAGGCCGACGCTCCGCGCCGCCTCGCGCAGTGCCGCCGCCGCCAGCTCGGAGGTCTGCGGATGGTCGGGGTGGGCCTTGGCGACGACCGGGCAACCGGCCGCCAGTGCGCTGGCGGTGTCGCCGCCGGGCACGCTGAAGGCGAACGGGAAGTTACTGGCGGCGAACACCGCGACCACGCCCAGCGGAGTCTTCCAGCGGCGCAGGTCGGGCCGGGGCGCGGGCTGCGCCTGCGGGTCGGCGTGGTCGACCACCACGTCCAGGAACGCGCCCTCGTCCACCACCTCGGCGAAGGCCCGCAGCTGGTACTTGGTCCGGGCGAGCTCGCCGGTGAGCCGGACCGGGCCCAGCCCGGTCTCCCGGTCGGCCGCCGCGATCAGCTCCGCCCCGTGTGCCTCCAGCCGGTCGGCGGCGGCGCGCAGCAGCGCGGCTCGGGCGGTCCGGTCGGCGAGCGCGGGCAGGGCGGCCCGGGCCGCCCGTACCGCGCGGTCGACATCGTCGACCCCCGCCTCTACCGTGACCTGGGCCGACCGAAGGCCGGTACGGGCGTCGACACTCCACACTGGGACGGTGTTCATGGGGCGGCCTCCGAAACGCGAGTGTTCCATATTCTGAACGCTGTCCAGTACGCTGAACGCCCCCGACGATACGTCCACTCCAGAAAAGGGGTCAACCCGCGATGGCCCAGACCACCCCCCGCCCCGCCGCCACCTCGTCCGGCGCCTCCGCCTCGTCCGGCGCCTCCGCCTCGTCCGGCTCGTCCGGCTCCTCCGCCTCCTCCGCCTCCGACCTGCCCGGCGCGGGCGGCGCGCAGGTCAAGTCCGCCGTGCGGACGGTCGAGTTGCTGGAGTACTTCGCCAACCGCCCCGGCATGCACAGCCTGGCCGAGGTGCAGGAGGCGGTCGGCTACCCGAAGAGCAGCCTCTACATGCTGCTGCGCACCCTGGTCGAGCTGGGCTGGGTGGAGACCGAGGCCACCGGCACCCGCTACGGCATCGGCGTGCGCGCGCTGCTGGTCGGCACCTCCTACATTGACGGCGACGAGGTGGTCGCCGCCGCCAAGGCGACCCTGGACCGGCTCGCCGACGAGACCACCGAGACCATCCACCTGGCCCGGCTCGACGGCGCGGACGTGATCTACCTGGCCACCCGGCAGTCGCAGCACTACCTGCGCCCCTTCACCCGGGTCGGCCGCCGGCTCCCGGCGCACTCCACCTCGCTGGGCAAGGCGCTGCTGGCGACCCGCACCGACGACGAGGTCCGGGCACTGCTGCCGCAGCGGCTGGAGCCGCTGACCGAGCACAGCCACACCGACCTGGACGCGCTGCTCGCCGACCTGCACGAGATCCGCGAGCGCGGCTACTCGATCGACGCCGAGGAGAACACGGTCGGGCTGCGCTGCTTCGGCATCGCCATCCCGTACCGGACCCCGGCCCGGGACGCGGTCAGTTGCTCGGTCCCGGTGGCCCGGCTCACCCCGGGACGCGAGCAGCTGATCCGCGACGCGCTCTTCTCCGCCCGCGAGCGGCTGACCCTGGCCACCCGGCACCTCTGACACCGTCCGGCCGCGTTGTCGTCGGGCCGCCCGGCCGTGACTGGCGCACAGTCGTAGCTAGCGCGCCGCCGTGGCTAGCGCGCGGCCGTGGCCAGCGCGGCCAACTGGCGGCCGACCTCGGCCAGGTCGGCGTCCGAGGCGAGCCCGGCGTGGTAGAGCCGCAGTTCGTCGGCGTCCAGCACCGACGAGAGGGCGCTCGGGTCGCCGCTCATGCCGGAGACCACGGTCAGATTGGCCGCGCGGAGCACCCCGGGCGCGGCCTCGGCCAGCGCCGGGAGCGTGTCGCGGACCGAGGAGGGACCGGCGGTGCAGGGCAGCACCAGCCCGTCCGCCTCCACCCCGGCCGGGCTCACCCCGGCGTTCGAACCGAGCCGATGCGGTGCCGGGTCGGCGTGCAGGAAGATCCGGAACCCCGGACCGGCGGCGGCCCGGACCGCCCGCACGCAACCCTGCTGCAGACTGCGGGCCCGCTCGGCCCGGTACTCCAGGGTCAGCCGCGCCAGGTCCGCGCCGAGCAGCCGCTCCACACCTGACCACTCGTCAGCACCACTGGCGTAAAAGGTCGGTGGCAGTTCGCCGCGCCAGACCGGGGTCAACGCGGCACGCACCGCCGCGTCCAGGTCCGGCACCCCGGCCTCGGCGTAGCCGGCCGAACACACGTCGCAGAAGCACAGTGACATCACATACTGTGCCGCAGCGTCCAGTTGCACCCCGCCGATCTTGTCGTGGGCGTGCAGATGCGCCATCCCGTACCAGCCGCAGGACTCCAGCTCGGTCCCCACCGCGCCCGGGCGCACCCCGGCCTCGACCGCCAACTCGGTGCAGTAGCGCACTACTTCGGGCCTGGCCACGCACAACGCCCAGGGGTAGCGGTCGCCATAGGCGTTGCGCACCGAGTGCTGCGGAAACTCGCCGCCCAGGCGGGAGTTGTGCGCGAGCACCACCCAACTGGCCACCTCCAGACCGGCGTCGATCAGTGCCCGAGCCGCCTCACCCCAGGGGTCCTCGCCCGGCAGCCACCGCTGCCGCTGCGGACGCAGCTCCTGGCCGGACCAGCGGTCGGCGGCGGCCGGGTAGTACACCGCCGAGTGCGGCGCGGTGACCACCCGGGTCACCGGGTGCCGTGGGGTGAGCGCCCGGGTGCTGTGGTACGCCGAGGCCAGGGTCACCCCGCGCACGCCGAGTGCGGCCAGCCGGGCCGGGGCGGCCGGGTCGCCGAGGACGTCCCAGGGATAGAGAAAGGCGGAACTGCGCACGTCGGTACTCCTCGGAGGGCTGTCCGGCCTGTTGACTGTCCGGAACGACACCTTCTAGGCTAGCCATATATGTGAATAGCATCCACATCCTTGTTATGCCTTCTTCGAGTCGCAGCCCGGGAGCACAGATCAGATGACCGCACCGCACCAGGCAGCTCCGGAGACCTCCGCCACCGCTCCTCGCACTGTCCTGCTCACCGGTGCCGCCGGCGGCGTCGGCGGCTTCCTCCGGGCCGGCCTGCCCGGCTACGGCTACCAGCTGCGGCTGACCGACCTCGTCCCGGTGCCCGGCGAGCCGGACGCCCTCCAGGTCGACCTGGCCGACCAGGCGGCGGTGCGCGCCGCGGTGCGCGGCGTCGACGCCGTGGTGCACCTGGGCGGCCTGTCGACCGAGAACAGCTTCGAGAACATCCTCGACGCCAACATCCGGGGCAGCTACCACCTGTACGAGGCGGCCCGGCTGGAGGGCGTCCGCCGGGTGGTGTTCGCCAGCAGCAGCCACACCGTCGGCTTCGTCCCGCGCCCGGAGCAGCCGGGCCCGGACCCGCTGCCGGTGGACGTACCGTCCCGCCCGGACACCTACTACGGCCTGTCCAAGTGCTTCGGCGAATCACTGGCGTCGCTGTACGCCGACAGGTACGGCGTGCAGACCGTCTCCATCAGGATCGGCTCCTGCTACGAGCGGCCCGGGGACGCCCGGATGCTGTCCACCTGGCTCAGCCCCGCTGACGCCGGACGCCTGGTCCACGCCGCGCTGAGCGCACCCCGGGTGCACCACAGCGTGGTCTACGGGATTTCCGCCAACACCCGCGGCTGGTGGGACCTGGCCCCGGCCCGCGCGCTCGGCTACGAGCCGCAGGACGACTCCGAGGCCTACGCGGCCGAGGTGATCGCCGCCCACGGCGAGCTGGTCCCGGGCACCGCGGAGTACCGGTTCCTCGGCGGCGCGTTCACCCGGCCCACCGAGTAGCCGGGGGCGGAGCGGACCGGAAACCTCCTGACGACCGGCGACTGCGACTACGGTGGGCGGTACGCGCGGGCAGAGCCGGGCCGAACCGAACCTTGGAGGGACACCGTGTCCATCGACCTCACCCCGGGCGGCAACACGCCGCTGACTACCGGCAGGGTGACCGTGGAAGTGGCCGCGGCCAAGGCGCTGGACGTGTCCGCGCTGCTCGTCGGCGCGAACGGCAAGGTCCGCTCGGACGCCGACTTCGTCTTCTTCAACGCACCGAACGGCCCCGGCGTGCACTACGCCGGCACCGGCATCTCGGTGGACACCGGGCTGGTGCCGGGCGACATCGACAAGGTCGTGGTCACCGCGAGCCCGGACGACGCGGCGGCCACCTTCGCCGGCGCCGAGCCCACGGCGACCGTCCGCGACAGCGCGACCGGCGCGGTGCTGGCGACCTTCACTCCGCCCCGGCTGACGGCGGAGACCGCGCTGATCGTGGTGGAGCTGTACCGGCGCGGCAGCGACTGGAAGCTGCGCGCGGTGGGGCAGGGCTACTCCAACGGTCTCGCCGGCATCGCCACCGACTTCGGTGTCTCGGTCGACGACGACCCGACGCCGACGCCGACTCCGACGCCGACCGCCGCCCAGTCCCAGCCCGCACCCGTCGCCCAGCCCGCGCCCGCGCCCGCGCCGTACCAGCCGACGGTGGTCCAGCCGCTCGCCACCCAACCCCCGGCCGCCCAGCCTCCCGCCGCCCAGCCCCCGGCCGGTCCGCCGCCGGGCTTCGGTCCGGCCGCTCCCGCCTACGCCCCGCCGCCCGGCCAGCCGCAGCCGGTCCGGCCGCAACCGGTGCAGTCCAGCCATCCCGAGCCGGGCTGGATCCCGACGTCCGTGCCGGTCGGCCGGCCGCAGTCGGCGCCCACCGGCTGGCAGCCGCCCGCCCCCTCCGTCCTCCCGGGCTCCCCGTCGCCCTACACCGCACAGGCTCCGGCCGCCGCCCCTTCCCCGGACACCACCGGCGGCCGGGTGACCCTGGACAAGGGCCGGGTCTCGCTCACCAAGGGCGGCTCGGTCTCGCTGGTCAAGAACGGCCAGCCGATGCTGGCCTCGGTCCGGATGGGCCTCGGCTGGGAGCCGGCGTTCGGCGGCAAGAGCATCGACCTGGACGCCTCGGTCATCGTCTACGACAAGAACCGCAAGGAGCTGGACAAGGTCTGGTTCATGAACCTGCACGCGTTCAACTCCGCCGTCCAGCACGCCGGGGACAACCTCACCGGCAAGGGCTCGGGCGACGACGAGGCCATCACCGTCCACCTCCAGTCGCTGCCCGCGAAGGTCTCCGCCCTGGTCTTCACCGTCAACTCCTTCAGCGGCCAGCGCTTCACCGACGTCGCCAAGGCCTACTGCCGCCTGCTGGACGCCACCACCAACGCCGAGCTGGTCCGGTTCGACCTCACCCACGCCGAGCCGCACACCGGCGTGCTGATGTGCAAGCTGGTCCGCGCCGACAGCGGCGAATGGGTGATGACCGCGCTGGAGGAGTACGTGGACTCCAAGACCGTACGCGGCATGGTCAAGCCGGGGGCCCAGGTACTGCGCTGAACTCCCTTTCCCTTGAACCCTTTTTCCTCAGAAGACGTTCATGCTGACCAGCGGGGGATTGTCAGACCCCGCTGGGAGGATGAACAGGTGTCAGCAACCCGGTTCCCGGCGGAGCTCGTACGTACCCAGCAGCGGGTGTGGGCGTACGAGGCGGCTTCGCGTGACTTCGTCCTGTCCGGTCCGGACACCCCGGTCGGCGGCTGGCCGCTGCGCCGCCAGACCGAGTACCGCCGCCTGCGCGAATCCCTGCGCCAGGCCCGAGAACAACTCCGGCAGCACCCGCTGATGGCCGCCGCCATCGCCGACCGGCACTGGACGGCGATGGCCCGCGCCCTCGCCCGCGCCGCCGAGGACCACCCGGTCCAGGCCGCGGCCTAGGACCGGCCCCCTCCTCCGCGCGCCGAAAACCGGAACCGGTTTCCAGGCAACCTCCAGCCACTCCCGAGGCGTTCTTGTACTGGAGAGCCGAAGGGGGGAGGTGGGGTGACCAGTCCGCCGGGATTCGAGGAGTACGTGACGGCCCGTCGCGACCAGCTGGTGCGCACCGCGTACCTGCTGACCGGCGACCTGCACCAGGCCGAGGACCTGGTCCAGATCGCGCTGATCCGGATCTGGCCGCGCTGGACCCGCGTCAGCGGAGTGCAGGACGTCGACGCCTATGCCCAACGAACGCTGTTCACCGTCTTCGTCAAAAGCCAGTCCGCCAGGGCCTTGAAACGCCTCCGCGGCACCCCCGCGATCGCGGACGTCCCGGCGGAGAGGACGGGGAGACGATGAACACTGACACCGGAGAGGAGACCGCGGCACGGGAGTTGCTGCACACGGCGGCCGAGCGGATCCATGGCCGAGCGGATCTCTTCGACCACGTGCAGGCGCGGATCCGCGGTCGTCGCCGCCGTCGCCGACTGGCCGCTGCCGGGACGCTGGCCGTGCTGGCCGTGCTGGCCGTGCTGGCCGTGCTGGCCGTGCTGGCCGTGCTGGGAGTCGGCGCGGGCGTGCTCTCCATTCTGCCCGGGTCCTCGGCGACCGCGTCGTCCGCGGCGTCCAGCGCCGCCTCGCCGCTCTCCTGCCCGAGCGCCGGTCCCACCGCCACCGGCATCCGCTCGACCCAGTCGGGGGTCAGCGGCTACCTGGTCCCCGGCAGTCCGGTCGCTGGAATCGTCTGCACCTTCACCGTCCGGGCAGTGGCGGACGGAGCCCCCTCGGCGACCCTGACCGATACCCGACGCCTGTCCGGGCCACGACTGGCCGGCGTCGCCAGCGCACTCCAGCAGCCGGTCTCCCAGTACGCCTTCAGCTGCCCCGCCCAGAACCAGTCGGAGGAGCTCTACCTGGACTTCCGCTACGCCCAGGGCCCGGACGTCGCCGTCCTGGTCTCCCTGGGCTGCCCCAACCTCACCAACGGCACGCTCGCCGGCACCTTCGATCCCGAGGGCTCGCTCCCCCCGGCCCTGGAAACTCTCCTCCCCGCCACCGGTTGAGTCAGGGTGTTGGATGGGGCTATGACAACCACGAGTTTCACCCTCGGCGGGGACCTGCCCGTGCGCCGGCTGGGCTTCGGCGCGATGCGGTTGGCGGCGGGTCCCGGCGGCGGGGAGCCGCGCGACCGGGAGAGCGGCATCGCCGTCCTGCGGCGGGCCGTCGAACTGGGCGTGAACCACATCGACACGGCCGGCTTCTACGGCCGGGGGCAGGTGCTGGCCAACGAGCAGATCCGTAGCGCGCTCGCGCCCTACCGCGCCGACCTGGTGATCGCGACGAAGGTCGGGCCGTTGTTCGGCCCCGACCTGCCGCGCGGCAGTCAGGCCACACCCGAGCAGTTGCGCGGCCTGGTCGAGCAGGAGCTCCGGGTGCTCGGCCTGGACCGGCTGGACCTGGTGTACCTGCGGGTCGGCGGGGTGACCGGGCCCGGCGGCGAGTCGATCGCCGAGCGGTACCAGGCGCTGGCCGAGTTGCGCGTGGAGGGGCTGATCCGGCACCTGGGGGTGAGCAACGTCGATGCCGCCCAGCTCGCCGAGGCCCGCGCGGTGGCCCCGGTGGCGGCGGTGCAGAACCCGTATGACGCCGACGACGCCGTGATTCTGGCCGAGTGCGAGCGCGCGGGCATCGCGTTCGCGCCCTTCTTCCCGCTCGGCGGCGGCCGGAGCCCGATCGCCACCGAGCGGTTGGCCAAGGCCGCCGCGCGCCTGGGCGCGACCGCCGCCCAGGTCGCCCTCGCCGCACTGCTGGCGTCCTCGCCGGTGACCCTGGCAATCCCGGGCACCGGCTCGATCCAGCACCTGGAGGAGAACGTCGCCGCCGCCGACCTCTCGCTCACCCCGGAGGACCTTGCCGAGCTGGCCGAGCCGGCCGAAGACTGACCCCCGACCCCCTATCAACACGCAATGATGACACCACTGTTGAGGCAAATCGCGGGCGCCCGTTCGGCGCCGCCCGCCCCGGATGGGTGAGTGCCGGTGGCGGGACCCGGCCGGGATGGGAAAAGGTGGTGGCTGCGGGGGCCGTTCTGTCTGGAGGGTGGCTTCATGCCCGAGGTATCCGAACCGTACAAGCCAGGGACACCGTGCTGGGTCGACCTCATGGTCCCCGACCAGCAGGCGGCGCTGGACTTCTACCGCGACCTGCTCGGCTGGCAGGGCGAGGTCGGACCCCCGGAGACCGGCGGGTACGCGGTCTGCACGCTGGAGGGCAAGCCCGTCGCCGGGATCATGGCCGCGATGGCGCCGGACGGCGGCCCCACTCCGCCCACGGTCTGGACCACCTACCTGGCCACCGCCGACGCGGACGCCACCGTCAAGGCCGCCACGTCCGCCGGCGCGACGGTAGTGGCACCGGTGATGGACGTGATGACGCTGGGCCGGATGGCGGTGCTGGCCGACCCCACCGGCCCGGTCTTCGGCGTCTGGCAGGCCCGGGACTTCATCGGCGCGCAGGTGGTGAAGCAGCCCGGCGCGCTGCTCTGGAACGACGTCAGCACCCCCGACCCCAAGGCAGCCTCGGCCTTCTACGCCGCGACACTGGGCATCGGCACCGAGCCGATGCCGGGCGCGGACGGCTACTTCGGGCTGACGGTCGACGGCGAGACCGTCGGCGGCCTGCAGGGGATGGAGAACCTGCCGCCGAACACGCCCCCGCACTGGCTGCCCTACTTCGCCGTGGACGACGTGGACAGCACGGTGGACGCCCTGGTCCGGGCCCGGGGCAATGTCCTGGTCCCGCCGTTCGACATGGTCGCCGGCCGGATGGCCCTGGTGCAGGACCCGCAGGGCGGCATCTTCGCCGTCATGAAGCCGATCCCGATGTAGCGACGGCAGACGGCAGCGCCGGCCGTCGCGGCGCCACGACCGGACGAACCCGGTCGTGGGGCCGCGACCCGGTCGGCGGCGGTCACCACATCAGTCGGTCACCACATCAGTCGGTCAGCACATCAGGCGGTCACCACATCACCGGGAGGCGTTCCGGCATCCGCTTCATGAAGCCGGTACGCCAGACCAACTGCTCGACCGGGACCGCCAGTTGCAGGTTCGGCAGGCGGTCGAGCAGGGTCTCCAGGGCGATCTCGGCGTGCCGCTTGCCCAAGGCCGTCGCCGGGCAGTAGTGCTGGCCGCCGCCGAAGGACAGATGCGCGACGCTGTTCTCGCGGTCGATGTCCATCCGGTGCGGATCGGCGAACTCCTCCGGGTCAAAGTTGGCCCCCTCGACCAGGACCAGCACCAACTCCCCCTGCTTCAGCTCGACTTCGCCGAGGGTCAGGTCCTCCAGCGCGACCCGGGGCAGTCCGTCGCCGATGGACAGGTTGATCCGCAGCAACTCATCGACAGCGGACGGGATCCGGCTCGAGTCCCGGCGCAACTCGGCTGCCTGCTCCGGGTGCTGGAGCAGCGAGAAGACGGCCATGGTCAGGAACGCCGAGGTGGAGATCACCCCCGCGCCGAACATGGTCACCCCGACCGTCGCCAGCATCCCATCGGTCAGGTGCGCGTAGTCCGGGTCCCCTCGGAGCGCGGCGATCTCCGCCATCAGACCAGTAGTTGACGGATCGTCAAGCCGCTCGGACATGTACGCCATGTCCCGGTCCCAGTTCAGCCTGGCACCGCTGACCGGGCACGCGGAGTTCATGAACGCGATGTCCAGACTGGCCGCCAGCCGGGGCGCGTCCCGCTGCGGGATGCCGAGGATCCGGCAGTGCAGTGCCTCCGAGTACGGGTTGGCGAAACCGGCCCGCAGATCCACCGGAGCCCCCTGCTTCGCCAGCCCGTCGACCAACTCGCCCGCGTACGACCACATCCACTCGTCCAGGCCGGCCGACTTCGGGTTGATCGCCTTGAGCACCGCCTTGCGTAGGCCCACCCCGGTGATGTTGCCCATGTTGTTGACGACCTCCGGTGGGATCGTCAGCGCGTACTGGCGCGGCGCGCCCGGGGCCGAGGTGTCCTTCAGGCTGAACCTGCGGTCCTCCAGGACCTGCTTGCACAGCGCGTAGGAGGACACCAGCCAGGCGGGGTCACCGGAGATGGTGCGCACCCGCTTCACTGGCTCGTTGCGCAACTCGGCTATTTCGTGCGGCAGTTGGTCGCCGCGCCAGGAGAACGGGAAGCCAGGCAGGGTGTCAACGGACATGGTGTTCTCCTTGTGCTCCAGGTTGTGCTCCAGGGCGTGCTCCGGGTCGTGCTCCATGGACGGCGTCCTGGGTCCGGACCGGGGTGACGATGGCGTGGCCCTGGTTCCGGGAGGCGCGCAGCCCGGACCCGCGCGAGTACAGCAGCTCGGCCATCGGCAGGAGCTGGTGGTAGCAGTTGAGCGAGGAGGGGACGTCCAGGATCGCCGGGGAGTCCAGGAACAGCGGGGCCTCGGCGCAGACGTACTCCAGGCACACCTCGCGCTGCCGCCGGGTCGCCGCCCTGCCGTCCAGGACCTTGGCGGAGAGGAAGGAGTCCACCAGCGCGTCGCAGGTCGCCCGGAACTCCGCGTCCGTCCCCAACAGGGCCGACAGCCGCCGGTGGATCGCCTGGTACGCCGGATTCCCCTGGAACTCCGACATGGGGTGGGATCTGAGCCGCCCGCCCAGCGAGCCCACGGTCTCGACGGCTCCGGCCACCTTGGCCCGGACGCCGCGCAGGTTCTTGACCGCCTTGCGCCGGGCGTCGTCGGCGCTGTAACCGAGCGTCGCGTACATCTCGGCGACGTGCAGGTCGGTGTAGACGAGGTCGACTTCCCGGAAATTCGCGATGCCCCAGCGGGCGAGGTCAATGATGCGCTGGGCCGAGAAATAGCTGTTCCCCGGCGAAATTCCGATGACGGCGTGGTCGCCCTCGGCGCGGATGACCTGGCAGTGCGATGTGTAGGGCTGGACCTCGAAGACTTCCTCCGCTTTTGCATCCGGTGTGCAGGACTGAATCTCGAAGATTTCGGTCGCTGTCGTCAACTGGAGAGCGTCCTTCGCACGCGTCGCTAGTCCCTGGGGAGCCCCGTGCTCCTGGTGTGGCGACGACACGAGTAGTTAACGGGCGGGCGCGGAGAGTGTCAACGGCGGTCGGAACAAGCGCCCGCAGCCGCCCAGAAACATACAAACGGACGGCCGGCGGATCGCACCCTCGGAAGTCCCTGGTCGGCGGCACACACCAGCCACGCATTTCCGTTGCCATATGCACACACGCAAAACACCAGCCAGTTCCACGGCCCCGGACGGCTGATACTGATCGCCGCCCGGCACCCAGTTTCGTGTGTTTCCACAGCGCCCGGACGCGGTCAGCGGGACGAGCGGGACGTCCGGGTGGAGCGGCGGCCCAGGCGCATCCCCGCGAACAGCAGGGCGAGCACGAACACCACGCAGCCGATCACCAGCAGGTAGATCGCCCCCTTGATCAGCGCGCCGAGGAACCCGAAGACCACCGCGATCAGGATGAGCAGCAGGAACCACGCCATGACAGCCACCTCCGTCGTCCGCTCCCCGGCCGGGGGGACCCTTCCGACCCTGCCCCAGGGACCGCCGGACCGCATCCTGGGGGGCGCCTGACCGCGAAACTCGGGTGCGCTGGCCGCCCTGAGCAGGCATGATCACCCTGCGACGAGCCCGAACGGAACAAGCGGACAAGCGGAACAAGGGGGGTGGCGGCGTGCGGATACTGCTCTCCGGCGTGGTCGGATCGACCGCCTACGGCCTGGCGCACGCCGGGTCCGATCTGGACCGGCTGGGCGTCTACGCCGTCCCCACGGTCCAACTGCACGGCCTGCGCCCGCCCCAGCCCGACTCGCTGGTGACCACGCACCCGGACCGGACCCTGCACGAGGCGGCGAAGTGGTGCCGCCTGGCCCTGGTCAGCAACCCGAGCGCGAGCGAGCTGCTGTGGCTGCCGGAGGAGCTGTACGAGGTGGTCACCCCGCTCGGAGCCGAGCTCCGGGCGCTGCGGCACGGCTTCGCCAGCGCCGGACGCGTCCGCAGCGCCTACCTGGGCTTCTGCGGCCAGCAGTTGCGCAAGATCAAAGCTCGGGCCGGGGAGGCCGTCCCGGCCCGGTCAGCGAAGTCAGCCCGGCACCTGGTCCGGCTGACCATCCAGGGCGTCGAGCTGCACCGCACCGGTGAGCTGTCGATCCGGCTGACCGATCCGGACCGGGTACGCGACCTGGGCGACCGGATCGCGGCGGACCCGGCGGTCGGCGACCACCTGCTCCGGCAGACCGTGGATGCCTTCGACCGCCCGGGCGTGCTCCCGGCCGAACCGGACACCGCTGCCGCCGAGGCCTGGCTGCGTCGCGTCCGGGCGGCGTTCTACCCGTCCGAATCCGACGACAGCGACTGACCACCCCGGCCGAGGTGCGCCGCGCCCGGCCCCGGGGGAGGCTGGGGACCATGAGCGAGCAGACCCCGGGCGCCGACATGACGCCGCCGCCGGTGCACGTCGGCCCGTTGGAGGCCGGACAGTCCAGCCGCCAGGTGCGGGCCACCGCGCCCGGTGGCATCCCCCTGGTCCGGGCCTGCGGCAGCCGCGGCGAGGCGGAGGAGTTCCTCCGCCAGGCCGGACTGGACCCCGCCGACCTGGACGACGACCACCGAGTGCACTGGACCGGCGATCGAGGCGTCTGGCCCTACGGCCAGTAGCACCGGCAGGCCGTCAGTACCGGCAATGGCCGCCCCCGACGTGCGCCACCCGCCGCCCCGGGTGAGGCTGGAACCATGACCAGCCCTGGCCCCGCCCTCGCCCCCGTCCACATCTCCGCCTTCAGGCCGGACGAACGCCACCGCCAGGTCCGGGTGATGCGCCACGACGGCGTGGTGATCCCCGAGCCCTGCGCCAGCCAGGAGCAGTTCGAAGCCCTGGTCGAACAACACCGCCCCGGCACCGACCTGAGCGACCCGCTCCAGGTCTACTGGGAGGACCAGCCCGGCGTATGGTCCGGCCTCTGACCGCTCAGAAGGCCCGGCGACGAGGTCGGCGTGAGCCTCGCTGACGTAGCGCACGCCGCTCCTACTCCGGCCTGCGGGGCGTAGGCCCGGACCATCAGCGTGCCGACGTCCCTCGGGTCAGAGGCACTCAGGACGCTCACCTCGATGCCGGTGAAGCCCTGACCTGGCCGATGGCCTTGAGTCGATCATTGGCGAGTTGGTCGCGAACGCTGTGGTCCACGGTCGAGCAACCAAGGGAAGCCGAGTAGCCGTCACCTACTGCTTGATCGCCGGATCCTTACGGGTCGAGGTACGCGACTGGGCGAGTGGTACACCCCTCGTTCCACAGCTTGCCGACTGCGATGACAGCACTGCCGAAAAGCGGTCGGGGTCTGACCATGGTCAGTGCCTTGAGCCGCCGATGGGGAGTGACCCCCCGCATTATCGGCAAGCGCGTGTGGTGCGAGATGGAGATCAAGGCCGGTAGCTGGACGGCGCACCCCCGGGTGCGCGACACACATCGCGACCGAATCGGGTCAAGGGTCGCACGGCTGTCCATTCGTAGTGCGCGAGGAGGCAACTTACATGCCCGATACCTGATAAGGGCGACCAGGCAGTTACGCCTCCGAAACTACGCGATGGTGCGGGCGAGTGAGTGACTGTGACCGACAGCCGGCCCCTGACCGAGGTGACGCCGGAGCGGTGCCGGGAGCCGTGGGCTCGCGCGCAGCGGATTCAGGTCGCCGTAGAGCACATGCGGCAGGCGCGTGAGGCATTCCGGGCCAAGCGTTGGGAACTACAGGAGTCGGGAGCTGCCCGTGAGCCGGTTGGACACGGCCGCAGAGCACCTTGTGCTTGTTTTGGACGGATGTGGACCGAGGCGAGGCCCAGGACTCCCACCCCTTGTCGGGGTAGGTTTGGCAACCCTCACCACAGGGCGGGGCCGTGCGTCCCGAACGCGATCACAGGCCTCCGGGGCCAGTCCTCCGCCGCTCCAGGCACGGTGTTGCAGGAGTCGGTGCGTCCGTGGCTGTCCACGTTGATCCGGTCGAGTCTGTAGCGGGTGGCTCCCCACATCACCTCGCGAGCACATTATGCCTTCACCGCTGACCTGCCGCTGCCCAGGCCAGGAGATCGGCTAGCAGCGCCTCAGAAGGGCGCGATCTTGACCGAGCGTCGCTTGCAGTTGAAGTAGCCGTTGACGCAGGCCAAGGGTGTCTGGCATGCCGGGTGCTCATGGGGCGGAAGTGGCCGGTGATAGACAGGGAATGTCAGGGTGCGGAAGATCCAAAACTTAGGTCCTGCAAGGAAGTTCAGATCCCAGCGCCGCGAGCAACACGACGTTACACTCCTCTTCGAGGTGAGTGGAGCCGCGTGGACATCCAAAAGATTCACAACCCGTATGACTATCGCAACCCTGTGCGTGAGGCGACGCTTTTCGCTGGCCGACGCGCCGAGATCGCCGAGATCGCGTATGAGCTAGAGCAAGCGGACCGGCGTCGCCCGACGAGCTTTATAGCTCTCCATGGTCAGCGTGCGGCTGGGAAGACCAGCTTGCTCAACAAGACTGAGATGATAGCAAGGGATCTCGGACTGTTCCCTGTTCGCATAGATCTGATACCAGGCGATGCTACGCCCACTTTATTCTATCGAAAGCTATATGAGGAAATTATTGCGGAAGTTGACACGCGCGGCGAGCTGGGAGATTCCGATTTAATCAAGCCAGCCAAGGTTCGGAGAATACTTGCTGGCGAGGAACCAGGATCAGGTTTTCCTCTAGAGTTCCCGGAGGCCTTGTCTCTCGCTGCGGCTGGCAGTTTTCCGGAGGTTGCGCTACGCGCCGACCTTAACTATTTCGTTCAGGTTCTAGGTCGACCGCTGATCCTTCTCATTGATGAAGCCCAACTGGGGGCAGGGCACGAGGATATTCTTTCGATACTGCGTTCGCTGGGCCCTCGTCTCACTGGCTTCATTTTTATCCTGGCTGGCACACCAAGTCTAATCGAGCGAATCACTGATATTTTTTCCCCTCTGCTTCGACAGTTCAAGGAGATCAAAGTCGAGCGGTTCATTGAATACAGCGACGTCGCTCAGTGCGTGGCATTGCCACTAGCTGAAGCTGGTTTGGATGTCAGCCTTTTCACCGACTTCCAGGGAACAGTTTATGAGCTGATGGCCCTCACGGATGGAAATCCGTACGAGATTCAGCTTTACTGTCACGAAATGTTCGCTCGGTGGCAAAGAGGACAGGCCTCAAATATGGCACTGACCACAGGAATCCTGGAGGATGTTCAGGTACAACTGGAGTCCGGCAGGAATGTCCTGGGTCGCCCACTCATTCGCTCCGTACGTGCGATGTCGACCAAACGCCTCGATGCTTTTAATGTACTATGCTCATCTCTTGGCCATGCCACTCTGGACCAGATTTGGTTTGCGCACGCTTTGATTGGGAGTCCCATCGTAGACAAGG